>Ga0335075_10012865_pt1 | contig 12625 bp, 9 predicted proteins | sample Lox_Sample_24_FD_206723 | JGI IMG/M metagenome (GOLD analysis project Ga0335075, IMG submission 206723) | Soil microbial communities from Loxahatchee National Wildlife Refuge, Florida, United States - Lox_Sample_2.4 | ecosystem: Environmental > Terrestrial > Soil > Wetlands | place: USA: Florida... | reverse complement strand
GAAGAATTCCCGGCCGTATCTTCGTCCATTGCAAAATCTTGCCGTCGGGGCATGCCGACAGCCGCGAGCTGTGCTGGTCAAGAACTGGCGCTCCGGGACCAGAACACTCGTGACAGCAGGCCCCACCAGGACGATGCCGACTTGGTCGGTTGCCTCCGCTACCAATGGCACGTCCTCCAGGTTTTCGTGAACTTGAAACGGAAGCCGTTCGAAGGAGCCCGGTCCAATAGTTCGCGCCGTAGCATCAATCACAGGTCGTCGCGCACGAAGATCACACACGTCACCCGCCCCATGCTCACTGCGGTGCCGGAGCTGTGCCGACTGGCGTTCCCTTCAATCCCCTGAAAAGGTCTAAATACAGCTCCTTTTGCCCTGCGAGGAACAAGAGTATTCCAAAGAATGCAGCGAAGACAATGGTTGCCTCGAGAGCCAATCGAAAAAAGGGAGAAAGGGTCTGACCGTATAGTTGCTGGAACGCAATGGCAAGACCTCCGGCCAGGATGCCTGAACCTAACGGCCGACTCACCGCCAGAAGGATGTCCCAGAAGGATATTGGGGTACCGCTCACGCACCAGGCAATATGCGGCAGTACCCATAGCATCATTACCGCGGAGTAGGCGAATGCCACTCCTGTCGGCCCATGCGACAATCCTATCAGGCAGCCCGTGATCATGATCGGCGCGAACACCGCCGCGATCATCACGCCTCGCCGTACCAGCCCGAGCGAGTAGATTAGCCATCCCAAGGGATTGATTATCGCGAAGATCGCAATCGTCGGCGAGAAAAGGCGGACGATGGCAGCGGCACTTGCCCACCTCGGACCTAGAACGACGAGGACCAGATCGTTGGCAAAGAGAGCGCATACGATCGTAATCGGCAGCGTAAGTCCCAATACGAAGGAAAAGCCTTTAAGAAAGTACTTTCTGAGACGGACGGCATCGCCTTGCACCCGTGACAATGCCGCAAAGGCGACCTCTCCAACCGCGGAATTGAAGTTGTCAACCGGAATGTTGATGAGCTGGTAGGCCCTTCCATAGATCCCAATCGCGCTGGCTCCCCAGAACCGACCTATCATGACTTTGTCGGAATTAAACGCAACGTATGCTATGATGCCATTCAAGGTGAGGGCACCGCCAAAGTGCATCATCGAACGGACCCCAGATCCGCGGCGCGGCATACCCGGGATCCATCGTGTTGTGAGCCAAAAGGCGATGCTTGAAACGAGTGGCGCACTGACCGACATTGCTGCCAGGGACCAGTAGCCGAAACCAGCTTCCCCTGTGCCAATGGCGAGACCAGCACTGGCAGTCAGGGAGAGCACGCTTATTGCGGAGAGGGTGGTAAAGCGCATCTCCCGTTGCAGCAGCGCTGAATGCTGTACTCCTGCCGCATTGAAAAGAAATCCCAGCGCCAAAACGAGAGTCAGGCCGACAAGGTGCGGCTGATGGTAGAATGCGGCGATTGCCGGCGCTATTGCCATAACCAGCAGGGTCAGCAGCGCTCCAACGACGATGTTGACCCAGAACAACGTCGACAGTTGCGAGGCTGAGACTGTGGGATGCTGAATGGTGGCGGCGGAAAGCCCGAAGTCTCGAAACCAAGTTAACACCCCAGTGACGGCTGTGACCATGCCTACCAGTCCGAAATCCTCCGGGCTCAGCAGTCGAGCCAATACCATCAAAGTGGCGACTCGCAAGACAAGATTCGCGCCCTGTGCGCAGAGTCTTGCCAGACCGCCGCGAACTGTTTTGACTTTCAGTTCCTGCATTGCTCTAGGAATCCGGTCGCTATCAAGCGGCCACGATTACCGTACGCTGCTAAGTACCCGGAGAGGCATACGCCAGCTCGGTTGTCAACCAACCCTCGCGACCCTCGCGGACCGGCCCACGCGCGCTAGTCTGATCGCGATTGTCCGGATCCTCGAGGGAAGGAGGCGCCTGGAAAGCGGCGGCATAGCGTTGCTTCCAGTCTGGTCTGCTTTTGTCTAACGCTTCCAGTCCGGCATAATGGCACGGCCACAAGCCTCGCAAACAGGGATCTCCTTCATGAATCTCCTGCAGCAACTCGTCTACAGGTCTCCAACCCAACTCCTTTGCGACCTTCGCTCGGACATCCAGGCTCACTCCGGAAACCAGCAGGTGTCCCCCCGGGTGGACGAGATCACCAATGTTACGCAGGCATGCTTCGGCGGACGAGTCGCCCATATGGCAAAGAAAGTTGTTCGCGACCACCAAGTCATGACGGCCTAATGCATCACGAGCTTCCGGGTCACCGACATCGGCCACATGCCACTGGATTCCCTCCCTGATCCACTCCTTGATGCGAAACACGTCGCCGTCCTTGTCGAAGACTTCCTCCAGTTCGGCTCCGCTCATGCGTTCGAAAATGTCTGTGTCCGACAACCCTGAAGCGACGAGGGGGTATGCGCCGCGCCTTCCGGCCGCCACGGCCTCCGCGGAAATGTCGACGGCGTGTAACTCAAGCGTTCGGTCCGGCCGTGTCTGCCGTATTGTCCATGCTATTGAATAAGCCTCGGCGCCGATGCTGCACCCCAGAACGGCTACCGAAAAGGGGACGGTTTCGGTGCGACGCTCCACCAAACGCTGGATCAGGTGAAGCTGCGGTCTATTGCGGAGAAAAAACGTGCTGAGGGCCTGCCTCCGAGTGGCCTGCATGCGGGCTAGCCTATGCAAGAAAAAGCCATAGGACCGCAGTGGCCTCGTCTCGGTGACTACCCGCGGTAGCTTGTTCCACAAAGCTTGATTAAGCCGCAGATATGCGTTGATCGGCGATTTGCCAAAAACACGCAAGCGAACCAGGCGCGACAAGGCCGATCTTGCGCCTATGAGAGCAGCAACCGGCGGCGGCACGACGTCCGGGTTCCATCTGGTAAGTGTGTCATTAGTCGGAAACGCGCGCGGCGTCGAAAAGGCGACCAGGGACATTGTACCTGAATAAGTGTACTCGAGCTTCGGGGGAACTTCGACGACTACGCCAGGAGTGACGTCGTACTTGCGGCCGGCTATGACGAAATAGCCGCATCCAGAAAGAACGTAGTACGTTCGGCTAATTTTGTCGCTAACCATGAAGGTGTCGTGTCCCTTCTCGACTTCGACATAATAGACATCGAGATTCTGCTTCAGTGGTCCGTACGTGTACCCCGACAGTCCTCTACCTTCGAAGGACGGCGATGGCGGACGCGTATAGACATATTGCATGGCGCTCTCCTCTGCGAAGCGTCGAGCGGAACACGGGTTTGATCAGACCAAAAGCATCCGGCAATAGAGTACAAACATACACCCGCGATCATGACGGTAATCCGAGCTGCAGTCGGCTGCACCCCGAATCAAGACAATCACCTAGCACCTGCGCCGGCGAAGCTCGTTGCAGTTTAGGAATGGGCGGCCGCCGGTCGAAAAGGTAACCGATCGGGGTAGGCGGCTCTCTAACGTCCTCTCGCGCAGGCGGCCGGCGTCCTGCACGGTGGCGAGAGGGGTGAATGCGGGAATAGGTCCTTGCAAAGGAAGGGGAAGCGTAGTTCCACGCGCGAACCTTCAACGAAAGTCGACGCGGACGGAATCCTTCAACCGTGCTGGACGTGAGTCGGCCGCTCGACGAAACCGGTTCGGCGTGGCGCTACCATTTGCTTGGGTGCGGTAGTCGCTTCCGCCCAGACCTGCCAGGGCGCGTGACCGTCTTCGTACATTTTGTCCAGCTGCTGTTTGTCCTTGAACGTATCCATTGCTGCAAAAAAGCCATCGTACTCGTACGCCACGAGCTGGCGTTCCCGGATCAGTCTCTGAAACGGTTCGATGACGAGCTCGTCTCCCGGCTCCATGTACCTGAAGATCTCCCGTTTGAGGACAAAGAAGCCCGCATTGATCCGAATGCCGGAGCGAGTTACATCGTGGATGCCAGTTACGATTCCACTAGGCTCTGTCTCGGCAACATGATAGCTTGCATTAGGCTTGACGCTGACAAAAGTTGCGATCTTGTCGCGCTGCCGCGCGTATTCGAGGTAGGTCGCAAAATCGAGGTCCGTGAGGCCGTCAGAATAATTTGCCAGGAAGATCTCGTCATCGCCGATGTGCTTCTCTACTGCGCGCAGGCGGTCTCCTATGTTCGACCGGAGCCCGGTTTCCACAAAGGTTATCTTCCAGTCGTGGATATCGCTGCTGGCGAGTTCCAAGCGCTTCCCGCCATTTGAAAATATGAAGTCATTCGACAAGCACTCGTTGTAGTTCAAGAAGAATTGCTTGATGACGTCTGCGCGGTAACCGAGGCAAAGAATGAACTCCCGGTGGCCGAAATGGGCGAAGTACTTCATCACGTGCCATAGAATGGGCCGGTAACCAATAGGCACCATCGGTTTCGGAATTTGCTCCGAGTAATCTCGCAGTCGCAAGCCCAACCCCCCGCAGAACAGTACCACTTTCATGTGACTCTCCTTCAACGATCAGAATTGAGGGCGGTTGAATGCGATCCGCCAGGACGGTGCTCGCTCCAACTTTCGGACGATCCTTCGATCTTGCGGGCTCAAGCGAATGGCAAGCTGTGGGCGACCCCCCCGGAGGCAGCGCGGCAAAGGCGAGTTGCAGAGTGTGGAGGCATGATGTGGGCGCCACTCAGTCGGCCTCTCTCGCTAGCAAGTCGGGGTCTCACTTAATGTTATCGTTTGGTGGGCAGGGCGCCACAGCTTCGCTGCCAGCAGATACCTGCCCCGGAACACCCAGAGTGGCAGACAATAATAGCAGTCATAACAGCCGGGGAAGAATTGGCCTTCCTGATGGTCATGCAAGGGATCGTCCGTCGTATCAGGGTCGAAAATGATCTGGGCCGGCGATTTCTTGTGGGCCTTCGGGAAGACCTCGATCAAGAGGCTCTCCGCCGCGGCCGCATCACAGCTCAGCTTGTGACACCGCGCCGGCTCGGGCCGGCTCAGCCCCAGCCGGTTCCGCGGCGACTTGCCCGCAAGGGCGCACAATATGCCCCCCGCGTCTTGAGCTTGCTGACCAGCACCGCCAGCACCGATCCATGGCACAGTTCGTCGTGGTCATTCAGACCCCACAGCTGACCGCGATGCCGACTACCCGCTCCGTCACCAGCGTGCCGATCTGGTGCTCCACCAGTTCGGCCTTGCCCTGGCCCTTGAAGCAGGCAGCGAACCGCTCGGTCGGGTGGACCACCCGGTTGGCCGCGCCGGGCGGCAACGCGCCGGCATCCGAGGTGATCGCCCCGCAGTCGAAGGCCGCTACCACACGCCAGCCCTCCGCCGGTAGAAATTCAAACAGCGCCGAGCGATACTCTCTCGGCATCGATGCTCCCTATGGGTTCCGGAACAACCGTGCCTGCAACACGGTTCTCTCAGAATCCACACCACAATGCATCTGATTCGGTGAGAATTGCAGGCTAGTGACGAACTGGTGGCTCGAATCTCTGGCCTGCAGGGGCTGACGGCGTAAAGGTGCCAGCAGAGGAGCGCAGCAGAGGATGAGGGGAAGCTCGGATTGTGCGGCAGCCTCTTCCAGACGCCGGCGTCAAGAGCCCGCAGACGACCTCATACTGGTCGTCCAGCATTGTGCGGTAGCGTTCTGTCTCTCGCGCAGTGCGGGCCAAGATGTCTGGTGCATCTTTCTGTAGCGTAAGCAACTTGGACATGAGTTCGTCGACGTTGATACTCTCAATGTCTTGACAGAATTCCCCTAACCCCACGCCATCCATCAACGGCCTAAATTTCTCATGGTAGGAAATTGCGAACACCGGTTTCCCGAGCATGATCGCCAGGAGCAGATTGTGGAATCGGCTCGAGACCACAACGTCCACCATTGCGAGCTGTGATAGCAGCTCATCGAGGCAGGACGCAGGTTCATCGACTATTCGCCCAGACTCGTAGGTCACCCCCCTTCCTTCCAGTGTCTTTCTCAGGTCCTGCAGGACGCCCTTGTCGTACACCATATCGCCGATCAGAAGGCGAATGCTGTAGCCCCGATCGAGCAAGCGAGCTATCAACATGCTCAGGCGTGCAAGATAGTCGCGGTAGATCGTCTCGTCCTTGGTCGAAGGCTTGACCCCGTACCAATTCATCACCCCAATGCCTATGACGGTGCCGCTGGCTGTACGATTCTGCCGGGCGGGCGGCGCGGGCCTTGACAAGCTAAATGCAAGATCAGGATATATAGCGTCATTGCTCACATCGGAACCGATCTCCTGGAGGGAATCCTTGGTAGCCCGGTCACGGTAGGAGCGGTAATCCGCCAATGCGAGAGCAGTCCTGACGAACCACCTGTTCAGGGGGCGACGTACCGGCCCCCCTCCGACACTTACAAACAGGAGACGGCAGCGACACAGCTTTGCAACAACGACCCATCGGAAGATCTCACGCTGCAACGCGTGATCGGCCAGCATTCCCGTCCCCGGCATAACAAGAAAGTCGCATCGCCTCAACATTGCGAATGACTTGAATGTCCGGTATCCCTCGAGCAACGGGTAGGCAATCGGCCGAAGCGTAGCCCGCAATATACCCCTGACCCCAGACCGCCACCGCGGGCTCTCGATGATCCCGGGACGGTTGCCGTTTTGCCCTCGCTCTGGGTCAGCTTTCTCGGTCAGCCGATCCAACCAATGGCGCATCGGGAGGCCGGCCGTGATCGGCGCGGTGGCAATGTCGTACTCCGATGCGGTGTCTTTCGGACCAGAACAGATGCAGCAAATTTCCGCCCCCGGCAGCCGCTTCCGGAGGTTAGCGATCAGCGCTCTCAGCGTCGCCTCGTTGCCCAGATTGCCGGCACCGAAGTTTCCGAACACCGCGATTCTCGGCCGGGCCAGATTGGCCTTCATTGGTCGCGTGCCCTCAGCCACCGCGTGTCAGGCATCTTCGGTCGCTCGGTTGAACCTCTCGCTTTGCTCGGCAGAACCGGCCAACTCGGCCAAGTCTTTCAGGCGCTGCATACGCGCCCCGCTGCCTGGCGAGGGCTGAATACCCGCGATCTTGAAAAGCGTGTCCCAGCGATAAACCCAGTCGTGGCGCAGCAACGCCTCCCTGGTGTTGCGGGCGCTGATTGCAGCCAATCGGGAGGGATCAGAGTGGAGATCGTCGAGAACGGCGAGGATGTCCGATCCATCTGGTCGAACCTCGATAACAGCCTCCTGCCACGGAAACAATTCCCGGTATGCCCCAGATGCTGGCGCCTCGCCAATAAGTGCGGCGCCCGCGGCCGCCCCCTCGTAGTAGCGGTGGCCTACGTCCACTTGGCCCTGTCTTTGATCCGGCGCATCCGCCTTGGCAGATGCTACCATGAAAAATCGGCTTCTTTTCGCTAGATTTGCGACTAGATTGCGATGCTCGCGGTAGTCGTGAACTTCGTTCATAGCAAGATTGGCGAAGGTATCGTGGGCATAAAGCAGCCCGCGCCGCTCCGCCGCCTCGAGCATCTCACGGTGGATGCCCTCGTGCCGGCGACCGATACTGTACATGTCGATCGTTCGTAGTGGCGGACGAGGAAGCGGGCTAAATCGAAGAGCATCCACGGCGCCCGGCAACCAGTAGCAGGGTCGGTTGATGGCGTTGGATAAAGCGGCGACCGTATCCCGGAATTCCAGGAAAACAAAGTCGAACTGAGTTAGTGCCGGCAGCCAGTACTTGTGGTCGGGGACGGCAGCCGCCCAAAGCTCGCCTATCCAGCAGGCGCTGATTTTGCAGTGATCACGCCACCCCTGAATGGCGTTGATGTAGGGCACGTCCCAGAGAGTTCTGAAGCCAGCTATGAGGAGGTCGTAGTGCCTTTCCAGTCGAACCTTTCTGAGTCCAGGATTGGCGAATACCAGCTTCCGGGTCACGTCGTGATAAAGCGGCGTTCTCAGCCAGTATTCGTCGACTCGCGCTCCCCAGCCCATATCGGGACATATTAAGTCCACGTCGTCGATCTCAGCGAGGACATCCTCTGCTTCATAAAAGGCGCACCGGTGAGCTCTTCTGCTGATATTTCTCCATGACGGCATGCAGATCCGCGGTTCCACCGATCGCGTACGTGACACGGCGGTAGCCTCGATTCCACTTTTTATCGTGCATAGACGCATCAACGGTGCTTTTCAAAGTTGACCTAAGGTCCTCGCCGTCAGCCGCCTTCCGGTGAAGCCGGAAGGGCATAACTACGAGTGAAGATGAAACAGTATCCGGCTCACCTTGAATCGGCGCGCCGAAATAGTTTGGGATAAGAACTCGCTCTGAACACCGCAGAAGAGTGCTGCAAGCACGGAATCGCGGTGACCACGCTTCACGGCTAAAATGCAACGAGTGGCAAGCAGATCGCACAGGATGGGGGCCGCTTGAGCGCCTTGAGCGCGAGGGTACCCGTCGGGAAAAGCCGCTAGTCGAAACGGTGCCGGACAATGCCTTGCCAAGGGCACTATGTCCTAGAGGCGGCGTGGCGCGTTCCGGTCAGAGAGGTCCTGCGATCGCTATCTGTCGGGAGTTCGTGGTTCGTAGCTCGTCGGCCGTTACTGTGTGCCTTGGTGCTCGTCCAACGGGCTGTGTCTGAAACGATGGGAAAGAGCCGCACGGCAAACCCGAGATGATGTCATCAGAACACAGCCCGGTGGCAGAAGCTCGCATCTAGCAAATGATGGCAAAACGCAATCACTGATGACTTCGTCGGCCCGCTGCGTCATCGGGGCGGTAGCTGGCGGCATAGGCAGCCTTCCGACATGGCCACAATGCCGCGCCGCCTCGTTCGAGCTTGCGCGGTCAGATTACCCCATCCCGGTGACCGTGGAAGTGCGAAGGAGAAACGTCAATCGAAGGAACAAAGAAACTCGGCACGACAAACGTGACGCCGATACAGGGCTTTGTACTACCTCGATCGATGCCGGAGCGCGGTTTTCGCGGAGGCGATGCCCGCGAGGGTTGTGGGCGAGTTCGGGCTTCACACCCTGGATTCCGCTCTGTGCGCGGCGATCTGCGGTTACTCGATGACCCCGGGGTATCGCGACGGCTGCCTCTCCAGGGAGCGTAAGGATTCCGCGCGCTGCTCGTATCTATCGGATCCTATGGCTGACCTCCGATAGCGAGAGAAATGCCAACAAGTCCGATGAGAGACGGGAACTGATACATTGGAGTATGCACGGGTGTTACCGTACGCCCGTCTCTCCAGATGAAGGAGGGTGCGTCCGACTGTGGGTTGCAGGTGCTGCCGCGGGATTCTTTGCTAGGCACCTTTTGATGCGCAGCAAGTACGGATCGGTCGCCGCGGAGTGCCTCCTTGGTTCCTTGCGCGCGTGATGATGACGGCCCGCGGCGACGCCTCCCGATGAGTTGCTCTCGTGACTATGTGCGACACCGAAATGGAACCGCCGCGATCTGCAACACAGGTCGCAAAAGCCGAGGGTTCATCTTGGCACTCCGCGCATGCTTCCGCACTTACCCTCACTGCGGGAATGAGCGGGCTGGCTTCTTGGCATTCCGGCGGCGATAGTTTCGGCTCGACTATCGTGGGAAGAAGCTATACAGCGCCCGGAAGAGCTGGATCAACCTCAGGGAAGTCACACTTTGGTTATTCGCAACCACAAGACGAGCGGTTCAACGTATACGTTTATCTACCTCGAACACCATCACGAGGCGTTGACTTCGGAAAGGACCCTGACCCCGGTGGCGGATATCAAAGAGGACTTGACAGAGCGCCCGCAATTAAAGGACCGATTGACAAGTATCCCCACCTCAATGCAGCTGATTCGCTGAGAGTTGCAGGTTAGCCTCGCTCCTCATGCATGAGGCTTTGCGCCAGCCACCCGGCACAACCATCAAGACTCTGCATGCCAAGAGGCGGGCCACCGATCACTTGGCGGGCATAGGGCCCAGATCCGGCCAAGCTCAGAGCTGCCGCTGAACCCCTTTTGGGTTGGTCATTCGACTGTGACGGACTTGGCCAAATTGCGCGGTTGATCTACATCCGTCCCCTTCAGCACGGCGGTATGGTACGCGAGGAGTTGTACCGCGATCGCATAGAGGATCGGCGCCACGAACGCATCGACCGCCGGGAGCACCACCGTCTGGCTAGCGATTCGGGAGAGTTTGGCCGCGCCGTCGGTGTCCGTAAACAGGATCAGCCGCCCGCCGCGCGCCGCCGCCTCCTCAAGGTTCGAGGCGGTCTTTTCGAAGAGGGGCCCGGAGGGAATGGCGGCGATCACCGGAACGCCCTGGTCGATTAGTGCGATCGGGCCGTGTTTCATCTCGCCGGCGGCATAGCCCTCGGCATGGATATAGCTGATCTCCTTGAGTTTGAGCGCGCCTTCAAGCGCTATCGGATAGCAGGGTCCGCGGCCGAGATAGAGTACGTCCCGCGCCTCGGAAATGCGCTCAGCAATCCGGCGAATTGCCGGTTCCTCTTCGAGCACGGCCGCTGCACGTGATGGAACTTCGAGCAGCGCCTTAGTTAGGGCGGCCTCGAATTCGGGTGCCAGCACGCCGCGCGCACGCCCGGCGGCGATTGCCAGACACGCCAGCACCGCAAGCTGCGCCGTGAAGGCCTTCGTACTGGCAACGCCGATCTCAGGCCCGGCAACGGTTTCGAGCACCACATCCGATTCGCGTGCCATCGTGCTTTCGGGCACGTTCAGGACGCTGAGCACGTGCTGGCCCGCCCCACGCAGGAAGCGAAGTGCCGCCAGCGTGTCCGCCGTCTCACCGGACTGGCTGACCAGCAGCGCAAGCCCGCCCTCGGGCAGCGGCGGGGCACGGTAGCGCATTTCGCTGGCAACCTCCGCATCGGTGCTGACCCGGGCGAGATTCTCCAGCCAGAAGCGCCCGATGAGGCCGGCGTAGTAGGCCGAGCCACAGGCGCTGACCGAAATGCGGGGCAGTCGGCCGAAATCGAAGGGTAGCGGCGGCAGCATCACCCGGCGCGCCAGCGGATCGACCATGCGGCGCAGTACATCCCCGAGCGCCGCTGGATGCTCGTGCAACTCCTTCTCCATGAAGTGCCGGTATCCGCCTTTGCCGACTAGCGCCCCGGTCAGTGCGATCTCCTTGATTTCGCGCTTGACCGGCGCGCCGTCCGTGGTGAAGAAGCGTGCGTCGGTGCGTGTGACAACGGCCCAGTCGCCGTCCTTGAGAAAGGAGACGTGGCGGGTAAACGGTGCAAGGGCCAGCGAGTCCGAGCCAAGATACATCGCATTCCCGCCCCAACCCACCGCCAGCGGTGCGCCGCGCTGTACCCCGATCATCAGCTCGGAGTGCCCCGCGAATATCATCGCCAGTGCATACGTTCCTTCGAGGCGGCGCAAGGCGGCGCCGGCAGCAGCAATCGGATCCATGCCACGCGCGATGTTTAAATCGACAAGCCGGACGACGATTTCGGTATCTGTTTCTGTCTCGAATTCCTGCCCCGCTGCCTCAAGTTCAGCTCGCAGTGCCGCGTGGTTCTCAATGATTCCGTTATGCACAACGGAAACGCGAGCGATTCCGTGCGGGTGAGCATTGCCTTCGGTCGGCGCACCGTGCGTTGCCCAGCGCGTGTGGCCAATGCCAGTGGTACCAAGCGGCGGATCGCACCGCAGGACCGCCGCAAGGTTGCACAGCTTGCCGGCGGCACGCCTCCGCTCGATGTGTCCGTTGACGAGCGTGGCGACGCCGGCACTGTCATATCCACGATAGGCCAGCCGCTCGAGCGCATCGAGCAGCAGCGGAGCCGCCGGCTCGGTGCCAATCACGCCTACGATCCCGCACATAGCTTTGCCTTCTTCCGTTGATCACGAAGCTTCCTCGCGCCCCCCTGCCTTCTCAGCCTGCGTTGCGCGCCCCAACCCGATCGCATTCCGTGGCACCTCCCTGGTGATTACGGTCCTCTCGGCAACATAGGTATTTTTCGACGGGCAAACTTGGCTCTGACTCACCTTTGATGAAATTTGGAAGGGAATAGCGGCGGTTTTCTGAAGGAGTCCCACGGCATGCGTCCAACGCTCCGTCCGCCTGCCCTGGTGCCGCGCAACTTCATCGTGCAGAGCATCGTCTGCCAGGACAGTGCAACGCCGATGATGCTCCGTTACGCGAGCAGAGCTTCAGCGTGTCCGGAGTCTGACGTGAGTTCCGAGCGCGTCCATAGCCGATATCGCCGCCGGCTGGCCGAGCTGCCCATGGCCGGACGGCCGGTCCACCTTGTGCTGCTGGCCCGACGATTCTTCTGTAATGCGAAGCTGTCCGGTCGCAGGGTCTTCACCGAGCGCTTCGATGGGCACGTTTTGGCGCCGAGGGCGCGGCGCACCGCGCGGTTTGACCAAATCGTCCATCACCTTGGGCTCGCGCCCGGCGGTTTTGCGGTAGAGCCGGCTGTCCGGCTCCGTCGCGCCGTGTGGGCCTCGTTCGTGCGTTGCTGCCCGTGGAAGTCCGCCCCATCACCGCCGCTGCCATCCTTGGGGTGGAAGCTCTTCTGGGAGGCCCAGGCTTCGATCAGTGTGCCGTCCACCGAGAAGTGGTCATCTGACAACGGCGACCGAACCTTCGGGTGTCCGAGAAGCTTGCTCATGAACTTCCGGAACACCTCGCCCCGCTGCGGCCGCTTCCAGCTCTCGGTGAACGTCGTCGCGTCCCAGGTCGGCTCGTCCGGTAAGAGCTCTACGAACCAGCGGAACAGCA
>Ga0335075_10012864_pt1 | contig 12626 bp, 10 predicted proteins | sample Lox_Sample_24_FD_206723 | JGI IMG/M metagenome (GOLD analysis project Ga0335075, IMG submission 206723) | Soil microbial communities from Loxahatchee National Wildlife Refuge, Florida, United States - Lox_Sample_2.4 | ecosystem: Environmental > Terrestrial > Soil > Wetlands | place: USA... | reverse complement strand
TGCTGCACGCCGACTACGTGGTCGGCTGCGACGGCGGCCATTCCATCGTGCGCCGTCAAATTGGCATCGAACGCTCGAGCTCGGACTTCAACGAACTCATGGTGCTGGCCCTGTTCCGCTCGAAGGAGCTGCACGAGAAGCTCAAGCGTTTTCCGCCGCGCTCGACCTATCGGGTGCTGCATCCCGAGCTCAAGGGCTATTGGCAATTCTTCGGCCGCGTCGACGTCGGCGAAAGCTGGTTCTTTCATTCGCCGGTGCCGCCCGACACGACGCGCGACAATTACGATTTCCACGGCCTCCTGCGGCGCGCCGCCGGCTTCGATTTCGCCTGCGATTTCGACTATGTCGGCTTTTGGGATCTGCGCATCGAGGTCGCGGAGAAATATCAGGCGGGCCGCGTGTTCATCGCCGGCGATGCCGCGCACTCGCATCCGCCCTACGGCGGCTACGGCCTCAACAACGGCCTCGACGATGTCGCCAATCTGGGCTGGAAGCTAGCCGCCAATCTCCAAGGCTGGGGCAGCAACGCGCTGTTGCACAGCTACAGCGCGGAGCGGCAGCCGATCTTTTTGGAGACCGGACGGGATTTTATCGAAGCCGGCATTCAGAAGGACGCGGCCTTCCTCGACCGTTACAATCCGGACAAGGACCGCGCGGAATTCGAGCACGCCTGGAAGGACCATCAGGGCGGCGCGGCGCCGCGCGTGCTCACTTACGAGCCGCATTACGAGGGCTCGCCGATCGTGTTCGGCCCGGCCGACGGCAAGAGCAGCGCCCGCGGGTCGCACAGCTTCAAAGCCCGCGCCGGTCACCACCTGCCGCCTCAGCTGTTCAGCTCCGAGCGCAACGTGTTCGAGGAACTGGGCCCCTATTTCACGCTGCTTGCCTTCGATACCAAAGACCGCAGCACCGCGGCATTTGCCGAAGCGGCAAAGGCGCTGGATGTCCCTCTGAAGATCGTGCACGACAGCTACGCGGACGGCCGCACGGCCTACGAGGCCAAGCTCATCCTGGTGCGCCCAGATCGTTATGTCGCGTGGACCGGCGATGGCGCAAGCGCCGACGCCGGCGCCATCATGCGCAAGGCCGTCGGGCGTTGATAATCAGAGCAGCCTGATTTCCACCTTGCGGAATGCGCCCGACATCAAGCGAACCTCCAACTGTATCGGCATAAATCGCTATCTTCGCGACTTGAACAAGGCCTCGGCGCTTAGCTAGACTCCGTCTTTACGTTGAAACCGAAAAAGATCCGGGGCGGTACCATGATTTTTCGCGCGGCTATTTTTCTTGCATTTGTCTGCATGTCGGCAGCGTGGGTCACTTCTGCGTCGGCGCAATCTTTGCCTCCGCTCAGACCGGGAGCAAATCTCGAACTAGATGGCGGCACTCGTGAGGTGACAATCAAACCGCACGGAATATTTGGGACGGGGACGCGCGTTCCGTGGCCGGTCGAATATATTGTCGATGTTGCTGTCGAAGGCGGCGACGGTCAGGTCACGGTTACGCTTGTGACTCTTGAGCAGTACTACGCCCTCGTCGCCGGGCAAGACCCAACAAATCCACTTTTGAAGAAAATTCTGAGTGGCCAAGGCTCAGCCTCGGTGAAGCTGCCAGCTGGCGATTATGCTTTTATTTTCAGCAATACAAGCAACACAGAGAGTCATGTTACCTACCGGTTCTCATTCATATGCGGTGAAGGGAGCGGGATTGATTGCCGTACAGATTGAGGCTTGAGAACCAAGCGAGCGTCACTTCCGCGGCGCCGTTGCGGCTGCCAAAAGTCTTTAGTCTCGAGACTTTGATCCGCTGGAGCTAGATCAGCTTCAGCCCCTTGAAGCTCGCGTGGCCGTCCTTGCCGACAATGATGTGGTCGTGCACGGAAATGCCGAGCGGATTGGCGACGGCGATGATCTGCTGCGTCATCTGGATGTCGGCGCGCGAGGGCGTTGGATCGCCGGATGGATGATTGTGCACGAGGATGATCGCAGTCGCCGACAGTTCGAGCGCGCGCTTGACCACTTCGCGCGGATAGACCGGCGTGTGATCGACGGTGCCAACCTGCTGCAATTCGTCGGCGATGAGCTGGTTGCGCTTGTCGAGGAACAGCACGCGGAACTGCTCGCGGTCGGCGAACGCCTGCGCGGTGCGGCAATAATCGAGCACGGCCGACCATGACGACAGCACCGGTCGCTTCTTGACCTGTCCGCGCAGGAGCCGGCTCGCTGCCGCCTGCACGATCTTCAGCTCCGTGATGCTCGCTTCGCCGACGCCGTCGACCTCGGCGAGCCGTTTCTCCGGCGCCGAAATGACCTCGGCAAACGAGCCGAATTTTTCCAACAGCGCCTTGGCAATCGGCTTCATGTCCCCCCGCGGCTGCGCGCGGAACAACAGAAGCTCCAGAAGCTCGTAATCGGACAGCGCATCGGTGCCGGCCTCGCGGAAGCGGTCACGCAGGCGTTCGCGATGGCCGTAATAATGCGGTGGAGCCTCGGCGAGGCCTTCTTCGCGCTCGCGCTTTTTTTCCACCATGGACTTCGAACATGCCCTGCCCGCGCCGCGCCGGCCAGGCGACAGCGGCCCACTCGCAAGGATGCCCGGATTGCCGGATTTTGCAATCTCTCCGTGCGCAACCGTTACGCGTGGAAAAGCCGCACCGCTAGTAACGCGACTGGCGGCTCAGGCCGCATATGGCGGCTTATCGAGTCCCTTGGGCGACAGCGTGAAGATCTCCACGCCGGTCGCGGTGACGCCGACGGAGTGCTCGAATTGCGCCGACAGCGAGCGATCGCGGGTAACCGCGGTCCAGCCGTCGGACAGCACCTTCACGTGCGGGCGGCCGAGATTGATCATCGGCTCGACGGTGAAGAACATGCCGGGCTTGAGCACGATGCCCTCTCCGGGCCGGCCAACATGCACGATATTGGGCTCGTCGTGGAACAGCCGGCCGACGCCGTGGCCGCAGAAATCACGCACCACGCTCATGTGCTGCGCCTCGACATAGGACTGGATCGCGTAACCGATATCGCCGGTCGTGGCACCCGGCTTGATAGCGGCAATGCCGAGCATCATGCCCTCGTAGGTGACCTCGATCAGCCGCTCGGCGCGGCGGGGAATTTCCCCGACCGTGTACATGCGGCTCGAATCGCCGTGCCAATGGTCGAGAATGAGCGTCACGTCGACATTGAGGATATCGCCGTCGCGCAGCGGCTTTTCCGAGGGAATGCCGTGGCAGACCACGTGGTTGACCGACGTGCAGGTGGCCTTGCGGTAGCCGCGATACATCAGCGTCGCCGGCAGCGCGCCATGGTCCATGCCGAACTCGTAAGCCAGCCGGTCGATCCGCTCAGTGGTGACGCCGGGCCGGATCACGCCGACCAGCATGTCGAGGCATTCGGCCGCCAGCCGTCCGGCCCTGCGCATGCCTTCAAAGGCCGCAGGACCGTGGATCTTGATCTGCCCGGTTTTGCGCAGCGGCGCCGAGGCCGCTTCGACGTAAGTCATGGTTCCAGAAATTCAGCCGCCGGAAGAGCGGCTGCACGCCGCCTGATGCACTGGAATGTAAGCATGCGCGCGCCCAACGCAAGCAAAAGGGACCGCTGCGTCATCGCAACCACTCGTCCCCCGCGAGGACTTAGCCGTCCACGATCGGGACCGGCGTGGCGATCTCGATACCCTCGGCGCTCACCCTGCAGCGCCAAGCCAGTACTTCGACCCCCGCGCGGCGTGCGCGGTCGAAGCCTTCTGCGTAGTCGGGGTCGATGTCACGGGCAGGAGTGAAGTGCTCCGCCGAGGGTATTTGGATGACGAAGAGCAGCACGGCGCGCGCGCCTTGCTGGGCCATAGCGGCGAGATCGTCGAGATGCTTGGCACCGCGCACGGTGACGCAATCGGGAAATTCCGCAAGCCGTGGCTTGCGCATGAGATGCACGTTCTTGACTTCGAGATAGCAGGCCGGCCGCCTGGCGTCCTCGAGCACAAAGTCGGCGCGCGAGTTGGAGCCGTATTTTACCTCGCGACGAATGGTCGGATAGTCGCGCAATTCGGGAATGAGCCCGGCTTGCAACGCTTCGGCAACCAGTTGATTGGGCTGAATCGTGTTGACGCCAACGAGTTCGGGACCGCTGCCGAGGTCGACCTCGATCAATTCCCACGTGTAGCGCAGCGCGCGCAGCGGATTCTGCGAGTCCGACACCCAGACCCGCGAATAGGGCTTGTCGAGACCGGTCATGGCGCCGGGATTGGAGACGTGCACCGTCGTCATCTCGCCGGAATCGAACATGACGTCGGCGAGAAAGCGCTTGTAGCGCCGCGCCAGCATGGCGGGAGTAAGGGGAGTGGCGAACCGCATGGTCGTAACACATAGACTCTATCGAGCCGGCATGAAAAGAGCCTCGCTTCAGGCGGCGAGCTTACCGCCGAGTTCGTCCTCGATGTGCACGCGAATGATCTCGTCGAAGGAGCTCTCGGCGGCGAAGCCGAGCGCCAGTCCGCGGCGCGGATCGAAGCGGCGCGGCCAGCCGGCGACAATGCGCGCGACCAGCGGGTCGGGCACGCGGCGGATGCGGGCAGCCACTTTGTCGCCGGCGATGCGGCGGAGCGCGGCGATCTGGTCGCCGACGGTGCAGCAGACGCCGGGCATGGTCAGGTTGACGCGCGGGCCGAGCGTCTCGCTCTTCAGCCCCGCGGCATGCACGAGGAAGCCGACGGCCGAGCGCGGGCTTGCGTGCCAGTGGGTGACACTCTCGTCGACCGGCAGCACCGCCTCCTGGCCGGCCAGCGGTTCGCGGATGATCGAGGAGAAAAATCCGGAGGCCGCCTTGTTCGGCCGGCCCGGCCGCACCGATATGGTCGGCAACCTGATGCCGACGCCGTCGACAAAGCCGCGGCGCGTGTAGTCGGCGAGCAGCAATTCGACGACGGCCTTCTGTGTTCCGTAGGAGGTCAGCGGCGTTAGGTGAAAATCGTCCGCGATCGTTTCCGGGAACGGCGCGCCGAACACCGCGATCGAAGAGGTGAAAACGAGCCGCGGGCGGTAGCCGCCGCCGGTCTTGCGGATGGCCTCGAGCAGCGCACGCGAACCGTCGAGATTGACGCGAGTGCCCTTCTCGAAATCGAGCTCGGCCTCCCCGGAGACGATTGCGGCGAGATGAAAGACGACATCGGGCTTTCCGCCAACCGCGCGTGCTGCCGTCGCCGGATCGCCGATATCGGCCGCGAAGGCATCGACACTCGCGGCAAATTTCTCGGGCTTCTCCGGCGCGATCACGTCGGTGAGCGTGAGCTTCTCGATGGCGCGGCCGTTAAGCTCGCCGGCGGCGACCAGGCGCGCGATGAGCTTGCGCCCGATCATGCCGGCGGCGCCGGTGATGAGAATGTGCATGGCTATCGGCCGCTCACGCTGTCGTGGTCCGCGAAGGCGGACCACCCAGTAGACATCCCCATCGCCGCTCCCCCACCGATTACTGGATCATCCGCATGCGCGGATGATGACATCGCTCTATAGCGCCATTCCGCCATCGACGAGATGCGCCTGGCCGGTAATGTAACTTGCCTCGTCGCTGACGAGGAAGAGCACAAGCGCGGCGACTTCCGCCGCCGTGCCCAGCCGGCCCATCGGCTGGCGAGCGATGAAATCCTGCTGCACGGCCTCGAACGAGCGGCCGCTCTGCTTCGACAGCGTAGTGATGCGCTCGTCGAGCGAGGGCGATTCGATCGTGCCCGGACATACGGCGTTGCAGCGGATGCCCTGCTTGATGAAATCGGCGGCGACAGCCTTGGTCAGGCCGATCACGGCGGCCTTGGTAGCGCCGTAGGCGTAGCGGCTGGGCACGCCCCGGATCGACGACACCGCCGAGGAAATGTTGACGATCGAACCCGATTTTTTCTCCAGCATGCCCGGCAGGAAGGTCCTGATCATGCGGTGCATCGATTTGACGTTGAGATCGAAGGAAAAATCCCAATCGTTGTCGCTGCATTCGAGTATGGACCCCTGGTGCACGTAGCCGGCACAATTGACCAGAACGTCAGGCGCGCCGAATTCGCGGCCGATGTCGCTGGCAAGCGCCTCGATGTCGGCGAGCGAACGCACGTCGAGCTTGCGGCAGACCTTGGCCTTGAGCCCCGCAAGCTTGTCCTCTGCGAGATCGGTCGCAATGACCACGCCGCCCTGCGCAATGAAAGATTCCGCGATGGCCCGGCCGATCCCCTGCCCTGCCGCCGTCACCAGGGCGATCTTGCCCCGCAGCCTATTGCTCATTTTTTCCTTCCGCTTCCTCCCTCACACCTTCTGCCCGTTCAATTCAGCCAAACTGAGTTTCTGTCGGCCCTCGCCGTCGAAATTCTGCGGATCGAGCCAACGCTCGAAGTTGCGCCTGCGCTCCGGCCACTCGCTGTCGAGCATCGAGAACCAGGCGGTGTCGCGGTTGCGGCCGTCCTTGTTGATCATGTACTGACGGAAAGTGCCTTCATAGACGAAGCCATAGCGCAATGCCGCGCGCTGCGACGCCGCGTTGAGCGCATCGCATTTCCATTCGTGGCGGCGATAGCCTAGCGTCTCGAACACATACTTCGCGAGCAGATACTGCGCTTCGGTGCCGAGCGGCGTGCGCTGCAGTGCCGGCGAATAGAGCACGTGACCGACCTCGATAACCCGCATATCCGGCACGATCCGCAACAGCGTGAAATAACCTATGGCGCGCCCGGCGGTGTCGACGATCGCATAGGCGTAAGGATCGGCTGACGCGGCGCGCTTCTCAATGAATGCGGAAAATGCGTTGAAGCCGTCGAACGGCCCGTCGGTCGAAATATAGGTCCAGAGCTGGTCGTGCCCGGCAAACACGCTCCACAGCTCGGCGGCGTGGTCTGGCTTCAGCTTTTCGAGATGGCCATAGCGACCCTTCAGCGTCACCAGTCCCGGCCGCTCGGCCGGCGTCGTCCGCTTGACGCGCAAGCCGATCGGCTGGCCGGTCTGCGGGTGCGGCTCCGATTCGGTCATGGCGCAAGCTTGCTCCGATCCTCGGCGAAGAATTTGTTCAGCTCCTGATTTGTGATCACTCCGCCGAAGGCGTCGAACTTGCCCTCCTTCGCGATCTCCGTCGCCGCGCGAATGAAGGCGTGCATGGCAACGCGCGCGAGCGAGCCGCCGACGCTGATGCGGCGCACGCCCATTGCCGCAAGGTCGCCAACCGTGAAGCCAAAGGCTCCGCTATTGAGGAAATTCACCGGCTTGGGCGCCACCGCCTTGACCACAGCCTCAATCTGCTCGCGCGTCCTGATGCCCGGCGCATAGAGGCAATCGGCGCCAGCCGCCGCGTAGGCCTTGAGCCGGCGGATTACGTCATCGAGATCGTTCACTCCGCGCACGAAATTTTCCGCCCGCGCCGTGAACACGACGTCGCCTCCGGCGCGATCGATCGCCGCGCGCGCCGCCTTCACGCGCGCCAGCGCCGTCTCAAGATCATAGAGCGGCATCCTGCCGTTGTTGGGCGAATCCTCGATCGACAGCCCGGCAACGCCGGTCGCGATGCAAAGTTCGACGCTCTTGCCCACGCCGTCGGGACTGTCGGCCAATCCATCCTCGAAATCGGCATTCAACGGCACGTCGGTCGCCGCCGCGAGCTCGGCGAAATGAGCGAGCACCTGCTCGCGGCTCTGCCCGCCGTCGGGATAACCTTGCGAATGGGCATGGCCGGAGCTGGTGGTCGCCAGCGCCGGAAAGCCGAGCCCTTGCAGATAACGCGCGCTGCCGACGTTCCACGGATTGGGAATGACGAAGCAGCCTTGCTCGTGCAGTTTGCGAAATCTTTTCCGCTTTTCCGCGGTCGATGGACGCGATTTGCTCATGGAAACACCCGGCATTTGCGCAGCACGGCAACCTGCCACAAATGGAGAAGCAGCGACAGGCCCGGCGGATGGTGGCCTCAATGATTGTCGCGCGGCACGAATGTCTGCGCCACACGCTGATACTTGACCGCAGGCTCGAGCACCATGCCCTCGCCGAGCTGATCGACCATGGCGCGCTGGATTTCCTGCCACGGCGTCTGGCTGGGCGGATAGTGATAGCCGCCGTTTTTCTTCAGCGCCGCCACCCGCTCGGCGAGCTCCGCCTGCGAGATCAGAATGTCGGCGGTTCCTTTGTTGAGATCGATGCGCACGCGGTCGCCGGTTTTCAGAAGCGCCAACCCGCCGCCCGCCGCCGCCTCCGGCGAGGCGTTGAGGATCGAAGGCGAGCCCGACGTTCCCGACTGGCGTCCGTCGCCGATGCAGGCGAGCGACGTGACGCCCCTTTTGATCAGCGCCGCCGGCGGCTGCATGTTCACCACCTCGGCCGATCCCGGATAGCCGATCGGGCCCGCGCCACGCATGAACAGGATCGAATGCTCGTCGATTCCGATCGTGGGATCGTCGATGCGATGGTGATAATCCTCCGGACCGTCGAACACGACCGCGCGTCCCTCGAAGGCGTTCGGATCCTTTTCGTTGCAGAGATAACGCCGGCGGAACTCCTCGGAAATCACGCTCGTCTTCATGATCGCCGAATCGAACAGATTGCCGCGCAGCACCTTGAAACCGGCGTGCGGCTTCATCGGCTTGTCGTAAGGCCAGATGACTTTGGGATTCGTGGTCTTCGCACGCGCGACGTTTTCCGCGTAGGTCTTGCCGTTGACGGTGAGCGCGTCGCCGTGCAGCCGTCCGGCTTTCTGCAATTCGTGCATCACCGCCGGCAGGCCGCCTGCCCGATAATATTCCTCGCCGAGATACTCGCCGGCCGGCTGCATATTGACCAGAAGCGGCACGTCGTAACCGATCTCCCAATCCTCGATCGCAAGCGCAACGCCGATATGGCGGGCGATGGCGTTGAGATGGATCGGCGCGTTGGTCGAGCCGCCGATCGCCGAGCAGGCGACGATGGCGTTTTCGAACGCGGCGCGGGTCAGAATATCCGAGGGTTTCAAATCCTCGCGCACGATCTCCACGGCGCGCACGCCGGTCTCATAGGCGATCCGGGCGCGCTCGCGGTATGGCGCTGGGATCGCGGCGCAGCCGGGCAGCGACATGCCGAGCGCCTCGGCCATCGCGTTCATGGTCGACGCCGTGCCCATCGTGTTGCAATGGCCGACCGAGGGCGCCGACGAAGCGGCGATATCTATGAATTCATTGTAGTCGATCTTGCCGGCCGCCACGTCCTGGCGCGCCTGCCAAAGAACCGTGCCGGAGCCGGCAAGCTTGCCGTTATGATACCCGTCCAGCATCGGTCCGCCGGACAGCACGATGGCCGGCGTGTTGACCGTCGCCGCCGCCATCAGACAGGCCGGCGTGGTCTTGTCGCAGCCGGTCATCAACACGACGCCGTCGAGCGGATAGCCGTAGAGCACTTCGACCAGACCCAGATAAGCGAGATTGCGGTCGAGCGCCGCCGTCGGCCGTTTGCCGGTTTCCTGTATGGGATGCACCGGAAATTCCATGGCTATGCCGCCGGCCGAGCGGATGCCTTCACGCACTCGCTCCGCAAGCTGGAGATGATGACGGTTGCAGGGACTCAAGTCGGAGCCCGTCTGCGCAATACCGATGATTGGTTTGCCGGAGGTCAGTTCAGCGCGGGTGAGGCCGTAATTGAGGTAGCGCTCCAGATAGAGCGCGGTCATGCCGGGATTGTCCGGATTGTCGAACCACAATTGCGAGCGCAGCCGCCGCGGTGCGCCGCTGGGACCATCGGATTTTGTCATCTCTATCTTCCCGTCGTCATGCTTGCAGTGGAAGTCTGCACCGCGTTGCCCGCAATGGATAGATATGGCGATTTAACTCCACGCGACACGTCGGGAGTGCGGCGGAGGGGCGCGGGAATGGTCAACCGGCCGCGACGACAGATCGTTCCAACCCACAACCGCGTCGGGAATGGGATTTTCTTTTATTGCGTTGCACAATTTGAGCATAAATGACAAAATAAAAATTCCATTAATCCATTGTATTCAATAACGTTTTATTGAATTAGCGGCGGCCTTTCCGTCTCTTGTGCAGCGCCAAATCGTGGATAGTTTCCGAACCAGGGGCTGCCGAAATAGAGAAGGATGCAATTATTATGAAGTCGCTCAACACCAAGCTCGTCTTGTCCGCCGTAGGCATCGCGATGCTCGCCACGCCGGCTTTCGCACAAGAGTCGTACCGCCAGGCGCCCCCGTCGATGTACAACTATCAGGCTCCCGCGTATCAGGGCCGCGGGTATCAAGCTTACGCGTATCTGGCTCCCGAGGCCGCTCCGGCTCCCAGCTATCCGAATCCGGTCGCCCGCAGCGGCAGCGAAGAGTCGGTTGAATCCGGCGCGGCGTTCAATACCGGGTACTAAGCCGCTCCGTCCTGCAGTATTGCGATGCATTGCAACGTGTACTGGAGCCCCGGAGCCGGTCCGGGGCTCACTTTCCGCCGGCGTTTGCATTTCACGGGCGATTGAGTTGAATTGGTCCCCGTGGATAAAAAGCCGGGGAACGCCATGCTGAAAACCGTCGCCGCCTTCGATCGTATTGGCGAGGAAAACGCTTTTGCCGTTCTGGCGCGCGCCACCCAGCTCTCCGCAGCCGGCCGCGACATCGTCAATCTCGGCATCGGCCAGCCCGATTTCCGCACACCGGATTTCATCGTCGAAGCCGCAGTAAAGGCGTTGCGCGACGGACATCACGGCTACACGCCGGCCGTCGGCATTCTGCCATTGCGCGAGGCAGTGGCCGCCGATCTGCAGACGCGGTTCAAGGTGAGCGTGTCGCCGGATGAAATCATGATCATGCCGGGCGGCAAGCCGACCATGTACATGTCGATCCTGATGTTCGGCGAGCCGGGCGCCGACATTCTTTATCCCGATCCAGGTTTTCCGATCTATCGCTCGATGATCGAATATACCGGCGCGCGCCCCATTCCGGTGCCGATCCGCGAGGAGAACGGCTTCGCTTTCTCGGCTGAAGAGACTCTAAAACTGATCACGCCGCAGACGCGGCTCCTGATCCTCAACTCGCCCGCCAATCCGACCGGCGGCGTGACGCCAAAGGCGGAAGTCGACAAGCTCGTCGCCGGACTGGAAAAGTTTCCCGATGTCACGGTGATGTCGGACGAGATCTACGACCACATGGTCTACGACGGCGAGACGCATGTGTGCCTGCTCTCCTATCCGTCGATCCGCGACCGCCTCATTCTGCTCAATGGCTGGTCGAAGACCTACGCGATGACGGGCTGGCGGCTCGGTTACGCGATCTGGCCGGGCAAGCTTTACGACTACGCGCGCAAGCTCGCGGTGAACCTCTATTCCTGCGTCAACGCCGCCACCCAATATGCCGGGCTTGCCGCACTCACCGGCCCGCAGGACGAATGCGTCAGAATGGTCGCCGAGTTCGACAAGCGGCGCGAAATCGTCGTCGCCGGCTTGAACAAACTGCCCGGCATTTCCTGCGCTACGCCCAAGGGCGCGTTCTATGCATTTCCCAACGTCAAGCGCACCGGCTGGAAGGCGAAGCCGCTTGCCAACGCGCTCCTTGACGACGCCGGAGTGGCGCTGATCGGCGGTCCCGACTTCGGCATTTTGGGCGAAGGCTATCTGCGCCTGTCGTACGCCAATTCGACGGAGAATATTTTGAAAGCGCTCGACCGCATGGGCAATTTTTTGGCAAGCCGCAAGGCGGCCTGAGCAATGCCGGCGGACCTCTCCGAAGAACAGCGCCTGATGCGGCAAAGCTGCCGCGACTATGTCGACAAGACCGTCATTCCGTTCATTCGCGGCGATTGGCGGCGCGAATGGGTGATGACGCCCGAAGACCGGCTGCCGCCTGAGATTTTACAGGGCGCAGAGGAGGTCGGCATCCGCGCGCTCGGCGTGCCCGAAGAGTTCGGCGGCATCGAGCTTGACCGGGCGAGCGAGGTGCGGACTTTCGCGCTCATCGCCGAGGAAATCGCCCGCGGCGATTCCGGCCTTGCCGACAAGCTCGTGCAGAACTGGAAAGTCTCGGTGCTGCTCCGCAATCTGGCGCCGCGGCATCTGCAGGAGCGATGGTTCAAGCGGCTCCTCGAGGATCCGCAATTCCTGCTCGCGCACTGCCTCACCGAGCCGCGCGGCGCCTCGGACCGCTGGCTGCCCTACAACGTGCCGGAAGCTGCGATGAATACTCGCGCGGTGAAGAAGAACGGCGAGTGGGTGATCAACGGCCGAAAGCAGTTCATCTCCAACGGCTACGATGCCGGCCTGTTCGTGGTCTACGCCAACACCAATCCGGCCGTCGGCATGCTGCAGGGCACGTCGAGCTTCCTGGTGCCGCGCGGCACGCCCGGGCTGACGATCGCACGCTGCAACGAGACCATCGGCTGCCGGTTCATGAACAACGGCGAACTGGTGTTCGAGGACATGCACGTGCCGGCCGATCATCTGCTCGCCGAAGGCGACGCGCTCGGCAAGGCCGCGGTCTATTTCCGGCCGGGCAAGATCATCCAGGCGGCAAAAAACCTCGGCGTCGGCGTGCGCGCCTTCGAGGTGACGTCCGACTACGTGCAGAACTACGTGCAGGGCGGCCGCATCCTGATCAAGCACCAGGCGGTGGCGCTGCGGCTAGCCGACATGGCGACGAGGATTGAAGCCGTGCGCGCGCTTCTCA
>Ga0335075_10012863_pt1 | contig 12626 bp, 10 predicted proteins | sample Lox_Sample_24_FD_206723 | JGI IMG/M metagenome (GOLD analysis project Ga0335075, IMG submission 206723) | Soil microbial communities from Loxahatchee National Wildlife Refuge, Florida, United States - Lox_Sample_2.4 | ecosystem: Environmental > Terrestrial > Soil > Wetlands | place: USA... | reverse complement strand
CGCACACCACGGTCGAGCCGGAGTGGTTCACGATGTAGACGAAGTCGTCGCGGGTCAGCCGGTAGTTGACCGGGACCAGGACGGCGCCGAGCTGCGGCACGGCGTAGAAGGATTCGAGCTGCGCGTGGGTGTTCGGCGCGATGGTCGCGACCCGGTCTCCCTGCCGGACGCCGAGTCCCTGCAGCGCGGCCGACCACCGGTCGCACCGGTCGGAGAACTGCTCGTACGTCAGCCGGAGGCTGCCGTCGACGACGGCCTCGCGCGCTCCGTGCAGCCGGCGGGTACGGCGGGCGAAATCCAGCGGAGTCAGCGGCGTCTGCATGTTCGGCATCATGCCAGCGCAGGGGTGTGCAGTCCACCGCGGCATCAGATCGCGATCACACAGCGAAACAAAATTGAATGCGGACAGTAATGATAGATGTAATTCGAATTACGCTTGTTGACGTTAATACCGGACTGCTTGAGAATTGCGTAGGTATGGCCCGGTGCGTGGCCGAGCCTGGGATGCTTGTGAGGCAATAAATAACCCCCCCGCAGGAGGATGCAGGTGACTACCACAGGGTCTCGGGCCGACGCGACTCCGCCCGCCAGTAGCCGTAACTTGTTTGTCAGGAACGCCACTGGCCTCGTTCGCGAACTGAGCCCGTTCGACGCCTTTAACCTGGTCTTTTCAGCCGTGCTGATCCCGGTGGGGATCACCGAGGTAATGGCGTTTACGCCGACATTCTGGCCGCATGCCAACATGCTGTTGTCGTTCCTGCTGGCCACGCCCTTGGTGGCGACCTGCGGGCTGGTGTATCTCTACTACACCGTTATCATGCCGCGATCCGGCGGAGATTACGTCTGGGTGTCGCGGACGCTGAATCCGTTCCTCGGGTTCTTCGCGAACTTCTCGCTGACCTTCGTGTTCCTGACCTGGATCGCGTTCAACTTCACGTACATGCTGAGCACCATGGGGCCGGCCGCGGCCTACGTCGCGGGCATCCACTCGTCGGCCATCACCTCGCCGAGCAAGGGCGAGATAATGATCATCGCGTCGATCCTCACCGTGATCTTCACGGCCGTGATGGTCCTGGGTGTGCGGGTGGTCGCGCGGTACATGGCGGTCGCCTTCGGGGTGGTCTGGCTCGGCATGATCATCTGGCTCGTCGCGATGGCCGTCGGCAGCCACGGGCACTTCGTGAACTCGTGGAACGCGCACTCGGGCACCACGTACAACGCGGTGATCGCGTCGGCCGCCCACCAGGGCTTCAGCGCCGCGGGCGCCATCGGCTGGGGCGCCACCATCTTCGGCATGATCTACTGCTTCCAGGTCTACACGGGCTTCCAGTGGACCGGGTACTTCGCCGGGGAGATCCGTAACGTCCGGCGCACGGCCACCACGTCGATCCTCGGCGCGCTGCTGATCTCGGCGATCGGCTACGTGCTCGCCACCGCCCTGATCTACAAGTACTTCGGCTTCGACTTCTTCGGCGCGGTCGTCTTCAACGGCCTCGGCGGCGGCTCGGCGCACTGGACGCTGCCCTTCCTGCCGTACCTGCCCGCGCTGGTCAACTTCCTGCCCGGGCCGTCGTGGCTGCTGACGTTCGTCGCGCTGTGCTTCGTGCTGGCGATCATCTGGTGGACGCCGACCGGCTTCATGATGGGCACCAGGAACATGTTCGCGTGGTCCTTCGACCGGCTCGCGCCCGAGAAGCTGACCCAGGTGTCCGACCGGTTCCACACCCCGGTGTACGCCACGATCACCATCGGCTGCATCGTCGAGCTGCTCAACTACCTGACCATCTACCAGGGCCTGGGCAACTACCTGCTGAACGTGATCGCGGTGATGGGCGTCGCCTTCATCATCGTGTCGATCTCCGCGGCGGTCGTGCCGTGGCGGCGGCCGCAGATGCACGCGCAGGCGCCAGGGTGGGCGAAGCCCAAGCTGCTCGGCGTGCCGGTCATCACGATCGTGGCGGCGATCTCCGCGATCTCCTGGGGCTTCGTGATCTACGTGGCCTTCCACACCGGGTTCGGCGGGTCGTTCGGCTTCAAGCCCATGATCGAGGCCTTCACCGCCCCGCTGATCGGCATCGTGTACTACATCGGCGTCCGGCTGTACCGGCACCGGCAGGGCATGCAGCTCTCCCAGGCGTTCGCGGAGATCCCGCCGGAATGACGGAAGGCAGTACGACGGAAGGCAGTGCGGCAGACGCCGCGGCGGCGGCCGGCGATCCGGGGGGTTTCGCCGGCCACCAGAGCGCGGACCGGGTGGAGAGCGGGCAGGAGCCTGCCATGGTGGCCCAAGGGCGCGCCATCGTGGCCGCGGCCGCGGCCCGCTCCATCCCGGTCCGTTTGGTCGGCGGCGTGGCGATCTGGCTGCGCGCGTCGCCCGCGGCCCGCGCGGCGCTCGGCCGCACCTATCCAGACATCGACCTGGTAGCGCACAAGCGCCAGTCGCGCGCGCTGCGGTCGGCCCTCGAGGAGGAAGGCTTCGAGCCGGAGCGGGTGTTCAACGCCACCCACGGCGCGCGGCGGCTGCTGTACCACGGCCCTGGCGGCTGGCAGATCGACATCTTCCTCGACACCTTCGAGATGTCCCACACGCTGGACCTGGGCGCCAGGCTGGAAGCCGATCCCGAGACGCTGGCCGCCGCCGAGCTGCTGCTCACGAAGCTGCAGATCGCCGAGGTCAACGCCAAGGACCTGTCGGACACGGCGATGCTGCTGTGGGATCACGAGCCGGGCGACGCCGACGGTCCCGGCCGGCTGAACCTCACCCCGGTGGCGGCCAGGTGCGGCGCCGACTGGGGTTTGTACACCACCGTTACTGACAATCTGAGCGCGTGCGCGGACATGCTCGGTGACCTCCCGGCCGGCCCGGCCGACCGGGAGCGGATCGCGGGCAGGATCGCCACCATCACCGGCGCGCTGACCGCCGCGCCGAAGTCGCTGTCGTGGCAACTTCGGGCGAAGGTAGGGCGCCGGGTGCGCTGGTACCAGCTGCCCGAGGAGGTCACCAGGTGACGATGCGGATCTACTTCGCGACCGACATCCATGGCTCGGAGGTGTGCTGGCGCAAGTTCCTCAACGCGGCGCGGTTCTACCAGGCTGACGTGCTGATCCTGGGCGGCGACGTGTCGGGCAAGGCGGTGGTCCCCGTGGTGGCCCGCCCCGGCGACGGCTTCCTGATCAGGCAGTTTCACGGCGAGCGGGTGCTGACCGCCGACGAGACCGCGGAGGTCGAGACCCGCATCCGCGACATGGGCTTCTACCCGTACCGGACCACCGATGAGGAACTCGACGAGATCTGGGACAACCCGGAGGCGGTGCACGCCGTCTTCCTCGAGCTGATGCAGGAGACGCTGGCCCGGTGGCTGGACCTCGCGGACCAGCGGCTTGGCGGCACCGGGATCCCGCTCTACGCGATGACCGGCAACGACGACCCGCCGGAACTGCAGGGCCTGCTGCGGGACTCGCCGGTGCTGACCGAGACCGAGGAGGGCCTGGTCGACCTCGGCGAGGGCATCACCATGCTCTCTTTCGGCTACTCCAACCCGACGCCGTGGCACACCCCGCGCGAACTGCCCGACGACGAGATCCAGCGGCGCGTCGAGAAGAAGGCCGCCGCGCTGGAGCGACCGGAGAAGGCCGTCTTCAACCTGCACGTCCCGCCCGCCCGCACCGCCATCGACAAGGCCCCGGCGCTGGACGGATCGCTGAAGCCGGTGGTCAAGGGCGGCGCCGTGGTGATGCAGTCGGTCGGCTCAGAAGCGGTGCGCCGGGTCCTCGAGGAGTACCAGCCGATGCTCGGGCTGCACGGGCACATCCACGAGTCGCGCGGCGCCGTCCGGCTCGGTTCCACCCTCTGCATCAACCCCGGCAGCGAGTACGGCGACGGGGTGCTGTGCGGGGCGCTGCTGGAGATCGACGGCAAGCGCGGCGTCAGGCACTACCAGCTGCCCACCGGCTAACCGGGCATAACAGGGGACCTAGCCGCGGGACACAGCCTCCAGGCTCTCGCGGATGGCGACGGTCAGCGGGTCGCCGGGCGCCAGCGCCCGTTCACAGTCGGCCAGCGCGTTCTGCAGCATCTTCCTGGCGTCGTTGGTCCGCCCCATCCGGTAGTAGGCGTGCGCCAGGTTCGCCCGCGCCGCCAGCGTGTCCGGATGATCGGGCCCCAGCACCCGCTGGCAGTCCGTCCTGGTGCGCTCGTACAGCTCCACCGCGCTGGCCATCCGGCCGGCCGAGTGGTAGGCGGACGCGAGGTTGCCGCGGGCGCCGATGGTGTCGGGGTCGTCGGGGCCCTGCACCCGCTCCCGGTCGCTCAGCGCCCGTTCGTACAGCGGGATGGCGTCCTTCAGGCGGCGCGCTGAATGGTACGCGGACGCCAGCACGCTCACCGCGTCCATGGTGTCGGGATCGTCAGGGCCGAACGCCCGCTCGGTGCCTTCGAGGGCGCGGCGACAGTACCCGATCGCGTCCTTGTGCTTGCCGGCGGCCAGGTAGGCGCGCGCCAGGTTGCGCCGGGTGGCCAGCGCCTCCCGGTGGTCAGGTCCCTGGCTCCGCTCGCGCTCGACCAGCGTGGCCAGCGCCGTCCTTGTCGCGTCCTGGTACCGGCCGGCGGCCTGATAGGCGGCCGCCAGGCTGTCCTTGATGGCGAGGATGTCCACCGCCCCGGCGCCGCGATCACGCTCCCCGGCGGCGAGCGCCCCCTCCAGGACGGTGATGGCCTCACCCGGCTGTCCCATCCGGAGCAGCGCGTCGCCGAATTCCGCCTTGGCGGCGGCGACGCGCGGGTGGTCGGGACCGAGCACCCCGGCCTGGGCGTCGAGGAACCGCTGGTAGAGCGCGACCGCCGCGGCGCCGTCTCCGGTGGCGAGTGTGGCGCTGGCCAGCCGCGAACCCGCGAGCAGCGTGTCCGGGTGGGCCGGCCCGAGGACTCGCTCGCTGGTCTCGGCGACCGTCCGCCAGTGCGTGACGGCGGGCCGGATCAGCCGCGCGCTGTCGAGGCTCTGCCCGGCGCGGAACAGCACCTGCTGCGCGCCGGCCGCCCACAGCACGTCGCCCGTGGCCTGGTCCAGGCTGGTGACGCAGGCGCGCAGCGCGGCCGCCAGCGGGGACTCCTCGGCCTGGTCCGGCCAGGTCTGCAGCAGCGCCGCCGCGGCCGCCAGCGCCGCGCGGTCCCGCATCGAGTCGGGCATCGCCGACCTGACCCCGGCCTGCACGGCCGGGTGCACCCGCACGAGCGGGCCGGTGGTCCCGGCAGCGATCCCAGGATCGACAGTCAGCAAACCCGTGCGCTGCAGGCTGAGCAGCGCCGCGCGGGCCCGCCCCGCGTCGGCCGCCCCGCCGCCGGGCCCCGTGATGAACTCGGCGGCCGCGTCTGCGGCGAACACCGCCTGCGGGATCCCCTGGCAGCCGAGGAGCACCGCCAGCGCCAGGCACAGCTGCGCGCCGCCGCCTGGAGCGAGCTCGTCCGCGCACTCCATCGCCAGCGTCCAGGTGACGGCCTTCGCCGCAGGCTGCTCCCCGCTCGCCTCGGCGATCTGCTCTCGCCTGCTGGCGAATATCTCCCGGTAGTCCCGGCAGTTCACCCCGGAGCTCGCGATCGTCGCGCTGGCCTGGGCCAGCGCCAGCGGATCGCAGCTCAGGTCCTGGACGAGGTCCACCGCGCCGAGCCGCTGGTCGGGATCGGCGCTGAGCCGTGCCGTGAGATAGGTCAGCGCCTCGTGCGGGCTGAACGGCCCGACGGCGAAGACCAGCGCGTTCTGCGAGGCCGCCAGCGTGAGGCCGTCCCCGGCCGTCACCAGCACGTGCCCGGCCGGGCCCGCCGGCCACAGCCCGCCGAGTTCCGCGGGGTCGGCGACGCCGTCGAGGACCACGAGCCACGGCTGCCGGGTATCCGCCAGCCAGGCGAGAAACCGCGTGGCGGTCGCCTCGGCGTCCTCCGCGGGCACCATCCCGGAACGCTCGAGGGCGGCTTGCCGGTACCCGGAGAGCACCGAGTCGCGGGACGCGGCGGCCAGCCACACGAGCACGCCGTCCTGGCTTTCCTTCCGCCAGGTCTGCGCGAGGTGCACGGCCAGCTGCGTCTTGCCCGTGCCGCCCGGCCAGTCGCGCACCTGCGCCGCCCGCGCGGCCGCGCCGACGGGACCGGCGGCGGTGGTCAGCGCCAGCCACTGTCCCGGCGCGAGGCTGTCCAGCGAGCCTGGCCCGCTCTGCGGCCGCGGGGTAAAGCAGTCGGCCAGCGCGGGAACCGTCCCGGATGTCACAGGGCCGCCATACGTGACCCGGCCGCCATGCGCGGCCGGGCCGCCCGGCTCGCTCGCAGCACCCGGGCCGCCAGGGCCGGCCGTATTAGCTGAGAACTGGCTGCTCAAGACTATTTACCCGTGCCCTTTTTCAAACCCGGTCACTGAGGCCTCCGGATGTTCGGAGTATTGCTGCTAGGGCAACCTTACGGTCTTATGACCAGCGTTAAATGACAATCAGCGGTAAAGGCCGCGGGTGCAGAATATGGACAGTTGTTGATGAAGGCTCGAACCGCGGCGGTACGGCCCAGCCGGCTGTCCAGATCGGTATGCCGGCTGATATAACAGTCCGGCATACCGGGCCTGCGATTCTGTGGTGCTCTAAGAAAATGGAGTACGCATGGCTCAGCTAGCGTCCGACGTTCCACGAGCGGCGAAATCGCAGGAGTGACCATATGGCTGTACCCAGCTTCCCGGATCAGGGACCCCCGCGAACAGCCAGGTCGATCCGTTTTCAGTTCGCCGTCAGGCTGGCCATTCCCGTCGTCGTCCTTGTCCTGCTGTGGGCGGCGGCCGCCGCCGCCGCGCTCGCCGGGGCCCTGGACGGGCTGCCCGGGTTCCGGTCGGCGGCGCCGCACCACCAGGCGGTCCTCGAGTCGTCGGTCATCATCGGCGCCGGGCTCGTCGTGGTGCTCGTCGCGGTGCTGCTGACATGGACGTTCACCCGCCGGGTCGCGCGCGAACTGACCAGCCTGGCCGCGGGCGCCGGGCAGCTCGGCAGCGCGCAGCAGCAGGGCAGCGCGCCGTGGACCGGCGCGGCGAGCGCCGAGGTCGAGGCGGTCGCCGAAGCGCTGCTCAGCATGCGGCGCACGGCCAGCGCGGCCGCCGCCGCCGAGGCGGGCGTGCGCACCGGCCTGCGGCAGATCCTGGCGAGCCTCGGCAAGCGGAACCAGTCTCTGCTGCACCGGCAGCTGCGCATCATCGACACGCTGGAGCAGCAAGCGGAGAGCCCGGCCGCGCTCGGCGAGCTGTTCGCGCTTGACCACCTCACCACCCGGATGCGCCGCCACGCGGAGAGCCTGAGCATCATCTCGGGCGCCGCGCCCGCCAGGACCTGGAGCGGCCCGGTGCCGGTGATCGACGTCATCCGCGCCGCGGTGTCCGAGATCGAGGACTACCAGCGCGTCACCACGGCGACGGATGCCACGGAGGCGGTGATCGCCACCGCGGTCACCGACCTGATCCACCTGCTGGCCGAACTCGTCGAGAACGCCACCCTGTTCTCCCCCTCCACCACGCGGGTGGAGGTCAGGGCCGAACGGGTCGCCAACGGCTTCGCCATCGAGGTCGAGGACCGCGGCCTCGGCATCGAGCCAGGCCAGCTGGCGGCGATCAACGAGCAGCTGGCCAGCCCGCCGGACTTCGACGTGGCCGACGCCGACCGGCTCGGGCTGTTCGTCACCGGCAGGCTGGCGGCCAAGCACGCCATCCAGGTGTCGCTCGCCCCGTCCGCGTACCGGGGCATCAAGGCGATCGTCCTGCTGCCGGACAGCATCGTCATCACCCCGGCCGACAGCGCGGCCGCCGACTCGCTCTACGGCGGCTCGATCCGTCCGAGCCTGCGCTCGTCCGAGGCGCTGTCCCTCGTCGGGACGGCGCACGCCAGGTCGCTCACGACGGTCGGCACCGGCGGCGACGGCGGCATGGCCGACGGGCTGGACGGCTACGACGAGGCTCCTTACCCGGCGGACGACGACGGCTTCGACGACGCGGGCACCTTCCACGGCCTGCCGCGCCGTGTCCGGCCTGGCGCGAGCGCCAACGCCAGCACGGGCGGCGGCAAGCACGCGGCGGCCACCACGGGCCCGGTGCCCGCGGCGCCGCACGTGCCGCCAGAGGCGCCCGCGCCAGAGCACGCGCGCAGCCTCTTCTCCTCCCTGCAGAACAGCTGGCTGCGCAGCAGGGAGGCCGACGACATCCCAGACTCCGGGGCGGACACGACCGGCGATGCCTGGCCACCTGGCGGCACGGCACGGCACGACGAGGAGACATGATGGCTGACGGTGACGCGACGGGCGGCCGGGACCTCGCCTGGCTGCTCGATGACCTGTCGTCGCGGGTCGAGGATTTCCGGCAGGCCGTGATCTTGTCCCGTGACGGCCTGCTCATCGCCTCGTCACGGGATCTCGGCAGGGAGGACGCTGAGCACCTGTCGGCGGTCGCGGCGGCCATGCAGAGCCTGGCCACCGGTGCGGGCGACCATTTCAACGCCGGGGGAGTGCGGCAGACGATCATCGAGCTCGAGAAGGGGCTGCTGTTCGTCATCGCGGCCGGCGAGGGCAGCTGCCTGGCCGCGCTCTGCCCGCCGAACGCCGACGCCGGCCACGTCGCCTACGAGATGGCGATGCTGGCCAAGCGGGCCAAGCCGCACCTGATGTCGCAGTCCAGGTTCCCGGCCCCCGGCACCCAGGCGGAGTGATCACGATGCCGGCCGGGGACGGCAGAGAAGGCAAGGACCGCAAGTGGGTCCGCCGCGACTCTGGGCCGGTGGTCCGCCCGTACGCGGTGACCGGCGGCCGGACCGAGCCCGCCGACGGCGAGGTGCTCGACCTGATCGCCGTGGTCGTCGCCGTCGGCCGCGGCGGCGGTGCCACCGACGACCCGATCAGGCTGACCCCCGAGCACCGCAAGATCCTCCGCCTGTGCGAGCGGCCGATGACGGTGGCGGACATCGCGTCCGACACGGCCCTGCCGGTGGGGGTCGTGCGGGTCCTGCTCGCCGACCTGATCATGCAGGACGCGGTGCGGGTGGTGCGGAACAGGCCCGCCGTCCAGCTGCCGGGCAACGACGTGCTTAAGGAGATACTCAATGGGCTCCGCGCGCTCTGACGCCGCGGGCACGGGCGGCAGCGACGCTGACGCCTCGATGCTCGCCGCGCACAAGATCCTCATCGCGGGCGGCTTCGGCGCCGGGAAGACGACGCTGGTCAGCGCGATCAGCGAGGTGCGCCCGCTGCTGACCGAGGAGCGGCTGTCCAGCGCCGGGGCCGGCCTGGACAACCTGCGCGGCGTCGCGGGCAAGACGACGACCACGGTCGCGATGGACTTCGGCCGCATCACGATCAGCGAGCGGCTGGTGCTGTACTTGTTCGGCGTGCCCGGCCAGGAGCGGTTCTGGTTCATGTGGGACGAGCTGGCCTACGGCGCGCTCGGCGCGGTGGTGCTCGCCGACGTCCGCAGGCTGCGGGACTGCTTCCCGTCGGTGAACTACTTCGAGACGCGCTCGCTGCCGTTCGTCGTCGCCATCAACTGCTTCGACGACGCGCCGAAGTACGACCCGGAAGAGGTCCGCATCGCGCTGGACCTCGACCCGGCCGTGCCAGCCCTGCTGTGCGACGCCCGCCAGCTCAGCTCCGTCAAGAACGTGCTGACCACGCTGGTGGAGAGCCTCTCGGCGGGCACCCAGGCGGAACGCCGCATGGTCAGCGCACTGCCGCCGGTGTGACACGATTACACACGTGGACCTTCTCGCCGACCTCGAGGCACGGGGCCTCGTCCAGGACAGCACCGACCGCGACGCGCTGCGCGCGCGCATCAGCGAAGGTCCGATCGGCCTCTACTACGGCTGCGACCCGAGCGCGGACAGCCTGCACGTCGGGAACCTGATCGGCCTGCTCGTGCTCAGGCGGTTCGCCGACGCGGGGCACAACGCGATCGCCCTCGCGGGCGGCGCGACCGGCATGATCGGCGACCCGGGCGGCCGGTCCAAGGAGCGGAACCTGCTGGACGAGGCGACGCTGACGCACAACAACGAGCGCATCGCCGCGCAGATCGAGCGCATCTCGCGGGTCCGGCTGGTGAACAACCTGGACTGGACCGGGCCGGTGACGCTGCTCGACTTCCTGCGCGACGTCGGCAAGCACGCGAACGTGAACCAGATGATCGCCCGCGAGTCGGTCAAGGCCCGGCTGGAGAGCGAGTTCGGCATCTCCTTCACCGAATTCAGCTACCAGCTGCTGCAGGCCAACGACTACTGGCACCTGTTCAGGACCTGCGACGTGGAGCTGCAGATCGGCGGCTCGGACCAGTGGGGGAACCTGCTGGCCGGCGTGGACCTGATCAGGCGCGCCGACGGCGGTCACGCGCACGCCTTCACCTGGCCGCTGGTGCTCCGCTCTGACGGCAAGAAGTTCGGCAAGAGCGAGGAGGGCGCGGTGTGGCTCGCGGCCGACCGCACCTCGCCGTACCAGTTCTTCCAGTACTGGATGAACATCCCCGACGCGGACGTGGAACGGTTCCTGCTGCAGCTGACCCTGCTGCCGGTGGAAGAGGCGAAGTCGCTGGCGGCCGCGCACCTGCAGGCCCCGAACAAGCGCGAGGGCCAGCGCCGTCTCGCCCGCGAGATCACCACGCTCGTGCACGGCCCGGCGGCGACCGCGGCCGCCGAGGAGGCGAGCGCGATCCTGTTCGGCGGGTCGCCCGCCGGCGCGTCGCCGCGGGCGCTGGAGTTCCTGGCCGGCGAGGTCCCCACGTCGTCGTTCGTGCCGGGCACCGACCTCGTGCACGCGCTCGCGGCAACCCCGCTGGCGTCGTCGCTGTCCGACGCGAGGCGCACGATCGCGCAGGGCGCCGCGTACGTCAACGGCGAGCCGGCCAGGGAAGACAGGCCGCTGTCCGAGGCCGACCTGCTGCACGACCGCTGGCTGGTGCTGCGCAAGGGAAAGCGGACATATCACCTGCTTGACGTCACCGATCGCTGACGGTCCGAGCCCGTCTTTTATTATCCGGAACGTACGCGCATTCCTCTCGCTGCACCATTGCTCAGACTGTGAGGACAACGATGGCGTTCCAGAAGACCCCGGCGGGCACCCGGGGCAAGAGCATGCCGGGCGTGAACAGCCCGTTCTCGAAGTGGATCAACAACATGGTCCTCAGGCGAGGCCGGAGCAAGGGCCGCATGATGGGCATGGACGTGCTCGTGCTGCACACGACCGGCGCCAAGACCGGCCAGCCGCGGCAGACGCTCCTCAGCTGGCTGCCCGACGGAGACAACGCCTGGCTGGTCTGCGCCTCGTTCGGCGGCAACGCGAAGAACCCGGCGTGGTACCACAACATCGCGGCGCACCCGGATCAGGTCGAGATCGAAGTCGGCGGCCGGCAGGTCGCGGTGACGCCGTCCCAGCTGACCGGCGCGGAGCGCGACGCCGCCTGGCAGCGCATCACGACGAAGGTGCCGCGCTTCAAGGGCTACGAGACCAAGACCGACCGGCAGCTCCCGATCATCCGCCTGACCGCCGCGGTCTAGCCGGCCACCCGCAACGCCCGCGAGCCCGCGAGGCCACCATCGGCCATGGCCCTCGCTGGTGCCCATCCGTGCCACGCCCCGCCCGCGAGGCCCCGGCTCTCGTCGGCCCTATCCCTCTGGCCTCCGGGCACTTAGGGACAGAAAGTTACGCCCAGACGCTGATAACAGCAAGAAAAGTGTAACGTTCTGCCCCTAAGTCAAGATCATCTCACGATGTGAGATGCTCCGGGGCCGGCCATTACCCGCCGCAGCCTAACTGGCCGCGGCCCTCAATTCCCGCCGGTGCCGGCGCGTCCAGCGGCGGGCCCGCGCGGCCGGGGCGGCGACCGCCTGCCAGTGATCGGCGAAACCGGCGTGCCCGGCCGCGGCCGCCTCCGCCACGATCGCGTACGTCCAGTCGTGGTTGGCTACCAGCGCCTCGGCGACCTGGCGGCGCTCGGCCCTGGGCAGCCCGCTGGCCTCGAGGAAGATCCTGAACCGCTCGAGCGCGCGCCCCGCACGCGAATCGGTGACGTCCGCCTCGTCCTGCAGCGGCACCATGGACCGCGCCGCCGCGGCGAAGTCCCACGCCGCGCTGCCGGGGCCCGCCAGGTCGAAATCGATCAGCGCGACGGCCCGCCCGTCGAGGAACACCAGGTTGGCCGGGTATACGTCGTTGTGGCTGACCAGCCTGGTGCGGTACCTGCCGGGGACCGGCCTTGGCCAGGAGTAGCCGCCCGGGTCGAAGGACGCGACGGCGTGATGGTAGCGGCGCAGCAGATCAGCGACGCTGACCAGGGCGGCGTCGGTGAGCACGTCGGCCGGCAGCGGCGGGACGGCGGCCCTGCCCTCGATATAGGTCAGCGTTTCGGTCGCCGGCCCCGCCGCGAGCACCCGCGGCGCGCCGTCGAAACCGACCGCGGCCAGGTGGCCGAGCAGTGCGTGGGTGGCGCGCCGGCAGGGCGCGACCGGCCTGACCACGGTGTCGCCGACGCGGACGACCAGGCCCCGGTTGGCGGTGCCGCCGGGCAGCGGCTGCCCGGCCGCGCCGTCGGCGAGCCGCGGTCTAGGCGCCAGCGTCGCCGTACCCAGTGTCGCCGCGTTCA
>Ga0335075_10012862_pt1 | contig 12627 bp, 11 predicted proteins | sample Lox_Sample_24_FD_206723 | JGI IMG/M metagenome (GOLD analysis project Ga0335075, IMG submission 206723) | Soil microbial communities from Loxahatchee National Wildlife Refuge, Florida, United States - Lox_Sample_2.4 | ecosystem: Environmental > Terrestrial > Soil > Wetlands | place: USA... | reverse complement strand
TACGATTAATGATTTAGCGAAAGGCGTCAGGCCTGATTATGTGGTTTTGTATTGGTGGCAGATCATGTATATAACTATTACACTGCGCCAAATAGCCGCGAGGCGCATTTGAGGGGATCTTGGTCCTTAGAAATACTCCAGAGCCACTCAATAGAAGCTATTTAACCCAGGCTATGCCTAAGGCGACTTGGCTAAGATTTTGGCTGAACTTCTTACGGAATTTCAACATCAGACACTAGCTAGTGCGGTCCACCTGTAGCAAGGACTAAGAGATTTACGCCACTGAAGGTCGTGTCGTTAGGTAACGAAACAGCCTGGCAGCGGCACCAGGAGGGCTGAAAGTTGGCAAGGTAGCTCAAGAAAGGGGGTTTGGAGGTCCGGAGTGGGGATTGGGGCTGAAGAAACACGAAATGAATGGCCAGTGGATGCTGATGAGAAAAGATTGAAAGGCCAGGCGAGATCAGATTGGAGGCAGAGTATTGAGTGAGCAAGCTTGAAAGACGTAGATGGCATAATGGCAAAGTGCGAGGCATGATGGAAAAGAACCAGTCTGGTAGGAGTCAAGTTACTAAATAATCCAATTCCCATTTTGATGATTGAATGACCCAAGTTCAGAGTCGTACGTTGACGCCCACGCAGGGTAAAGTCCACTCATGCCGACCCAAAAGACGTCGGAGCCATTGAATACCAATCCCTGCGCTATATGGCATGACTCTCTCAACGTTCGTAGTAGATGTGATAAGCTTCCGTTTCGTTCCATCAATGGCTGCATTGGCTAACGCTGCGATGGTGCTGTTCGTAATCTCGCTAAGAAAACCGACCATAGTTGCATTAGCTCGCTCGGGTGCACCATCGTGCTGGATTGTCTGCGAGTATATCCTTGGCCAAAACCATCCAGCATATGACTCGAGTCCTCCCTGGTCCCCAGCCGAATGGCTGAAGTCCACAAAACAGCGACCTGACCAATGGCACGAGCTAGCGAACAGAATGACCAGTAGTAGCGAGCAGTAGATACAAGGTCGGTTAAGGAAGTAGGTCAGAAGGAGGAAGATGGTTAGATGGATTGGTGAAAGGGAGAGCGGGAGAGGGAGGAGTAGGAGTGGGATGTAGCTGGACACAGTTAGTTGACGATAGGGAAGGGAATGGATTAACAAACCTGCGTAAACAGTACATCATCGCAACGAGTACAAAGGGTGTTGTGTGGCGTTCGCTTTGGTATTGGTCTTGATTGTCCTTTTGCGAAAAGCTTCAAAAAACGATGCTTTTCAAATAATCGGCAGAGTTGCCCTTCGAAAAGAAAGTAAGTTAGCCGACAAGGCGGAAGCTCTTGTCCTAAAAAGTTTGGCCTCACCATGATAATCATCATCGGTGTGATTGACTTTGGCTGGCCTTGGGCGCAGGAACTTTTCACCTGCATTTCATTCTCTACTACTTTTGACGTCGCTGTGTTTTGCATGTAGCATTGCAGGAGCATAGCTATTGCGTTAGAGTCGCCGTCTCACGGCCGCTACACTCACTCACCACGTTTGCTGTATTCGGGTCATTATGTCAACACCCGACTTTCACGCGCTATTCAGTCGACTCTCATCCAACTCTACACCGGTCACCTCTCCATTTCCTCCCTCTCCACAGCATCTAGATCCTGCAGCAACGGTCGGCGATCTGAATACCACAACCACAGGGTCTCCAAGTCCGTTACAAGCACCTCCGTCAGCTGCCCTATCGGGGTCCAACATGGCTTCGCCATTTCAAGCAGCAGCAGCGTCATCTGGCAACGATCGCGCACAAAGCTTGCTGAGCTTATTGAGATTCAGCCAAGCTCCTCCTGAGGGCGGAGGGCAACAACCGGACGAGCTTGGACGGCCGCCTTCTGCAGATATTACGTCAGAAAATACACCACATGAACACAAGACCACGGAAACAGAGCTGGTAAAAGGCTCCACAACGCCGTCAGCTCGGGAAGAACGTGGCAATCATCCAGCATCCTCTATCATTCAGGCGCTGGATGCTCGTGACTCGCAGGCTTCGAGCGGTACAGAAGAAAACTCACAAGAAGCTCTACTCAGATTGCTTAATCGCTCCCACCTGACCGTCAGTCAATCAAATCAGTCAGGAACCAGCGAGCCACGAGTAGTCGAACGCAATGTGGAAGGTGAATTGCAGCAAAATCCCATTTCAACCCAAGCCGGAGGGAAGTCGCCAATGACAGCTCCGCAGCAACGAGAAGATTCTCCGTTTCGCTTGTCCAGCGGTCAACAGAGCAGAGGAAGCAATCCTGTTGGGGCGCCACAGGCTGAAAATGCACAAGTACGGAAAGAGCACAAACCAATATTTACGTACACAAACCCTTTCGAGGCTCTTAATGCATCTCGTGCTCAGTCTGTCAAGCCACAGGCGTCGCAGTCCAGAACTTCGAGTCCTGCTGTCGGTCTTCGTGAGAACAACACTGCTTTGTCGCTCCCGAATGGCGAAAAACGAGAGTACAAAGAAGATTTTCCAGAACCGACTTCTGCAAGGAAGAAGTTAATACCCAAGATACCTACTCACCCACCTGCTGCCACTCAGCAGGTAGTTGTGGATCATGCATTAGCTAAGCAAGCTGAATCTCTTGCCAACAACTCAAAGAAGGAGCACGGGGTACCAAACGAGGCCACAGAGACTAGCCATGAGTCCGACAAGCCTAAGTCTACACTGGGTGATCGTCTAGATAACACCAGTGACGATGCTTTGAGTAAATTGCCTGCTGCTGAGGTAGAGGTAAAGGTGACAAGAAGGGATGAAAACGTGCCTGGTTATGAACCTCATGGACGACGTGCTCAAGTTCCGAAAGGACTTGCTAGAGATGCAGATGATGCTTGGGAAAGCGCGGAGGAATCTCCCGCCAAAGACAACCCTACACGAGTTGTACCTGTGTACAATTTCCCCATCAAACCGTTCGTTTCCATCGCTATCAAGCCATCTCCTCCCTCAAGCATCGGACTCCGCGACGACGGCGTGATGGATATCTCTAGGTACAAGAAGGAATTTGACCAGCTCGACAGGTCGCTTGCCGCCGCGACGAGCAAATACATCACTTATGCTCTTGTCAAGAGTGGTGGCATCAGGATTATCCGACAAGAGGATGGCATCGATCGCCAAGTCTTCAAAAATTCCCATGATCGAATATTCAGTGTTGCAATTTGCTCGACCGCACCCAGCTCAACGCCATCAGAATCTCAGGCAGTCCTTGGTGTCGGAGTCAGCGGCTCAGTCTACTATGCAACGATATCGAAACAAGGAAAGGACTTGTTTGAGGATGATATGCTGGACGCAGAGAGCTTGATTTTTCCCCCATTCCCACTTGGCGACGAAAATACGTCTGGCGGAGTCCTCAAGACACGAGCAAAGAAAAGCTCTCGTCATCCCGAGTTCTTTGCCATTGGCCGGGGGAAATCAATCAACCTTGTCTGGCCAGCCACAGCGATGTCCTCGAAATATGGAGTTAATGGCAGCGATCGAAAAGTCGACGTCGAGAAGCTATACAATGATCGATCCTTGAAAATTACCACGGGCAAAGCAGGAAAAGACTTTGCGTTCAGTGAGGATGACACATTGATTGTCTCGCTTGACAAGACTGGTCGACTCCGATTTTGGGATATTCGGCCTCTTGTGGAAGAGTCGAATGCAACCGCTTCAAAGGTTGCACCAGTCGATGTTCGCGAGCCATTGTTGACATTGGCAACGGCCTCGCCTGCTGAGAAGTCCTGGCCCACTTCAGTGTTGTTCATCGATAAACTCCGGCCATACACCAAACTTGCAGCTTTGAGGTATGTCCTGGTTGGTCTGAAGCAGAATCACACTCTGCAATTGTGGGACATTGGCCTTGGCAAAGCCGTGCAAGAACTCAACTTTCCACACGAGACAGAAACCGACGGTATCTGCAGCGTCGGCTACCACCCTAATTCTGGGATCATTGTGGTCGGCCATCCTACGCGGAACTCGATCTACTTCATACATCTTTCGGCGCCGCGATATTCATTGACACCTATGACACAGGCGGCCTACCTCGAGAGGCTTGCGGCCAATGATCCTAATTTGCCAAAGCCAGACTCCACTGCCTGTATGAGTGGCATTAGGGAGATTTCATTCGCGACGAAGGGTCAGTTGCGGAGCGTAGAGCTACTTTCCGTTCAAAAAGGCTCTGAGGTGACAAAAGAGATGGCAGACGGCCTTCCACTTTTTGAGCTATACGTCGTACATTCAAGAGGCGTGACATGTCTTAGCATACGGAAGGACGATCTTGGTTGGAGCTCTGACAGCAAAGTATTGAAACCTATCAATGCTACAGAAGAGGGACTCATCACTCTAAAGGACCTTCGACTCGGGGCGGTCGTCAACGAAGCAGTAGAACCAGTCGCTGTACCCGATGAGGTTTCGCAGCCGACCAAAGCTGGCAAGAAGAAATCTTTGAAGAAGACTGCGGATATGACGGAGGGAGAGAGACAACCGATTGCAAGTGTTGAAGCTGAGATCTCTGCAGAAGCAGCAGCAGCAGCGCCTGCAATGGCTGGGGAGGGACAAGTAAATGGTGCCAAGGCTGGTCCAGCGGTGAAGGTTGAAACACCGCCAGAGAAGGAGGCCAAAAGATCAAAAAGGAAAACCGGCGCATCAAACACTCCAGCAGCACCTGACGCAGAAGCAACACCAGGGCCATCTTTGCGCAATATTTCACCTTCCAAAACCCCCACCACAGTTGTTCCACAAGGGCCTGACACGTCGACTACAAACACGATGGAGACTCCCAACACCCAGACGCGCACACCAGGCCAGACCAACATACCTGCAGCTCAAGGAGACTCTGAGAGAGTCACTGTTGGCATTTCCGGTGATTGGCTCGACAGAGAGCTTAAGAAAGTCGAGAGGGCCGTTTCAGGCGAGTTTAGGAAGGAGCTCACTGATCTCTACCAGCATATCCAGAATGACCGCAACGTGCAAGATTCTGCCGCTGTTGCTCGCCAAGAAGCTGTGCTCCGCCTTATCTCTTCCACATTGTCTACGAACATTGAGAAGAGCTTGGGACGCATCATCTTGACTCAAATGCAGCAAGCCGTTGTCCCGTCTATTACTGGCGTTACCGTTCAAGCTGTGTCGGCTCAAGTTGGGGAAGCGATCGCTAGAGTACTGCACCAGCTTGTTCCACACGAGCTTGGGACGCAGCTCCCTGTTGCAATCAGTACTGCCATGCAAAGTCCTCAGATCTCACGACTCATCTCAGAGACCGTTTCGCAAAAGGTAGCCTCTCAGGTCGAGGGTCACATGGCTGACCTATTACGCACCACCATTACGCCAGCCTTCAAGAATCTCGCAAGCGTTGTCGCAGAGCAGGCGGCAATTGAGGTTGAGAACCGCCTAGGCGCGCAGATACAACAGATTCAGACCGATCGCGCAAATGACTCTGCAAAGATCGATAGTCTTCATCAGGTTTTGAATGGTATCGCCGAGACTTTGCAAGCCATGTCAGCCACCCAGGCAGAGTTCCGGAAACAAATTCTCCGAGACCGACAACAGTTTGCTCAACTTTCCGGCCTCGCGCCCACAAGCAGCTCTCGTCAAGTCTCCACAGCCCGCCAGCCACCGGCCCCAATCGCGCCACCAACGCCCACCAAACTAAAAAGCCAGGATGAGATTGAGGATGAAGAAATCGCCAAACTTATGGACGATGGGAGATATGAGGAAGCGTCTATTAGGTGGCTTCAGTCTTCCAAGCCAGTCGAGTTGTTCGACAAGCTTTTCGTTCGCTTCACTCCAAATTATCTCGCCACAGATGTGTCTCCGTTAGTTGCTTTCTCCGTCGGCATCACAGTCGGAAACTCCTTGTCAACTAATACTGCTCGTCGTCTCGACTGGATAAACGCTGCCTTCGAGGCCGTTGATCTGCGCGTAAGTACTAAATCCATACTTAGTCTCTTCAATTTCTGATCGCTAATAGTTCCGGTATTCTTTACAGGATTCTGAAATTGCCGATCTTTCTCAACATGCGCCAGCTTTGATCAACTCGCTGATACAGAGACTCGAAAACCTCTACGCAGAAGTGACGGAGCGTGACCCCAACGATCACATTCTGCGTACCATTCTCCCTATCTTGCACAAGGCCGTGGACATGAGAGCAAATTTGTCGACCGAGCCCCAACAACAACATTCAAGCCCACACTACAACTACGAATAGCAGGGACAGGTTCAACAGGGTTGGAGGGGTGATTTGAACTGGTTGGATGCGCTTCACTTCATTGAAAATGCATGACCTTTCCTTTTCCCCTAGATCTGTATCATTTCCTGGGAGTGGTTGTTCTGAATGTTCAATGTTGTTTATGCTGGTGATACTGGTGTTGGATCTTTTGCTCTGTTTGCTCGCAGAGTCAATCACGCGAATTTCATCAGGACAGGCGGTTGAAAATGCCATTCACTAAGCAGGAGGTGTATTTAGCAATAGGCGACGAGATTCAACGCCAGCAAAGTATTCTGCGAAGATGACCCAGTCAGTCTACTTTTGACTGAAGCTTGGCTCGAAGCTTGAAAAATTCACCTATCTGCAGGTCCCTCCACCTTCCAAATGTACCTTATTCTACATGTTCGTTAAAATTTGTGTCCTCGGACCTTTCTTCGCTACAGGACCTATCCCCTGTTAAAGTCCCTCAGCATCCTGAAATAAATAACTTTTGCTTTGTGGTAAGAGCATGATGGTGTCAAGCTCCTAGCTCTAACCCTCCTGTGGAGATAGGTAAACGCATAACCATCTTCATACAGATGGACATGGTCACGATCATTCGATACTTTCAGGTGTTCAGTCAACCACAGCACTATCCGCCTTCCCTTGTGTTCTGTATGTCTAGATAACCATTGCAATTGCGACTAGTGACACCGCAACCTTCCGGACAAACCCACTCTACTCTCATCAGCCTACCCTTTAATGGGAGCTGCTGTGCCTGCATTCGCAATCTTCAAGGATCTAGCTACCTCTCTATCGTCATCAACATGGCATGGTATGCACAAAGCCTCAATGCGATGGTTGATCTGACAAGCTTCTCGAGCGAAGAGCGCTTCAGCTATTCGACAGACGGCGGCTTCCGAGTCGCGATCCCACGTATCACCGAGTGGGACCATCATCCACGCGCAAAGATCTCAGAGCTGAAAGCACACCTCCTTGCTGACCTGGAGCTGACCAGCAGAGGGCAGCTTCCGCAATATCAACCAAAACGACCGGCTGAACAAGATTACAGGTACCTCTGTGACACTTCCAAGACTACCACATGGTACTAATCTCTTGACTTCACAGCTGGTGGTTGGGTCAGCTCATACATTATGGACTTGAATTGCAGTTCACAAAGAATGAAGCGAAGCTTGCTGTGAGGGACGCCTTGGTATCGGCCCAGATCCGCGTGCCAGATAGGCTTTTGCAGCTGGAGCGTGACATGCGTAAATCCTGCACCCAGCGTGAGAGGGAGGGAAGATCGAAACATATGGCTGCGATATATCCTTCTCCCCTGCCGGTCGCAAGGTCACTCCAAACGGTGAATGAGAGCGCAAGCATCTCAAATGATAGCCGTGTTAGAAGAGCTGAAAATGACTACGAAGTGTTGGAGTCCGACAACGGATTACAGTCACCACAGCCTGCGGTCAGAACCCGCATTGGTGAACTGGAGGATCGGCAGTCTGGCTGGGACAGCAAACGAGGACATGTGAGATCGAAGATCATGACCCCTGCAGTTTTGGTCGCCAGCTCAACAGATTCATCAGAAGATGAACCCTCGACACAAGTCAAGACAAATATTTGGAGTCGGCCTCCTCCACCAAAATTCGGTCTGCAAAGGCCTGTTACGCCCGATTCCATTCACCAAGTGGAGACAGAACCGGTCGAACGACTTCACATAAACCTTGAAGAGCAGTTGCTTGACGTAGTCCCAATAAGACACGGCCGAGTCCAACCAAAGCTGAGGGAAGGTGGAGGCCATCAAGTCATTCCACCAAAGCCGAGCGAACTACAAGAAAAGAAGGACATTTACAAACCGAAAATGACTAGGGATGGATACCTGAAGACGAAGGGAATGCTCACTGGATCCGGAAGCGGCGTCAATACCAAGAAAAGATCATATCAGGCTGCTGATGATTCTTCGATCCTTGATGATGCAAAGGATTTCTTGAATTCGCCAAGCAGATGGGGGGAAGAGCTTCGACTACAGCCAAAGTTGGTCACTCCTTCTCATAGTAAAAGGATCAAGATCTCCAATAGCCGCCATGATGAGATTAACTTTTCCAGCGCAACATCTCAACCAACAGGACAGCTCTGCCAGTATAACCCCACAGGAATTTCTCGACAGGAATCTCTCATGCCTGCCACCCGACATCTTGCGAAAGAGCCTGCTCAAATTCCCCGAATAGAGACAAAGGTGCCATCAAATGAACGTAACACGAGGCCGGCAGGTCAAATTCCTCGAGGAGAACCGACGGGGCCTTCTGTCGAGTATTACATCGAACAAGGTACTCGTGCTGTTCGCATGGGGTCCAATCACAAAATGTCCTCCACATTCACAGCGAAAGAGGCCCCCAAGACTGAGTCAGAAGCAGCTGAGAGGATGCTTTCCCGTTTTACCGATATCATGGTTAACGCTGCACCAGACGCAATCTCATCGCCACCTACACCGGTAGAGAGTGCCCTCAACAGAATGCTCGCCGCTCAATCACGCATTGTTGAAGGAAGAGTCGAAAAGCCAACAAAGCAAGGGGATCGTGGTATTGTCGAGACAGAGCGGAAGTGACCTACTGCCAAGGCTAGCACAGAGCACGAGGTCGGTTCAAAGGTATGGCAAAGAGCGCAACACTTTGACGGCAGCTCGGTTGGCGGAATGTGAGTACTGGCGAATGACGAGAATAGCTAGAGCTTCCATAATTGCATGTCTAGAGGCTTCGTCGGGTTGCTGGTAACACGAAATCTGGAAGCAGGCTCTACCAACGGGGAGATGGGTTTAGCAGGGTTAGTCGAACCGACGGCTTTATCTCCTAGCAACTCAGCAATCAAATGCTATTATTCCTTTTCCATGCGTCCTTTTGGTGGTGAAGCTCAAGCTTCAACCGGAACCTTACAATGGCTCAAACTGCTCCGGGCGCACACTTCCACAGAGAAATCTTAGGCAAGCTTGTGGTATTTGTGACAAATGCTAAGCCAGCGTAGCCATTTGCGCCGACCGACTCCCAGTCCTCCGGGACATTTGTTGGCTCATAGCTAAAAACTGACAGCCAAATTATTTCTCATCCAGATCCCAACCATCCATCCCTATCTCCTCGCCCCTCTGTATCCAAGCTGCAGCACCCCTGCTAGCCATTTTGACCCAGGAACCAATCTGACAATCTGCAACAGTACTCTACTTGCAGCCCATTGTCATCAGTCATTCCCGCATGCTCGACTCTTGACTTTCACATCCGCGCACCCCCTACATGACCGCGGCTCACTGAACCTTCCCACAGCCACGACACCATGTCTTGGTGGCGTCTGCGTCAAAGCTTGTCCCGCCACAGTTCATGCATGATTCGCTGTTGCGGCCGTAATTTGATGGAGCTTGACATTCGCCGGCGGGGTTTTGGAGGAAGAGGAAGGAGGGTTTGGTGGTGGTGGCGATGGCGGAGGGAGGAGTAAGAGTCATGTTGCTGGTGAGAGGGGGGAAGTTTTGACCTTATTGGAGCTTCTGAGGGTTGTTTGAATTAGTGTTGAGATTTTGTGCATGCTCTGTTGCCGGGAGGCCGCTGTGATTGTGACGGATGGTGCAGGAGATGGAGATCAAAAGGGAGGGGATGGGCGTCGGCCTTGCTCGACTTTGTGAAGATTTGTTGGACGTAATTTGTAGCACTCACACTAGCTGTGGATATCTGGGACTGTGTATGGACAGGGTTTGTTTCGACAGAATTGTTTGCGGTGGAGGGCTTATGGTGGTGAAGTCGAGATTCTTGGGCGGGCAAGCGTGTTGGAAAATCGAAGCTGGGCAGATTTGGAAAGTGTTAGGAGACACTGAAGATATATTACCCTATGAGAGTGAAGTTGACATGCTCAGGGTTGTGGCTTGATCATAATGGTGAAAGCCTTCGTCGTGAAGGGAGTAGCGGTGAAGTGATTCCCGACAGGCATGTCACCATGGGGTGGTCACCAACATGCGGCGTAACGCATATGCAAACAGTTGACGAGGAGGAATCACCAGGGTGCCGCAATAGGCTCATACAGCGCGAATGAGTTCTTTTGAAATCTAAAAAAGGCTTGGTCGAAAGAAGCAAGTCTTTGAGCTTCTGGTTGTCACGTGATGTCTCTCTAGAGCCCGTAGAATGTTTGTTGCAACAATTCTTCGAATGTGCCTTCATCAATCACGGCTCCGAAACTGCATCGCCAATCAGTATTTCTCATGGTAGGAAGAGACTTTGCGCAACCTACCCATAGCAATGAACTTCGACCATCAACGCTTGCTTTAGGGCCTCTAAGCTATCTCTGCTAAGCTTTTCAAACTTAGGATAAGCTCTTAACCTTGCCCATGCTTGAACTGGTGTGACTTCTCCCAGCAAGTTCAATTGTGAACTGAGGTCGAGCAGACGGTCAATTTCAACGGCGGGTATCTCCCACGACGAAGATGGCGTAAGAGTAGGTGGCGCGGACGTGAGTAATGGAGCCTGAGCGGTGAGTGCATGGCCAGAAGGCACTTCGCTAGAGATGCCTCCCGCTCCCCGCGTATGACCTAGACACGGTTTCTCCAGTGATAATACGAAGTCAATACCGATCTGTGGATTGTCGAGACTGCTCGCTTTCGCAATGCCTTGCGGTTTTGGTGGTTCGTTCTGAAAACTTCGCTCTGAGTGTTGAGTACTGATCTCCCTGAACTGTTGCGCCGCGGTCTGGCCCGAGTCCGGGCTAGACATTTCCACAGAAGCAGAGAAGGGGGGAGTAAAGCTATCGAACGCGGTATGGGTGTAGTTTGTCATCTCCGGCATCGTGACATGCAAGCATTGGCCGCCATCTGAAGCATCGCGGATGGAAACGGTGGCGACGTACTTGAGGCCCGCTGCTCGATCCGGAATAGGGATGCTGTGCCGCGACAGGATTTCCCTAAGCATAGCGTTCTCCTCTTGGACTGCTTTCGAATCCTGGACGATTGCAGCCTCTTCTTCACGCAGTCGAAGCACTTCTCTCTCCAATGATTTGATATAGTTTTCTTTCCTCTCGCGATGGTTCCTACTTCTGTTAGAGACCAAAAGTAGACAAGTGGAGGAGAGAGTGGATTACCTTTGAGCTCTCCTTACCTGCTCCCGTCGTCGAGCATGTGCAGTTTTGGCAGCCTGGGCGTCGGACTTCTCAGCCTGTTGGGGGGTAGCTAGCAGAATCATCGTTAGTACAAACCATTTCCCCTGTCGACGTTGACTATGATGTGAACATACAGGAGAATAAAATCAAGGGGTGGTGACGCGCAGGAAGAAAGCTTTTGTCTTCATATTGCAAGATAAAATCTCAGACCTGATGGATTAAGGAATGTGTACTGGAATCTACGAAACGAGGAATTGGACGTCAGGCCAAGGATTCGAGGGGCGGCCGAAAAAGGAAACGTCATGCAAAGTATTTGAAATGTAGTCGGTGGACGCCATGGGGAGCCAGCCAGCCAGCACGGTCCCACGACGGCAAATTAGACTCACCTTCAGTTGCCTTTGGCTGATGTTGGAGAAAGGTAAAGCTTCTCTTGCCGAATGCTCTTTTGGATCTATTCCATAAGGAAGGGCTTCCTGATTGGTCCGCCATAATTGGTGGGATAGGGATGGGGGGATGGAGCGCGGATATCGACGGGAGATGATTCGCGGGATTGCTTTGTGTTGGATGACTGGGGAAGGGGGATTGCAGGATGTTTCGATAGCGATGTTGTATCAAGGCAGAACTGATCCGATGTGCGTGAGGGATGCACCAAGATGATCGATGAAGACACTCGAGGAATGATCGGTCATCGAAAATGGCGAGGATGGGAAGGCCTGAGGTTGGCGTGAACCGAGGTTTTGGAATCAAGTGTTAGCCTCATTCGGCCCCGCCACCAATTTGTCGCCGCACATGGCTTGCCCCATTGGGCCAACTTGTGATCAGGATGCTGGACAAGAACTTTCACCAGACTGATGCTCTGATCTACGTGAGACGCACGCGAGACCTGTAGAAAAAAGAGGGATGGAAGGAGATTAGGCGACGACCAGGTTCGGTTGGCGGGAGCTATTTTTCAAAGCCCCTTTAGTGCCATGCTATTTGTCATTGTGGCAGAATATTTGTCAAAATGCTAGACATTGCTTCTCTTTGCCAACTTCCCGGTGACTGGGTCGTCTTTTAAGGCCTCTAATGCCGACCTGTGACATGTGCAAGTTCGCCCTAGGCGTGATGGTTTGAGTGATGAGTGAAAATTGACTTGCTTACGACTTCGGCCTCCGACGCGGTTGGCACATGAGAATGACCAATAGGCCCCCTCATCCACGTTCGTGGGAACTAACACGCGTAGCTGCCCATGCGGCTCAAAAGTACAAATCTTCGGCATTGGTCCGACTATGTAGACATGATCGTACCAACATTAGCTGCAACGCCCGCTTTCAAGC
>Ga0335075_10012861_pt1 | contig 12628 bp, 13 predicted proteins | sample Lox_Sample_24_FD_206723 | JGI IMG/M metagenome (GOLD analysis project Ga0335075, IMG submission 206723) | Soil microbial communities from Loxahatchee National Wildlife Refuge, Florida, United States - Lox_Sample_2.4 | ecosystem: Environmental > Terrestrial > Soil > Wetlands | place: USA... | reverse complement strand
AGCCTTATCCATTTGCGCCTTGTCGTTCGATTCCAGCGCCTTCTTGGCATCAGCCACAGCGTTCTCTACGTCTCCACGATCGGAGCCGGAGATTTTGTCTCCCGATTCGCGCAGCATCTTTTCGACGTTGTAGACCATGCTATCGAGCTGGTTTTTGGCTTCGATGGCATCGCGTGCGGCTTTGTCTTCGGCTGCGTGCGCGTCGGCTTCTTTTGCCATGCGCTCGACTTCTTCCTTCGACAATCCAGAGGACGACGTTATCGTAATCTTCTGGTCCTTCTGCGTGGCCGTATCTTTCGCGGTCACGTTAAGAATGCCGTTCGCGTCGATATCGAAAGTGACTTCGATTTGCGGCACGCCGCGCGGAGCGGTCGGAATTCCGGTCAAGTGGAACTTGCCGAGTGTCCGGTTCTGCGCCGCCATGGGGCGCTCGCCCTGCAACACATGCACCTCAACCGAGGTCTGATTGTCGGCCGCGGTCGAGAACGTTTCCGTCTTCTTGGTTGGAATCGTCGTGTTGCGCGGAATCATCGGAGTAGCCACGCCGCCCAAAGTTTCAATCGAGAGCGAAAGCGGAGTCACGTCCAGCAGCAGCAGATCTTTTACTTCGCCGCCGAGCACGCCACCCTGAATCGCCGCGCCGATTGCGACCACTTCATCGGGATTCACTCCCTTGTGGCCTTCTTTGCCGAACAGTTCTTTTACCAGCGCCTGAATGCGGGGCATACGCGTTTGTCCGCCAACCAGCACGACTTCATTGATCTTGCTGGCATCCACGCCTGCATCTTTCATGCACTGCTTGCAGGGGCCGACTGACTTCTGAATGATGTCTTCGACCATGCCTTCGAGCTTCGCCCGGGTCAGCTTCTTTACCAGGTGCTTCGGACCGCCCGCATCCGCCGTGATGAACGGCAAATTGATTTCGGTCTCCATGGTGGTGGAAAGCTCAATCTTGGCGCGCTCGGCCGCGTCGCGCAGACGCTGCAAGGCCATCTCGTTGCCCTTGCCACGCAAGTCGAGACCTTCATCCTTCTTGAATTCGTCGATCAGCCAGTCAACGATGCGCTGATCCAGATTGTCGCCGCCCAGGTGCGTGTCACCATTGGTGGCCTTGACTTCAATCACGCCCTCGCCCACTTCCAGAATCGAAATGTCGAAGGTTCCGCCGCCGAAGTCGTATACCGCGATGGTTTCGTCCTTGCTCTTGTCGAGACCATAGGCCAGCGCCGCCGCCGTGGGTTCGTTAATGATGCGCTTTACGTCGAGACCGGCAATCTGCCCGGCATCTTTCGTGGCTTGCCGTTGGGCGTCGTTAAAATACGCCGGCACCGTGATAACGGCTTCGGTCACTTTTTCGCCGAGATAATCTTCCGCCGCTTTCTTCAACTTCTGCAAAATCAGCGCCGAAATCTGCGGAGGGGTGTACTCTTTGCCCTGCGCTACAACCGCCACGTGGTCGCCCGACTTCACCACCTTGTACGGGACCATCTTGATTTCTTCCTGCACTTCGTCGAAGCGGCGTCCCATAAAGCGCTTGATCGAATAAACCGTGTTTTCCGGATTGGTAATGGCCTGCCGCTTTGCAACCTGCCCTACCAACCGTTCCCCAGTCTTGGTAAACCCCACCACGGAAGGCGTAGTGCGCCCGCCTTCTTCGTTGGCAATCACTTTGGGCTCGCCGCCCTCCATCACCGCCACGCAAGAATTGGTGGTTCCAAGGTCAATTCCAATAATCTTGGCCATATTGTTTCTCCTGTGACTTTCCTTAATCAAATAAGTGCTTTGTAATCAATGCGCTTATGATTGCCAACAGGTCCATGCTAAGACCTGAGTGGAATGTTGTCAAGGTTTAGATGCTATTGGAAGGGCCTCGGATGCTGATCCAGTTGAAAAGGACGCGAAGCTGAATTTAATGTACAAAACAAAACGCCCCGGACTCATTCGAGTCAGGAGCGTATGTCGATCAGCCCTCCCCCAAGTGCTGCTCAATTAGGAGACTAAACTGAAGCCGCCAATCGGTAAATGGCTCGTCTGGGCCATTACTTCCACCCTAGGTACCAATTGGCGTGGAACGGTGCGCGGGGAGATGAAAACCGGGGCTTCACTCGACTGTCACGGACTTAGCCAGATTTCTGGGCTGATCCACGTCGCAGCCGCGGCGCACTGCGATGTGATACGCCAGCAGCTGCAAGGGCACGATTTCCAATATTGGCGAGAGTTCTTCCGTCGCGGCAGGAACATAAATCACGTGGTCGGCCGCCTCCTTGATTTCCTCGTCGCCTTCCGTAGCCAGAGCTATTACTACACCCGAGCGCGCTTTTACTTCCTTTAAGTTCGACATTGTCTTTTCATACCGCACCATCGATCCCGAATTGCTTTCGTCGCGCGTGGCCACAATTACCACGGGCAGGTTCTCGTCGATCAGAGCATTGGGACCGTGCTTCATTTCGCCTGCCGGATAACCTTCGGCGTGAATGTAGGAGATTTCTTTTAGCTTCAGCGCGCCTTCCAACGCAATGGGATAGTGAATGCCGCGGCCCAGAAAAAGAAAATCCTGCGCGCGCTGGAATTGCCGGGCCAGCGCTTCGCATTTTTCGTCGCCGGCAAGAATGTGTTCCAGCTTGCCGGGAATCAGTGTTAATTCCTGAGCGGCCGTACGAATCTGGTGCGCGGTCATCGCTCCGCGGACCTGAGCCAGATAAAGGGCGAACAAATAAAGAGCCGTAAGCTGGCAGGTAAAGGCCTTGGTCGAGGCTACGCCGATCTCAGGGCCGGCATGTGTATAGATAGTTCCCGCAGCCTCGCGCGTAATCATGGAACCGACAACATTGCAGATGGCCAGCGTGCGGGAGCCTTTGGCCTTGGCCTCGCGCTGAGCGGCAATGGTATCGGCGGTTTCGCCGGATTGAGAAATCACCAGCGTGATCGTCTCGGCGGCGACAATAGGATCGCGATAGCGCCACTCGCTGGCATAATCCACTTCCACGGGAACTCGGGCAAAACTTTCGATCATGAACTTACCGGCCTGTCCGGCATGCCAACTGGTTCCGCAGGCGACGATATTGATTTTCTTTGCCGCGCGGAATTCAGCCTCGCTGATTTGCACTTCGTCCAGAAAAATCTGCCCACTGTCGAGCGAAACTCTTCCCAGCGTAGTGTCGCGCACGGCATGCGGCTGCTCATAAATCTCTTTGAGCATGAAATGCTTAAAGCCGCCCTTCTCGGCCATGATGGGGTCCCAGGTCACATGCTGGATTTGGCGATGAATCGGCTTGCCGTCGAAATCCGTCACCTGCACTCCGGTTGGCGTAACCACGGCGAGATCGCCATCGGCTAAGAAGAAAATGTCACGCGTGTGGTTCAGAATGGCAGGCACATCGGAAGCGACAAAATATTCTTCGTTGCCTAACCCCACCACGAGCGGCGGTCCATTGCGCGCCGCCACAATCTTGTTGGGATCGTCGACCGAAATGACCGCCAGCGCAAAGACTCCGCTGATCTCTTTCACGGTTCGACGAACTGCATCCTCGAGCGTCGGATGATGTCCGTTGCCGGTCTGGAACAGGTGCTTCTCAATCAGGTGAGCAATGACTTCGGTGTCGGTTTCAGTGACAAACTTGTGGCCTTCTTCAATCAGTTGCTTTTTCAGGCTCAAGTAATTTTCGACAATGCCGTTATGCACCACCACAATCTTGCCGGAGCAATCGCGATGGGGATGCGCATTTTCTTCCGTGGGACGCCCGTGTGTGGCCCATCGAGTGTGTCCAATGCCGTAGCTGCCATGCAACGGTTTAAGGCGGATCACTTCTTCCAGATTACGAAGCTTGCCTTCCGCGCGGCGGAGTTGCAGCTTATCCCCGTTGCCGGCTACGGCGATGCCGGCCGAATCATAGCCGCGGTACTCGAGCCGCCGCAGGCCGTCGATGATGATAGGAACGACAGGCTTGTTCCCGACGTATCCGACAATGCCACACATGGGAGGATCTCCAGAAAATCAATCCGCGAGAGAGCAGCGGAACTCTTCGATCACGGGATTGGTCAGCACTTCGCGCGCGATGCGCTCGACTTCAGTTTGTGCTTCCTCGCGGCTCAGCCCGCCATCGAGTGTGAGCTCAAAATACTTTCCCTGGCGCACTTCCTCCAAGCCTTTGTAGCCCATTTTCTTGAGCGCGCCGTGGATGGTTTTACCCTGAGGATCGAGAACGCTTTTTTTCAGCGAGACGTAAACGTAGGCTTTCATGGGAGACTTCAATTATACAGTTCTGGGAAGGGCGGCTCGGCTTGGGTGCTTATTTTAATCTCAGCCTTCTCTCTAATATTTCGGCAATCTTCCGCTGCGTTTGCGCCGGCGTACCGCTTGCATTCACCAAAATCACGCGCTGCGGCTCTCTCGCCGCAATGGCAAGATAGCCTTCCTGAACCCGCGCAAAAAAACTGCGGTTCTGCTGCTCGAATCGATTCTCATCGGCAGGCTGCCTGTAATTATTCGCCCGGACGTGAGCTTTTTGGTTGCGACGCCGTGCTCGTCTCAGGCTGATCGCCGGTTCCGATTGCAGCAGGATCGTCAAGTCCGGCCGCAGATTTCCACACAAAATGCCATGCAACTGAAGCACAATCTCGCTGCCTAGCTTTCTTCCCCAGCCTTGATATGCTTCCGTAGAATCCGTGAAGCGGTCGCACAACACAACCTGCCCGCGCTCTAGTGCCGGCTGAATTACCTCTGCGATATGCTGCGCGCGCGAGGCAAACATAAGAGCCATCTCGGCCAAAGGGGAAAGTCCTTCCGTCCTCGAGTCCAGCAAGACGCGCCGGATTTTCTCTCCCGTGGCGGTTCCGCCCGGCTCCCGTGTTTCCACCACCTTGTTTCCGCTGGCGCGCAGGGCCGCTGCCAGCTTCCGCATCTGCGTGCTCTTGCCGGTTCCATCCAGCCCTTCGAATGTGATGAACTTTCCCCGCCGCGACATCGTCGAGATGATAGCAGTGCAGCCGCGTTCCTGTACCGCCAGCGTGCACGGCTGCTATAGTCTAGAATTCCGCAAAGCTGGTGAGAGCGATTTGATCGAACATCGAATCGGAATACCGATCGGTGGGTCGATCACGTCGTCAACGAACGTCATGATTATCTCGGGAGCCCAACCATGAAGCCGTTAAAAATCTTGGGAGCACTTTGTCTTCTTTTATCTTTCTCGGTTTGCAGTTGGTCCGCTACTGCGCCCACAGTGATCATCTTCGTAGATGCCACTTCAGCTCCCCGAAAAATTTTCCATGCTAAGCTGAAAATCCCTGCCAGCCCCGGGGACCTCACTCTTTATTATCCCAAGTGGATTCCCGGCGAGCATGCTCCCGATGGCCCTGTCATTGATTTAGCCGGACTTAAATTCTTCGCCGGCGGCAAAATATTGAAATGGCGTCGCGACCTGCTGGATGGTTTTACGATTCATGTCGATGTCCCCCCCGGAGAATCGGAAGTCGACGCCGAGTTGGATTTCCTGTCGCCAGCAACTTTCGAATCTGGGTTTTCCGCGGGCTCTTCAGCGACCGATAAAATGGCGGTCATCAGTTGGAATCAGGTTCTCCTTTACCCAAAGGGCTGGACTGCTGACCAACTCACTTACATCGCAACTCTAAAACTTCCGGCGAGCTGGAAATACGGAACGGCTTTGCCGATCGCTTCCGCCAGCGGCGGGGAAGCCAATGCAGAAGCGCAGATCTCCTTCAAGGCAGCCTCGCTTTATACCCTCGTCGATTCGCCTGTGATCACCGGAGAATTTCTCAAGGTTGTGAAGCTGGGTGACGATCCGCCGGTCGAAATGGACATCGCCGCCGACAGCGCCGCTGCGCTCGATGCTCCTCAAGAAGTCTGGGATCATTACAAAAATCTGGTCGAGCAGGCTAATAAGCTTTTCGGCGCCCATCATTATCGCGACTACCACTTCCTTTTCAGCCTGAGCGATCACGTTGCGCATTTCGGACTTGAACATCACGAGTCCGATGACAGCCGCGTCGGTGAACACGGACTCATCGACGAAACATCGCGCAAGTTGGAAGCCAGCCTGCTTCCGCACGAGTACGTACATTCGTGGAATGGAAAATATCGCCGCCCCGCGGATCTCACCACCCCGGACTACGAACAGCCCATGAAGGATGATTTACTGTGGGTCTACGAAGGCCTCACGAATTATCTCGGCACAGTTCTCACCGCGCGCAGCGGATTGCTTTCTGCCGAAGAAGCGCGCGATGATCTCGCTCTCACGGCGGCCGACATGGATCACATCCCGGGCCGCACCTGGCGCAATCTTCAAGACACCGCAGACGACGCCCCTGAACTTTACTTCGCTCCGCGCGCATGGGAATCCTGGCGTCGGGGTACGGACTTCTACGACGAAGGCACGCTCGACTGGCTCTGGGCTGATGTCATTATTCGCCAGCAAAGCAAAGGCGCGAAAACTTTGGACGACTTCTGCAACCTTTTTCACGGGCCGCCGAGCACCGGACCGATGGTCAAAACCTACACCTTCGACGATGTGGTGAACGCATTGAACCAAATCATTCCTTACGATTGGCGTGGCTTTTGGACCGAGCGCCTCACGAACCACGGTCCTGGAGCGCCGCTTGGGGGCATCGAAGGCAGCGGATGGAAGGTCGTCTACGACGACACGCAATCTGAAATGCTCCGCGGAGCCGAAGCTGACGGTCACGTCGCCAGTGGAGCCTATTCCATTGGTCTGGAACTTGGGGATGGTGGCAGAATCGTCGATACCATCGAAGGCATGCCGGCAGCCGTGGCAGGCATCGGCCCCGGCATGAAGCTCATCGGCGTCGACGGTCACAAATATACGCCTGAAGTCTTGCGCGAAGCTCTTCGTGCCGGCAAGAGCAGCAGCGCTCCACTAGAACTTTTAGTAGAGAACACCGATTACTACAAAATTTACAAACTCAATTACCACGGTGGGGAACGTTATCCCCGCTTGGTGCGTGACCAATCCAAGCCTGATTTGTTGAGTGAGATTTATAAAGCAAAGTAGAAATGATGGGGGCTGTGACCGCGCTCTTCTTCGATAGGCAGTGGTTCGGTGGTTATTCCGACCCTCGGCGAAGCTTGATCGGATCTGCCTGAGGAAGACCATTCTGGCCCGGAGTCACTTCGATTCCCGCTCCATCACCTTGCGCAACTCCCCGTTGATCCGAGTCTGGTATCGCTTTCCGCCCTTCTTGAACCAGGCGAGCACGTCCGCATCCAGGCGAATGGTGACGGGCTTCTTCATCGGACGGAACAGCCCCATCACTTCCGCCATTGTCGCGTAGGGCGCTTTCCCATCTTGTGCCGGGGCCATCGCGCCGCTGCTTTTGCGGGCGCTTTTTTTCCTTGCGCCCTTCGCGCGCGAACCAATAATCTTTCCGACTGACTTTTCTCGACTTCTTTTAACTCGTTTATCCCGTTTCATTTGCAGAACTGCCAAACCTCTGTGTGCTTACAGCATTGTACTAATGTTCCGGCGGGAACATCAGCACGATTTTTTGAATCTACGCCGATTTCTTAGCCGGCAAGAATATCCTCGGGAACACCTTCGTGGACAAACTCGAACGCCTCTTGCTTCGAGGGATTATTCCACACAGGAGCGAATGACTGCCGGTGCTGCGGCGTTGGACCATGTTCCAGCAATGCAGCCAAATGTTTCGGCGTGCTGTAACCCTTATGTGAGGACAATCCATACTCGGGAAAGACCGCGTCCCACTCACACATCATGCGGTCGCGCTCGACTTTGGCCAAGATGGAAGCCGCCGCAATCGAAACGGACAGCGCGTCACCGTGAATTATGGCGCGCTGGGGCACATCGCAATCTACCTTCATGGCGTCGATTAGTAAATGATCCGGAGCTGGCTGAAGGCGCATTACCGCTTCGCGCATGGCCAATCGGGAAGCGTGGTAGATATTGATCTGGTCAATGCGTGCCGCATCCACCGCCGCAATCGCCCACGCAATCGCATGTTCGCGGATGCGGGGGGCCAAAACCTCGCGGCGTTCCGGCAGCAGTAGCTTGGAATCTCGCAGTCCGCGGATGCGATAGCCCGGCTCAAGAATTACCGCGGCTGCCACCACGGGCCCGAACAAAGATCCGCGGCCTACCTCGTCTACTCCGGCGACCAGGGTCGCGCCCGATTCCCAGGCTTTCTTTTCGTACCGCAGCGTGCAGCGCAGCCGTTTCAGCAGGCGCAGCTTTACTGCCGATGGAGAGAGAGAAAATTCCCGCGCCGTCTTCGTGGTACCGGGCATGGCAAGAAGTATGCCTCATCTTTACTTGTCTCAACTCATTTCTGCAAGCGGGGAAAATAATAAACCTGTGGATGAATGGCTACTCGGGGCCCTCCTGCTGCTCTGCCAAAATCCTGTTCCTCGCCGGTTAGTAATCATTTCCTCGGTTACGGACGTACATTGTCCTTCCGGACATGCACTGCTATGTTCGTGCAAGACTGTAATTTCCCAAGGAGCGTTCTTGAGCCACGAAGCCAGCGAAGCGCGGCCTGAGACATCGTCGCCTGCAGCAGTGGGCTTAGAGAAGCTGATTCATCTTGCGCTACCGGTTCGCCTGATTCACATGCAGAAAGGGGATCGTGGCGAACTTGAACTGGCTTGCACCTATGACATTCATCCGCGTGGCGCGAGACTGCTTAGCACTCGCGAAGTGAAGGTGGGAGAATTCGTAACGGTGGAGCGCGGGCGTCACAAATCCCTATGTCAGGTTATCTGGACCGCTAACCCCGCATCCCCGCTGCGAGGCCAGTTCACCGTGGAGTGCACGGAAGGCAGCAGGACTCCATGGGAAGACGAACTGCGCCAAATGGAAGAGCAATATCTGCCATTGACTTCGGAAAAGCCAATTCAGAGGCCTGCGATGAACTCTTTCCATCGCGGCGGGCAGAACCGGCGTAGGTCGCCACGCTTCCCGGTCGAGGGCGGCGCGGAGGTCGCTGAAATTGGCGGCCCATCACGCGTGGAAGGCCGACTGGAGCAGATTTCTGAGCATGGCTGTCTAGTCAGCGCCAACGACCTGCTGGTACCCGGCACTGCCTTGCGGCTGGTCTTGAATATGTGCGACGTCAGCGTGGCATTGCGAGGGCACGTGCGATGCAACGCGAAGGAGCGCGGCATGGGCGTGGAATTTAACGAAATACGCCAGGGCGACCGTCCACTGCTCAAGTACGTGCTGAACCATCTCCAGAAGCGGGGGGGCGACGAAGACTTTGCCGATCTGGAGGTGATCACGGACCACGTAATCACCGAACCTCTGGCGGTCGCTGGATAGATAAAAGAGCAGCGACGCCAATTGTCCACTCCGACACGCGCACCCTCTCACTATTTTTCGGTCGGTCTTTCGACATCGCGCAGACGGGCAGCTTTGCCCTTGAGTCCGCGCAGATAGTACAGTTTGGCGCGTCGAACCTTCGAGGAACGTACCAAATCTACTTTGTCAATGACTTTAGAATGGATAGGGAAAATTCGCTCGACGCCCTGGCCAAAGCTGATCTTGCGCACGGTAAAGCTGGCCTGCGGCCCATTATCACGTTTGATGACCACGCCTTCAAACGCTTGAACACGCTCTTTGTCGCCTTCTTTGATCTTCACATGAACGCGAACCGTGTCGCCCGGATGAAACGCGGGAACGTCAGTGCGTTGGGTTTTCGCCAGCAGTTTTTCGATGATTAAGTTCGACATGTATTCCTTCCGAATCTCGATCTAATTGTTGAATCAACCGAGGCCGTTCCTGATCTCGGCCAGAAATTTTTGGTCTTCTGCGCTGAGCGCCGCGCCCTCCAGTAGGTCGGGGCGATTGCGCAGAGTTTTCTCCAGCGCCCGCTGACGGCGCCATTTGCGAATCTCTTCATGGTTGCCGGACATCAGTGCGTCCGGTACCGCGATGCCGCGAAACTCCGCGGGACGCGTGTAATGCGGATAATCCAGCAATCCATTCGACCCGCAAGTCGAATCCGCACCGCCCAAATTTTTCTTCACATCTACTGTAAACGATTCCTGCTGCGTTGACGCTTCATTCCCGACCGCCCCGGGAAGCAACCGCGTCACCGCTTCTATCACCACTGCGGCGGCCATCTCCCCGCCACTCAAAACATAATCGCCGATGGAGAGTTCGCGGTCGGCCAGAAAATCCGCGACTCTTTCATCGACGCCTTCATAACGACCGCATAAAAGCACAAGGCGGTCGAGTAAAGCCAATTCCGCCGCGACACTCTGCGTAAAGGACCGCCCTTGCGCTGATAGCAGAATGACCGACTGCTTCGTATTTCCCGCAACCCGACTCTCTCGCGGAGCGACTTCGAGCCACTCCAAACACTCAAATAGGGGCTCCGGCTTTAGCACCATGCCTTCGCCGCCGCCGAAAGGCCGGTCGTCCACGGTACGGTGGCGATCATGCGTAAAAGCCCGCAAATCATGAACTTTAATTTCCGCCAGCTCCATTTCCTGGGCCCGGCGGGTGATGCCGAAATCGAGCGGCCCACGAAAGAAGTCCGGAAAGATCGTTACAATATCGGCCTTCATCGGGGATCAAACATCAAAACCTAAAGCTTTTGACCCGCAGAACACCGGTCACCTGGAGGCCGTGCCCCGTGCTCGTCTACGTCGTCTTCTTTGTTTAAGATTTTTTTCTGCTGCTCCTTGCGACTGCTCCTGCTTTTCTTCCGGCGTAAGAGGTGCATTTACCTCCAGCAGGCCTTCCGGCAACTTCATTTTGACCTGTTTCGCCCGCACATTCACGCCATCGAGATAGGCTTCGGCGAACGGAATCTCCAACATTCTTCCCGCTGCATCGCGAACAATCAAGAGAGGTGCTTCGCCCGCCCCAAACTGCACGTCTTCAATCTTTCCAATTTCGAGACCATGGTCAAGGAGCGCGCAGCCTGCTAAATCGCTGACATAGTTCCAGCCAGCATCGAGCTTCGAACGCTCGCTGCTCGGCACCTGCAATTCTGACCCGATCAGCGCTTCCGCTTCGGAAATCGAATCGATCCCAGCCAACTTCAAAACCAGCAGTCCCTTATGCGGCCAAAGCTCTTCCACTTCCAGTTCACGCCGGGTTGCGTCTTTCCCGGGCCCGAGAGCCAGCAGCTTCATTCCTGGCATGAATCTGTTGGGAACGTCGCTGAGAATCTCGCTGCCAACTTCCCCGCGGCGGCCCTGCGTTTTCACGACACGGGCCAGCGTAACGAACTCGGAACTCATTTCAAAATCGCGAATGGTGCGGTTTCCTACCCAAGCTTTCTCTCAGGGCCTAAAGCCCGACTTTGACTGCACGGCCTAGTCCGTGCCATCAGAGCGATTCGGCAAACTCGGTCTCCGTTAACGATCCGCTAGTCGATGACTTCCAGCGTATAGCGCTTGCGGGCACGAACACCAGCAGCACTTAACAGAGTGCGGAGGGCGCGAACATTGCGTCCCTGGCGTCCGATAATTTTGCCGACTTCATTTTCCGCCACTTCGAGCTCGATTACATCGCCATCGAGATGATCGACGAAGACTTGATCGGGAGCGTCAACCATCCACTTGGCAATTTTCTCAATGAGAGCGCGGACATCGGGGCCAGTCTCGGTCATAAGCGATGGTTTAGGCGACAGACGTTGCTGGAGCGGCCGCGGGCTTGGAATAGAGCTTGCCGACGCGCTCCGACATTTGCGCGCCCTTCGAAACCCAATAATCCACGCGCTCGCGCTTGAAATCGACGCTGGCGGGATTTGTTCGGGGGTTGTAGGTCCCAACAACTTCCACCGGGCGGCCGTTGCGCGCGCGTGCCTTTTCAATCACCACAATGCGGTAATGCGGTTGTTTACGCGCACCCATGCGCGACAGTCGAATCATTAACACAGATGTATATCCTTGTTCCGGAAGAGTCCGGCGAGGTCGAGACAAACACTTATTATGACGGAGGTTAGCAGGAATGGCAAGAGTGGCTGCCGAGCTTCTTTCCTAACCTTCAATCCATTAAAATCACACTAAAATAGTGTACACTGAAATAGCATGAAGAACATCACTCTGAGCGCGGAGGAGACCTTAATCGAGCAGGCGCGGCTGGTAGCGCGCGCCCGACACAAGACCCTGAACGCCGCCTTTCGCGAGTGGCTGGAGCAATACGCCGCTCAAGCGGGGGGCGGAGCCGCCGTGGATGCGCTGATGCGCCGCCTGCGGCATGTGCGCTCATCGGGACCCTACACGCGGGAAGATATGAATGAGCGCTAGATTCTTCCTCGATACCAATATCTTTGTCTATGCTTTCGACCCGAATGCACTCTCGAAGGCAAAGAAAGCACGGGACCTCATCCGCCGAGCGGCGAACACTGGTGAGGGAATCATCAGCTTTCAGGTCGTTCAGGAATTTTTCAGTGTAGCGTTCCGCCGTTTTGCTCAACCAATGAACGAGGCTGAGGCGGAGCAATTTCTCATCACAGTTCTGCGTCCACTGCTGGCCGTGCACTCCTCGCCTGCAATCTATTTCGACGCCCTGAGGATACGAGAGAAGCATCATATTTCGTGGTATGACTCGCTTATTGTTGCGGCGGCCATCGAGGGCCGATGCGAAAAGCTCTATAGTGAAGATCTTCGGTCCGGACAGAAGATTGA
>Ga0335075_10012859_pt1 | contig 12629 bp, 7 predicted proteins | sample Lox_Sample_24_FD_206723 | JGI IMG/M metagenome (GOLD analysis project Ga0335075, IMG submission 206723) | Soil microbial communities from Loxahatchee National Wildlife Refuge, Florida, United States - Lox_Sample_2.4 | ecosystem: Environmental > Terrestrial > Soil > Wetlands | place: USA: Florida... | reverse complement strand
GACTGCTGCTTGCGGTCCTCGGGCACCAGTGCGACGCCGGCCGCGACCGCGTCACCGGGGGAGCGGGGCGCGTACGGCCGCCCCGCCAGCGTCATCTCGCCGTCGGTGTGCTCGATGCCGCCGAAGAGCGTGTGCAGGAGGCGACTCCGGCCCGCTCCCATAAGGCCGGCCACGCCCAGCACCTCGCCCTGGTTGACGCTGAGGCTGATCGGGCCGAGCCCGGGGGCGGTCAGCGCCGAGGCGGTGAACACCGGCACCGGCCGCACCGGCCCGGTTCTGTCGGCGGTCACCGACGCGAGGTGCTCGACCCCGACCATCTCCCTGATCAGCCGCTCGTCGGTCGCCTCGGCGACGTCCATCTCGGCCACCAGCCGTCCGTTGCGGAGCACCACCACCTGGTCGGCCGCCTCGCGCACCTCCTCGAGCCGATGGCCGACGAAGATCACGGCGCCGCCCGCCGCCGCGTGCTCGCGGGCGAGCCTGATCACCGCCTCGGCCTCGTTCGGGCCGAGGGCGGAGGTGGGCTCGTCGAGGATCAGCAGCCGCGGGTCGCGGCCGAGCGCCTTCGCGACCTCGAGCATCTGCCTAGTCGGGATCGACAGCAGCGACACCGGCGTCCTCGGGTCGATGTCGAGCCCCACCTTCGCCAGCATCCGCCGGGCGGCGGCGGTGCCGGCCTTCTTGTCCACGAACAGCCGCCTGGCGCCGGGCGGCCGCATCCCCAGCGTCAGGTTCTCGGCCACGTTGAGCTGGCCGACCAGCGGAAACTCCTGGGAGACCATCGCCACCCCGGCCGCCTGGCTCGCCATCGGCGAGCCGGTCTCGAGCGCGCTGCCGCTGATCGACACCTCGCTGCCCGGGTTCGGGGCGACCGTGCCCGCGAGGATGCCGAGCAGGGTCGACTTCCCGGCCCCGTTCTCCCCGACCAGCCCCACGACCTTGCCGAACGGGAACGTCAGGTCCTCGACCTGGAGCACCGTCGCCAGTCCGTACGTCTTAGACACGTGGTGCAGGGAAACGCCGTCGGCGTCGCCCTGCACCCCGTGCTCCATAGGAGAATCGGTCACTGGGCCGAGATCCCGATGCTGCTCCAGAAGTTGGCGAAGTCGCTCTCGTTGGCCTTGGTCATGACGCCCACGCCGGTGCTCAGCGTGTTGCCGGGCCCCGGCTCGAAGTACGGCTTGACCAGCGCCATGGTCGCGCTCTGGCCGAGGACCTTGTCCGCCGCCAGCACGTAGGCGACCATGAAGCCCTGGTAGTACGGCCGCTGCAGGATCGAGGCCGCGATCACGCCGCTCTTGACGTCGTTGATCGTGTTCTGCTCGCCGTCATCGGACACGATCGTGACCTTGCCGACGTCGTTAGCCGACTGGACCGCCTGGCCGGCCGCGCCGCCGTCGTAGGAGTAGACCGCGTAGATGCCCTTGATGCTGGAGTTGGCCTGCAGGGACGCCTGCAGGTCGGACACCGCGGTGGCGACGTCCTGGTTGTCGTTGATCTTCTGCACGACCTTGATGCCCGAGCCCGCGCACTGCTCGAAGCCGGCCACCCGCTGCTGGGTGTTGGCCGCGGTCCAGGAGCCGCTGATCGCGACCACTTCGCCGGAGCCGATGGCCTGGCTCATCGCCTTGCCCGCGTCGCAGCCGGCGGTCGTGTTAGGAGTGCCGATGTAGAGCTGGGCGTCGGTCCCAGGCAGCGGCGAGTCGTACGCGACGACCGACAGCCCCTTGCCGACGGCCTCCGCGATCGGCGTGGTGAGCGACGACGCGGTGACCGCGGACACGCCCCAGCCGGTGTAGCCCTGGGCGGTGTCGGTCTCGAGCAGCGAGACCTGGACGCTCGCCTCCGACGCGGTCGGCTCCTGGAACTGGCCGGTCGCGCCCTTGGCGCTGAGCCACTTCATGGCGGCGTTCCAGCCCGCCTTGGCCTCGTTCCAGTAGGCCGAGTTGCCGTTGGTGACGAACGCGATCTTGACCCCGGACTCGCTCTTGCTGCCGAGCGCGGCCTGGATCTTGCCGGTGAGGGCGGTCAGGGCGGCGTCGTTGAACGAGGACGAGCCGACGATGGAGGACGCCCCTCCGGACGACGCCGTCGCCGCGGCCGATGCCGACGCGGTCGACGAGGCCGGCGTCGAGGCCGCGCTGCTGGCGGGGGCCGACGTCGACGAGCTGCTGCTCGATGAGCAGGCAGTGAGAGCGAGTAGCGCGCCCGCGCCGACGCCGATCGCTGCCGCGAACTTTCTGTGCACGGACAACCTCCTTGTTGCGTTCTTGAATTACAAAGACAGACCGAGATAACAAATCGGGCTTGTGAGCGGTCACATTGCTGTGACCTTAAGTGCGTTTGGCTTTCTTGGTCACATGTGAACGGTCACATGTGAACGGTCACATTGAGAGTAAGTCGGCCCTGTCAGGGGCGTCAAGAGCGTGCGGCCTGATTGTTACATTTGCGCGACGGCCGGGCATTCGTCAGGAAACGGGCGCGCAAAAATCCCGCTCGAGCCACGCCGAAAGGTCGGATGAATGCTGCTGCCACTGCCGGTCGCGGCGAAGCGAACTCCTCCGTTCGGGAAAAATCTTTTGAACTTTCCCGAACGGTCCCTGGTTTTCACCCGCGAGCCAAAGCGCGCGGCGGCGAGCGGGGAAGACACCGTCAGATTCCGCGGGCGAGGCGGTAGTAGGCGGCGTTCCAGCGCAGTTCGTTCTCGAACGCGCGCACGGTGGTGGTCTCGTCGATCGTGAGCAGCTCGGTGCCGGCGATGCGGGCGAAGTCCTCGAACGCTTCGATCCCGACCGCGGTGGACATGCAGGTGTGGTGGGCCGCCCCGGCCTGCAGCCACGACGTGGCCGAGGTCCGGAAGTCCGGCGTCGGGCGCCACACCGCCCGGCCGACCGGCAGCTTCGGCAGCGGCGCGGACGGCCGCACCACCTCGACCACGTTGGCGACGAGGCGGAAGCGGTCCCGCAGGTCCGACAGCGCGATCACCACCGCCGGGCCGGGGTCGGCGCTGAACACCAGCCGGACCGGGTCCTCCTTGCCGCCGATCCCGAGCGGGTGGATCTCAAGCGTCGGCCGTGACGTGGTCAGGCTGGGGCAGACCTCGAGCATGTGCGCGCCCAGGATGAGCTCGTTGCCCGGGGTCAGGTCGTAGGTGTAGTCCTCCATCAGCGAGGCGCCGCCCGGCAGCCCCGCGCCCATCACCTTGGCCGCCCGGACCAGCACGGCCGTCTTCCAGTCGCCCTCGGCGCCGAACCCGTAGCCGTCCGCCATCAGCCGCTGGACCGCGAGCCCGGGTAGCTGCCTGAGCTCCCCGAGGTCCTCGAAGTTGGTGGTGAAGGCGCCGAAGCCGCCGGCGTCGAGGAAGGACCTGAGCCCGAGTTCGATGGCCGCGCCGTCACGGAGCGACTGGTGCCGCTCCTTACCGATCTGGAGTTCGGTCGCAACGTCGTACGTGTCCTGGTACTCGGCCACCAGCGCGTCCACGTCGGCCGGGTCGACGTCGGCCACCGCCTTGGCCAGGTCGTTCACGCCCCAGGTGTTGACCTGGACGCCGAACACCGCCTCGGCCTCGGTCTTGTCGCCTTCGGTGACCGCGACGAAGCGCATATTGTCGCCGAACCGGGCGAGCTTGAGCGCGCGGGTCGCCGCCCACCCGGCGGCCGCCCGCGTCCACGTCGCGACCTGGCCGATCACGCGCGGGTCGGACACGTGCCCGACGACGGTCTTCCTGCGCAGCGCCAGCCGGGTCTGGATGTAGCCGAACTCGCGGTCGCCGTGCGCGGCCTGGTTCAGGTTCATGAAGTCGAAGTCGATGTCGGCCCACGGCAGCGCGACGTTGGCCTGGGTGTGCAGGTGCAGCAGCGGCTTGCCGAGCGCGCTGAGCCCGGTGATCCACATCTTGGCCGGGCTGAACGTGTGCATCCAGGCGATGACCCCGATCACCGCGTCGTCGTCGTTGGCCGCCAGCATGGTCCGGCGGATCTCGTCCGGCTGGGTCAGCACCGGCTTCCACACGACCTTGACCGGGACGCCCGAGGCGGCGTCGAGCGCGCCCGCGATCTGCGCGGACTGCCAGGCGACCTGCTGCAGCGTCTCCGGGCCGTAGAGGTGCTGGCTTCCGGTCAGGAACCAGACCTCGAGGCTGTCGAGCGCGTTCGGTGCGGACATCAGTGCACTGCTCCTTCCGAAGGCTGTCCGTAGACGTTCTGGTAGCGGGCGAAGAGCGCGTCGATCGCCTCGGGGGCGATCGGGACGGGTTCGCCGCCCTGCCGCGCGATGTGGATCGTCCGGGCGACGTCCTCGGTCATCACCGCGGCCTTGACCGCGTCCCGCGCGTCCCGCCCGATCGTGAACACGCCGTGGCTGCGCATCAGCACCGCCCGGGACCGGTGACCGGAGAGGGTGGCGACGATGCCGCGGCCGATCGAGTCGTCGCCGATGATCGCGAACGGCCCGACCGGGATCTCGCCCCCGAACTCGTCCGCCATCCCGGTGATCACGCACGGGATCGGCTCCCCGCGCGCGGCCCACGCGGTCGCGTAGGTCGAGTGGGTGTGCACCACCCCGCCGACCTCGGGCATGTTCCGGTAGACGAACGCGTGCGCGGCGGTGTCGCTCGACGGCTTGAGGTCGGAGCCGGCGCTGCCCTCGACGACCGCGCCGTCGAGGTCGCACAAGATCATCGTGTCCGGCGTGAGCTCGTCGTAGTCGACGCCGCTGGGCTTGATCACGAACAGATCGGCCCCCGGCACCCGGCCGGACACGTTGCCCGCGGTCCACACGATCAGCCCGTACCTGACCAGCTCCGCGTGCAGCCGGGCGACGTCGGCCCGGACCTTTCTGATCTCTTCAGACTCGGTCAACGGGAGACCTCGTTCCTTATTGTTTGCCATCGCGGTGGATGGCTCGCGTTGACGCCGTCAGGATCGGTCACGGGAGACCTCGTTCCTTAGCGCGTGCAGGCGGTGCATGACCTCGTTGCCGCCGCGGCCGAAGTAGTCGTGCAGCCGCGTGTACTCGGCGTAGAGGCGGTCGTAGCCGTCGGCGGCGGCCTTGTCGGGCAGGTAGCTGCGGGCGCCCCGGCTGCCCATCGCGTCGCCCGCCGTCCGCACGTCGGGGTAGGCGCCGGCCGCGACCGCGGCGTGGATGGCGGAGCCGAGCGCGGGGGCCTGGGCGCTGGCGGTGGTGTGCACCGGCATCCGCAGCACGTTGGCGTAGGTCTGCATGAGGAACGCGTTGCGCAGCAGCCCGCCCGCGGCCACGAACTCGGTGACCGGGACGCCGCTGGCGCCGAAGGTCTCGACGATCTTCCTGGTGCCGAACGCGGTCGCCTCGATCAGCGCCCGGTAGACGTCCTCCGGCCTGGTCGCCAGCGTCATGCCCAGGATCAGCCCGGACAGGCTGTGATCGACGAGCACCGACCGGTTGCCGGACTCCCAGTCGAGCGCGAGCAGGCCGTGGGCGCCGACCGGCTGGGCCTCGGCCAGCGCGGTGAGCTGCTCCTGGACCGACCGCCCGGACGCGTCGGCCTGCTCGCGGTAGTCGTCGGGGACGAAGTCGTCGGCGAACCAGCCGAAGATGTCGCCGACCCCCGACTGGCCCGCCTCGTAGCCGTACAGCCCGCGCACGATCCCGCCGTCCACCACCCCGCACATGCCCGGCACCTCGGCCAGCGCCTCGCCGTTCATCACGTGGCAGGTCGAGGTGCCCATGATCGCGAGCATCTGGCCCGGCTCGACCGCGCGGGCGGCGGGCGCGGTGACGTGCGCGTCGACGTTGCCGACGGCGACCGCGATCCCCTCCGGGAGCCCGGTCCAGGCCGCCGCCTCGGCGCTGAGCCGTCCGGCCGGCTCGCCGAGCTGGCCGATCCGGTGCGCGAGCTTGCGCTCGGCGAAGTCGGCGAAGGCCGGGTTGAGCGCGGCCAGGAAGTCGGCGTCGGGGTAGCGGCCGTCCTGGTAGATCCCCTTGTAGCCGGCCGTGCAGGCGTTGCGGACGTAGGTCCCGGTGAGCTGCCAGACGATCCAGTCGGCCGCCTCGACCCAGTGGTCCATCCGCTGGTAGATCTCGGGATCCTCCTCGAGCAACTGGAGGCCCTTGGCGAACTCCCACTCGGACGAGATCAGCCCGCCGTAGCGGGGCAGCCAGGGTTCGGCCCGGTCGGCCGCGAGCGCGTTGATCCGGTCCGCCTGCGGCTGGGCGGCGTGGTGCTTCCACAGCTTCACGTACGCGTGCGGGCGGTTCTGGTACTCGAGCACCTCGCACAGCGGCGTCCCGTCGGCGAAGACCGGCAGGATCGTGCACGCGGTGAAGTCGGTCCCGATCCCGATCACGTCGGCCGGGTCGATCCCGGCCGCCCGGATCGCCGCGGGCACGGCCTGCTTGAGTACGAGAACGTAGTCGGCCGGGACCTGGAGCGCCCAGTCCGGCGGCAGCTCGCCGCCCCCGCCCGGCAGTTCCCGGTCGACGACCCCGTGCGGATACTCGGTGACGGCGGTGCCGACCTCGCGGCCGTCGCCGACCGCCACCACGAGCGCCCGGCCGGAAAGCGTTCCGAAGTCCACCCCGATGACGTACTGCTCGCCGCCGCCCATGCGCTCCTCGTTCTCCGGTGATGTGACACACGATGTGCAACAAGATGTGACCGGTCACATTCACCTGCCGTCATGTTATCTCAGAGATTCATATCCACGTCAACCGTCGGCTATGTCCGCAAAATGGGCAAGCGTCGCCAAAGGCCTGGTCGTGGGCCCCTGACCAGGGTTGTTAGCGGGGTTGTTAGCGAGAGCCTGGCGGCTACGCGGGCGCGACCGAGTCCCTGACGATGAGCTTCGGCTCCACCATCGGGGCGGCGTCGGCCGCCGTGGTCCGGCCGGCCGGGTCGTCGGACCGGTCGATGGCGTCGATCAGCATGCTCACGCAGCGCTCGCCGACCTGGCTGAACTCCTGCCGGACGGTGGTCAGCGGCGGCCAGAAGTGGGCGGACTCGGGGATGTCGTCGAAGCCGACGATGCTGACGTCGCGCGGTACGTCAAGCCCGGCCTCGCGGAACGCGTGGATCAGGCCGAGCGCCATCTGGTCGTTGGAGGAGAACACCGCCGTGAACGGCAGGTCGCCCGGGCCGGTGTCGCTGACGAGCGCGTGCCCGATCTCGTAGCCCGAGTCGGCCGTCCAGTCGCCGAACAGCGGCGGCGACGCGGGCAGCCCGGCCGCCCGCAGCCCGGCCTGGTACGCCCGCAGCCGGGACTGGGCGTCGTTCCAGTCCGGCGGGCCGGCCACGTGCAGGATCCGGCGGTGCCCCTGGCCGAGCAGGTAGTCGAGCACCAGCCGGACGCCGGTGGCCTGGTTGACCGAGACCACGGGGATGCCGCCGGCGTCGCTCTGCTCGCCCTGGGCGGCCACGATCGGCACGTTCATCGACAGCGCCGCCAGCCGCGAGAGCACGGTCGTGCGCGGGGCGACGATCACGATCCCCTCGACGTTCTGGCTCAGCAGCTCCTCGATCGCAGCGGTGATCGCGCCGGGCGCGACCGACGCCAGGTGGGCGACGGTCGCGTAGTAGCCGCGCGACCTGGCCGCGTCCTCGACCGCGCTCACGCTGCTGGCCGGGCCGTAGTGCGAGCCGACGGCGGCGGCGAGCACCCCGATCGTCTCCGATCGCTGGGTCGACAGCATCCGCGCCGCCCGGCTCGGCCGGAACTGAAGCTCGTCCATCGCCGCGAGCACCCGCGACTTGGTGACGTCGCGGATGCTGGCGTGGCCGTTGAGTACGCGCGAGACCGTCTGATGCGACACGCCCGCCAGCCGGGCGACATCGCGGATGCTCGCCGGCCGAGGACGGGGCTCGCTCACGCCCTGACTCACTGCTGCCTCCTGCACACATCGAGCATCGCACACCTCCGCTGGCCTGGGGAACCAGTACGAGGCCGACCCGCGCTGGGTCAGCGTCATGCTAGCGGGCAGCTCAACCGGGTCGCGGCGGTGACCCGGGCTCGATGTTACCGGTAACAATGGCAACTTGGTAAGCCGGCTTGCGGCCTATCGGGGTGTCAGAGGTCAAAGTCGAAGTCAAAGTCAAGATCAAATTCAAAGGCGGCGGCGGTGGCGCGTACCCGCTGGGGAAGATTTCCGCCGGCAACTCCTTCGGAAGGCCGGCGGAGAATCTCCCCAGCGGTCCCGCGCACCATCAGCACCAGGGCCGGCCCGGTCCGGGCTCTGCGTGGATCGGAACGGTCATATGGCACCACTTTTGGCCCACGATCAGGTCCGTTGCAGGCACACGCTGACCGCTATGACACACGATCGGCTTCGCGGGCGCTCCGGCTGCCAGCGGAGTGCCGGCACGCGCGCCACAGGTGCCCCGGAAGTTCATCCCAAGCGCCGGGGCACCGGAATCCGGCTTTGTCGGCTATGCCAGCGGCCCGAACCGCCACCTGTCGGCTACGCCAGTGACCCGAACCTCGACCTGTCGGATACGCCAGCGACCCGGACCGCCACCTGTCGGCTACGCCATTTACTCGAAGCCTCGACCTGTCGGCTACGCCAGCGACACCGATAGAGCATGTCGATGGCGTCGGTGACAGATTCCGGAGCCTGTCGGCTACCCCATCGACCCGGCTGGATGAGCCTGTCCGCTACGCCGCCGACCCGCATCTCGATCCGTCGGGTGCGCCGGCGACTCGGGCGGCCGGGGCGGTAGCGGGTGCGCCAGGGATTGGGTCGCGGGGGCCGGGGCCACGGTGGCCGACTAGGCGGGGGCTAGTTGGGCGGGTTCGCCTTTGGCGGGGTCGTCGCCGCTGCGGGTGACCATTGAGAGGACCGAGCGGACGGCGGCGGTTACTGGTTCGAGCTGCGGATCGGATGGGAGGGGGGCGGCGGAGCGGAGCGGGAGGTCGGTCTCGATCGCGTCGGCGACCGTGCGGAGGGCGCCCGATAGCTGGTGGACTCCTTCCGGGGGCGGGGGCGGGGCGCCGCGGCCGAGGGAGATGGCGATCGCGGTGACGGCGTCCATTACCTCTTCGAGGCCGACGACGGCCGGGTACCAGGCCGCCGCGCGGCGGCTCACGAAGGCGGGCTCCGACAGCGTCCGCTGGAAGTCCGCCCGCACGTTGGAGAGGGCGCGGCCGGCGTTGCGGCGCAGCCGCGACGGCCACTCGGGCAGCCCGCCGGGCGCGACGGCGCCGCCGGGCGGTCGCTTCGACCCGTCGGCCCCGGTCGTCAGCGCCTCGTCCATGTAGTCGGCCACCGCCCGCACCGCCCCCGAGAACTGCGCGGGCAGGTGCACATGCCAGGCCGACGGCCACGGCGCGTACCCGACCACGAGCACCACCGCGCTGGCGAGCACGGTGTCGACCAGCCGGGTCTCCGCCAGTCGCCACCCGGTCTGGTCGAGTAGGTCGATCAGCAGCACTACGAGCGGAGTCAAGAACGTCGCCACCAGCCCGAAGTTCCGCGCCCGGGCGAACGGCAGCAGCGCCGCGAGCACCCCGAACGGCGCCAGCAGCCACGGCCCGTAGGGCACGACGGCCAGGATCGCCGCCCCCAGCACCGCCCCGACCACGGTCCCGATCGCCCGCTGCAGCGCCCGCGCGAAGACCGAGCCGAAGTCGGGCTTGAGAATGATCCCGACAGTCAGCACGAGCCAGTACGACCGCTGCAGCGGCAGCACCTCGCCCAGCACCGCCGCCACGCCGGTGCACAGCATCAGCCGGATCGTGTACTCCCACGCGATCCGCCCGCCGTAGAGCTGTTCAAGCAGGTGGATGACCCGCCCGCGGAACCGCGCGCGGAAGCTCGGGGTGTCCGGGTGAGCAGGCCGGGCGGCGATCGCCCAGTTACCTGAGATCACGCCCTCGAGGGTCACCAGCCCGTCCCTGAGCTCGAGGGCGCCCGGCGACGACGACCATGGGGGCGGCACCATCGGCAGCCACTCGGTGCCTGACCGCACGCGGTGCCGGAACATTCGCCGGCCGTCGGGGCCGTGGGCGCCGGGGGAGTGCCCGGCCGACCTCGGCCCGCTGGCGGTGGAGCGGACGCCGAGCATGCCCGAGCCGGGGCCGTGCCCGTCGAGCACCGCGTCGCCGAGCCGGTCGACGGTGTCGCTGACCCACGGGGGGACCTGCTCCCCGGTCACCCGGAGCGTCGACGTCGCCTCGGTGATCTGGTGGCTGGCGTTGAGCACGGCCATCAGGTGCATGTCGCGCCGGGAGCGCCCGCTCGACGCGGCCCGGCCGTTCAGCATCGCGTCGTACGCCTCGTTGAGCGCGGTCGCGACCCGGTTGCGGGCGGCGTTCGACTCCGGCGTCCCGATCGCGCGCTGGTCGGCCGCGAGCGCGTGGTAGACGCCGGCGACCGCCTTCCGCTCGGCGCTACGCGGCCTGAGCAGGAAGCCGGGCGTGATCAGCAGCAGCGACCACACCACCCCGACCGCCCACTCGGCCGAGATCTCCCACCACGGCCGCAGCGTCCCGAGCGCTCCCAGGCCGAGCGTGCTGTAGACGAACAGCTGCAGGCCGGTGATCGAGCCGATGCCGCCGAGCCGCGCCATCAGCGCCGACACCCCGGCCACGAAGACGACCGCGCCGACCGCGACCCAGCCCCGGCCGTGGATCAGCATGCCGATCAGCAGCCCGGGCGCGCCGCCGCAGACGGCCGACGTCCCGATCCGCTTGACCCGCTGCCAGTACGGCCCGCCGTTGTCGATCGTGATCGACAGCAGCGCCCCGAGCGCGGGCAGCAGCGCTAGCTCGCGCCGCCCGGTGATGAACGCGACCGACAGCGGCAGCCACACCGCGAGCACCGCCCGCGCCATCGTCCCCCACGGGATCGGGGCCCTCTGCGGCCGCACGACCTCGGCCAGCCAGCTCGGCACGACGTCGTCAACCCAATCGGGGACTCCGGGCCGCCAGCCGAAAACACTCCGCACAACTTCCAAGGCTAGAGACACGCGCAAAAGAGGGAACCGTGGCACCGGCATTGGCAGTCAAAGAAACATGAGATCTGCTCGTGGTAAGGCGCTCGGGGCGGCCCTCGCGGCCGCGTGCGCGGCGCTGGCCCTGGCCGCCTGCGCCGCGGCCCAGCCGTCAGCCTCCGTCGCGGCCGACCGGTCGACGTCGGCGACGTCGACCGCTTCGTCGTCGGCGACCTCCTCGGCGACGTCAGGTCCGGCCGAGACGCTCAGGCAGCGGGCCGAGGCGGATGCCGTCGCCCTGCTCAAGATGTTCGCAGTCCCGGCCGGCGGCCACCAGCTGTCCGGCCCGCCGAACCTTCCCGGCGGCGTGCTCAAGACCCCGCTGACCTACGTCGGCTCGACCTGGCAGGTGCATCTGACCGCCTTTTGGGAGGCGCCGGGCAGCCCGCAGGCGCTGCTCGCCTGGGAGCGGGCGCACCTGCTGCCGTCCGGCTTCACCCTCGGCGACTCCGACCCCGGCACGCCCGGCTCGCCCGCCTCGGACCAGGACTTCGAGCTCGCACCCGAGGGCGCGATCATCGGCCGGGAGCTTGACGTCGAGGTGGCGAGCGCGGGCAACGGCCAGACCGGCATACGGCTCGACGCCTGGGTATCGTGGCAGCCGCCCCGGCCGGCCTCCAGCCTGATCCCGTCGTCGGCGACCACGGTCACCCTCGCCGAGCAGACCGACGGGCAAATCGTCGGCCGACCTGCTCAGAAGCTGCCCGTCCCGGTCACGATCACCGACCCGGCCACCGTGCGCAAGATCGCGGCGATCGTCGATGCCCTCCCGCTGTCGACGCTCCCGCCCGACATCCCCTGTCCGGCTACCATCGGCCCCTACCTCAGCCTGACCTTCCGCGCCCGCGCGGGCGGCCCGGCCCTCGCCACGGTCGAGACCGGCCAGCAGTGCGTCTCGGTCGCGCTCACGATCGGCGGCGTCCAGCAGCCCGCCCTGGCGGATCAGGCCGGCCTCAACGGCAGGCTCGTCAAGGCGGCCGGCCTGACCTGGAAGCTGCCGGAATGACCGGTCGCGCGCTCGTACCGCTCGCGCTCGGCGCGCTGGCGGTGGCCGCGCTGTCGGCCTGCGCGGTCCCGCGCCCGCAGGCCGCGGCCCGTCCGCCGGCCGCCACCCAACAGCCGAGCCCGACGCACCAGCCGGGCACGCTCGCCGGGAGGGCCGGAGTCCCGCCGACCGGGGCGACGTCGCCATCGCCGGCGTCGACGTCGCCGCTGCAGCGCGCGCAGGCCGACGCGGCCGCCATCCTCGCCTCGTTCGCGGTCCCGGCCGGGGCCCGGTGGCTCGCCGCCGCTCCGGGCGTAGAGGACGGTCTGCTCAGCCAGCCAGCCCAGGAGCCGGCCACACCCGACCTGGTCGACAACGTGAGCTGGTGGGTCGTGCCGGGCGCGCCGCAGCCGGTCCTGGCCTGGGAGAAGGCCCACCTGTCGGATAGGTTCTCGTCGTCGGGCACCGCGACCGGCACCGGGCCGGGCGCGACGTTCTGGTCCGATGAGTTCTCCCTGCCCGCGATCCCGGCCGTGCTCGACTCGCGCGAGCTGATCGTCACCGCCGTCAGCGACGGCGACCGCACCGCGATCCGGGCCGACGCGCAGGTGACCTGGCAGCCCGCCCGGCCCGCAGGCGAGCGGGTCCCGGCCGCGGTCAAGGCGGTGACGATCTCGA
>Ga0335075_10012857_pt1 | contig 12630 bp, 10 predicted proteins | sample Lox_Sample_24_FD_206723 | JGI IMG/M metagenome (GOLD analysis project Ga0335075, IMG submission 206723) | Soil microbial communities from Loxahatchee National Wildlife Refuge, Florida, United States - Lox_Sample_2.4 | ecosystem: Environmental > Terrestrial > Soil > Wetlands | place: USA... | reverse complement strand
TGACGGAGCTTGCGCAATGTCGTCCACATCCACGACGTTTTCCAGTTTATATAGGCTGGCGCGGATGCGGTGTCCTGCCTCGCTCGAGGCCTCGCACACCAGCGTAAGCCGCGAGAGCCCCGGCCGTTCGCTGCGGCCCACGGTGAGCGAGTTGATATTGATGTTGAGCCGCCGGAACAGCGACGCCACGCGCGTAAGCACGCCCGGCAAATCTTCCACGTAAGCAACGAATGTGTGCAGCATGATTAGCTTCTAGCTCCTAGCTTCCAGCCTCTAGCTCTTTGCACCAGCTCAACGTCTGTTCTATGCGGGCAATGTGTTCACCCAGGCAATAACAGGCTAGAAGCTGGAAGCCAGCAGCTAGAAGCTGCCTTTTGATTAGTCGTCGGCCCGCTCTTCCAGCGGATCCTTGCTACCCGGCCGCAGAATCATCTCGTGCAGCGCGCTGCCGGCGGGAATCATCGGGTAAACCGAGTCTTCCTTTTCGACGAGGAAGTTCAGCAGGAACGCACCCTTGGCCGCGCGCGCTTCTGCAACGGCTCCTGCGACGTCGCCGCGCGTACGCACGGCGAGAGCCTGAATGCCGTGTGCATCAGCCAGTTTCACAAAGTCCGGGCTCACCAGCGGCGTGGCTTCGTAGTTGCGGTCGTAGAAAAATTCCTGCCACTGGCGCACCATGCCGAGATAGCCGTTGTTGATGATGGCGATGTTGATCTTCAGCTTCTCCTGCACAATGGTCGAAAGCTCAGCCGCCGTCATCTGGAAACCGCCGTCGCCGGCGACCACCCACACCTCTTTATCAGGACACGCAAACTTGGCGCCAATCGCCGCGGGCAATGCGAAACCCATGGTGCCCAGACCGCCCGACGTAATGAGCGTGCGCGGATGCTCGTGGTGAAAATACTGCGCCTCCCACATCTGGTGCTGGCCCACATCTGTCACCACAATCGCGTTGCCGCCGGTGATGCGCCACAGATCGTGCATCACGTGCGCCGCATAGAGATGTCCCAGGTCGGGCAGGTTCTTGATGTCGCGCACCGCGGACTCGCCCTTCAGGCCGTCGATGGTCTTGAGCCACGCCGAACCGTCGCGCCCGGCAATACGCGGCAGCAGATCTTCAAGCACCGCGCGCAGATCGCCCACCAGCGCAACGTCTACTTTCACATTCTTGTTGATCTCCGCAGGGTCGATCTCGATGTGAATCTTCTTGGCCTTCAGCGCATAAGTCGACGGTGTGCCGATCACGCGATCGTCGAACCGCATACCGCATGCGATAAGCAGATCGGCTTCCTGAATCGCAGTGTTCACCCACGACTCGCCGTGCATGCCCATCATGCCCAGGCTCAGCGGATGCGACGCTGGAAACGAGCCCAGCCCCAGCAGTGTAAGACCCACAGGAATCTGCGCGCGCTCAGCCAGCGTGCGCACCTGCTCCATCGCACCCGACTCCGAAATGCCGTGGCCGGCGAGAATCACGGGCCGCTTTGCGTTGCGGATAAGCTCGGCCGCCTGCGCCAGTCCCGAATCGTCCACCTTCAGCATCGGATGCGGACGATACGGCTTGGGCTTTGCTGCCGCAAAATCAAAGATCGCCGTAGCCTGCTGCGCATCCTTCGTGATGTCGACGAGGACCGGCCCGGGACGGCCCGACTGCGCGATCTGAAAGGCCTGGCGCAGCGCAGCAGCAAGATCTTCCGCGCGGCTCACAAGAAAATTGTGCTTGGTCACGGGCAGCGTGATGCCGGTAATGTCCACTTCCTGAAATGCATCGGTGCCCAGCACCTTGCTCGAAACGTTGCCGGTGATGCAGACGATCGGGATCGAGTCGAGCATCGCCGTGGCAATGCCGGTGATGAGGTTCGTTGCGCCCGGACCGCTGGTGGCAATAGCCACGCCCACCTTGCCCGATGCGCGCGCATAGCCATCAGCCATATGCGCTGCGCCTTGCTCATGACGCACCAGCACATGACGAATGGGAAACTTGCGCAGCGCGTCATATGCAGGCAGAATCGCGCCGCCGGGATACCCAAATACCGTATCGACACCCTCCCCAACGAGCGTGGCCCACAGAATCTCTGAGCCGGTGAGGCGTGTAGGCGTAGTAAGGTGCGCATTCGCGTTGTGAGCAATAGCATCGTTTCCCATGGCAAACTCCTTGTTGAGCTACCAGCTTCTAGCTGCTAGCCTCTAGCTTTTTTCGGATAAACCAAATCCGCCCTGCTCTGCCGGTGGAACTTGGTAGTCCGACCAGCCTGTTTTTCTCACTCCATAGCCAGCAGCTAAGAGCTAGTAGCTAAAAACTGCTTTTACGTCGTTGCGCCTTCCGATGCCGAATTCACGCGGTCAACATATTTTCTGAAGACGCCTTTGGGCCAGCGCAGCGCTGGCGGCTTGAAGTCCTTGAGCCGCGCCGCCATCTCTTCGTCGCCGATCTCCACGTTCAGCGTGCGGTTGGGAATGTCGAAGTGAATGATGTCGCCCTCGCGCACCGCGGCAATCGGCCCGCCAACAAATGCCTCCGGAGCCACGTGGCCGGCGGTAAAGCCGCGAGTCGCGCCGCTGAAGCGGCCGTCCGTTAATAGCGCCACATGCGCGCTCAACTCCGCATTCGAGCTGATCGCTGCTGTAACCTGCAGCATCTCACGCATACCCGGACCGCCCTTCGGCCCTTCGTAGCGAATCACCACCACGTCGCCGGGATTGATGCCGCCCGCCTGCACCACTTTGAAGCAATCCTCTTCGCAATCGAAGACCCGCGCCGGCCCGCGATGCTCATAGCGCCCGGCTGCGGCAATCTTCATTACTGAGCCCTCGGGTGCAAGATTGCCCTTGAGAATTACCAGGCCGCCATTCTCCTTGATGGGTTTTTCAAACATGTGAATGACGACCTGACCTGGAGTTTCTTCTGCAAGCGCAGCTTCTTCAGCCAGCGTTTTACCGCTGATCGTCAGCGCGGAGCCATCCGCGTGGCCAGCATCGATCAGCCGCTTGGCAAGCAGCCGCGAGCCGCCTGCCGCCTGATAGTCCGAAGCAACATACTTGCCTGCGGGCGTGAGATCGCAGATATACGGAGTGCGCTTCGAGATCGCATCGAAGTCGTCGATGTTCAGCTCGATGCCCATCTCGCGCGCAATCGCGAGGAGATGCAGAACGGCATTTGTGGAGCCGCCGCTGGCGGCCACGCTGGCAATCGTATTTTCAAGAGATTTGCGAGTGATGATCTGCGAAGGCTTGCGGTTGGCGCGAACGGCATCCATCAAAATGCGCCCGGCTTCGCGGGTTGCGGCGTGCTTGTCTTTATTAGTGGCAGGAACGCCGGAGAGTTGAATGGGCGAGATGCCCAGAATCTCGCCGCTCATGGCCATGGTGTTGGCTGTGAACTGGCCACCGCATGCGCCCGCGCCCGGACAGGCATTGGCTTCGAGCGCTTCCAGACCGGCATCGTCAATCCGTCCTGCGGCGTAAGAGCCGATGCCTTCGAAGACATTCTGGATCGTAATGTCAATTTTTTCGCCGTTGGGACCGTTCAGCTTGCCCGGCGCAATCGAGCCGCCGTAAAGCATCATGCCCGGAATATCGAGCCGGCAGAGCGCCATGATGATGCCCGGCATGTTCTTGTCGCAGCCGCCGATGCCGACGAGCCCGTCAAAGAGGTTGCCGCGAGCCACGAGTTCAATGGAGTCGGCAATCACCTCGCGCGAAACCAGTGAAGCCTTCATGCCCTGCGTGCCCATGGTGATGCCGTCGGAGATGGTGATGGTGTTGAACTCCATCGGCGTGCCGCCGGCCTCGCGAATGCCCTCTTTCAAGGCTTCGGCCACTTCGCGCAGGTGCACGTTGCAGGTGCCGATCTCGGTCCATGTGTTGGCAATGCCGATGATCGGCTTGTGCAGATCGTCTTTTGCAAATCCGGCGCCGCGCAGATACGACCGCGCAGCCGCCCGGCTGGGCCCTTCCGTCAACGGGATACTTTGGCGCTTGCCTTCGATAGTCATGTGCTCGCTTTGCTTGCTAGCTTTCAGCCATCAGCTTTCAGCTTGTTTGTGCTGCGGTTTATCTCTTCAAAGAATCCGAGAAATCATGGACCGTTTCTGCTTTCGGCATCCGCCGATTCTGCCTATTGCAGCGCGATGAGCTGAAGGCTGAAAGCTGACAGCTAAAAAGCTGCGTTTTTACTTGGCCTTCAGCCAGCCTGCGTGATCGTGCTGGGTCTCGTATGCATCCAGCGCAGCCGCGTGGCGCAGCGTAAGGCCGATGTCGTCGAGCCCTTCAAGCAGGCAGTACTTGCGGAAGGGATCGATCTCGAACGATGCTTCGAATCCTCCGCCATCCGTCACGGTCTGCGCTTCAAGCGAAACCGTGAGCTGATAGCCGGGAATGGTGCTCGCGTTCTTGAGCAGCTCTTCCACCTGCTGCTCGCTCAGCCTCACCAGCACAATGCCATTCTTGCCTGCGTTCGAAAAGAAGATGTCGGCAAAGGTCGGCGCAATCACTACGCGAAATCCGTAATCGCTCAGCGCCCACGCAGCATGCTCGCGGCTCGACCCGCAGGCAAAGTTTTTGCCCGCCACAAGAATTTGCGCGCCCTTGTAACGCGGATCGTTGAGCACGAAGTCGGGCACAGGCTCGCCGTCCGGCGTCTGCCGCCAGTCAAAGAACAGAAAATCCCCATAGCCGGTGCGCTCAATGCGCTTCAAGAACTGCTTGGGAATGATCTGATCGGTATCGACGTTGGTGCGGTCGAGCGGCGCGGCCAGCGATGTGAGCGTCTTGAAGGGTTCCATTAGGCTTTTACCTCCTCACGGGCAAAATCGTGAACGGGCCATGTGCGAATATCGACAAAGTGCCCGGCAATCGCGGCTGCCGCGGCCATCTCCGGTGAAACCAGGTGCGTGCGTCCGCCGCGCCCCTGGCGTCCTTCAAAGTTGCGGTTGCTTGTGGACGCGCAGCGCTCGCCCGGCGAAAGAATGTCGGGATTCATGCCCAGGCACATCGAGCAGCCCGGCTCACGCCAGTCGAATCCTGCTTCCTTGAACACGCGGTCCAGACCCTCGGCCTCAGCCTGCGCCTTTACCTGCTGCGAGCCCGGAACCACCATCGCGCTCACATGGGTCGATACCTTGTGCCCGGCGGCGATCTTCGCAGCCGCGCGCAGGTCTTCGATGCGCCCGTTCGTGCAGGAGCCGATAAACACACGGTCGATATCGATCTCTTCGAGCGGCGTGCCGGCCTTGAGCGCCATGTATTCCAGCGCGCGCTCAAACGACTTGCGATCGAGCTCGTTCTCAGCCAGCGCCGGATCGGGCACTGAAGCCGTGACCGGAGCCACCATGCCCGGGCTCGTGCCCCAGCTCACATACGGAACCAAGGTAGCCGCGTCGATCACCAGCTCGCGATCGAACTTCGCGCCCGGATCGGAGGGCAGCTTGCTCCACTCCGCCACAGCGCGTTCCCACGCTTCTCCTTTTGGAGAAAATCTGCGGCCCTTCAGATACGCGAAGGTCGTCTCATCGGGCGCAATCATGCCCGCGCGCGCGCCGGCCTCGATGCTCATGTTGCAGATGGTCATGCGGCCTTCCATCGAAAGCGCGCGAATGGCCGAGCCCGCGTACTCGATCACGCAGCCGGTTGCACCGTCAGTGCCGATCTTGCCGATGATGGCCAGGATGATGTCTTTCGCTGTCACGCCGCGCGGCAGCTCGCCTTCCACGGCAATACGGAAGGTCTTAGGCTTCGACTGCGGCAAGGTCTGCGTGGCCAGCACGTGCTCCACTTCGCTGGTGCCGATGCCGAAAGCCAGCGCACCGAAGGCGCCGTGCGTCGACGTGTGCGAGTCACCGCAGACAATCGTCATGCCCGGCTTCGTGATGCCCAGCTCCGGCCCGATCACGTGCACAATCCCCTGCTCGCGCGAGTTCACATCGTAGAGCTCAATGCCGAACTCTGCGCAATTGGCGCGCAGCGTGGCGATCTGCTTGGCCGCAATCTGGTCCACGATATTGAGCCGACCCTCAATCGTGGTGGGCACGTTGTGATCGACGGTCGCAATCGACCGGTCAGGCCGGCGAACCTTGCGGCCAGTGAGCCGCAGCCCTTCAAAGGCCTGCGGCGAGGTGACCTCGTGCAGCAGTTGCAGATCGATATAGAGCAGCGTGGGCTCGCCCTTGGGCTCGACCACTACGTGCTGCTCCCAGACCTTTTCGAATAACGTCTTCGGTTCGGTGCTCATTGTTTTCCCTCTGCGGCTTTGGTGGCCGCAACGATAGTTGTAGGAAACGACACAACGTACTTCCCGTTCTTGCGATGTACCGCAAGGCCGATGCGGTTCTTATCCACATCGTCGTGTACCAGTTGCCGCACCCGCTCCACGTCTTCCGGATTCGGAAACGACCCCGACATCAGATCATCGAAATCCATCTCCAGCCCGAAGGATTCCGTCTCGACCGGCAGCAGCTCTGCCTGCGCGTAGAGTGTTTTCAATCCCTCCAGAGAAAGCGCATGTGCGTGCGACGGATCGCGCAGTGTCTCAAATTGATCGTAGGCCCGCAGCTTTTCGGGTTCCGGTGTCACATCCGCCACCACCAAGCGTCCGCCGGGACTGCATACGCGCTTCATCTCCTTGAGCACAGCGGCAGGCGAAAGAAAGTGATGAAACGTGTAACGCGTTACGACCATCGAGAAGCTGTCATCGGCAAACGGAAGCTTCGCTACGTCGCCGCAGGTCCACGTCATATTGTTGAGCTTCCGTTCCACTTGCCGCGCTCTGGCGCGCTCCAGCATGGCCGGAGCGAGATCGAGCCCGGTAACGTGGCGCGCGACCGGTGCAAATGCGCAGGACACAATGCCCGGCCCGCAGCCTAAGTCCAGCACGGTATCGTCTGCCGTTACCCGCGCAACGCGCAGCATCCTTTCAAGAGGATCAGTGTGCTGATGCCGCTCTTCAAAGGTCGCCGCCTGGCGCGTGAACTGGTCGACAATCAGCGCATTATGCGTGCTCGTCACCGTATTTGCATCCGAATTCAGCACCGGTTTCACTCCATTTCCAGTTCTTCAACAAACCTGCAGCCAATGCGCCGGCTACACGCGCGATGTCAGTTGCTCTTTCACCGTCTCCCGCACCTTCGCGCCCATCTCGGTGGTCGAAAGCACCTTGAAGCCCTGCGGATTCGAGCGAGCAAGATCCGGCGTGCGGAAGCCCAGCTCAAGCACGCGCCGCACTGATGCCTCAATCGCTGCGGCTTCAGCCTCAAGGCCGCCGGAGTGGCGCAGAATCAGCGCGCCGGTGAGAATGGCGCCCAGCGGATTCGCAAGCCCCTTGCCGGCGATGTCCGGCGCCGAGCCATGGACCGGCTCGTAGAGATTGACCTTGCCGCCGATAGTTGCCGAAGGCAGCATGCCCAGCGATCCCGTAATCACCGCCGACTCGTCTGACAAAATGTCGCCGAAGAGATTCTCCGTCAGCACCACGTCGTAGTTGCGCGGCTGGTTCATCAGGTGCATGGCCATTGCATCTACATATTGATGCTCGACCATCACGTCTGGAAATTCGGTCGCAACCTCGTTCACCGTGGCGCGCCAGAGCTGCGAGACTTCGAGCACGTTGGCTTTGTCCACGCTGGTCAGCTTTTTGCGCCGCTTCTGGGCAAGCTGGAAAGCGATCCGCGCCACGCGGGCTACTTCATCCCTGGTGTAGACCATGGTGTTGTGCGCTTCGCCCTTGACCTTGTCCCACGCGCGCGGCTTGCCGAAGTAAAGGCCGCCGAGCAGCTCGCGGACGAAGAGAATGTCAGCGCCGTCCACGATCTCGGGGCGCAGCGGGCTGTTGACTGCAAGCTCTTTGAAAGCGAAGGCAGGCCGCAGGTTGGCGAAGCCGCCCAGCTCGGCGCGAATGCGGAGCAGGCCGGCCTCGGGACGCTTATCCGGCGCTAGCGAATTGAATTCGTTGCCGCCCACCGCGCCGAGCAAAACAGCTTCGGAGTCAAGCGCCGCCTTGAGCGTGTCGTCTGGCAGAGGAGTGCCGTCCTGCACAATGGCCACTCCGCCAATGCGCTTTGCGTCGAGCGTGAGCGTGTGCCCGCCGAGCTCGGCCACTTCCTTGAGCACGGAGACTGCTTCATTCGTGACTTCGGGGCCGATGCCATCACCAGGCGTTACTAGAATCTTCAGGTGCATTCGCTTTTTCCTGTAGTCGGTTTTCGGTGAACGGTCTCAGTTATCAAGGCACGGCGGAGCGCCGTAAAAATCGTACCCGCCGCAAGGAGTTCGTGCGTTGAGGAAGGCCGGGCTCAGTCGAGCTCGGCCACCGGAACTCGCCGGGTTTCGCGAATCTGATCCGGCAGCAAGCCGATCAGGTCCTGGTCGTAGATGTTCTTCTTGCGGTCGGCCAGCGCCACAAACCGGTAGTAGACCTGCTGCAGTTCCTCGCGCGTGAGCGTGAAGCCGAGCTGCTCCAGCCTGTGCCGCAGCGCTGCGCGGCCAGAGTGCTTGCCCAGCACCAGATGCGTGCGCGCCACGCCGACCAGGCCGGGCGTCATGATCTCGTAGCAGAGCGGATTGGCCAGCATGCCGTGCTGATGAATGCCGGACTCGTGCGCAAATGCATTCGCGCCCACAATCGCCTTGTTGGGCGAGGGCTTGAAGGTGATGATCTGTCCCAGCACTTCGCTGGTGGGATAAAGGTTCTGCAGCTTGATGCTGGTCCCAACGCCGTAGCGGTCGCCGCGCACATAAAGCGCTGCAGCAATCTCCTCAAGCGCCGCATTGCCGGCCCGCTCACCGATGCCGTTGATGGTGCACTCCACCTGCCGCGCGCCGTTCTGGATGGCCGCCAGCGAATTCGCCACCGCCAGGCCAAGATCGTCATGGCAGTGCGAGGAAAGCACAACGCCGTTCTCATCGATCGCCGGAACCCGCTCGCGCACCTCGGCAAACATGCGGCCGTACTCCTCGGGCGTGGAGTAGCCAACCGTATCCGGCATGTTGATGGTCGTCGCGCCCGCCTCTACGGCAATGCGCACCATCTCCACCAGAAAATCGCGGTCCGAGCGCGTAGAGTCCTCCGGTGAAAACTCCACATCGTCCACATGCGTGCGCGCCAGCCGCACGGATTCGCCGGCCAGGTCCAGCGCTTCGCTGCGGCCGATCTTCAACTTGTATTCGAGATGCAGATCGCTCGACGCCAGAAACACGTGAATCCGCGAGCGGTCGGCAAACTGCAGCGCCCGCGCGGCCATCTCGATGTCTTCCGTCTTGGCGCGCGCCAGTGAAGCGATCCGCGGCTTGCGAATAGCCTGTGTGATGGTGGCGATGGCGGCAAAGTCGCCCTCAGAGGCCATGGCAAAGCCGGCCTCGATCACGTCCACGCCCAGATCCTCAAGGGCGTGCGCCATGGTGAGCTTTTCCTGCGTGGTCATGCTGCAGCCCGGCGACTGCTCGCCATCGCGCAGCGTGGTGTCAAAGAAGACGACGTGATTTGAGCTCATAAAGTGCGCCTGCGTGGAGAAGTGCTTCCTTCCAGCCTCTATAGTGTCTCTCATCAGGGCTCTATAAGGCAAAGTTATTCTTTTTGTAGAATCGATTAGAATTGCTTATGAAGAAAGGGACAGAGGGACTAGGGACAGAGGGCTGGATATGCGTGCCGTATTCCGCAAATTCAATTGTTTTAGCCCCTTCTCCCTACGTCCCTAGTCCCTGCACTCTGCAGGAGCGCCATGGAACTTAACCAGCTCGAAACCTTTCTGGCCGTCGCCGAGGAGCGCAGTTTCTCCCGCGCCGCCACGCGGCTGCACCGCACCCAGCCGGCGGTGAGCCAGGTCATCCGCAAGTTGGAAGAAGCCGTAGGAGAAACGCTCTTCGACCGCGCCGCGCGCGACGGCTCGCTCACCGCCTCCGGCGTGCTGCTGCGCGACTACGCGCTGCGCCTGCTCGCTCTGCGCCGCGAAGCCTCCAGCGCGCTCAGCGAGCTCAAGAGCCTGGAGCGCGGCCGCCTGCAGCTTGCGGCCAATGAGTACACGTGCATGTACCTGCTGCCGGCCATCGACGCCTTTCGGCGCGATGCGCCACATGTAAGTGTTGCGGTGCATCGCATGCTCGCCTCGCGCATTCCTGAAGAGCTTGCCCTGCGCACCTTCGAGCTGGGCGTGGTCTCGTTCCGGCCCGATCCGGAGCAGTTCCGCACCATCGCCGTGTATGGCGACAACCTCGATCTGATCCTGAGCCCGCAGCATCCGCTGGCCCGTGCACACCGCGTCTCCATTACCGATCTCGGCAGCGAGCTGTTCGTGGCGCACAATGTGGCCTCGCCGCTGCGCCGCAAAGTCATTGAAGCCTTCCAGCGCTACCGCACGCCGCTCAACATGGCCATTGAGCTGCCCACCATTGAGGCCATCAAGCGTTTCGTAGCCATGGGCAACGGCATTGCGCTTGTGCCGCACCTGTCTGTAGCGCGCGAGCTCGAAACCGGCGATCTCAAGCGCGTCTCTGTCGACGAGCTGGAGATCAAGCGCGTTCTGCGCCTGGTGCACCGCAAGCAGGCCACGCTCTCTTACGCGGCCAAAGCTTTTCTACGCACATTGAAATCGATGGCCAAGGAACAAGGGCCGCCGTTTTATTTCCACGCAGAACGCAATGGATAAAAAGGCGAGGAATAGGCAACAGGGAATAGTTTTTATGCAGGCAATGAAGCGATTTCGATGGCATGCCATACGCAGCAGCGAGGATACGCAGAGAGCGGAAAAAGCCTGAATGATTCTCAGACCCTACATCCCTTGTCCTTAGTCCTTAGTCCCTATTCCCTATTCCCTATTCCCTATTCCCTATTCCCTTCAAAGATATTCCTGCATCATCCGCTGCCAGGTGGGCCAGTCGTGCGAGTTCCACGAGTCCCATACATAGAACCGGTGCGGAATTCCCTTTGCGCTCAGAATGCGATCGAAATTCTGGTTCTGGCCAAGGCACTGGTCGTCCCAGCCGGTCGCCAGCACATAGGTATTCCGCCGGTAGCGATCGAAGTACCATGCATCGCTCATGTTGGGCAGATAGTGCGTAGGCAGATTGAAGTAGCAGTCCTGGTCGTAGTAGCCATCAAGAAAATTCGACAGGTCGAATGCGCCGGACATGGCGAGCATCCCGGTAAAAACATCCGGATGCCGCAGCGCGATGTTGGCCGCGTGATAACCGCCAAAGCTGCATCCCAGAGCCACCAGGTGCGCATCCTGATTTTTCTGCCGTAGGAGCGGGACCACCTCACTCATAACATAGTTTTCGTACTGCATGTGCCGCGCAATCCGCCAGCGCGGCTGCACGCGCCGGTTGTACCAGCTCTCCATATCCACCGAGTCGACGCAGTAAAGCTGCACGTTGCCGCCGTCGATGCGCCCGGCGAGCGCATTCACCATGCCGCGATCTTCAAACTCGAAGAACCGCCCTCCCGAAGTGGGAAACACCACCACCGGCAGCCCCGCATGGCCAAAGACCAGCAGTTCCATCTCCCGGCCCAGCCGGGTGGAGTACCACTTGTGATATTCGCGGTTCATAGATTGCGCACTCCGCTTCGGATTCCTGATACTGTAACAGCCTGGGCCGTTGTTTTTTCGGGCTTCAAAAGAGCGAGGAACTTCCTTTCGTCTTGGATCTCAATCCACAACCGCAGCCTTCGGCCGGCATCGATCCGGCAGACCAGGATACTCCACCCCATCCGCGCCTGCGCCTGCATCGCGCATTCGAGAGCCGTTATCTTCCTGACGCGCGCGACCTCATCGTCTACCTGCCGCCGGGTTACGATCAACACCCGGTGCGCTCCTACCCCGTCCTTTATATGCACGACGGCCAGAACCTCTTCGACGGCCGCACGTCGTTCATTCCCGGCCGCACATGGATGGTCCGCGAACAGGCTGACGCCGCAATCCTGGCCGGCGAAGTGGAACCGCTGATCATCGTGGGCATCTACAACACCGGCGACCGCCGGCTGGCCGAGTACACTCCCGACCGCGACTGGCAGATGGGCGGCGGCGAAGCAGCCACCTACGGCCTGCTGCTCACGCGCGAACTCATGCCCTGGATCGCTGAACGCTACCGCATCCGCGCCGACCGCGAATCCACCGGCCTTGGGGGCTCGTCGCTCGGTGGTTTGGTGACGTTGTATCTGGGGCTCTGCTGTGCGCAGCACTTCGGCAAGCTCGCCGTGCTATCGCCCAGCGTCTGGTGGAATCACAAAAGCATTCTCGGCTATCTGAACGAGTGCGCTCCGGAGATATGGGAAAAGCCGCGCCTGTGGCTCGATACGGGCGACGCCGAGGGACGCCGCACACTCGAGAATGCCGAGCAGCTCAATCGCCGGCTCATCGCGAACGGCTGGCGCCCCGGCGACACCCTGCACTTTGAACGCGTGGCCGGCGGCACGCACGACGAAGCAAGCTGGGCCACGCGGGTGCGGCCCATGCTGCGTTTTTTGTTCCCCGCGAGCTAATGCAGTCGTTTGCTTTGCCGGAGTCAGACGTTATTGTGTATAGCTATGTGCTGCGCCGCACTCGATCAAAGGGCAGAACGCCAACGAAAGGGCAACGCCATGAAAGTTCCCTACGCGAAGAAGTGGCAAAAAGAAACGGATAAGCTGCGCAAGATCGCGCTCGA
>Ga0335075_10012856_pt1 | contig 12630 bp, 12 predicted proteins | sample Lox_Sample_24_FD_206723 | JGI IMG/M metagenome (GOLD analysis project Ga0335075, IMG submission 206723) | Soil microbial communities from Loxahatchee National Wildlife Refuge, Florida, United States - Lox_Sample_2.4 | ecosystem: Environmental > Terrestrial > Soil > Wetlands | place: USA... | reverse complement strand
CAGCACCTCGGACACGATGCGCGAGGCCTGCGCCGATGTGTTCAACAGCTGGATCGCCGCCGGGCTGCCGAGGTTCACCGCCGCCGGCCTCGACGAGGCCACCAGCCGCCGGCTGGTCATCGCGATGCTCGCTGCCCTGGAGGGCGCGTTCGTGCTGGCCCGGGCCACCCAGACCACCGAGGCGCTGCACGTCGCCGGCGAGCTCTGCGCCCAGGCGACCGAGCGGGCGCTCGACGCGCGGTCGGCCCCGGCAGGAGGGTGATGGCGCCCGCCGAACCGCAGGCAGCGTCAGTGCCGCACCCGCCCGCCGCCGGCGCCGGGCTCGGTGGCCGGCCCGCGCGGCGCGGCGATCCCGAGCACCCGCATCGCCTTCAAACCGAGGGAGAGCTTCTCGCGCCCGTCGGTGGACGAGACGTCGAGCCCGGTGAGCTCGCGGACGCGCTCGAAGCGGTACCGGATGGTGTGGCGATGGGTGATCAACCGGCTGGCGGTGGCGTTGACGTTGGCATCGCAGTCAAGGAAGGTGGCCAGGGTGCCGAGCAGGTCGGTCTCGTACTGCTCGTCGTAGGACACCAGCGGCCGGACCGTCTCGTTGTAGAAGCGCTTGAGCTCCGCCGGGTCGCTCATGTAGGGCAACAGCAGCTGGTAGGTCCCGGTCTCCTCGTAGCCCATCTGGATCCGCTCGGCGTCACCCTCCACCACGTTCAGCGCGAGCAGGGCCTCGTTGTAGGCCCGCTGCAGATCAAGGGGGTCCTCCACCCGGCGGCTGCGCCCCAGGGCGAAGGCGAACCCGCCCAGCCCGGCCTCGAGCTCGCGCAGGACCGCGGCGGCCACGCGCCGGCCGACGTCCCCGTCGCCATCGGGGATGAGCAGCACCACCTCGGCGCCATCGCCCTCGATGGGCGACGCGATGCAGCCGGCGGCGATCGAACGCCCCCCGCGGCTGGCCACCGCCAGCAGGCGCCGGCGCCAGTCGTCCTCGGTGGGGCTGCGCGCGTGCGCGCGGACGGCAGCGACGCACGCCCCTGCCGAGAGGTCGGTGCCGAGCTCCTTGCCGCGGGCCAGCAGATCGTCGCGATCGACCACCTGCCCGGCCAGCACCGCGCGCTGGAAGCTGGTGGCCGCCTCCTCGGAGGCCCGTTCGGGCGCGCGGACGCGCTCGACCTCGGAGGCGATGAGCGTCGTCACCAGACGCAGCACCGCCCCGTCGGGCGTGCCCTCACGGGTGCGCATGCGCAACTGCCCGACGGGCGCCTCCGCGACGCGCAGCTCGATCGTTGTCACATCGTCGGTGTCGCGCATCAGCGAGCGCTCGTCGGCGGGCGACCGCGCCGCCACCGCCAACACGGCGGCCGTGCGGTCGATGAGGATCAGGCTCGCGTCGAGGGCGCGCGCGGCGGCGCGCAGGATCTCGGGCAGCCCGGCGCCCGCTTCGACCGCATCGGTGATCGCGGCGAAGGCCCCGAGGTCGGGGGTGCGTGATCCGCCGCGCTCCGCGCTGTCGGCCAACTCGTTCACCCCATATGGCTCAGAAGAGCCGCGGCCACTCGAGGATGATCAGCGCGCCAAGCACCACGCCGCCGCCGATGAAGGCGGCCAGCACATAGAACGACAGGATCACGGCCGCGACGCGCTCCACCGGGCGGCGGTACGCGGTCACGGCGGGCACCACCAGCAGGAAGATGAAGGCGATCAGCCCGAACGCCCCACAGCCGGCGGCAACGATGTATGTGATCGTGGTGTTGGTCACGTCTCGCACCCGGAATTGTGCCGGAAGGTAGTCATAACCGTGGTCATGGTCGACAAACCGGCGCAAAATGCGGCCTGAACGGTCATTCGTTCGGCGCCAGAGCGCCGTCCCCTCCGCGAACGGGGTCGGCAACCACCGCGCCCGGGTATGTCGCGGCGAGCTCCGCCGCGGCCTCGCGCGCCCGTGAACGACCCCCGGCGCCCCAGAACAGCCCGATGATCGTCGGGCCCGAGCCGCACACAATGGCGTGATCGGCCCCGGCGCGCTGGACCTCCCCCAGGGTCTCGCCGAGCCGCGGGGCGAGCGACAGGGCGGCCGGCTCCAGGTCATTGACCACCAGCTCGTCGGAGAAGCCGAGGGTCAGCTGGTGGCGCACCACGTCGAGCTCGACCGGCGACCGGCCCAGCCCCAGCCGGTCAGACTCGCGATACACGTCGGCCGTCGAGAGCGGGAACGGCTGCGGGAGCACCACCACGCTGTAGGGGGCCAGCTCCGGCGCGGGCAGCAGACGGTGGCCCGCCCCCACTCCGACCCACGGCCCCGGCACGAGCTGGCTGGGGACGTCGGCCCCGAGCCGCCCCGCGATCCGCAACCGCGATGCCCCATCCACCGGCGCGAGCCGGGGGGCCAGCCGCAGGAGCGCGGCCGCGTCGGCGGAGCCTCCACCCATGCCCGCCGCCACCGGGATTCTCTTTTTGATGGTGACGCGGAGGGGCGGCGCCACCCAACCCGCTCCGCGCAGGGCACCCAGCGCGTCGCCGACGAGATTGGGTCCCTCGACGCCGTCACAGACGACCTCGTCCTGGACCGCGGAGGACACCTCGAGCTCGTCATACAGCGACACGGCGTCAAACAGCGTGACCAGCTCGTGGCGCCCGTCCTCGCGCGTGGGCCCGAGGTACAGGCACAGGTTGATCTTGGCGGGCGCGCGCTCGCGCGCGAGAACGGTCATGGGGCCTCCAGCCGCAGCGCCAGCTCGCGAAACTCCTCCGGGGCCAGCCGCTCGGCACGCTCGTCGGCGGGATGGCCGAGCTCCACCAGCGCGGCGCGGGCGCGCTCGCGGACATCGGGCCCGAAGCCGCGGCCCAGGGCCAGCGATCGCGCCAGCGCCTTGCGCCGGTGCGCGAACGCCCCGTGGACCAGCCGGATGAGCGCCGGGTCGGCCCCCGGCCCATGGCGGTGCAATCCCAGCAGCACCGAGTCGACGTTGGGCACGGGGCGGAACACCTGACGCGATACCGGCCGCAGGACGCGCACCTCACACGCGAGCTGGGCCAGCACCGAGGGCACCCCGTAGGCGGATGTCCCGGGAGCGGCGGCGAACCGCTCCCCCACCTCGCGCTGCACCATCACCACCCATGACCGCACCGCGTCAAGCTCGGCGATCGTGCGCAGGATGACCGTGGCGGCCACCCCGTAGGGCAGGTTGGCCACCATCTTGGTCGGCGCGGGGTCAAACGCCGCGAAGTCCATCTCCACCGCGTCGCCCATGTGCAACGAGACATTCGCAAAGGGCGCGAGCTCGTCCACCAGGCCGGCACGCAGCCGCTCATCGATCTCGACGACATGCAGGTGACCACTCGCCCCCACCCGCTCCGCCAGGCGGACCGAGAGCACGCCGGGACCCCCGCCCACCTCCAGAACCACGTCGTCGCCCGACAGCTCGGCCAGCCGCTCGATCACGTCCAGGATGTTGCGGTCGATCAGGAAGTTCTGACCGAGCTCGCGCTGGCGCGCCGAGCGCGCGCTCACCATCCCAGCAGGGCCGCCGCGTTGTCCTGCACGGCGCGCTCGAGCTCGGCGTAGGCCACCCGGCGCTCCAGCGCGAGCGCCTGCGCGGTCATGGCCACGTGGGCCGGCTGGTTGGGCTTGCCGCGGACCGGCTGGGGCGACAGGTAGGGCGCGTCGGTCTCCACCAGCAGCCGGTCGGCGGGGACACGCAGCGCGGCGGCGCGCAGATCCTCGGCCCGCGGGTAGGTGACGTTGCCGGCGAAGGAGAAGAACCAGTCCTCGTGGCGCAGGCACTCCTCGACGCGGGAGGCCATCGAGAAGCAGTGGAGGATCACGCGCAGGTCAGCGGCCTTGTCGTCCAGCAGCGCCAGGGTGTCGTCGTCGGCGGCCCGGGTGTGGATGACCAGCGGCTTGCCGGTGGCGCGGGCGAGCTCGATCTGAGCCTCGAAGGCCCGGCGCTGATCATCGGCGGGCGCATAGTCGCGGTAGTAGTCAAGGCCGGTCTCGCCGATGGCCAGGCACTTCTCGTGCGCGGCCAGCGCCTCGAGCTCGGCGAAGTCGGCGTCGTCGAAGCCCGTGGCGGAGTTCGGGTGGCGGCCGATGGCGGCGTAGACCTGGGGGAAGTCCTCGGCGGCGGCCAGCGCCGCACGACAGGAGGCGCCGTCGGTCCCGACGGTCAGCATCCGGGTCACCCCCGCCTCCACCGCCGCCTCCACGAGCTCGGCGTTGGGCGGCTCGCACACGTCCAGGTGGGTGTGACTGTCGATCACTGCGCGGCGGCGCGCTTGGGAAACAACGGCTCCAGCGCGGCCACGGTCCGGCCGTTGCCGGTGGCGGCGAAGGCGGCCGCGGTGAACTCGATGTCGGGAGCGTCCAGGGCCGCGAGCAGCTTGGCCGTGCTCTCGGGGATGTAGGGCGCCAGCAGGACGCTGATCACCCGCACCCCCTCGGCCAGCGAGGCGAGCGTCTGATCCAGCGCCCCGGCCGATGCGGGGTCCTTGGCCAGCTGCCACGGCGCGCGCTCCTCGACGTAGCGGTTGCAGCGACGCACCCGCTCCCAGATCGTCTCCAGCGCCGAGGTCACCTCGGCCTGGTCCAGGAACGCCGCCACCCGCTCCGCCAGTCCGTCGAACTCGCGGGCCAGCTCCGGGTCGACGCCGGCGTCGGGCACCACCCCGTCGCGGTAGCGGCGGATCATGGCGATCGTGCGGCTGGCCAGGTTGCCGTAGTCGTTGGCCAGCTCGGCCTCATAGCGCGCGGTGACCGCGTCCATCCCAACCGTGCCATCCCCGCCGAACACCACGTCTCGCATCAGGTAGAAGCGCAGCGCATCGACGCCGAACTGGTCAATGACCTCAAACGGGTCGAGCACATTGCCCAGCGACTTGCTCATCTTGCGCCCGTCGGCACCGAGCAGGAAGCCGTGGACGAAGACGTGGTGGGGGATCGGCAGCCGCGCCGCCATCAGCATCGCGGGCCAGAACACCGTGTGGAACTTGAGGATGTCCTTGCCGATGAGGTGGTAGGTGGCCGGCCAGAAACGGTCGGTGAGATCCTCGCCGGGGCGGGCGTAGCCGAGCGCCGTGTAGTAGTTGAGCAGCGCGTCGAACCACACGTAGAAGACGTGGTCGGGGTCCCACGGCACCTGCACCCCCCACTGCAGCCGCTGGCGGCTGAGCGAGATGTCCTGCAGGCCCGAGGTGATGAACGACAGCGCCTCGTTGTAGCGCGGCGATGGCATCACGAAGTCCGGCTGCTGCGCGTAGAGCTGCTCGAGCTGCTCCTGGAAGGCCGACAGGCGGAAGAACCAGTTCTCCTCCTGGTGCAGGACGAGCTCGATCTCGTGGATGGGGCAGCGGTTGCCCTCGAGGATCTCGTTCTCCACCTTGAAGTCCGCGCACCGGGGGCAGTACCAGCCCTCGTACATCCCCTTGTACGTGTAGCCGTTGTCGTGCACCTTCTGCAGCACCTCCTGGACGCGGTGCTTGTGCTCCTCGTCGGTGGTGCGGATGAAGAAGTCGTTGGAGGCATCCAGGACCGGCGCCAGCGCCTTGAACCGCTCAGCGTTGCGATCGGCGAGCTCCTGGGGGGTCACGCCCTGGGCGTGGGCGGCGTCGGCCACCGGCTCGCCGTGCTCGTCGGTCCCGGTGAGGAAGAACACGTCCTGGCCCCGCTGGCGCATGTGGCGCGCCAGCACGTCGGCGGCGATCGTGGTGTACGCGTGGCCCAGATGGGGCTGCGCGTTGACGTAGTAGATCGGGGTGGTGATGTAGAAGCTCATGGCCGCATCGCCAAGGCTAGCTGTGGGTGTGGGCGCAGGCGGCGCGGCCGGGCGGCGGGCCCTACGGGCGCGGCGCGGCGGTGGTCGAGCGAACCACCAGCGACGGCTCCACCAGGCGCACGACGCTGGCCCGGCGGTTATCGATCCGGTCGAGCAGCAGCTCCAGCGCCATCCGCCCCATCTCCGTGCGCGGCTGGTCGACGGTGGTCAGCCCCACGTGGGCGAGGTGGGCGATGAAGTTGTTGTCGTAGCCGACGATGGAGACGTCGCCCGGCACCTCGACGCCGGCCTGGTCAAAGCCGCCCAGCAGGCCCGCGGCGACGAGGTCGTTGGCGGCGAAGACGGCCGTGGGCAGGTCGGGTTCGGCCAGCAACGCTCGGGCCGCGGCGGCGCCGGCCTCCTCGGTGAACTCCCCGGGGATCACGCGCGCGCGAGCGCCGAGGCGGTGGGCCCGCATCCAGCGCAGAAAGGCGGACCTGCGTTGCGGACCGCCGGCGCCCTTGCCCCCGTCGACGTGCGCGATGCGCTCGTGGCCGAGGCCGATGAGATGGTCGAGCACCAGGCGAGTCCCGAGGTTCTCGTCGATGATGACCAGATCGGCGTCGACGCCGCGGACCTGGCGTCCGACCATCACCACCGGCACCTCGGCGGCGGCAGCGGCGATGTCCGCCCCCCGCATCCGGGGGCTCACCAGGATGACCCCATCGACCCGGTACTCGAGCAACGTGGCCAGGGAGGCCCGCTCGCGCCGCGCCTGGCGCCCGCCGGCGCCGAGCAGCACCTGATAGCCGAGCTCGGAGGCGAGCTCCTCGATCCCGCCGGCGATCTCGGCAAAGAACGGGTTGCGCAGGTCGTCGAGGATCACCCCCACCGTCTTGGAGCGCCGGCTGGCCAGGCTGCGGGCCATCGCGTTGGGGCGGTAGCCGAGGCGGTGGGCCGCCTCCAGGACCCGGGCGCGCCGCTCGTCGGAGACGTTGGGCTGGGCGCGCATGACCAGCGAGACCAGCGCACGCGAGACGCCGGCGGCCTGCGCCACGTCCTCCATCGTCGGAGGCCGGCGCAGCAGCTCGCTCCTGAGGCCACGATCTCGCATCACAAACCGGCGCGAGCTTACTCAGCGCCGATTCGTGCCGCAAGTCCGTTGTCGCGCTCTAATCCCAGATCATGCCGAGATGCCAAATACCGACTTTTGCCTTGACGCGTGAGAGATCGTGGGGATATATTCGCGGCTTCGTCCTTTAGAGCGCTCTAACAACAACGTGTCGTTGGCGCGCTCTAAGGCACAGGGAGACAGAGGAGTGAACATCAGCCCCCGCACGTCAGCCGTGGAGCCGCGCGCGTTCGCGCAGCGCGTTGCCGGCGCCCCCATCTCGTGGGGGGCCTGCGAGGTGCCGGGCTGGGGACGGATGCCCGATCCTGAGACCGTGCTCTCCGAGATGGTGGAGCTCGGCTTGGCCGGGACCGAGCTCGGTCCCCCGGGCTTCCTCGGTCACGACCCGGAGGCGATCCGCGCCCGGCTGGATCGGTATGGACTGCGCTGTGTCGGTGGCTTCACGCCGCTCGTCCTGCACGAGCCCGATCTCGACGTCGCCGGCGCCCGCCGGGCGCTCTCTCTCCTCGCGCACGCCGAGTGCGAGGTGGCGGTGATCGCGGCCGTGCAGGACGCGGCGTGGAGCCCGCCGCGCCCCCTCGATGACGAGGGCTGGGGCCATCTCGCTGCGCACGCCCGCGCCGTGCAGGACCTCGCGCATGAGTACGGCCTGATCTTCGCCCTGCACCCGCACGTCGGCACGCTGATCGAGACCGGCGCCCAGGTGCAGCGCGCGCTGGAGGTGACCGACGTCGGGTGGTGCCTGGACACGGGGCACCTGCTGATCGGCGGCACCGACCCGGCCGCGTTCGCCCAGGCGCACGCAGACCGGGTGACCCACGTCCACCTCAAGGACATCGACGCCGCCATCGCCGCCACCCTCGTGGCCGGACGGTTGTCGCTGGTCCAGGCGACACAGGCGGGACTGTTCGTGCCCCTGGGCGGCGGTAGCGCCCCGGTGGCGCAGACCCTTCACACCTTGAACGAGCACGGGTATGACGGGTGGCTCGTGCTCGAGCAGGACACGGCCATCACCGCAGACGAGCCGGCGGTGACCGGCGCCTCGATGCGCGCCGTCAGGCAGAGCATCGCGTTCCTCAACTCGGCTCACACCACGGAGGAGATCAATCGATGAGACGACTGCGTCGCAGTCTGACGGTGCCGGCGCTGGTGGCCGTCGCCGTGCTCGGGTTAGCCGCATGCGGCGGCAGCTCCGGCAGCAGCAAGTCCAAGTCCGGCACGGGATCGGGCACGACGAGCGCGGTGAACATCGCGAGCTCCAGCAAGCCGTGCACCTACAAGTTCGCCCTCATCACCCACGGTGACAACGGCAACTTCTGGAGCGTCGTCTACAAGGGCGCCAAGAACGCGGCGGCCGACCTGGGGTGCACGCTCACCGAGACCTACGGCTCACAGCAGCAGGGCCAGGCCGAGCCCGACGACAACGCCGAGAACGCGCAGATCCAGAACGCGATCAATGCCCACGTTGACGGCATGGCCATCTCTGACCACGATCCGAGCCTGATGAACCCGACGATCAAGTCGGCGGTCTCGAAGGGTATCCCCGTGGTCCTCCTCAACGCCGGCTGTGACGATCAGGACATCGCCGCCAGCGGCGCGATGACGTGCGTCGGACAGCCCGAGCAGCTGGCCGGCCAGGCGTCGGGGACCCGCTTCAAGCAGCTGGGCGCCACCAACGTGCTGTGCGTCATCCACCAGTCGGGCCAGAACCTGCTCGATCGCTGCAACGGCATCGCCCAGGGCCTGGGCGTCGGCCAGCAGTGCAAGTCCGGCAGTGCGCCGTCCAAGGGCCCGGCATGCACCGAGCTGACGCTCTCCACGCCCAACGCGGCATCCAACCCGCAGCAGGCCATCGGCCAGGTGACGTCGTACCTGCAATCGCACCCGGGGATCAACGCCGTCATGCTCCTCAACAACGCGTTCGCGCCGGTATTGCTGAACGCGCACCCCGCCGGGAGCATCAAGATCGCCACCTTCGATCTCTCCACCGATGTCGAGAACGAGATCAAGGCGGGGACGCTGGCCTTCGCGGTCGACCAGCAGCAGTACCTCCAGGGCTACCTGCCCATCCAGTTCCTCTACCTGTTCAAGAAGCACGAGGGGCAGACCGTCGGCGGCGGCACGACCGTGGCAAGCGGCCCGCTCCTGGTGGACAAGAGCAACATCTCCAACGTGGCGGCGGCGATCGCCGCGGGAGACGACTGATCGACAAACCGCTCAGCCGCGCCGGGCGGGCCTGCGCCCGCCCGGTGTGGGTGAGCACAAGTGACCGGAGAGTGACGAACTCACCATGAGTGCCACCTCACCGCCGTCGCCGACGCCCGCCGCGCCGCGGACGCCGGCGACGGCCACCGACGAGCGACTGGTCCCGATCAGCCGCATGACCCGGGCGATGCGCCGTCCCGAACTGGGAGCTCTGATGGCGGCGATCGCGGTCTGGATCCTGTTCGCGATCACCGACAAGAGCTCCAATCATCTGTGGCTCAACCAGACCGGGCTGGCGGCGTGGACCCAACAGGCCGCGTTCTTTGGGGTGATCGCCGTCCCGGTGGGGCTGCTCATGATCGGGGGCGAGTTTGACCTGTCGACGGGCGTAATGTCCGGCGTCACCGCGATCGTCCCGGCGCTGCTGGTGGGCAAGTACCACTGGGACACGTGGCTGGCCATCGTGGCCACGGTCGTGTTCGCCGCCGCCGTCGGCCTGCTCAACGGCTATGTGGTGGTCAAGTCAAAGCTCCCCAGCTTCATCGTGACCCTGGCGACCTTCTTCATCCTGCGCGGCGCCAGCGTCGGCGGAGTGCTGCTGCTCAACAACGGCAGCACCAACGTCTCGATCAGCACGCCCCACCCGCCGGGGTTGTCGAGCGCGAAGTCCATCTTCGGCAGTTCGTTCTTCTCCAGCGGGGCGCTGCCCAGCGGCTACAGCACGGCGATCATCTGGTTCGCGCTGGTCACGATCCTGGGCTCGTGGGTGCTGAGCCGGACGACGTTCGGCAACTGGATCTTCGCCGCCGGCGGAGAGCAGAACGCCGCGCGCAACGTCGGCGTCCCCGTCAACCGGACCAAGATCCTGCTCTTTGTCAGCACCGCTCTGGCCGCGGCCCTGGTCGGGATCATCTCCTTCACCCAGTCGGGCACAGCGGTCTCCGAACAGGGCGTCGGCTACGAGTTCTTCTACATCATCGCCGCCGTGGTGGGCGGATGCTTCCTCACCGGCGGCTACGGCTCGGCGGTGGGCGCTGCGCTCGGCGCGTGCATCATCGGGATGGCCTTCGAGGGCGTGATCTACGCCGGATGGGACAGCTCATGGAACTTCGCGTTCCTCGGGGTGATCCTGTTCCTGGCGGTGGTCGTCAACACCCTTATCTACCGGCGCGCGGTCACGGCGAGGCGATGACCATGGAGGCTTCTGAGATGACCGCACCCTGCCTGATGGAGGCCCGCGGGGTGTCCAAGTACTTCGGATCGGTCAACGCGCTCCAGGACATCTCACTGAGAGTCAACGCCGGTGAGGTGACCTGCGTGCTGGGCGACAACGGGGCCGGCAAGTCGACGCTCATCAAGATCCTCTCGGGCGTCCACGCCCCTGACACCGGCGAGCTGCTGATGAACGGGGAGCCGGTGGTGTTCACCAACCCCCGCGAGGCCCGTTCCCTCGGGATCGCGACCGTGTTCCAGGACCTGGCCACCGTGCCGTTGATGAGCGTGTGGCGCAACTTCTTCCTCGGCAACGAGCCGACGAAGGGCCGGGGGGCGCTCCAGCGGCTGGACATCAAAGGTGCCCAGTCGATCATGCGCGAGGAGATGGCCAAGATGGGCATCGACGTCCGCGACCCCAACCAGACCGTCGGGACGCTCTCGGGAGGAGAGCGCCAGGCGCTGTCGATCGCCCGCGCCGTGTACTTCGGAGCGCGGGTCCTCATCCTCGATGAGCCCACCAGCGCGCTCGGGGTCAAGCAGTCGGGGATCGTGCTCAAGTACGTGGTGCAGGCGCGAGCCCAGGGCCGCGGGGTGATCTTCATCACCCACAATCCCCACCATGCCTTCCCGGTGGGCGACCGGTTCGTACTGCTCAAGCGCGGCCAGATGATGGGCTCCTACCTCAAGGCCGACACCTCGCTGGAGCAGCTGACATCGCTGATGGCCGGCGGGGCCGAGCTCGAGCAGCTCAGCCACGAGCTGCAGGGCCTGGCCGCCGACCCCGCGGCGGCCGCCGATCCCGGCCTGGCCGAGGTCGCCAAGGAGATGGCGGCCGAGGCCAAAGAGACCGCGTAGGGGCGGCGGAGGAGACGCGATGACGGTGGACCTGGAACTGCTGACGGTCGGGCGTATCAGCATCGACCTCTACTGCGGGCAGCTCGGCGCGGACTGGCACGCGGCGCAGACCTTTGACAAGGCTGTCGGCGGCAGCCCCACGAACGTCGCCATCGCGGCCGCCCGCCTGGGTCGCCGGGCGGCCCTGTACACCAAGGTCGGCGGCGACCCCTTCGGCGACGTGGCCGTGCAGGAGCTGCGTGACTTCGGGGTCGACACGCGCTTCGTGGGGGTCGAGCCCGACGCGGTGACCCCGCTGGCCTTCGCGGTCCTCGATCCCCCCGAGGACCCACAGCTGCATTTCCGCCGCCACCCCCCGGTCCCCGACTTCCAGCTGCGAGCCGGCGAGGTGGGAGACGATGTGGTCACCGGCGTGGGCGTGCTGTGGATCTCGGGCGGAGCTCTGGCCCAGGAGCCGTGCCGGGGCACGGTCCAGGGGATGCTCGCCTCCCGCGGCCGGCGATCGCACACCGTGCTCGACCTCGACTACCGACCCAGCTTCTGGCGTTCCCGGGAGGAGGCGTCGCAGATCATCGGGGGCGCAGTTCACCAGGCCACGATCGCCGTCGGCAACCGCGAGGAGTGCGCGGTGGCCGTCGGCACCGACGATCCGCACGAGGCGGCCGCCCGCCTGCTCGAGCGCGGCGTGGAGCTTGCCATCGTCAAGCTCGGCGGCGACGGCGTGCTGCTGGCCGACCGTGAGGGCGAGCGGACGGTGGCGCCGGCGCCGATCGAGGTGCTGTGCGGGCTGGGCGCCGGCGACGCCTTCGGCGGAGCCCTGTGCCACGGTCTGCTCTCCGGGTGGCCGGCCGAACGGGCCGTGGCCTTCGCCAACGCGGCCGGTGGGATCGTGGCCTCGCGGCTGCTGTGCTCGGCGGCGATGCCGTACGAGGCCGAGGTACGTGCCCTGGTGGAGGCGATGCCCGCATGAGCTCGCGGGCGCGGCGGCGGATCGGCGTCGGGGTCATCGGCTTCGGGTGGCTGGGCCAGGCCCACAGCCGATCGCTGGCGCGGATCCCGATGCTGTTCGGTGACCGGGCCTACGAGCCGCGGCTGGTCGCGTGCAGCGATGCCCTGCCGGCCCGCGTCGAAGACGCGATCAGTTCCTTTGGGTTCGCGCGCGGCTCGCGGGACTGGCGCGCGGTGGTGGACGATCCGGAGGTCGACGCCGTGTGGATCGCCGCGCCCAACATGCTCCACGGCGAGCTGGTGGCCGCGGTTGCGGGCGCCGGCAAGGCGGTGTTCTGTGAGAAGCCGGTGGGCGGCACGCCCGCGCACGTGATCGCCGCCGCGGCCGCGACACGTGCCGCCGGCGTAATCAGCGGCGTCGGCTACAACTACCGCTGGGCCCCGCTCGTCCAGTACGCGCGTGAGCTGATCGCCGACGGCGAGCTGGGCGATATCACCAATTACCGGGGGCGGTTCTTCTCGATGTACGGAGCC
>Ga0335075_10012855_pt1 | contig 12630 bp, 7 predicted proteins | sample Lox_Sample_24_FD_206723 | JGI IMG/M metagenome (GOLD analysis project Ga0335075, IMG submission 206723) | Soil microbial communities from Loxahatchee National Wildlife Refuge, Florida, United States - Lox_Sample_2.4 | ecosystem: Environmental > Terrestrial > Soil > Wetlands | place: USA: Florida... | reverse complement strand
GCATGAAGATGTCACCCGTACTGAGCTCGGGATACGCAACAGTGCTGAGCCGTATGCCCAGCAGTACCTGATGGCTCGCTCCACGGCAGAGCGTTATCGCACGGAGATGCTGCCCAGAGCCCGACGGGCGTACCAGCTTGAGGTGACCAAGTATCAGGAGATGGCGCAGGCCTATCCTCATGTGTTGGCCGCTCAACGCCTGCTCTTTACGCTTCAACTCGCATATATTCGCGCGCTCAACGAGGAATGGAAGGCCGCAATCGCACTTCAGAACTACACGCTGACGAACGGTCTCGAGCAGCCGATGAGCGTCGGCACAGAGTCCACGACCATGAACCTTCCGACGGCAGGCGGCAATTAAGTGCGAGAAACCTGTTATACGCGACGGTAGCGAATCGCGGCGCTGCCGAGCGTGTTCCATTCACTGCCGCACATTACCGAGGAGGCTGCTTTGAAGAAATTCTGGATAGGTTTTGATACTGCGACTGCGATCCTTCTGCTGACCGCGTTTTGTTATATACGGTTTGGCTTCGTCGATCCGCGCGCTGACATTCCGGTCAATGCCCTCGATCGCCGTGTCGCAATGCCGGCGCTCGATGCATCCGTAGATCGGCGCGCGGCCGATGCGCAAAACCCGATACAGCCCACGGATGAGAACCTGATTGCTGGCATGAAGATGTATCAGGAACAGTGCTCTAGCTGCCACGGCGATATCGCTCACCATCAGGGCATGCTTGCCGATGCTCTCTACCCACGGGCTCCGCAGTTCATGGATGACGCACCCGATATGGCAGAGAACGAAAACTTTTATATTCTTCAGCACGGTGTCCGCTATAGCGGGATGCCGGCCTGGAAACAGACCTTCAACAACAAGCAGCTCTGGCAGATCACGGCCTTTCTAAGCCATATGGACAAACTGCCGCCGGCCGTTTCTGCTCAATGGGAAGCTGAGGCTAGTGCTGCCTCGGCCTCGACCTCATCAAGAAGCCCATCCTCTTCGCAGTGATGAGTGGTCGGCCTCTTTTTGATTTGATCCAAAAAAGAAATCCGTCATGTTCGAGACTCGCGCGCGGGTTTCACTTGAGCTTGCGTTTGTCTGCGCGGGCGCCATAGCCGTCGATCTGATACAGCATCCGCAGAGAATGGGAATCATGAACATTGCCTGGCCGATGACGGCCCTCTGCGAAAGTGCCTTCGCTGTATGGGTCTACTTTCGTTTCGGCCGTAAGAGGGCCAGACCTTTGCGCTCGACCAGTGGCGTTCGGTTCTTACCATGAGGGCTTCGCGCGTGTGTTCGTCGATCAGGTTCAACACGCGCGTTGTCCTGCCATCATGCGTCCGTGCACTGACGAAGTCGTAGCTCCCCACATGGTTCTTATGCGTCGGTCGTGACCTTGTGCACGATCTGTTGTTGAACCACAGCCCGCCTCGTGGCTTGTGTCTCTGCGGAACCTTCAGCCCCTCGCGACGCCGGCGATTATTAGCCCGCAGTCGAGTTACAGCGAGAGTGGAGAATCCTCCTATCCGGAATGGATTCATGATAACTATCTCACTCCGGCTCCGATGGTGGTCTCGCGCTGAATCGGGCACGCGCTCGGGGTTTTATCGGCGTCCTGCGGCGATGCTGTGAGCCTGAGGGCCGACCCCCAGCTGTCGATACGACGTGTGCGGCGAACAAACGGTTATGAAACTCGCTGCAAGCTGCCGATCAATCCGAATGAACGGGATATTACTCGCTTTCGGTTCCTGCTGAGCATCGAGCTGTTGCGGTATGCCATTTCGCTGCACCGCAACATGCGGGCGCTCGACAAAGCTGTTGCGTCGCTTCTGAGACGCGGCTATCGAGATCGAACCTATCCCGTGCGAACCCAAAGTCCGCTGACTGTTGGCCGCCGCGAGCGTAGCCAAAGATGAAAAGAAGTCGCGGCATGGGTAGTTATACGGAATTTTCGGCGGATGAATAATCGCTAGTTGGAGACTATTTCGGACTCAACTGCATTACTTGCGGCTTCGATGTTGAGCCGGTACTTCTGGCCGCGGCGAGGATGGAAGACAAGCGCAGGGCGGAAACACGCGATGCATGTTCCAGGGGGTCTGCGAACACTCGGGTACACAACGCCGTTCGATCCTCCGAACAGGAGCTTGTCCGCGAGCGCCTGCGAAGTAGCGTAACACTGCGGAACAGGATCGGGCTCGAGACAGCTCTTCCGTTCCATAGCATCAAGCGTGTGAAACTCGCCTGAGAAGTCAGCCAGGAAGTCGATGTAGTCGAAGCCGTGCCGACCCTGGATGCGCCCATCCTGCAGAAAGCGCCGTTTGTGAAATGCGACCTCGGCGATCGATGTCTCTATCTCGAAGCCCGCGTACCAGGCTCCCCGCTGGGCGCCATGAAACCGCCCACCGAATGGGCCCGGATGGGTGAAGGCAGCATTCACGATGTGGGCCTCCGGTACGCCCAGAAGCAACTCGCCGGGGCCGATGGCGCTGTTGCCCCCATTCTCCGCAATCTTGCGCTCGTTCGTTGCAGCGTCTAGCTCGCTCAGATCGGCGAGAACATCGGGCGGGAGAGGAAGGCTTTCAAGAACACTCTCAGCACCGTACTTTGCTGGGATGAGTCTGTGGGTTCCGGCCTGGTCGAACTGTGCGACGATTGCCAATCAGTGCCCGCCCCGCTCCGCATCGACCAGGCCTCGCACCTGCTGTAACCCAGGTATCCCCGCCCGCACCATGAAATCGACGGGGGACTGCCCGCGAAAGAGAGGGTTATCGTTCGGCTGCGTCACCCAGCGGTCCGCCAGCTCCTCGGGCAGGAGGATGTGCAGGGCTTTGTAGATTCCGACGATGTACGAGATGCGGGTGAGCTCGTCCTGCCGCAACGTGCCGGCCGCTGACTTCAGCTTGTAGACGGTCGAGCGAGGCATTCCCCCAAGCAGCTCACCAGCCCGCTCGATCGGAATCTGCCACTTGTCCATGATGGCGAAGAAGCCGTCGATGGCGGACTGGCTCAAGCGCTCGCGGGTCTCAAGGCGGCTCAAATCCGGGGTGGTCTCGAACTGGTATCCCGGGGCGGCATAGGTCGGGAAAATTGCCATAGCTATTGCCTCCACGAAAGAATTGTCTCATAATAGATTAAATGTGTCTACATCTGGATGAGCTTTCGGGCACCATCCTCAGGGTGCGGCCATAACGATATGAGGCCAGGCGGTCCTCGGCGGTGCCAAATGCAGTCAGCACAGCACGTTCAGTAAGACGGAGAAGGCATGGGGGCGGTGCTGCCATGCAGGGCGGCGCACGCTACCAGAATCAAGTGACGGCTTGGCTGGCGGCCAAGATGCTCGCCGAGCGGCCAGCGGCTCCGGTCCTTGCACGTGGCACGCTGACCTATGTCGCCACTGAATCCGGGGAAGCTGTAGACGATGTTTTGGCCGGCACGGATCAGGGCAATTTCGCGTTCGTGCAGGCGAAGCGAAAACTCTCTCTTTCCACCCGAGACGCCTCAGACCTTGAGAGCGTAGTGAACCAGGCTGTTCGGCAGATCGCGTCCACAGCGGAGCCGGACAAACGCCCCTGGTCGAGGGCGCTGAATCCCGACTCGGATCGCCTACTGCTGGTCACCTCATCGGACTCCCCGGCGACGATCAGGTCACACATGCGAAATGCGCTTCAGCGAATCTGCGGACTGCATCCCGAGCAGACCATCATGGATGCCGCAAAGAACCGCCAGGAAGAAGAGGCGCTGACGGACTTGGTTACGCTCCTCAATCGCGAATGGGAGAAGGTCACAGGCACCGCGCCGACCGTCGACGAGCAGAAGCTCTTCCTGAAGCTCTTCGATGTGGAGGTGCTCGATCCCGATGACGGCGAAACTCATGAGAGCGGAGCGAAGGGGGATCTTGCTGCCTTTGTGCTCGAAGACGGCTCACAGGAACACCTTGCCTGGACCTCGCTTGTCACGATCTGCGGAACCAGCGCAGCACGGCAGACGGGCTTCACCCTCGAAGGACTGCGGCGCAGCTTGCGCGCCGATCATCTCGCACTCAAGGCGGTTCCCAGCTTTGATGCCGACATCGAAGCTCTGCGCCGGCATACAAAGAGCACTCTCGACCACCTGGAGGGACTATCCCGCATCCAGGTCGGAGGACAGGAGCTGAAGGTGGATCGGCTCGCAGTCACTGAACTCATCCGCGTCGCTGAGCAAACATCGACACTGGTTGTCGGCCAGCCTGGGGCGGGCAAGTCGGGAGCCACCTACGACGCTGCCCGGCGGCTTCAGGAGCAGGGCTACGATGTCATCTGCTTCGCCGTGGACCGCCTCGATTTCACTAACCTCTCCCAGGTGCAAGCCGAAGTTGGGTTAAGGCACTCACTGACCGACGTCATCAAGGCATGGGACGGGAACCGGAAAGGCATCATCCTCATCGATGCGCTGGACGCAGCCAGAGGCGCGGCGGCCGGCGAAGTCATCTTGGCGCTGATCCAGGCGTTGAAGAACGGCTCGCGCTGGAATGTTGTCGCGAGCGTGCGCAAGTGGGACCTCCGCTACAACCCCGATCTTCGCGCCACCTTCCACCCTACTGCCGCGGCCCACGTCGCTACAGAGCTGACCGACACGGAGTTCTACGATGTGACTCACGTCAATGTTCTGGTGTTCTCGCTCGAAGAGCTGGACGGGATATGCTCGCGGTCCACACCACTACAGACATTGAAAGAAGGCGCAAATGAGGACATGATTGCTCTGCTTCGCGTTCCATTCAACCTGCGCCTCGCCGCAGAGCTGCTCGACAGCGGGATGGAACCGGCAGAGTTTTCACCGCTGCGTGATCAGGTCGGGCTGCTTGAGGCGTACTGGAAGCGAAGGGTTGCAGTCGTACCTGATGGCGACAGCCGCGAGCAGGTGTTGCGCCTCTGCCTCTCGGACATGGTGGCGAACCGGCGCCTGCGCACAAGCCGCGCGAAGGCGCTCGAAGGTGGCGGCACAGAACCGCTCCGACAACTACTAAGCCTGAATGTTCTCAGCGAGTGGCAGGCATCGTCGGCGAGCAGTCTCAACCGGCAGCTTCTCGCCTTCGCGCACAATGTCCTCTTCGATTTCGGAGCGGCGGAACTCTATCTTCCCCACGAGCCGGACGACTTTCTCGCGCTGATGGCAGCACAGCCAGATCTGGCGTTGTTGCTTCGCCCGAGCCTGCACATGAGGTTCCAGCGGCTCTGGATGACGGACAAGGTCCTCTTCTGGAATTTGACCTTCCAACTCTGCGCGAATGAGAGCCTACCAGCGCTCTTGCAGTCGTGTCCGCTGGGGATCGTCGCCCAGAATGCGAAAACTGCGGACGACGTCGAACTGCTTGCTGAGCAGCTTCGCCGAGCACCGGCGGATCAGACGCCTGGCTCCGCACGGGCCTATCGCCACCTGGTTGGTGTCCTCGTAGCAGGAGCCAGCGATAATCAACCCGATCTCGGTGCCGATGCTGGGCCTTGGCTTGGTCTCGCTTCGGACGCTTTGATTTCGGCCGATGCAAGCCAGGCCATAGACGTGCAATCGTGGCTCGATTCGGCGCTCCAGAAATGGGGGACGCAGACACTCGAGCAGATGAATCGCTTAGGGACTCTGGCGCGCATCATCCTCGACCGCGTCTGGTCCGCGGAGAATCGGAACGGCCCCTGGGCAAAAGCTGCGATTAAGAATGTCGTGACTACCTTTGGAAGCGACAAAGAGGCGTCAGCGGCGATGCTTCGCAGGGCGTTCGAAATCGAACACCTCATGCGTTACGGCCATGAGGAACTCAACCCAATGGCCCGGGAGGTAGCTCGCCTCGCAAGGCTCCATCCTACGTTTGTCCGCGATCTTTACATAGCCGCCTTCAGTTGGCAGGAAACCTCGGACGATCAGACGTCACTCAACCAAAGCCGGCTGATGGGCTTTTTGTCGAACCGGGCGCAGGATTACAAACACGCCCGCTGGGAGCTGGCACAGAGATACGGACGCTTCCTCGAAGCAGCACCATCCGCAGCGATGCAAGCGCTCTTCTCGATCGTTGAAGGGGAGTGCCGGACGAAGCACCGTAATACCTCGGAGGTCGTGCCATTCACGGTTGCGGGGATCGCTACCGGGATTCGCGAGGACCATTCTCACATCTGGGACACCGGCTACGGCATGGACGAGAACGCCCATGCAATTCTGAATCATTTCTTCCACTATCTGCAGGAGTGCTTGCAGGACGCTGAGCTCGCTGAATTCACGGCGGCGCTCGTCCGCTGCCTTATCGCTGGTGCCAGAGACGCAGTGTTGTGGCGGCGTCTGTTAGAACTCGCCGCGAGGTTCCCGGTGCTCGCGCAGCAGATTCATGACGCAGCCTCGGCCGAGCCACTGCTCATCGCGTCGGATACCGAGCGGCCGATATACCTGTTTATCGGAGCACTTCATCCCGTGTCCAACCAGGACGAGCGAGAGCGGATTGAGAAAGCCATCATGGCGCTCGGCGATGTTTCCGAGCCGCGGCGGCGATGGGGAGTACATCGGCGGGACACGTATCTAGCCGTTCTAAAGAACGATGCTGTCGTGACTCAACAGGCGCGGACACGGATCGAAGAGTTGCGCGCTGCTTCCAAGTTGCGCACCAGCGCCCCGATGGAGCCGAGAGCGCAGGGCGGCGCTGTCGCAATCGATCCCGAGCAGTTCTACGAGATGTCCGGCATCTCCACTGAAGGCCCTGCGAATCAGCACTTGGTCGATCTATTGCGGCCCGTGCGCGGGTTCTGTGGCAACTACTCGATAAATGGGGACCCGCCCAACCTCGATGCGGCCCTTGCGGCCGTGCCGGCGATAGATGCGCTCGAGCGCGCTCTTCGCACCGCCGAACCTTCCGCAACTACCGATGACATGGTTCACACTGCACATGGCTATCTCGTCGAAGCGGCATCGAAGATCGCGCGCGTTAAGGAACTGGACGCTGCCGGTGAACTCGGCAGGTTGGTACAGCGACTCCTGGACGAAGGCGTAACAGCACACTGGCCGGCAGACGGCGCCGACGCGGAACATTATGAAGGCGGCTGGGGCTCCCTGCCCGGAAGGATCGAAGCCGCCGAAGGCCTGCTCTACCTCCTCGCCAATTCCACTTTCGACGTCGAACATATCCTTACTAACCTGCGCATCCTTGCTCAGGACCGTCTGCCTGTCGTGCGGTTTCAGGTCGCATGGAGGTTGTTGCTGCTTCACGATCGCGCTCCAGCGGCCATGTGGGAGTTGATCGAGTCGCTATCGTCCGACCCGAGCTACAGGGTCCGGCTCGAAGTCGTAACTGCCCTGGACCAGTGTGCGCGAGCAGTTCCGGACCGTGCTTTGGGACTAATGACAAAGATGCTGGACGAGGCCGGTACCGCTCTCGGCAAGCCGGAGGAAGTCAGGAACCACTGTATCGCCTGCCTCACGTGCTACCACCTGTGGCGGGACGACCCGACTGCAAAGGCTACGGTCGAACGGATCGTCGAAGGAATACCAGCGACGGCGCGTGAGGCCGCCAAGATGTTTCCCACGCTCCGCAACGCATTGCAGTACGTCGAGCCCACTCACCCCGAGCGAGCCCTGCGCACCAGAGAACGGGCAGCCAAACTCTTCAACGAAATCACGGGCAAGGCAGTCCCGCTGCTGCGTGAACTCATTGCGAAGCGATTGCGGCGTGAAAAGCCTACGGAGGAGGAGCAAACGCAGTTCGATGATCTTGAACGCTTGCTCGTCACCTGCAGCACCGAGCTCTTCTACGCGTCGGGAGCGTTTCAGGAGCTCCGTCATGGCTTGCCGCCGGAGCTGACCACCGCAGAGCAGAGGGAGCTTTATCCCGCCCTTGCGCCAAGCTGGGATCTGCTCGCGGAGATCGGCTCACCCAATCTCGTCCATCACCTGATAGAGACACTCGAGATGTATGTTCCGGTGGATTCCGCCAGAGTGTTTCTCCTGATCGGCAAGGCGGTTTTGGCAGGCAGGCTATGGAGCTATCACTTTGAAGATCAGGCCGTGGAGCTTGTTGTGCGGATTATTCGCACCTATATCGCTGAACATCGCTCGATCTTCGAGAAGAATCCCAACTGTCTCCGCGTTCTGAGGGAGTTACTCGACTTATTCATCACCGCAGGGTGGCCATCGGCCAGGATCGTAGCCTACCGCGTCGATGAAGTCTTCCGGTAGAGGCGGCGTAGATCGGAAAGGTGCTAATACCGATTAGCCTGGGACTAAGTGAACGGTCTCCAGTAGCACGCAGCCGGCCTCTGGAGTTGTTATACAGCGGACACGGAACTCAACGCGTTCGCCGGTCTCCTCATTCGTGAACGACACATCGGTCGGCTTCCACCTTATACCGTCAATCGCACCGCGTTCGACACCCTCCACCCACAATGAGCGATCCTGTTTCAGGCTCTGCATGACATGGCCGTCCACACCAACATTGTCCGGATAGAAAGTCGCAGGCACCTCCGCGACTCCGGTACACTTGATCGCAATCGAATCTTTGGCCGCATTCATGTATAGGGCCTCTAGCAGGATTTCGTTTGTCTTCCAGCGGATGAACGCCCCGAGCTTATCGGAGCTCCTGTAGCCGGCATCCGTCACATGGTAGACAAACCGATCGACCGTCGCAGGTTCAATCAGACCTCGCTGTTCAAGAGCCCGCAAGGCTGCTAACCATGCGGCCCGCACTCGGCGGCCGCCGGATTCCAAGAACGACTTCCCGTTTGCGATGAGCTGTTCGTTGCCGTTCGACCTCGTATGGCGTATCTGCTCATCTGGATCATGCACCGCGGCATCCAGAAGTTCGTGCTCTTTCACGGTCAGCTCTTCCGGCAGATCGAGCCAAACGAACCGTGCCGCGTTTGTGATAGGTTCATCGAACGTGCTCTCTTGTGACACCTCTTCCTCTTCAAACGCGGGGACCGGACCAAGGACAGGTGCGCTCGCATTCTTTCGATGCAGCGTCTTCAAGAGCTGCTGGAATTCATCCTGCCGATATGGCTCGCCGCTCAGGTCGCAACCAACCGCGAACTTGAGCCAGGCGGGAACTGCGGTTTTCCAGTTTCCCGACCGAAGGACGGGGATGAACTTCTGCTTGCCCGCTTTTTCTGCAATTCGACTAGTAATGATGTTGGATTCGTATCCAACTCCGCCGGACCGCTCCTCCGAGCGTTCAGCGTAAGTAGGTGTGCAGATCACGAGCACGAACTCGGCGCGAGTGACGGACTTTTCCATAAATTGGAACCTGTTGTCGCCCAGGCCGAGGTTCCAACGATCGAGCGTTACATCTACCCCTTGGCTGCGCAGATCTTTGGCGAACTCGAGCACCCATCGCTTAAGCTCCTCCGACTCCCAAGCATAGGAGATGAAGACACTGGGGCGGTCTGAATACTCTGAAGAATCCGGTTCCATGGACTGCTCCTCGAAACTATCTTCCACGCTTCCTGGTGCGAATCCGTGCGCTGCATGGAGCGTGATCGTATTATTGAGGCGCTCTCTCATTCTGCCCCCAGCATCTCTCACCTGCGCGTTGATCGCGGTAAACCGGTCCGACATTGGGGTGACGAACGACATGCAGAGGTTATGAGCGACTCCCTGGGCTCTCGTGGTCTGTTCCGTTAGTGTGACCCCGAGAATCTGCCTCAGCTGCATCTCTATCAGGGGGTCCAGGCCTCCCTCGAAGGGGTCCAGGTAGATAGACCGGAAAATCTGCTCAACTTGCCGGAAGGCTTTCAGAACAATGTCCGCAGCCTGCCGCGCAAAGTTGCCAGCTTCCGCAATACCGGCGTTCTGATATTGCCTCACTAAGGCTCGGTTCTGCTCGATGGCCGGCTCATAAATCTCGGAGACAGCGTCATCAAACTTCATCTTTGCGATTGCCTCGAACGTCGGAGCTGGCGCAGAGGCGTTATTACGGGCAATAGCGGCACGCTGCGCCCACGCCGCGGCCGGGTCGACTATTTTCAGCACCTGCTCGGCGATGGTGAAGGACGCTATCTGCATGCCATCCGGAGAACGACCATAAGACTGGATGGCGCCGAACTCACCGGTCACCAGATAAAGTCCCAGGCTGATTTCGTCCGGGTCGATGGAGTCGTAGCGGGCTCGCGTCCGCTCAATCAGCTGCTCGAGCGTGTATTGCGTCGCAGATTCGTCCACCTCATAGAGGTTCGTCAACGTATGAAGGACCTTGAGCACTCCCTCTCGTGCCTTGATGTACTTGGGATCGTCCTCGTTGAGGATCGCGAAGGTGCTGAAAGTCGGAAAATACTCCGTCCGGTTTTTCTCGGCCCGAACCAGACTGCGGTTTTCCATCTCATCCAGAATCCCGCCATCCCGAATGAGAACGGCCAGCGGTTTGCGCGGGCTCGGCTGTCGCATATTCAGAAACCGAGCAGTAATTCTCTGCGCGACATCGACTTTCACAGGGTCAAGGACCATATCACTATTGTCGCCCAGTCCGCTGCCGCCGATATCAGACAGACGTTCGCCCTGCCCGTAGGCCCATCACGGGCATTCACGGAGCGTGGGCTCATCGATAAACAGCGCAACCAGCCGTCCGTTCGGCAGTCGGATCATGCGTCTCCACTCGCCGTCGGTCAGGGCTGCCCTCAATCGCTCTGCCACCCATGCGATCTCGCTGCGGTACCCCGACAAGGTTTCGGTTGCACGCTCAAGATATGGTTCGAGAGAGCGTGTGCCCGAGAGCCCCGCGATATCGTCGAGGTCTCCGCTGGCACCTCTTTCGTCGATCCGGCCCCGGTAAAGGAGATCGGCGGCGGGTCCAGCCGCCAGGACGATGCATTTGGTTTCCACGGGCTCATCGAACGTCCTCAGGCGTCATCTGCACCCGGCGTTGAAGAAACTTGGATATGTGAATGAAAAAACCGGAACCCATAAGGCAGGAACGCATGCCTTCCGGAGATTCCGGAATACATATTTGAAGAACTTCACGACGTGCCCGGAGGGGGTGCGAGATTTCTGGCTGGGACATGCAGGAACCGATATGGGTGATCTCTACGACAAGATCAAACGGGACGTCGTTTTTCGCAGGCAGTGCGCGGAAAACTGCGGTATCGGTTTTGAGCTTTACCCTCTCGTTGTACCGAGTGTACCGAAAAAGCGTCGTTTGCGAGCCATTTCTCTGGCTGCGTAAGACGCTCATTCTGAAGGAGAAAAGATGGTCGGGGAGAGAGGATTTGAACCTCCGACCCCCTGGTCCCGAACCAGAAGCAAATCAAATTCTAAGTGCTTCACACGGTGCCGCTTAGGGACAGTTCAGAGCCATTCTTCCTCCTTCAAATGTACCGAAGATGTACCGATTTTCCCTGGTTCGGTTTCGGTTCGTTATACCTCCCTCCGTAACGCCATTTCCGGCAACTACCGAAAGCAGCATAGGTCTGTTCGAAATCTCAGTCAAATTTCCTACGCCTTCCCGTATGCACATGGATGCGTGCTTAACGAGAGAAAAACTTGAACAGCAAGCGCGGTCCACTGTTTATGAGGTCTGATCAAAACGTCTTCTAGTCGAAGATCGGAATGAACATGGCGCCAGAGGGCGGATGGACGAGCGAAGCCTCGACCTGGCCAGCTACTTACTGGCCAATTTGGCCTGCATCGCCGGAACCCAGCCTTCTTGAAAGGCAGGCTGAACGGTTCTTGCCAATTGCAGCGCTTTTTCGTAATGGGATCGCGCTTCGTCGGGATGCCCGAGTGCGGTCAGTACATCTCCGAGCACGGCGTTTGTCAGGACGGCATCCGGAGCCAGGGCGAAAGCCTCCTGCGCTTTCGGAAGAGCCGCCGCTGTGTTCTTTGCGTCGAGCAGATTCTGCGCTTCCTGGTCATCGCTGTATGCTGCCGCCAGCGGAATATCAAAGTGCCCCTGATAGACGTAGACGCCGTGCTGGATTACGGCAATCGGCTTCAGATGCTTGAACTGCTCATACGGGTTCAATGGCGCAGGGCCGAACTCAAAACCCTCCAGATCGCCATCGCTGATGAGGACCGTTCCGTCGATGGAGGACGGCGCATTCAAAGGTACGTTCAGCCACCAGAGAGTGTCCGTGGTCGGCAGGAAGTTGCACGGTATTCCATACGGACTCGGGTCCACCGCGCCTTCCGGGAAATAGACGAACCAGCACTTTGTGATCTTGTGTTCGTCAAGATAGCGCTTTACTGCAATGAGCTGCTGGCCCCAATCCACATTCGAATCGCTGAGGTACTTGTGCGTGTTGGCCGGGCCTCCCCATGCTTCGTTCGCATAGGCCATGTATGCGGGGAAGATGTGAACCGCCTCGAATGCCTGCCAGACGAGGAGTGCAACGATGACATAGCGCCAGCGCTTGTTCGTGCGAATGAGGGTTACCGCGGTTCCCGCCGTCAGAACATACAGAAATGCGTACACAGGCAAAAGATGCCGCACGCCGATGTTCATATTGGAGCTCATGGCGACAGCGAGATAGATCGCCGGCGGCACGGTGAGGAATAAAATCTCTCTCCAATACCGGAGTCGGCGGGTTGCGATCAGGATGATCGTTGCGACAAGCAGGATGAGGAACGGCAGCGTGGACTTGATGAGGAGCACGCCTGGGAAATAGAGCCATGTGCCATGCGGATAAATCTTTCCGAAG
>Ga0335075_10012854_pt1 | contig 12631 bp, 10 predicted proteins | sample Lox_Sample_24_FD_206723 | JGI IMG/M metagenome (GOLD analysis project Ga0335075, IMG submission 206723) | Soil microbial communities from Loxahatchee National Wildlife Refuge, Florida, United States - Lox_Sample_2.4 | ecosystem: Environmental > Terrestrial > Soil > Wetlands | place: USA... | reverse complement strand
TCGATGATGTGCTCCACCTCCCGCATTTTGTCTTTCGTGCTTTCGCGGGAATTAACATTTGGAATGTGAATGATTGTTTTCTCGGCGGGGTCGAGCACTTTCAGGATGTCATTGACGTACGACCCGGAATAGAAGAAATAGCCGATGTCGAGTTGCTTCAAATATTGATAGCCGTTGAGCTGTTCGTAGTAGGTGTAGGTGACTGACTCGAATTTCGCCTCGTCGTGCGGGGCAAGAACGGCCTCCGCATCGCCACGGAAGTACGAACCGGTCATGGCGACGATGTGGACGCGGTCGCGGGCAATAAACTGGCCTAGGTGCGTGCCCAGCTTGTTATCGGGATTAGCGGAAACGTGGTGAAACTCGTCCACTGCGATTAAGCGCTCGTCAAACTTCTCGATGCCGAATTGATCGACAGCAAAGCGAAACGTTGCATGGGTGCAAACCAGCACTTTGTCATTGCTCTCCAGAAATGCGCCGACGGCATTTACCTTGCCGCCGTTGTCGCCGCCTGGAGCATTGCAGAGATTCCACTTCGGCTCTACGCGCCAGTCGGCCCAGAAGCCGAACTTGCTCAAGGGCTCGTCCTGGAAACTAGCGCCGATGGCCTTTTCCGGGACAACGATGATCGCCTGTTTGAGACCCTGATTTTGCAGCTTGTCGAGCGCCACGAACATAAGGGCGCGGCTTTTGCCGGATGCAGGCGGGGATTTGATGAGCAAATATTGCTCGCCGCGTTTCTCGTAAACGCGCTCCTGCATGGGCCGCATGCCAAGGGCATTGGCCTTGGTCGAACTGCCGTTTTGTGCATAGGTGACGGATATCGACGGCACTGATCTCGTTTCTGTCATTTTCTTTCTCCTGCAACGCTCGCGAGTGCCGCTTTGAGAACTTGAAAGCATAGTTTCGCGGTATGCTCGTCCGGCGTGAAGCCGGACACCATCTGCTCGTACGGATGAATGTAGTTGCGGAAATCCCGGAGGCCGTGACTGAATTTCTTCACGTCAGGCTTTAAGAGGTCGATCTCACAGGCAACATCTATGAACTGGGCAAGGCTCCACTCGTAGAATCGTTTCACGCTTCCATCACCGGCTTTTGGGCTAGCAGTGGCCCGGTTGAAGCGCGCCGGTTCTTTCTGTGCCGCACCAAGCAGAACAGCCTCAAGTACGCTTCCGCACAGGAAAATGACTGAAAGGTGCGCGCCCGCGCCCAGCGCCTTCCTGGCCTCGGCCAGGCGAGATTCGATGATAGGTATAGCTTGCGCTTCGATGGGGAGCTTATGGACATTCGGAATCGTAAATTCATGCGTCAGGAAATCATCCGCAGTCTGGGCTGCCTTTGCAGCCTGTGGCTTCCCGGAAAGCCTTGAAACGATGCCGCGCGATTTCTCGAAAAGCGCTGTGTCCATCGGTTTTTTGTTGAGATCGCAATCGGCTTCGTAGGAGTCGAGCATCTCAGCCAGAACCTTGCCAACCAAGGCATCCGACTCGGACTCCCAGAAAGCACGCATTTTCTTAGCTTTCGAGGTGCCATATGTCTGATATTTCGGGCCGTGAATGTCCACGCTGTGGCGATTAAAGAACGCGCCATACGTCGTGTCGGAATAGTCGAGCACGTAGCCGCTTCCCATTCCGAGCAGCTTCTCAAGATACCGCTTTTCAATATCCGTGAGGCTGCTCATGCCGTTCCTTTTGGCTTGGTCATCTTGGTGTATAGCTCAAACAGCTTTTCCAGTCGCTCGGTGTCGTTTCTGAAACGGCGGCCAATATAAATGCGCTCTAGGACTTCATCGTTGCGCGCATGTGCCTGTCGCAAATCCTCCGGCATGGTGTCGGCTTCGTATAATTCGGCGATCGTCGCTGGGAAATGGCGCTCGCGCGCCAGCAAAATATCTTCCGCACACTGCGTCAGATCGGCTTTGTTCTTTTCGGTCAGCGTCGGAAGTGGAAATGTATTCCAACCGAGGGTGTTGGAATACGAGAATCGCAATTCTAGGCGGACGCACACAGAGCCGACCCACACCCAATGCAAGCGCGAAGCCAATAGCGCTACGTTCCAGAGTGGAGCGTCATACAGCGCATAACATTTGTGCCCGATGACATGCGTCGCATCGACGACAGCCACCGGCAAGTATGGGCGGTTCTCCGAGGAGATGGCTGGCATGACAATTACGTGGCCCAATCCGACAAACTCTTCTCGGAACTTATGCGGAGTACGAGCGAGTTTCTGAGCGCCTTTGTCTGTCGTCTGTTTGGCGCGCGCTGCCGAAACTCTGCACAGCCGTTCCGCGATGGGAGGTATCGTTTTGGCGTCCTCCACATCGTCATTGGATATCCAAAGGCAATAGCGTGGCAGGCCGGATACAACCTCTTGTGAACCTAGGAATTGACGTAGAAATCGTGGTGCTGATGGCCATGTTTTTACTATATCGGCCGCTTCCGGGCGGGTCAGCAGGAGGTCAACACCGTAATAAGTGTGATTGCCAAACTGCATGGGCGATCTTTCGTCGGAGACCTTCGAGATCGGATGCACTTCGACATTCGGACTCGGAACGAGATAGCCGTTAATGTTTTCAACCTGTTTGAGGACAACCTCACCGTCATCGGACACTGAGAAAAGTCGTCGAGATTTTTCAGGGTGGTTAGAGAGGCCGACAATGACAACAGTCACGCCAGCATTGTGGCTTGCAAGATTGGCCCACTTGAAGCTGGTGTAGGCGAATGCAATGTGGTGATCAGTCTTGAAAATCGCAGGCCACAAAATAGGCACCGACTGACCTTGGCATATCGAGTTAGTCGCCACGAATGCCGCGACCGTGCTTGTGTTCTTGCCATAATCTGCTGCTTTAACGAACCAACCTGCTACATAATCAAGAGATTTCCAGCTCTTCAGACGCCCTTCGAGGGCCGTCGCGAGGTCGTCTTTATGCTCTTTGGATTGCCACTTCGAGCCTAAATAGGGCGGATTCCCGCATATGTACGTTTCTCCCCCTACGTTTTCAAAATCAATTTGTGCCTGGTCAAGCGGCGTACTGAAAAGATCATCACCCTGCAACTTCACATCGGTAGCCGTGGGCGGGCAGATACTCAACCAATCAAGCCGGAGCGCGTTGCCGCATGTTATCCAGTTGTCCGAACGGAGCGGGAGAAATTCAGCAAGAGCCAGTTTCTGCCCGCGGTAGAGAACATCGCACTGATATTCGGCAATGACGAGGGCGAGCCGGGCAATTTCCGCCGGGAAGTCGCGTACCTCAATGCCGCGAAAATTGGTGAGGGGAATTTCGCTGCGCAGCTCCGGTTCGCCACGCCGATTGTTGATTTCGGCCTCTATGGCGCGCATTTCCTTGTATGCGATAACGAGGAAGTTGCCCGAACCGCAGGCGGGATCGAAAACTCTGATTTTCGCCATGCGCTTGCGAAGGTTGAGCAGGGTTCGCGCATTGTTGCCTGCTTGTTGGAGCCGGGAGCGCAAATCGTCAAGAAAAAGCGGGTTGAGCACTTTGAGAATATTCGGCACGCTGGTGTAGTGCATGCCCAGCTCGCCGCGCTCCTCGTCCTCTGCTACTGCCTGGATCATCGATCCGAAGATATCCGGGTTGATTTTTGTCCAGTCGAGATTGCCAATGTGGAGAAGATAGGAACGCGCTATTTTGCTAAAGCGCGGCACGTCCATGTTGCCGGAGAACAGGCCGCCATTGACATAAGGGAATGAACCGGACCATCGGGGAAGGCCCTCTCGCTCCCGGTCTTCATTCTTCGTATTCATGGCTCGGAACAGCGTCTCAACGACCTGATGCGTGTTTGAAGAATCTTTCGCGCTCATCTGCGAGATTGTGTCAGTGAACAGGCCCTTACCGATGAATATGTCCGTGTCTTCAGCAAAAAAGCAGAAGATCAGCCGCGCCATGAAGTGATTCATGTCGTGGCGGCGCGCGGACGTGCCCCACTCGGCGTTGTCTTTCAGAAGTTCGACGTAGAGGCGGTTGAGGCGGCTGGTGGCCCTGATGTCGAAAGAGTTTTCGCTGATTTGGCGGACCGTCGAGATACCTGCCAACGGCAGGAAAAAGCCGAAGTGGTCTGGAAAGTCCTTATATGCACACGCGACAGTTTCGCCGCTAGCCAGATCTTCCGCCTCAAAAGCTGAGCCGTCGGTGGCGAGAATGAATTTTGCTTTCGCCTTTGTCGTCGCGGGGCTGTCTTTGAGAGCCTTGAGCGCTTTTGTTACATCGCCGGCGCTGCACGCCAGGATGTGGATATTGTTGGTCTGGAGGACTCCGCCAAGGTCGGACTTGTTCGACGCGCCTGCGCGCAGGCGCTTAATCGTCGTCTCCTTGTTGCCGAAAGCTTCAAGAAAGGCGTATGGGAAAGTTGCCGCGTCGAACGGCTGTTCGGCGAGTTCTGTTATTGCTTGTTCTATCTCGACCGCGTTCAACTATGCTCCCTCTTTGACCTCTCTGACTGATTTTAAGATCGAACGTGGAAAACGCCTACTTTCGTCCGCATCGTTACCGATGGCGTCGCGATCTGTTCTCAGTATCGACGGCTGGCCGAATCAAATGGAAACAGTATCGCTCTCGGTCTGCTCAATTTTAAACACACGAGCAAGGCCAAATCCCGGATTCCTGTTGTCACTCGTGCCGCTGAAAAACCTACAGGAATCAACTCATCGGCCTAATCTGCCCCTTTTTGCCCCCGCGTGTTTTTGTTAAGTGTCCATCCATCAGGAAGATGGATGGTAGGGGCGGTGGTGATCGAACCTACAACCCTCAAATACTTTCGTGTCGCTTCCTCCGGCGTAGATATTTCTCTCCGGATTCACGATAGGCAGGCGCGACGCGTGCTATTGGCCTCGCGGTCTTCACTTTGCGCTCCGCCTTGCGCACACTTTTGCCCGAACTTCGCATCAAGAAGTAGGTTAGCGACGCGCTTCTGCAAATTCCGTGATGGCACATAACCAACAGCTTCGTGTCACGTTTCTTCATCGCTCTTCGGTAGAACTTCAGCGCTCGCTTGTAGAACCAGCCGGGTCTTGGTTTCTTGTCGTCATGAAAGCGCAGCCAGATGTGGCGGAACTTGCGCACCTTCGCGTTGTTTTTGCCCCACCTAAGGTTGATGATGTGCGTTATGCCGAGTGCGCGAAGTCTTTCAACGTTCCCCCAAGTCGTTACTGCGCTGCCAAATGCAAGCCGCTTAGTCACAAAGAACGCCTTCAAGCGTACCGCCTTTCCCCCTCAGTTCTAAACGGCCCAGCCGTTTAGAAATCTTATATTTTGCAAACGCAATTTTCGTCCGTTCTGCACCTTTAGCATCAGTCGGTTACGCTTTCTCCGCCGTAGGGGATTTCTAAACGCCCCCTGCGGGCCGCATAAAAAGCCGTAGCCGCCGATACCCCTAGCGCCGCGCCTACCGCCCGCCACGACGCACCTTGCTCCCGCAAACGCTTAACTTCAGCCGCCTCCACTACGCTGCGCGGCCTACCCAACCGCCTACCTTTTGCCCTAGCGTTTCGCAAGCCCGCCCGCACCCGTTCCGCAATCAAACAGCGTTCAAGTTCCGCAACCGCACCTAGGACCGTGAACACCAACTTCCCTGTCGGCGTTGACGTATCGACTTGTTCTGACAGCGAAACAAACTCGATTCCGAGTGAACGAAACGTTTCTAAAGCTCGCAACAGGTGCGACACCGAACGAGCGAAACGGTCAAACCTCCAAACTACGACAGCGTCAAATAGGCGTCGGTGGGCATCCGCTCCCAATCGGTCGAGTTCGGGTCGCCTCTCTTTAGCACCTGAAATGCCAGCGTCAACGTATTCCATTGCGACAGTCCATCCACGACGCCGGCAATACTCGCGCAATTCTCGCAACTGCATTTCCGGGTTCTGACCGCCCGCCGTACTCACTCGTGCGTAAATCGCGGCGTTCACCTTGTTTTACCTCCTCCCTTCTTGCGCCCACGACCGCGGCAGTAAATGTCGCCTTTGGCCTGTCGAAGCCGCGCTACGTCCTCTGCCTCCCAAAGCCGCGTCGCCCGTCCATTTACGATTCGCAGCTGGGGAGAGCGTATATCGCCGTCGGCTATCCAACGCTGCAGCGTCATAAGCGATATCCCAACCGCTTTAGCCGCGTAACGGGTTGAAAAGGGCGGATTCATATATGTGATATATATAACGTATTTAACGGTAAAAGTAAAGCTCTTTTTTGTGAAATTCGAGGTTCGCCCTTAAAAGGGGTTTTAGGCTAGGGGCCTATAAAAACCCGCCCTGGCGCCCCCTGGCGCGTCTGGGGGTAGGATTAGGGGCCATTTATGGACCCTTTGGACTAGCTTTTTAGCAACAGCCCGTCCCTATTGAACTCATCCCTAAGACGAGCCGCGGACATCGGCGAGTGAAATGTCACCCTTTAGGAGGGACCACTTCTCTGCTACGCACCTTGTGCGGGTTCTACCGTGAGCGCCTACACAAATGCTACAATCCAACCGTTGACCGTCCAGCCGAGGAGTACGTTCAATGCGAGGACGGCTGGGAAGTGCCTTTTGTGACCCTTTCTCGCACTATAGGAGAGCAGAAAAAAAATAAACGAATACTCCCGCCACAAACATAGCCAGATCCATGGTCATTGCCGGATTCATCCGAACTCTCAATTGGCAGTGTTTTCATCACTCCGAACTGCGGCTTCTCCTCGCACCGGCAGGGCCGAAAGCGATATCTTGACAGATATATCCGCCTTGCCATCGTAGAACGCATTAATAAACGGGCATGTAAACTTTGGCCTCGACCTACCGATTGAGTTGAGAGCGCGTGAAGAGAATGTAAAAAGAAAGGAGAAGAACTCTCTTTTCGAATTTGATGAGTCACATATTCAAAAGCCTGGGCCTTTCCTTCGAATCTCTTAACATGTATTGGCTTCTCTTGCTTTTCCTGGCAATGGTGCAATCGGCTGGCGTAATCCTTGGAACAGATGTATATCAACGTCGCCCCCACAGAGGTTTGCGTCTCGTAAATGACTTGCTATCCAGATTCCAACTCGGCTATGCATTTTTCCTGTCCGCCATCCTGATTAATTTTAGCTTTCCGGATGAGTTCAAAATTCTAAAAGCAATCATTTTCATTCTTTTGTTTTTGGCGCTAATTTTTGGCCTTTGGGGCCTCCGTCTGGCCTCCTCAAGTCGACTGCAAAGAATTCTTGCGGACAAAACACATAGATGTACAGGCGAGGAGAAATGCACCATAAAGTTGGATTTTCGTACGGCAGCAAGAATCGTCTCGGGCAGTTTAATTAGCTTTTCCATCTTGACAGTATTTGTGGCACTCGTTGTTTTCTCCCTCAAACCTGCGAGCAATTTTGGGGGAGAGGTCATGCAGAAACCACAAAATGACGCAATTCTGAAAACCGTACCCTACGAAGGCGAACCAGAGTGGCAGGCTGACCATTTTTATCGGCTTCAGCAAGAGGGTGAACGCCTCAAACCCGCTGAGCTTATCAAGAAGTATGCACTCGGTGCATTCGAATGGACTGCGAGCACGCAAACTTATCCATTCACGATGGTCCTTCATGTGCCACAAGGATATACCCTCGCAGTTCGCGCCGCTTTCATCGAGGGGAACGAAAACGGTCGCAGCTTGTTGGAACCCCTCAATAAAATTTCATCTGATAATGAGTTTGAGCATTTCACTATTGAAGTTCCTGAATGCGGCAAACAGGACAAGGTTTTTGTGTTGTTCAGGCTCGACAGTAAAAATGCGAATGACTCGACTGACGTTGGCGACGTCGTGCAGGCAAGTATTCAATAAGAGGAAGAGCCATGACTACAGCGCGACGTGACATTCTAGCAGTGGGGGCTACTGTCATCGGAAGCATGGTTTTCGCTCGCGACGCGGATGGTCAGTCGAATCCAAAGTTGACGGGCGCCGTCGTAAGTAAGGAAAACTCTGGAATCGAGGGAGTCTTGGTAACCGCGTATCGAGGAGGGACAAAAGATAACGTACGTTATTTCTCGCACATTTGAGAAGGAATCGGTCTCGTTGGTAAAACCGAAGGCCTGAACAGGACGCGTAGATGGCGCCGAAGACGGATTTGTACTCCATGTCTCAGAGTCCCGTTTTGCTCCGCGGTCGTGGTGTAAGGAGGTTCCGCCGCTAGAATTCATGCTCACGAAGGAAAGCAGGTGCCATGCGAATCGTTCGACCAGTCTCGACGATGTTATGCATGCTCTATGAGAATCTGGAAACACGTCGAAACCCTACGCGAAAACGATTTTCTAGACTGACCGGGCCGACTTTTTGTACCGCGGCGAGTGAGAGAGTGTACATCAGTGAAGGTCTCCCCATTTTAGGTCCAGCTACGGAGTGAAAATTCCGGGTCGTGCAGAACCAGCAAGGGCGGGGCTAGCCCCGCCCTTGCTGGCGAATTCGCCGGGCGGCACGCCCCCGTTCGTCTACACCCTCCGGACGTATGGCCCTTCCCATATCATCCGGCCCTCTCGATCAATGTAGGAGATTGTCTTGATGCTCGATACGAGACAGCGCTGTTTCTCGAAGGAGTTTGTTCCCAAATATTCGCCGCTAAACGCACGCTCGCCATTTGCAGTAATGAAATGCGTCATCCTCTCGCCAACCGGTGAGACAGCAGCTAATCCCTCGGAAAATTGCTTCACATATCTATACACTGGTAAGATGGTAAATTGGCCGTGCTTATTTATATAGCCCCAAGGTCCCTTCTTTTCTGTTGCAGCGGCTGCTAAACCCTCTTGAAAGTCGTAGGCACTCCGGAATTGCACGGGAATCACAATCTCACCAAGCGTGTTGATGAATCCAAATGGCCCCCACCGCCCTCCCACTGCGACTCGAGCAAGATGGTTGTGGAATGGCAATGCAAAATCAAATCTCGGCTCGATGACGAAATGAGCCTTTCGGTCAATGTAACCCCATTTCCCACCCAATTTCACGGGAGCGAGCCCATGACTGAATTCACGGACGTCTTCGAAAAATAAAGGGATAAACTCCTGCCCTAATTCGTTGATGAATCCATATTGTTTTCCGTCCCAAACATATGCGGCCCCTTCGTTGAACGGGGATATCGCGTGGTATTTTGGCGGGACAATAATGCTCCCATCGCGGCCGAGAATGCCATGGCGATTACCAACGGTAAACTCTATTTTCCCCTCTGAGAACTTAAGTCCGACTCCTTGATGCGTGCACGGGATAACAAAAACGCCACTCCTGTCAATAGCGCCCCATTTGCCGTTCAGTCGAACAGGCGCTAGTCCCTCGCTAAAGGGTCTTGCATCATCAAAATGTGGATCAATAACCGTCTTGCCGGCCGCGTTGATGAACCCTGCCTTGAACTTGGTTCGGTTTCTGCCTTGCCGCACGTAAATTGGGTAAGCGTAATTATCAACGTAGGACATAGTCTCACGGAGGAGGAATGCCGCAATCGAGTTTGGAGTCATAAAACGTATCGCATTCGTTCGGTAGACGTTTCGGGAGTCTATCTTCTCCGTGATTCTTGAACGAACTCTAGGGGACGCATCCGGCTGGGCTGCCTCCACATGTCTCGTCTACCTCGTCGATGATTTCTTCAACTTCACCTTCGACTGCTTGGACAGTCGGATTTGACTGGGTGGTATTATAGGCTTTTATTGCGGCGTCCATGATGCCTCCAGCGTCTTGCCGTATCGTCCTTGCTGTGGGATCATCTGATGCGATCTGCTCCAGGAATGCCTGCACGTCTCCCCCGGCATTTTGAATGTCATCAAGCGCCATGTTGATGTCTTCCTCGTTCCATTGTCCGAATTGACGCGCGGTTTTCTGCTCCACATTTTCGATGATTTGCCGTATCTGTTCACTGTTGAGTCTGTGCATCGTAGAGTAGCCCCTATGCACGCCGGGATTTTGAAGAGGGCCTGTTGTCAAACGTCGAAAAAATTGTCCGGCCAAACTGTTCCAACCGTCCTTTGCTCGTATCAGCGCCAAGTCGACAAAATGGTGACCGACTGCGGCCACTAGCGGGAAAAAATCAAGATTACAACTGCCAGCATGAACGACTAGATTGCCGTTCGAATCTTTGGAATAAGTGTCTGGATCACACGAGTGACCATCCGCGTCCCTGTGAGATAGTGGATTATCCAGCACAAAGGCATAAAGGTTAAGGCTCTGAGGGTTGTTATAATCCGCGTAAGGCACAGCGCCTGGATTACTGGACCAGTCAGGCGAAGACGGAACAAGCTGGGACTCTCCCAGGAAGCGTTCGCGGACTTGTGCGGCCTCGACCGAACGTATGTTGGAGGTATTGAACGCGGTGAGCGAAACATTGCGCTCGTAAATATCGAAAAAGTCGCAAAGGCCTTCCGGCTTACGTTGAGCGAGTTATTCCGCAACGTCTGACAGCAAGTGGAATAAGCACAATTCTTGAGAATTTCGCAAAAAGTCTCGTCATTATGGCTGCTCTTTAGAACGCGCGGGAGTCCTCATCTTCGAGTGCTAAAAACGGTGAAAGAATATTAGGCTCGACTTCCGAGAGCACCGCTTTTACCGTAAGCACCTGGCTCCCAACCGCTCCCGAAAAACCAGTAAGCCTGCTCTTCAATTCCGTATTAGATATTCTTCAGTCTTTACCCTCCGCGAAGGCCCTTTTGGCCAAAGGAAAATGAGCAAATTTTCAATTGCTGCTGGAAATTCTGTAGTTCCCAAAGCAACTGTTCTTGGGCCGCCCCAGTCAACCGACCTGATTCAAGCCCCATATGTGAGGCGGGATTTCTGAATCCTCTCAACCAGAAGCTTCGCATCGGTGCGTTTCGTCCGCCCCCGAAGGGGGCGGACGCGCTCCGCGCGTCCAAGACCTTTTTGTTTTTCTCCATAGTTTTGGAAACTGCTCTTCGAGCAGTTTCGGCTCTCTTGGAGAGCCGATGGAATTCAAACAATGCTTGTGAACGGGACTCAAAGGCGTAAAACCGTATACCCTTAGGGTATACGGTTTTACGGTTTCAAAGTCCCTATTCCAACATCGCGAGTTCACTCACTCTCATCGTCGGGTGGAAAGTAGTGGAGCGCTTTTCCTTTGCCTCTCACAGAACGCCAATGTGGTCCCTCGCCTTCGCGCAGTGCATCTCGCCCTGAAGTTTCGGCCAAGCCAGCCCTGCGCAAGAGGTCCTTTTGACTTATCCCAGGAAATTCCCTAATCACACCCTCTATAGCCCTAACCAGTGAAGACGAACCAGAACTAGGTGGGCCAGCAGCGACAAAGCAACCCCTACCAATGTCAAATCGCATCGGGAGCGAGAATTCCTCTGCGAGGCGATGTTTGAAACACTCTAGGACCATGTGTCTGTTGTTCGGCCCTTTCTTACGAAGTTCGAAAGCAATGTCAACGCCCGCGAGAATGTCAGTCGACCCCCGGTACTGGCTTTTTGGAGACTTCGCTTTGTGATGTAGCAAAATGACTGTTGCTCCCGCGTCAGCTAAACGCCGTAATTCGGCTATAACTGATGCCATCTGATTGGCATTATTCTCGTCTGCGGAATGGGCCCTGACGAAAGAATCAAGAATGATGAGAGGTCGAACGCGCCTTGCAATCTTGAGGAGCCTCTTGTCGCCAATTTGTGGAGGAGGGTCGTGTAACCAGTGCCCCCACAATCTAATCTCCCCGTCCAATTTCAACACGTCCCTTCGCTCATGGATTAGAGACTCTGGATTCTCATAATCCACATAGAGGACTGGCGCTCGTATCGTCTTCCGCTCCAAGAAATCAGCGCCCTTAGACACTGCTCCGGCGAGGGACAATGCAAACCAGGTCTTGAAGCCAGCCGGCGGGGCAGTTAGCAATGTAAGAGAGGCTTGAGGGACCACACCTTCTATCAGCCATTCTCGAGGCAACGCTTGAAGCGTTGAGATTCTTGGTATATCCGAAAACTTTTTAATTCGTCCGGGACTAGTTGTTCGTGGAAAGCGTTGTATTCGTCTTTTGAAGCGCCCCTTTTTGCGCAAAAGCTCAAGCTCTCTTGCGGTTCCCCTTCTTACTGGGACATAAATTGATTCACCGTCTTCTAGAGATTCGACGGAACACCATATCGGGTTGTGATGACCTCTCCACTTTCGCTTCCATATTCTCCCCTTCCAAAAGCAATTCAAGTCGCCATTCGGACGCACTTCGATTACGGGTTCTGCCACTTGACCCTCCTAGTCAGCACGTAGGGGACTCTGGCGGAGAGGGGCCGTCTGACTAGGAGCCGCTGGGTAGCGGTGGAGATTTTCCCGGCCACCTCCGCCAGAAAATCCGCCTACGTTGTCTGGTGCAGGATGTGCCCGTTCAGAAAGCGCAGTGCACCGTTTATATTTACTCGCCGACACGACTGACGCCCTCCAACGAGCTATCATCCTCGCGAATTAGTTAAATGTTTTCATGAGGTGACCGCCACAAGAAGCTTTTGCCAGAACCCTGTATAGCGGCTGTATAGCGGACTTCTTCTTTTCTGGAAGTTTTAGACGTTTTGTCTACAATTGGAATGAATAACTTGCGGGGCGTCAATACGTCGAAACGGTTCGACTCCCCCCGCCTCCAAACTATAATCGTCAAGCGAATGAGCGTTTTATCGATGTTGTTTTGCTCGGATGCCAAATTTGTATCGTTCGTTGGCAG
>Ga0335075_10012853_pt1 | contig 12631 bp, 11 predicted proteins | sample Lox_Sample_24_FD_206723 | JGI IMG/M metagenome (GOLD analysis project Ga0335075, IMG submission 206723) | Soil microbial communities from Loxahatchee National Wildlife Refuge, Florida, United States - Lox_Sample_2.4 | ecosystem: Environmental > Terrestrial > Soil > Wetlands | place: USA... | reverse complement strand
GTTTCCGTCGCCGCCATCACCTGGGCCATCATGTCGTGACCGATGGTGTCGGTGCCGAACGGATGGGCTAGCGACGGGCCGGTGCCGTACGTATTGGTGATCTGAGCGTAGTTGTAGTGCCAGAACACCGGCCCGACTGTGGAGAACAGCAGGATCGCCACGAAGGTGAACAGGCCGATCAGCGCCATGCGGTGGTGGAAGAACCGCTGCCGCGCCATCTGGAACTGGCTGCGAGCCTTGATGGTCAGGCCGGCCTCGGCTGCGGCCAGCCCGGCAGCGGCCGCCTCGCCGTCGGCAGTCCCCGGCACACCCGGCGGCCGGGGAGCCGGCTCGCCGAGGACGACATCTAGCGGCTCCGGCACAACTGGCGCGAAGCTGGGTGAGCCGAACTCGGCGGCCTCGCTGGGGTCACGCATAGCGAATCCTAGGGTCGAGGAGGCCGTAGACGATGTCGGCGATGATGTTGAAGGCGACGATCAGCGCCGCGACGACGATCGTGTAGCCCATGACCACGTTGACGTCAGGGCTGACCGGGCCGGTCAGTCCCTCGTAGAAGAACCGTCCCATCCCCTCCCAGCCGAACACGATCTCCGTGATCACGGCGCCGCCCATGATCGCCGCGAAGTCCAGGGCGATGACCGTGGTCACCGGAATTAGCGCGTTTCGCAGCGCGTGCACGTACAGCACGCGGCGCCGGGACAGCCCTTTCGCCCTGGCCAGCCGGATGTAGTCGGCGTTGAGCACGTCGAGCAGCGAGGCTCGCTGGTACCGGCTCCACGCCGCGTAGGTAATCAGGACCAGCGTGAGCACCGGGAGGACATCGTGCGCGAGGTCATCGACCAACACGCTCCACGCACCGGTGGTACCCGGGTTGTTCTGCCCGATGGTGTAGAGGATGGGGCGCCCGAAGGCGTTGTCGATCTTCACCGCGAGGAAGTCCTTGAGCAGGATCGCGATCACGAAGACCGGGGTGGCATAGAAGATGTAGGCCAGACCGGTGGAGATGTGGTCGGCGACGCTGTACTGACGGACCGCGCTCATCACGCCGAGCCCGATTCCGAGTACCACCGAGATCACCACGGCCGGTATGACCATCTGCAGTGTGACCCACATCCGCGGCCAGATCTGCGGCCCGACCGGCTGCCCGAGCGTGCTGATCCCGAAGTTTCCGTGCACTACCCCGGTAATCCAGGTCCAGTATCGCTGCAGCAGGGGCTCATTCAGGTGCAGCTCGACCCGGGCAGCCTGGATGGTGGCGGGCGAGATGTGCGGGTTAGCCATCAGGGCCGACAGCGGGTTCCCCGACAGTGAGACGAGGATGTACAGGAAGAACGACCCGATGGCTATGACCAGCAGGCCGGCACCGACCCGGCGCAGGATGTAAGCCCCCATGGGTTCCCTTTCCGCGAGTCCCCGGCGGTCCGTTGTGACGGGCCGCCGGGGATCTCAGCCTCAGCTAGTCAGCCCAGTGAGATCAGGCCTTCAGGGCCCAGTTCTGTGCGTCCCACGGGATGCCAAAGCTGGTCGGGTTGGGGACTACGCCTGTGTACTTGGTCGACCAGCCGTAGTACACCGGGTTCTCGAACAGCGGCAGGGTTGCCATGTCCTTCCACAGCAGCGCATCGATCTGGTTGTACAGCGACGCGTCCGCGGTCGGGTTGAGGGTCGACAGCGCTTCGTCGAAGAGGGTGTCGACCTTCGGGTCTGAGTAGTGGTCCCAGTTGTCGCCGCAGAGCGCCGCGTTGGTGTACGAGCAGTAGATCGACTCGTTGCCAGACGGGAACGGCGACTGGACCCAGGCGAACTGGATCATGTCAAACTCACCCTTCGGGCCGACGGTGCCGAAGAGCGTGTTCGCGTCGTAGTTCTGAATGGTGATCTTGATGCCGATTGCCTTCATGTCGGCCTGGAACAGTTCCTCGATCTGCTGGCGCACCGGCACACCGGTCGTGGTCGAGATCGACAGGCTCAGGTCCGAGCCCTTCTCCGGGCCGAAGTTCGGGTGGAAGTAGCCATCCGAGCCCATGGTCATGCCGGACGCGGCGAGCAGCTGCTTCGCCTTGGTCGGGTCGAACCCTCCCACGCTGCCGCTCGTGTTCGAGTACTGCGGCTGGATCGGCATGTAGATCCGGTTCTGCAGCACCTGAGCCTGGGACGCGCTGGCCGGATCGACGGTGGAGAAGATCGGCTTGACGAGTCGCTGGACCATCTGCTCCCGGTTCGTGCCCAGCGCGATCGCATCCCGCACGTCGAGCTTGGCCAGGTACGGGTTGGCCTCGTTGAAGTCGATGTGCTGGAACTCCAGGCCGTTCTGGACCGAGGCAGTGAAATTCGAGATTCCCTTGATGGAGTCCGCGTAGGCCACCGACGCGATCACCGGGTTCACCATGTCAGCCTCGCCGCTCTGAATCGCGGGGGCGTCCTGGTTGTCGTCAAGGATGAACCGGAAAATGATCTTCGACAAGTGCGGTTTCGGTCCCCAGTAGTGCGGGTTGGGCACCTCGACCAGGTCCTCGCCCTTGGTGTAGCTCTGGATCTCGTACGGTCCGCCGGACACCTCGACCGCGGGGCCGAAGCTCTGGAACCCGTTGTTGAATCCGTACTTCTGCGCGATGTGCGCGGGAATCAGCGGAGTGAACAGAGACTGCCAGTCGGCGAATGGCTTGGAGAACACGACGGTCACTGTCTTGCCGCCGTTCGACCCGGTCACCGACGAGATCTGGCTGTACCCGGCGGTGCCTGCCGGGAGGAACGTCTTACCGCCCACGTCCTTGTACTTCGGGTTGCCGCTCTGAGCTTCCCAGTTGTAGATGAAGTCGGACGCGCTGATCGGTACGCCGTCGGACCACTTCGCCTTCGGGTTGATCTGGTAGACAACGGTCTGCGGGCTCGACTTGGTGACCGCGGCACTGGTGACGACTTCGGTGTTGAGCTTCACCGTCGCGTTCGGCTGCGTCACGTACACATTCGGCCATACCTGGTCCAGGATCTCGGCCAGCACGAACTCGTTGTCGTCGGCCTGCAGGACGTTGAAGCCCGCCACGTCCTCATCGAGGGCGTAGGTGAGCGTGCCGCCATTCGTCGGCTTGCCAGATGTCGTTGACGGACTGCTGCTGCCGCAGGCAGCCAGCACGAGTGCTCCCACCGCAGCGAGAGCAGTTAAGTACAAGGACGGATGTCTGAATCGACTCATGCTTGCCTCCATACCGGCTCCGAGGCCGCGCGGCACACCACTGTGCTGCTGTGAGCTTCGCGCTGTCCGCGCGACTCATGAGCCTTAGCTTGCCGGCAACGCTACGAGCGCGAGATGTCAGCGACAAGTGCCAAAAAGGTTACAAGTTAGGCATCGTTCGACGACAGGCGAGCGCAATTGCATCCCCCGTTCGCGGACCTTTCCACATGATCGGCGCAGACGACCGCGGGCGCATGCGACACCCGCCACGAACAACCTCGTTACCGGAACGATTCAGGCGAAGATGGTGGAAAGCTACCTCGCCGACGGGGGCTTGCGGATGGGTGAAGTGCCGGTGGCCGCATCGCGGCGCCATGGCGGCGTGCCGTTGATCTCTATCTCCAGGGAGAAGCTGAGGAACGTCCTGATCACCACGATCAGGCCCAGGACCAGGACATTGTCGAGCGTGGGCGCGACCGCGATCGTCCGGACCAGGTCGGCCGCCACCAGGATCTCCAGGCCCAGCAGCAGCGCACCGCCGAGAGTCCGGCGCATCAGCTCGTAGGCACGCCTTGCCCGTCGCGACCGTCGCCAGGTGACCCCGGCGACCACGAAGGACCACACGGCTCCGACAGCAAGGATGAGCACGCCGAGTGCTTCGAAGGCTTCTGCGACGTGGCCCATGACCTCGGCGTAGGTCATGACGCTGACCAGGCTGAGCCGGCGGGCAGCATGCGACAGAAAGTAGCCGGCTGATAACCGGACGTGTCAGCGAGGCCGCCTGGCTGACCGTTCAGTGGCCGTTCAGTGGCCCAGGGCCAGCTGCGCAACCTCGACGATGACCAGGATCATCGCGACGCCCAGGTAGAGCCGCAGGGCGCCCATCCCGATCTTGCGGCCTGCCGACATGGCGGGACGCTGCAGCAGGCCCGCTGGCCAGCCCGGCCGCATCGGTGAACTGGCCGAACAGGTGGCTGTGCGCGAACGCAGCGGTGCCAGGCAGGACCAGCCGGATTCGCCGCCTATTCGGCTCGACCGCGAACCCGTTGCCGAGACCGCCGCCCTGGCTTACAGCCTGAGCCAGCCGCAGCGCAGCCGCCAGTGACTGCCAGCCTGCAGATGGCTCACAATGGCGCGCTGCAGCACCGTGCGCTGCGGCACGCCGGCCAGATCGCCGACGGCCCGGCGGAACACGAACTGCACCACATCCTTATCTCCCGGCAGCCAGGCAGGGACCAGAGTGAACTGCCGCTGGAACTGGATGATGTTGCTGTCGGCTGGAAGATAATCGGTCAGCTGATCGTCCAGCAGCCATGACTCGCAGATGGCGAGCCGGCGAGTTGGCGACGGGAAGTACCGGCCGAAAAAGGCACGGGCATCTGCAAGCGAATCTGCGCATGCCTCCGGCGTCAGGGGTCCGCCCTCAGGGATGTGCACGCCGACTGCGTCGTCACCCGGCTGGAATCCGGTCCCCAGAGTCGTGACCTGGCCGTCGTCGTACCAGCATCGCGGCGAGAGCCAGCCGCCCTCGACCCGCAGCAGGTTGTACTGCAGCCGGCCGAACTCGTAGATCAGGCCGCGCAGATGAGTCAGCAGCCAGAACGGCTCGTCCACCCCGGTCTCGCCGTACACGCGCCGGTAGATGGCCATATGCCGGCCGAGGTCGGTGAAGATGGCGGAGGATTCTTCCGGCGGGATGCCCCGCTGCACCAGCCATTCGGCAGTGGCGGGCAGCGTGGCCAGGAACAGGTGCACAGGAAAGCAGCGCCCTGGCGGGCCAAGAGCGGCCGGCAGCTGCGGCAGGTACACATCCCGGAAGGCGGGATCACCCAGGTGCGCGATGATCAGCTTCTGGCACTGGCGAAGCATCCACTGCAGGCCCGGTGACCGGTCGAGGTACCGCTGAGTCGCAAGCACCACCGCGGCGTCTTCATCGCTCACGCCCAGGCGCTCCAGCGTCGCGGCGTCCTGGCCGGAGTGCAGCGGCAGATCGGGCTCTCCGGCCGGTGCCGCGTCGAGACTCGCGAGCCAGCCGGCATAATCAGCACCGAGCCCTAGCTCGTTCGCCGCCATCCGGGACTCAGCGGACAACGCAGGCATCCGGTTACCCTCCCACACGGCACGGTATCCCGAGCGCCGAAGGGGGTAACTGCCGGAAGGAGAGCGAGGTGCGATGAGATGAGCCATCCCGACACGGGCTGGGTTGCCAGGCTTGTGCAGCCGCTGCGGGTGGCGCCGGGAACGACGGTCCGTCTGCCGGGCAGCTTCGATCCGGCCGAGCGGTTCGGAGTACGGAAGAAGAGCGACGGCGTGGAACTGCTTCGCCAGGGTGTCGACCTGCTTGCCCAGTACCAGGACCGGCTGTCGGCGCAGGACACCTATGCGGTCCTCGTCGTGCTCCAGGGCATGGACGCCTCCGGCAAGGACAGCACTATCAGGCACGTGATGAGCGGGGTCAACCCGCAAGGCGTGCACGTCTCCAGCTTCAAGACGCCGTCAGCCGCCGAGCTCGGCCACGACTTCCTGTGGCGCCATAACGTGCGGCTGCCGGCCCGCGGCGAGATCGGCATCTTCAACCGGTCGCACTACGAGGAGGTCCTCGTCGTCCGGGTGCACCCGGAGTACCTGGGGCGGGAGAAGATCCCCGCGGCCGCCAAGCGGCATGAGGACGTCTGGCAGCGACGGTACCGGGAGATCAACGACTGGGAGCGGTACCTGACCGACAACGGGATCCAGCTAGTCAAGCTGTTCCTCAACGTGTCGAGACAGGAGCAGCGAGCCCGCTTCCTTCAGCGGATCGACCAGCCGGAGAAGAACTGGAAATTCTCCGCCGCCGACATCGCCGAGCGCCAGTACTGGGACAAGTACCAGCTCGCCTACTCCGAGATGCTCACGCATACCAGCACGGCGTGGGCACCCTGGTACGTGCTGCCGGCGGACCACAAGTGGTTCAGCCGGATCTGTGCCGCGGCCGTGATCGCGAAGACACTCATCGAGCTCGACCCTCGCTACCCGGTCCCTGGCGCTGACGCACAGCAGCAACTGCGGAAGGCGCAGGCAGAGCTGGAAGCTGAGGAGCGCTCGCGAACCGGCGCAGCCGGAGGCTGTTCGACACCACGAAGACTGAGCTGACGGCCATCGCTCCGCCGGAGATGAGCGGATTGAGGAAACCCAGCGCGGCCAGCGGCAGCGCGGCCACGTTGTAGGCGAATGCCCAGAACAGATTGCCCTCGATGATGCGGAGGGTACGGCGGGACAGTGCGATGGCCTCGGGCACGGCGCGCAGGTCGCCGCGAACGAGTGTCAGGTCGGATGCCTCGATCGCGACATCGGTGCCGGTACCCATCGCCAGGCCGAGGTCCGACTGGGCCAGCGCGGCCGCGTCGTTCACTCCGTCGCCGACCATCGCCACCACCCGGCCAGCGGCCTGGAACTCCCTGATCGTCTGCACCTTGCCGGCCGGCAGCACTCCGGCGATGACCTCCTCGATGCCGACCTGGGCCGCCACCGCCGCAGCAACGCGAGAGTTGTCGCCGGTGAGCAGCACCGGCCGCAGGCCCAGGCGGCGCAGCTCAGCGATCGCCTCGGCTGACGTGGGCTTGACCGTGTCGGACACCACCAGTACGCCGCGGACGCGGCCGCCCCAGCCTGCGAACACCGTTGTCTGGCCGGAGGACTCGGCCTGCTGAGCCCGCTCCGCCAGGGCGGATGGGACTGCCAGCGCCCACTCCTGCTCCAGCCAGGAACGCCGCCCGGCCACCACCGCGTGCCCCTCGGCAACGCCCGACACGCCCCGCCCCCGATGACTGGCGAACCCGGTCACGGCGGGCAGGCTCGCCTGCAGCCGGTACACCCCGGCTGCGGCGATCGCCGCGCCGATCGGGTGCTCGGAAGCATCTTCCACGGCCGCCACCAGCCGCAGCAGCTCCGTGGCATCCTGGCCGGCCACGGGAATCACGTCGACCAGGCTCATCCGCCCGGTAGTGACGGTGCCGGTCTTGTCCAGCACCACAGTGTCGATCTTCCTCGTGGACTCCAGCACGTCCGGGCCCTTGATCAGGATTCCGAGCTGGGCGCCCCGGCCGGTGCCGACCAGCAGTGCGGTCGGCGTAGCCAGCCCGAGAGCGCAGGGGCAGGCGATGATCAGCACGGCCACCGCAGCGCTGAGCGCTGCCACGGCCGGCTGGCCGGCCGCCAGCCAGGCGACTAGCGTGACGACCGAGACCCCTATCACCAGGGGAACGAAGACACCAGAGACGCGGTCCGCCAGCCGCTGCACCGCCGCCTTCCCGCTCTGGGCGTCCTCCACCAGCCTGGCCATCTGTGCCAGCTGGGTGTGCTCGCCTACCCTGGTCGCCCGCACCACCAGGCGGCCGCTGCCGTTGACTGTCGCCCCGGTCACCTCATCGCCTGGCTTGACTGCTGCCGGAACGGGCTCGCCGGTCAGCATCGACGCATCCACCGCCGAGCTGCCGTCCGCCACGACACCGTCGGCGGCGATCTTCTCACCAGGTCGGACGACGAACATGTCACCCACGGCAAGCTGGCTGACTGGCACCCGGATCTCGGCGCCGCCGCGCAACACCGCGACGTCCTTGGCTCCCATCGACAGGAGCGCAGCAAGCGCCTCCCCCGACCGGCGCTTGGCTCGCGCCTCCAGGTAGCGCCCGGCCAGGACCAGCACCGTTACTCCGGCGGCCACGTCCAGATAGGTAGCGTTCGCCACCGCGTCGCGCGCGACCAGCGCGAAGCCGGTGCGGAGGCCGGGCGTGCCGGCGGAGCCGAAGAACAGCGCGTACAGCGACCACAGGTAGGCGGCGGTGACACCGGTCGAAATCAGGGTGTCCATCGTCGCCGTCCCGTGCCGGGCGTTGGCCCAGGCGGCCTTGTGGAACGGCCATGCGCCCCAGGCCCAGACCGGTGTCGCCAGAACGAGGGACAGCCACTGGTAGTAGCGGAACTGCAGCGCGGGCACGAACGCGAGCACCAGCACCGGCACGGTCAGCGCGGCGCAGATCGCCAGCCGCTGTCGCAGCGAGCCGACCTCGTCCGGCTGCCCGGCCTTTCCTGCACCATGGCCTGCCGCTGGCTCGCCATGGCGCGGGGCCGGCAGCGTTGCCGTGTATCCGGCCTGCTCCACCACCCGGACAAGATCCTCGGGCGCGACGGTGCGCGGAGCGCTCACTCGCGCCTTCTCGGTGGCGAAGTTGACGGTCGCGGTGACCCCGTCCAGGCGGTTCAGCTTCTTCTCGATCCGCGCAGCGCACGACGCGCAGGTCATCCCGCCGATCGCCAGGTCCACGGTACGGACGGCACCGTCCTGGAGTGCAGGCGTTTCCACCGTTGGGTCACCGGTAACGGTGGTCACTCTCCCGCTCCTTTCTGCCTGGTCAGCCGCTGGTGAGCCGGTAGTCGCCGGCCTCGTCCAGCGCTGCGCTGACCGCGCCGGCCGCCAGCGGCGCATCGCTGGTGACCGTGACCGCGGACTGCCCGCCCGGCACGAGCTCGACTGACACGGCGGTGACGCCGCCCAGCCTGGTCAGCTCCTCGCTGACGGCGCGGACGCAGTGCTCGCAGGTCATCCCCGTCACCGCGTAAGTTGTCGCTATCATCCGATTCCTCTCGAGCGGTCACGGCTGGTTTCAGGAGCGGACCAGCCGCGCTATCGCATCCGAGGCCTCGCGGACCTTGGCCCCGGCGGCGTCGCCGCCCTCGGCGACCGCCTGGGTAACGCAGTGGCTCAGGTGCTCATCGAGCAGGCCGAGTGCAACCGATTGCAGCGCCCTGGTCACGGCCGAGACCTGGGTCAGGATGTCGATGCAGTACTTGTCCTGGTCGACCATCCGCTCCAGGCCCCTGACCTGGCCCTCGATCCGGCGCAGCCGAGCCAGGTAGTCGTCTTTGTGCTGGCTGTATCCACGCACTGCGTCCTCCAGCCCGTCGGCCATCGTCAATGACTACTATACCCCGGCATGGTATTTGGGCCCGGCCCGGTACGGCCTCAGCCGCTGATGGCCGCGGCGAGGACGCGGCGGAACTCGACCGATACGCGGTCGGCCCTGGTGTGCAGCTCGGCGGCCAGGTCGAGCGGGAACTCCAGTCCGGACAGGGCCCGGCGCTGCAGGTCCAGGTCCTCTTCAAGGATCGACATCTCGTACTTGACGGCGCTCTCGGCCTGTTCCGGGTCCGCGAGGCCTGGGCCCGTCGCTGTCTGGTACAGCCGGCAGCGGCGCTCGTCCGCGGGCTGGGCCGTGAAAGTGAGGAAGAGCCACCCGTCGGCATCGAGGAACTCCAGCAGCAAGGTCGCGGTCAGCGGAGCCTGGTACCGGTAGGTCATCCGGCGGCGCTGGATCGCCGGCCGGGTGCCGTCACGCACCGCCGGATCGCTGAGATTGGTGAACGTGTGCTCGCGCACGGCCGTGAACGACAGGTCGCGGCGGTCGATCTCCGCGCGCGGGATGGGTTCCGGCCCGGCACCCCCGATCGTGGCCGCGTGGACAAACGGAAAATGCGCCTCGTCGAGGAAGTTGTCGATGAGGAGCGCCGCGTTCGCCTCCACCTCGACGACCGGGAGGAACACCGTCGCGATCCCGTCCCCGCCGAGGGGTGCCTCCGGGCGCGGTTCCGGACGCAGATCAGGGATGGGAGCGCGCGGCGGCTTCGGGGCAAGCCACACCATGCCATCCTGCTCGGCCACTCCGGCCGGCTGGCTCAGCGTGGCCCGCTCCGGGAGCACCGCGGTGTCTTCGAGCGCCGGGATCTCCACGCACCTGCCGTCGCGGGCAAAGCGCCAGCCGTGGTAGGTGCACTGCAGTGTGCCGCCGGCGAGCTGACCGGCGGACAGGCGAGCCCTGCGGTGCGGGCATGCGTCGGCAAACGCGGCGATCCCGTCACTGAAGCGGGCCAGTGCCCAGCCCTGACCGCCGAGGCGGACGGCGACGGGCTCCCGGCCGACCTCCGAGGACAGCGCCACGGGATGCCAGAACTCCGCGAGCGCCGGATGCGCGTTGGTGAACTCCTCAGCTGCCATGCTCTTATCGTCGCGCACTCGGGTTCCGCGCGCGGGTGCGCATGGTCACCCGGAAGCCCGGACAATAAGCCTGGGCGCGAGGAGAACCTGGAGCGGCCTCGTGCTGCTCGCGCCCGCTGGGCGGCCGGGGAATTGCACGCCGTCGACGCACACCGCGGCCACCGCGGCGAGGGGCTGTGCGACGCTGCTGAGCCCGATCATCGCAGCGGTCGGCGAGTCGTCGAATCCGATGATGGCGACATCCCGGCCAGGCCGGCCGCCGCGCGCTGTGACCTCAGCCCATGCGCCGACGGCGAGGGTGTCGCTGGCGCAGACGAGGGCTGTCGGCGGCTTCGGCGAGTCAAGGAGGCTGGCACAGGCCTGCCGCCCTCGCTCGAGCAGGTCCTCAGTGCGGCGGGATAGCCCCGACAGGGGCAGCCCGGCAGTTCGGCACGCCTGTTCCCAGCCGGAGAAGCGGTCCTCGCCGACGTCGGAGCCGCCGGGCCAGCCGATAAAGGCGATCCGCCCGTGGCCAGCCTCGATCAGGTGCTCGGTGGCCTCGCGGACACCGCCGGCACCGTCGACGTCCACCCATGGGTGAATGCCCTTGGTCCCCCAGGGCCGGCCGAACGTGACGAACCGAGTGCCCTTGCTCTGCAGCCACGGGATGCGCTGATCCCCGCGGTGCGTGGCGGTGAGCACCAGAGCGTCGATGTCGTAGTCGCTGAGGAGCTCGCCGTAGGCCATCATCTCGGACGCGTCGTCCGTCCCGGTGACCAGCAGGATCCGATATCCGCGTCGCTGAGCCTCCTGCGTCAGAGCATGCAGGAAGTCCTCGATCAGCAGGTTCCTGGTGCCGCTGGCCGCGGTGATTCCGACGGCGATGAGGTTGGACCTGCGCGTCCGCAGTGCCTGTGCAGCCTTCAGCGGCCGGTAGCCCGCCTCCGCGATGGCCCTCTCCACCCGCCGCCGCGTCCGCTCACTCACCCGGTGCGGCGCGTTGATGACGTTCGAGACGGTCTGCCGGGAGACGCCAGCCGCGCTGGCCACGCTGGCGATGGTGGGACGGCGTCCAGCTCCTGAAGGACCGCCCCCCAACGCTCTAGGTAGCACCTTTGCCTCCTTGATCCACGAACAGGAGGCAGGGACTTTGATCGTTCAAAGTGCTAACATGCACGTATCAATGATGGTTTGTCAAGCTCTGGCCGAAGGTCCCTGATGTCCGCACCTGACCAGCCCTGGCTGCATGACCTGGTCACCACGCTGAGCGCACCGACGACGGTCCTGGGCGAGTCCAGCGGGCAGATCCGGGCGCTGGGCGCCCAGGGTGTTCTGCACGCGGACGTCCGGGTGCTCTCCGCGGCGGTCCTCACGGTCGGCGGTGTCGAGCCCGGCCCGGTCAGCGGCGGGATCACAGGCGCGCAGACCGCGCGGTTTACCGGTGTCGCGCGGGCGCTCGGCGACGACTGGACTGCCGATCCGAAGGTTCAGGTCGACCGCGAGCGCACCGTGACCGCCGGCGAGGTCAGCGAGCGTATCCGGCTCAGCTCGTTCTCCGGCACGCCGGTTCACACCGTGCTGTCGCTGACGGTGGCAGCCGACCTGGCTGACGTGCCGCAGATCAAGTCCGGTCGTCCTGCCGCGCCTGCCCTTGTGCGTGCCCGGCCGGCCGCTTTGGCGATGCTGAGCTGGGAAAACGAGTCCGTACGTGTAACGCTGACCGCGGCCGGCGCGAGCGTGTCGCTGTCAGACGACGGGACCGCAGCCGTCCTGAGCTGGCCGGTGCGGCTCGACGGCCGCGGCGTGCACGAGGTTAGCTGGCACCTCTGCGTGAGCGACGGGGCTGCCGCGGTTGCTCCTGCGTCCTCGCCGCCGTGGCGCGTCTCGGCGATGGCCGACGATACCCGGCTGCCCGCTCTGCTGGCACGGTCGCTCGACGACGCGGACGCGCTGAAGATGACGACGCCAGGCGCGCCGGGCGACATCTTCCTTGCCGCCGGAGCGCCGTGGTATTTCACCTTGTTCGGCCGGGACAGCGTGTGGGCGGCGCGCTTGCTGCTGCCATTCGGCTGGCAGCTCGCCGCGGGCACGCTGCGGACGCTGGCGGCACTTCAGGGAACCAGGGAGAACCCCGTGATTGCCGAGGCTCCGGGCAAGATCCCGCACGAGCTGCGGCGCGGCGGTTTTGTCAGCTACGAGTCCATCGACAGCACTGCGCTGTGGGTCTGCCTGCTGCATGACGCCTGGCGCTCCGGCATGCCGGACGACCAGGTCGCTGCCCTGCTGCCGAACCTCGGGGCGGCACTGGAGTTTCTGCCCTGCTATGGCGACTCTGACGGGGACGGCCTGCTTGAGTACGTCCCTGCCAGCGGAGGGCACCGGCTGTCGAACCAGGGCTGGAAGGATTCCCGGGACGGAGTCAGGTTTGCCGATGGCAGCATCGCGGTTCC
>Ga0335075_10012852_pt1 | contig 12631 bp, 17 predicted proteins | sample Lox_Sample_24_FD_206723 | JGI IMG/M metagenome (GOLD analysis project Ga0335075, IMG submission 206723) | Soil microbial communities from Loxahatchee National Wildlife Refuge, Florida, United States - Lox_Sample_2.4 | ecosystem: Environmental > Terrestrial > Soil > Wetlands | place: USA... | reverse complement strand
GTGGGGGAGAGCACATCACGCGATCTGGGTGATTCACCTGGATCGTGCGATGAAAGCTCACCCCGGCGACCGAGAACCTTGGCGGCTAAGAACCTAGAAGGGAGCTTGCCATGAGCGCGCCTGGGGTGACCCGGTATCGCGTCGCGCGGCTGACGTTCGACGCAGGTCAGCCGTACGAGAAGTTTCGCGCCCGGTTTGAGGCCGCCGTGCCCGCGCGGGATCTGGAGCAGCCCGGCGCGGCCGCCGGGCGGCACGCACGGCTGAACGAGATCAGCGCGGGCGCGATCGCACGCAGCCCGTACGGTTTCGTGCTTTACTGGCGCGCCGAGACCGTGCCGCGGATGACCGATGCCGGGGAGCAGCGGCCGGGCACCGCGTACCTGATCGGCAGCGACGCGGTCAGCGAGCGCCTCTACCTGCAGAACCCGGCGATGATGCTGTACGTGCCGCTGCGCGCGCTCATCTACATCGACGCCGCGGACCGGACCCGGTTCGCCGTGGACCAGCCGAGCACGCTGTTCTCCGGCTTCGCCGACCCGGATCTCGCCCGGGCAGGCCGTGAACTCGACCGCCGTCTCGCCGGCTTGCTCGGCACGCTCGGCATCACGGCAGGCCGGCTGCTGCGCGCGGCGACGTGGCCGGTGGAGGCGACGGTCAACGGCCACGAGGCGGCGGGATGAGAACGGAGATCTCTGGGTGACCGAATTCGGTCACCCAGAGATTGGAGTGGGGTGAGCGACGGGATTTGAACCCGCGACACCCAGGACCACAACCTGGTGCTCTGCCAACTGAGCTACGCCCACCATCGCCGCCGGGCTGACCATGATCGCGGCGTTGAAACGCCCGTTCCCCGCCCGGCTGAGAAAAGTATAGCGGTCCCGCGGCCGCGAACGACCGCGTTACTGGGCCGGTGCCGCGGGCGGCTGGTTGCCGTACTTCGCGGCGATCTGCCGGGCCGTCGCCGAGTCTGGCCCCGGCTGCGGGACGAACAGCGCCTCCCGGTAGTACCTGAGCTCCTGCACGCTCTCCGTGATGTCGGCCAGCGCCCGGTGCCCGCCGTGCTTGGCGGGGGAGGCGAAGTAGATCCGCGGGAACCAGCGACGCGCCAGCTCCTTGATCGACGACACGTCGACCATCCGGTAGTGCAGCCAGGCGTCGAGCTCGGGCATGTCGCGGGCGATGAACCAGCGGTCGGTGGCGATCGAGTTGCCGCACAGCGGCACCTTGCGCGGCTCGGCGACGTGCGTGCGCACGTAGGCCAGCACGGCGTCGGCGGCTTCGGCGAGCGTCACCCCGCCGGGCAGGTCGGCGAGCAGCCCCGACGTCGTGTGCATGGTGCGCACCACGTCGCTCATCTGGTCAAGCGCCTCGGCCGGAGGCTTGATGATCAGGTCAATGCCGTCGTCGAGCAGGTTCAGGTCGGCGTCGGTCACGAGGCACGCGATCTCGATCAGCGCGTCCCGCTCGACGTCCAGCCCAGTCATCTCGCAGTCGATCCACACCAGCCGGTCGTTCATCTCAACAACATTACCGGCTGACGGCAGCGCGGCACCCTACTCCAAGCCGCCGCGGACCGACTCCCCGGCCTGTCGATTGCGCAATTTGTCAAGTGAGAAACGCGGCCTTCCGCGAAAGCCATGGTCAGAGTATCGTTACCTGCTGGACCGCCAGGATTCGAACGTGCAGACGTATCGTTATACACACGGTCTTTGTCCGGTTTCGGCGGTTGCGGCTGCCGACAACCCTGACTTTCCCATGACTCATCCGGTGGCTTTCCAGCCTCTCACCAGCGCAGGCGTCGGATACCACGCTACAGGAAGTGGCAGATCACGATGACCAGGACAGCAGTCAGGACGATGCGGATCAGGAACAGCGTGAACCTGTCCCGCAGGAACCGGAGGTTCGCCCGCGTGTCGTCATTAAGGTTCATCACGCTTGGCCCCTTGCTCTTAGGGTTTGCGGGCCACGCCGGCGTACATCAGCGTCCGGCCTTCCGGTTGCGCGACAAACGGTTCGGGTCGCCACGCGCTGACGCTGACCACGCCCGGCCCGGCCAGTTCCAGCCCGTCAAAGAACCTTGTGGTGGCGTCTCGGGTGCGGGGGTGCGCCTGCGCGGTGGCGTTGGCGTAGACCGCTTCCGCCCTGCGTCCGGCGTCCGCCCCAACGTCGTCGGCCGTGATGTGCGAGATCACCAGGTAGCTGCCGGGCGGCATGGCGTCAGTCAGCGTGCGGGTGATCGCGTACGGGTCTTCATCGTCGCTGATGAAATGAAGCACGGCGGTTGCCAGCACCGCGAACGGCTGGTCAAGGCTGATCAGCGCCCGCAGTCCAGGATCTTTGAGGATCTCGGCCGGGTGGCGCAGGTCGCCGCTGATCGCGGCGACCGTGGGGTGAGGGTCAGCGAGGAGCGCGCGGGCGTGCGCCACCACAACGCGGTCATAGTCGGCGTAAACCACCCGCGCGTCCGGCGCGGCTTTCAGCGCTACCTCATGCACGTTCTCCCGCGTCGGTAGCCCGGGGCCGATGTCGATGAACTGGCGGATACCCTGCCCGGCGAGGTACCGCACCGCGCGGCCCACGAACTGGCGGTTCTCCCGGCACGCGACCGCCCCATCGGGGATGAGCCGGATGAGCGTTTCGGCTGCGGCGCGGTCTGCTTCGAAGTTGTCTTTCCCGCCGAGCAGGTAGTCATAGATCCGGGCGACGTTCGGGACCGGAGTATCGACGGAGGGGACCGGGGGCCAGTCCCTGTCAGGGGCTACCACGGCTCATCGTCCGGGAACTGCCCGGCCGTTTGGACGAGGCGATCGGCAAGTCGCTCGCGTTCTTCGCGTTCTTCGTACAGCGCGCCGAGTCGCCCGTCTGCGCGCCCGCTATCGTCGGGCGGTCCTTCGTCCGGCGATGCCTCAAGCGCGGTGATCTCGCGGGCCAGTTCCGACGTGGTCAGCTGCCACGGTGGCAGAGCGGTTTTCATGACGGTGCGGCTTCCGTGATGCGTCCGATGCGTCCCGATGCGTCTAGCAGCCCCGGCCCCGCGCGACGCATCACTTGCGCTGGGGCCAGGGCAGCCCTGCAGGGCCTGGAATCGGATGCGGAAGGCATCGCAGCCCTGCAGAGCCGCTTTGAAGCGTACAGGCTAGACAGGCTACACGTCTAATACGTACTAAACGTCTAGCCTAGGTTAGACATACCGGACATACTAGCCGTACAACCTGGTCAGATACGGTTTGTCTCGTGAGCCACGTTGACCAGATGGATCCCACGCCGCTGTACGTCCAGCTTGCGAACATCCTCCGGGGGATGATCGAGTCGGGCGCGTTGCAGCCGGGTGCCGCTCTGCCCAGTGAGAGCTACCTGCAGCAAGAGCACGGCGTGGCACGTGGCACGGTGCGTACGGCGATAGGCATCCTGCGCGATGAGGGACGAGTGATCACCATCGCCGGCCGTGGAACGTTCGTCAGCCCGTCCCGTTCGCAAGGCAAATGAACTGGCCGCTCTTACCGGTCCTTCCTGAGCCTGAGCCCCGAAGCAAAGAAACCCACCTGTGCGGCCCGGCGGTCATGTGGCAAGCTAGCGGAATGAGCACAGAGGGCCGTCTTTGGGTCGGGCCGATACTTGTCAATAGTCTTCTCCACGGCGTTGGGGATGAGCTTCTATCAGTATTCCGAGACGACATGATGGAATCGGTAATTATTCCAGAGGACGCAGGATACTTTAAGGGTGTCAAATTTCGGGCTCCAGGACGGCACATAGCTGCCCGCCTGGACCTAATGGGTCTGACAGCTGAACTTGTTTATGAGCATCTAGAGACCCAATTTGGCAATATCAAGGCGCATTATGCTGAGTCGTTGTCGGTATTCAAAAATACTCTTGCCCAGGAGTCAAGGGAGAGAATGGAACGGGATATACCGCTTCTCGCCTCCTTGACAGCCCAAGACTGGGTGCAGGGTCTAGCGAGTGCGCCGGAAGGCGATTCGGAGACACTCGACCCGGTGGCCCGAAGCCGCACGTGGTTCGTAAATCACCTTCTTCGCTGGGATGAGCGGTTGGCACTAAGAGCTGTGTTGCTAAGTTTCCCTGATTGGGAAGTGACCTTGGAGGTGGCTCACCTGGAAGGCGCCAGAATTCTGAGGGATGCGCGGCGCGGTTTGATGGCATCTGATGCAGTCACGGTTTTGGATGGTATGGCTAGGATGTATGCCCCGGTAATTGTACTGACCGAAGGGCGCACTGACGCAGAGTTTCTTAAAGCAGGATTGGATATTCTTTATCCCTATCTAAGAGATCTAATCCGATTTCTAGACTACGATCAGCGGGCAGAGGGCGGCGCTGGGGCTCTAGCTCGCATGGTTCGCGCCTTCGCGGCATCCGGTATCGTAAATCGGGTGGTAGCTATGTTCGACAATGACGCGGCGGCGGCAGATGCAATGCGAGTCCTAGATTTCGAAAAGCTTCCGATTCATATACAGGTCCGCACATATCCGTCAATTGAGATTGCGGAAAGCTACCCTACGATCGGGCCCCCGCGGCAGGAGTTGCCCGGCAGTAGTATTGCTCTAGCTGATGTTAACGGACTAGCAGGGAGCATCGAGATGTACCTTGGTCGAGATGTTCTAGAAGACAGCGACGGCGAATTGCGCCCGGTTCAGTGGAAGTCTTATATTTCGCCAGTCGGAAGATATCAAGGCGAGATCACCGATAAGGCCGACATTCACGAGTCATTCCGCAATAAATACAAGCTAGCTTTGACCCAACCCGATGCAATCTCACATCAGGACTGGAAGGACATTCGCTTGATAATTGATACCATAAGGGATGCTGCGCAGTCGGCATTCCCATTGCAATGGACTTGGCTTCCGCGCCTTGGAAGCGCTTGGCAACAAGACTAGTCGCTCATGACCATCTAGATAGATCAGAGGGCATCGGGGATGTCTCTAGAGTGGGTGGCGCCAATTGTGACGGGTGTTGTCAGTATTGCAGGTCTATCTGCAACGGTTTGGGTCGCAAGCCAAGGCCGTAAACATGCCGAACGCTTGGCGAACGAGGCAACTAAGAACACTCTTGAACTGGCGCGGCAAACTCGTTCGCAAGAACGAATCGAGACCGCGTATCGAAGGCTATTGGAAGTTGCCACCACGACCACCTACTTTGTGACAGAGGCCGATATAGTATGGTACAGACATGCAAAACCTCCTGACATTGATGAGGTGGCGTATGAAGTTTCCATTCTTCTGGCTATCTATGCAAGTCAGGAAATGCGTGACGCTTATTCCGCTTGGCAGGAATCTGTCGAGAAGCTTCGTGACCTTCTCGACAGCCTTCCCCCGAAGAAACACTGGTATGAGAAGAAGGATATAGCTGTCAAATTCAGGAAGGAATCGGAGACTACAGTCAACCTTCTCCATGAGGTATATGCCGTCACCCGCAAGGAATTGACTTGAGCGATGTCTCGATGACTGTCAGCGGATGAGGTGCGAGGTGCCCGCCACTGACCGTTAGATCACGGTGATGGCGCATCATTGGGTGCTGACTGATAGGCGTCGAAGAAGTCAGCGACGGCAGGCGTTCCCCGGTAGGGGCTTAGCTGCTTAGCGATGTAGCGGAGCCGGGTATCGGTGCGGGCTGAGCTGGTCCGCGCGGCCAGCGCAGCCATGCGCGTGGCGAGGTGGGCGGCGTGCTCGATCTCGGCTAGCTGCACGTAGTCTTCTGCCAGCCAGCTCAGGTAAAGCGAGTTTTCCCTGACGAGCGCCTGGTCGTAACGTCCGATTGCGCCCGTGAGCAGTGATACCGCGCGGCCCGGGTTGCACAATTCGGTATAGCAGCGTCCGGCCATCACGTCGATTTCTTCGCGGTTCAGCCAGTAAACCCAGTCGGGGTCATTATCTTTGGGGCCCGCGGAGAAGCTTTCCTCGACCATTCCGAGCGCTCTTTCACATTCTCGCGAATCATCCGAGCGGGCGGCTGACCACGCCACTCTTTCGAGCAGTAGCGCCCGCGTGACCGGGGTCGCGTCACGCTGACCGCCCTGGTATGCGGTGCGCGCGAGAATGACCGCCTCATTCGGGTTGCCGTTATTGGCCACCTGGTAACTGAATGTCGAGATTATGTTTGCGGCAAGGGGCGCGTTGCCCGCTGCGCGTGCGGCGCGGATACCGCCGTACACATACCGGGCTGCCTCATCAAGCAAGCCTCCGTCTGCGGCAACCCAGGCGCCTAGCTGCGCAAGCTCGCCAATAGCAGTGAGCACGCGCCGAGCCTGGTCTTCTGTGAGCGCGCCATCAGACAGCAGCCGGAGGGTTGCGGATAGTTCATTACGCACTAGGTCACGGCTCGCAGGCCCGGTTATGAAGTCGTCGGCGCGGCGCAATTGCACGACCCGCTGCTCCACGGCGCTCACAAGCGCATCGCTGATGTTCCGTCCCGCGTTCAATTCGATTACCTGCGGCGGCTCGCTGATAAGCCACACGTGTGCGAGACGCTCGATTTCGTCAACAGCCGACCGTTCAAGCGCAGCGTCAAAGCTCACCGAAAGCGAACGAGCGTCATCGCGGTCCCACGCCCGGCTGGTCATGGCATCGGATGGCACGGCTAGCGGCTCCGCGCTGTCCGGCGGGCCGTCCGGTGGATTGTGTTTGTCGCTCATTAATAGGGCGAACTGGGCTTTAACCCGATCGGGCGCGCGTTCTAGCGCGGCGTCCAGAATCTCTTGCATCCGGAGAGCGGGAATCATGTCCGGCTGTTTCCGCCAGTTCGCGACGGTGCGCACGGCGATGCACAGGTGGTCGGCGAACGCTTCGTTGGTCATGCGCATCGCCTGCCGCAGCGTGTCGGCCTGACCGCCTGTCCATGTTGCGATGACCTGCATGTTTTTCTCCTGGGGGCTTAGCGGCTTGCACTGTGACGGCCCCCTGTTGCATTGCGGCTGCACTGCGCCTGCAGGGCATTGCCGCAGTTGCACCGGAAATGCATTGGAAGTGCATTACCGGTGCATGGGAAATGTGCCGGATTCCCGGTGGAATAGCAGGCATGAAAAGCAAATGCACCGAAAGGCGGGCTCCTGCCGGCCTACCGCTCGCGGCGGACATGCTCAATCACCGTGGACACGTCAGACCTCAGTTCGCCGATGAGTTTGGCGATCTCGTCAAGCCGTTCTTCCAGAGCGTCAAGGCGCGCCAACAGCACACCGGAGGCAGGGATGCGATTGCCGGGCGTCTGGCCCGCGCGGCCGTAAAGCACCGCGTCAAGGTGTCCGGACTCCCATCCGAGAGCCACCGACAGAGATTCCAGCGTCCGGGGGCTGCGCCGCCGCTCTACCGTATGCCGCTGGATTTCCCGCACGACTGCCAGGGACACGCGCGAGCGCTCCGCGAGCTCGCGCTGACGCCAGCCAAGCTCACGGATCCGGTCACTGATTACGCGGGCGACGGCAGCCCAGTCACCCGTTACGCCTTCCGGCAAGCGCGATCCTCCGCGTTCCGATTCCAGCGCCGAGATTAGCCGATCGCCACGGCAATCCGCCACTTCCCCGACACAAAAAGCAACCCATCCGAGCCGTTCCGTAACTGATTCGCAAGCTGAAATCAGCGAGAAAGCGATGATTTCAGCGCTAGTTGAGTGAGGTGATGTCCCGATGGCCTTCTACGCAGACGCTGACCAGCGCGCCCGGCTGATTGCCGGATTGCTGGACCTGGCGGTTTTCCTGGAAGTCAGCCCCGACGTGCCGGCGCCGCTTTACGCGGATGTGCTGGTCTTCCCGCCAGACGGCACCGACGCCGAACGGCGCGCGGAAATCGACGCTATCGCTGCGCGGATCGGCGGAACCGCCGAGACGATCTGCGGTCACTACGTGGTCTCGCGGTTCTTCGGCCCGGTCCAGTACCGCGCGGTCGCCATTCCCCACGACAACGACCCGATCGGGGAGTGAGCCGGAATGTCGTTCCTCATCCTGATCCTGGCCGGCACCGGATTCCTTGCCGTTGCCACGACGGTAATTTTCGCCGCAATCGTCATCGGAATCCGGCGAGGTGACCGCGGCCGCCTGGCTAATCCGGCACGGTCCAATTCTGACGCACTCGCCCGCCGCATTCTCGTCGGCATCCGGCACCCCGGCGGAAACGAGAAGGACGGTGCCCAGTGAGCCGCATAAGCGACCTTACCGCCGCCGTGGCAATGGCCCGGCACTGCGCGAGCCCCCGGTGCCAGAAGTGCCGCGCCCGCTCCCAATGGCACCGCCGCAAGGCATGGCATTCCAGGAAGAGCCTCACCCGCAAGAGCAACGGAAGGAAGTGATGTCACTATGACCGCCACGATTCCACTCGTCGCCGCCGCCGGCTTCGGCGTCTACCTCGCCTACCGGTACATGGGAATGCGCGTATGGCACGCGATCCTCTGCGTGCTTTTCGGATTCCTGCTCGCTGCGACCACCGCAGCACCGCAAATCAATCACCTGCTCGCCGCGATCGTCCAGTGGCTTCAACGCCCGTGAATTCGCCATCAACTGAAGGAGGTGGTGTCCCGATGCAAAGCACCGTCCCGTATTCCAGCATCAACATTCCGGAGGTCATGAACCGCAATTCCGCCGCCCGCGACATTGTCGACGGATTCGCCACGGCATGGCCGACCCTCACCTCGGCATGGCAGGCCATCCAGGCCGCGCTCACGGATGCCCGCGACCTGGCGGCCGACGTCGCCCGGCTCTCGGAGGAGCTGGCAGTTGCGAGGCTGAATCGGGCGAACGCGCTTGCCGCGATGCGCGCCACGCTCGCCGCTGACCGCGACGGGGAAGCCGACCCCCTGTCATATGTCCGCGACGAACTCCACGCCCCGCAGAACGCCTCTCCGCGCCGCGCAGGGGGCAGCCATGGCTAACTACCGCTACCGGCAGATGCGCCGGCAGGCGCGGCAGATCCGCCGCACCGGCATGCAGCCGATGATCATGATCAACACCGACTCCGGACAGTTCCCCGCCCCGGCCGGCGTGCTGCTGGCACGGTGGGCATGGCGGTATCGTTCCGAACTCGCCCCGCTCGCGGTCATGGCCGCGCTCGCCCTCGCCGGCTGGTGGGCGCACGCCGCCTTCCCGCGCTGGTGGCCCGTGCTGCTGGCCGGCTCGCCGGCCGCCGCGTGGCTGGTTGGGGTGCTCGGCTCAAGGACCGGGCTTGCGTCGCTTGCCGAACGCCTCTACGCGGCAGCCGTCACCTGCGCAGCCGGCGGATGGCTGGCCATGGCGGCAGCACTCGGCCCGTTCGCCTCGCCACTGCCGCAGGTGCTCGGCGTCGGCGGGGTGATCCTGGCGGTTCCGTGGTGGGCACACCGTCGCCGGCGCGCCAGGGTCCGGGTGGACCGCAAGCTCGCCGCGTGGCCGGACATCGCGCGGGCGATCGGGCTGGCCGGCGCGGAAGTCATGTCCGCCACGGTGGACGTGTGGGGGTGGCGCGCCCGGTTCCGGCTGGCACGCGGCCAGACCATCACCGACGTCACCGCGAAGATTCCCGCCATCGAATCCGGACTCGGCACCTTCCGAGGCGCGGTCCGCGTTTACCCGACGCCGGATGACCTGGCGAACCGCGTCGAATTGCGGGTACTGGACACCGACCCGCACGCGGATGCCATCCCGTGGCCCGGCCCGTCCATCACCACGATTACCGAGCCGGCCGATCTCGGCCCGTTCGAAGACGCCGAACCATGCCGGGTGCTTTTCCTGCGCCGCCACGCCATATTGGGCGGCACCACCGGATCAGGAAAAAGCGGCGGGCTCAATGTCCTCATGGGCAACCTTACCGCCTGCTCTGATGTGGTCATCTGGGCTATCGATCTCAAGAACGGAATGGAACTCGGCCCGTGGCGCGAATGCATAGACAGGATCGCCACAACTCCCGGACAAGCAGCCGCGCTGCTGCGCGACGCGGCAGCAATCCTGCAAGCACGCGCCGGATATCTCGCCGCCCGTGGCCGGCGTTCCTGGGAGCCTTCCCCGGAAATGCCTGCACTCGTTATCATCATCGATGAATACGCCGAGCTAGCCGAGCAGGCGCCACGCGCGATGAGCGACACCGACTCGATAGCGCGCCTAGGCCGCGCTCTGGCCGTAATGCTCGTCGCCGCAACCCAGCGGCCGACGCAGAAAGCAATGGGACAGGGCGCAGTACGCTCGCAAATGGACCTGCGGATCTGTTTCCGGGTCCGCGAGCAAAGGGACGTAGACCTCGTGCTCGGCCAGGGCATGCTCAAAGCCGGGTGGAATGCCCACAAACTCAACGCCCCCGGCAAATTCCTGATCTCCGCACCCGAATACGACATTCCCCGGATCGCCCGCGCCTACCTCGTCACCGACCAGGCCGTGGCAGAAACCTCAGCCCGCCACGCACAGATACCCCGCAGGCTCGACGACATATCGCGCGCCGCAATCATAAGCCAGCAAGCGGACAATTCAAGCACCGCTGCGCCGGCCGTTCTCGTCGGAACCCCCATCCCCCGCAGCGCCCCAGACCCCGACATGATCCTCTGGAACGTGCTTTCCGCCGCGCCCCCGGAAGGAATCCCGGTAAGCCAACTCATCGCCGCTACCGGGATGAGCCGGCGATGGGTCTTTTACCGGCTACAGCAACTCGCCGCCGACGGCCACGCGGTCCAGACCCTACGCGGCCACTGGCGGGCCGTTTGATGACTGTCGGTAACCGGGAGTGCAAAGTGCAAGTGCACGCCTCGCGCGCGTCTGCACGTATAGGCGCACTCACAATCCTTGCACTTGCGCTTGCGCTCACCCGCACCCCGGCCACCCGCCACGACCACAGGGAAGGGGTGACACCCGCCAGGCAGGCACGCACCAGGAGGCAAGAAGCGCGGCAGAAAGGGACGCTAGGCGGTTCTAACCGGCTCCTGTCAGCACGCGACGTCGCCGCGATACTAGCCGTTTCAGAGCGCACCATCCGCGACAACTGGCGGGAATGGGGACTCCCCGCCTACCGCATAGGAAGACACCTCCGATGGAAAGAACGCGATGTCTACGCATGGATAGACCGGCAAGCCGCCTAGCACGTCGGCAAAGACCCTCGCCCGGTTAACCGGGCGAGGGTCTTTTCGTTTACCGGAAATGTTCTCACTGCTTCGCCGGCTTGCTCCATTCCGCGTATTCCTCATCCAGCACCGCGATAGCACGCGCAGCGGCAGACGGGACGAGGTGACCGTAAATCCGGTACGTCACCCGCACATCACGATGCCCTAGCCAGTGCGCCACGTCCGTAATCGGGACGCCCTTGCTCAGCATCGCGGACGCGAACGCGTGCCGCAGCGAGTGCGGCGTGAAACCGGCCGGAATCCCGGCCTTCTCCGCCGCGTTCATGAACCGGTCGTAAACCGTCCCGTAGAGCTGGAATTTTCTGTCACCGTTCCCCGGCATGAGCGGGCCGTCCGGAAGGTCCTTAACCATGTCCCACAGCCACGTGGGAACCGGAATGTCGCGGTACTCTCCGCGCTTGCGCTTCTTGAGCGGAGCCGTCTCCCGGCCGTCGCGGGTGGCCTGCTGATATACCCGCAAGATCGTTCCGTTCTCCCGGAAGTCTTTCTTCTCGACCGCTAGTGCCTCTTCGATACGCAGCCCGCACCCGCGCATCAGCCACACGCAGATACCCGCGCCTAGTGTCCCCTCATCGCCGTCCGCGACAAACGTCACTTGGGCGTGCGCCGGAAACACGAAATCTGTACGGTCGTGCTTGGTTCCGTTGTCGGCTAGCTCGATATCCGCCAGCCGATGCTCGCGGATCTTTCCCGCCTTAACTGCCTCGTCGCATGTCCCGACGATGATCATCCGCGTGTTGCGCCGGACGGAAATGCTCAGGTTTTTCATCGTGACCGTGAGCAGGTCAAGCACCCCGTCACGGTCGTTCGCCACGCGGGCGATCGCGTGGCCCGCGTAAACCGGCTTGACGTGCGTGCGGTATGCGCTCAGGTAGGAGCTGCGCGAACGCTCGTTGACCGGAAGCCGCATGATGAACGTCTCTGCGGCCTCCCCGAAGTTAGCCTTCCCTGCTTTGGAGTAGTCAGCGAACGTCCGGTCACCCGCGCGCTTGTCCACGGTCAGTTTCAGCTGAGCGTCTTGGGCCAGCTTCCGGCCGCTGCCGTAGACCGTGCGCCCGTTGCGGACCTCGTCTTTGAAGCTGCGCTCACGCTGCTTACCGTCTGTCCAGTAGCGCAGCGTCCAGGCGTGCGAGCAGCGTTCCACATCAGAACACGTGTGCTGGCACGTGCCGGCCGCGCATGCCTTGTTAGAGTCGGGCTTGTGGCCGGCACGGTCGCACTTCTTGAAGACCACGCCGGTACGGTTCAAAGCAAGCGCCATGTCTGCCACTCCCTGACTTTACGATGACTGTTACCTTGATCGCAAGCGATCTACCTGCGATAACAGCTACGTTAAGTCAGATTGCGCAATCGACACCAATAGAGCGGGTCGATTGCGCAATCGACAGGTGGCGCGCCGGGGCCGGACCCGCTTGGCCGCCTCCCCGAAGGGCCGGTTCATGATCGTGGGGAGTTCTCAGCGAATATCGCGGAAAACTCCCCGTGATCATGGAAACCGCCTGCTCAGCAGGTCCGCCAGGGCCCCGCGCCGCCGCGGACCGACTCCCCGGACCGG
>Ga0335075_10012850_pt1 | contig 12632 bp, 14 predicted proteins | sample Lox_Sample_24_FD_206723 | JGI IMG/M metagenome (GOLD analysis project Ga0335075, IMG submission 206723) | Soil microbial communities from Loxahatchee National Wildlife Refuge, Florida, United States - Lox_Sample_2.4 | ecosystem: Environmental > Terrestrial > Soil > Wetlands | place: USA... | reverse complement strand
GGGCGGGCGATGAAGCGCAGGTCGACTTCTTCGAAGTCACCGTGGAGTTGAACGGCCAATGGCACAAGGCGTGGAAGTTCCTGCTGCGGCTGATGTATTCGGGGGGCGAATTTGTCTGGCTGTATAATCGCTGTGATACCGCCGCTTTTCTCGACGGCCACGTGCGCGCGTTTGCCTACCCTGGGTGGCGTTCCGCGCCGCTGCATCTACGATAATTTGCCGGCGGCGGTGCGCAGGATCGCTGGCAGCGAGCGCAAGCTGACTAAGCGCTTCGAAGCGCTGGCCAGCCACTATCTATTCGAGCCGTGCTTCGCCCGCGTCGGCGAGGGTCACGATAAAGGCGGGGTGGAGAGCCGCGGCAAAGCGATTCGACTGCAGCATCTGGCGCCGGTCCCGCGCGGCGCGAGTCTGACCGCGATCGCTGAGATGCTGATTATCGATTTGGAGCGAGCATTTCCTGGGCGGCACAACGCGGAGGGCCGCGGCCTCGCTGAGTTATGGGATGTAGAGCGCCCGCAGCTTTTGCTTTTGCCGGTCGCGCCGTTCGAGGTGAGTGAACCAATCACGGTCGAGATCAGCTCGCGTGCTCTGGTCCGGGTTGAAGGCGCCTGGTATTCGGCGCCGTCGCGCTGGGCCCGGTTGCGCGCCACCGCTTATATCGGTGTGGAGCAAATCCGCCTCGTGTGTATGGGTGAGAGCGTGCTCCATCCGCGTGTGGGGTTTGGCCGCCGCCGTGTCGTCTATCGCCATTATCTGCCTGAACTCGCGCGGAAACCGCAGGCGGTGCGCCAGGTCGCGCCGGAATTGCTCGCCGAATTAGGTGAGCCGTGGAGCAGCCTGTGGCAGCTGCTCGCCGCCACCCACGGCCAGCTTGACGCTGCGCGCATTTTGGCCAAGCTGCTGGGCGCACTTGAGGAACATGGCGAAGCGCGGCTGCGGCCGGTGCTGGAGGCCGCGCTCACGCACCAGCAGGCTGGAATAATCAGTGCTGCACCATCGCCGCCGCCACCCGAATCCATCACGGTACCGCACGGCTTGGCGGATTTCATCATCGAGGCCGGCAAGGCCGCTGATTATGACCACCTGCTGCTAGCCAATGGTGGCCCCCATGAATGACACGGCGCAGGCAGCGGTCATCCAGGAGCATTGTAGGGAACTTAAGCTGGCAGCGGTGATACGCGATTATCCGGCGCTCTGCCGCCAGGCGCGCGACGGCGGCTGGGCCTACGAAGATCTGCTGCGCGAATTGCTCGAAGCTGAGGTCACCAATCGCCGGCAGAGTACCGCGCGCCGCTTGTTGCGCGAGGCGCGTTTTCCCGATGTAAAAACTCTTGAGCAGATCGATTGGGCCGCGCTCAAGGGCGTAGCGCGGCCCAAACTGCTCGAGCTCTCAAGCTGCCAATACATCGGCCAGGCCGAAGATGTCATTCTCGCCGGGCCGATCGGCACCGGCAAAACTATGCTGGCGATCGCGCTCGGCGTTGAGGCCACCCGGCGGCGCTTCCGTGTGCTCTTCACCCGCGCCGCCGATCTGGTGCAGAGCCTCCTGGAGGCCCGCGATGAACGGCGGTTAACTGTACTCCAGCAGCGTTATCAAAAAGTCGCGCTTCTAGTAGTGGATGAATTGGGCTTCGTACCCTTCGAGCGCGCCGGCGGCGAGCTGTTGTTCAATCTGCTGGCGCAGCGTTACGAGCGCCGCTCGACCATCCTCACTTCCAATCTGGCGTTCTCCGAGTGGGTCAAGGTCTTTGCCGATGAAAAGCTCACTACGGCCCTGCTCGATCGCCTGACCCACCACGCGCATATCCTCACCACCCGAGGTGATTCCTATCGCGCCAGCAAACGCAAGACCAGCACCGACAGTCGCTCTCCTCCAAGCAATCAAAAGGAATAACTACCGCGCCGCCCCGCGCCGCACGGCGGGAAAATGAAACACAACTATCGTTCTGGAGTGGATCACTTTTTTCAGCGCGATTTGGATCAGTTTTTAAGCGTTGCAATCACGGAGACAGCCGCAAGGTTCTGCCGCCGTTTCTGAAGGATTTGGAGTTTGACCGCCGCCTTCCGCCGGAGAACGCGGTAATCGAGCAGCTCGCAAAAAAACTGAAACTTTCACCGGACATCCAGTACTTTTACGCGAAGCGGGTTCCCGGAGACATTTCGCACAATGTCGACGAGGAACGATTATAGCGGCCTACCGTGCCTGGCGGGTGGCCCTCGGCGCACCGGCGAACGCGAGTGATTCGCGAACGGGCAAAAATGAAGCGGCCAGTGCCTGAACGTCGCCGGGGGATGGCTGTCAGTTTTCTATAGCGCACGCATGTGGGCCAACCGCTTGTTGAGCGCGAATAGGCGTGAGGCCCCGAATACGAGCAATGCCCCGAATGGCAGAGAATCTTGACCGCCCGCCCCGAGGGCGGAGAAAGGCAGCCATCCAACATTCCTGGTGAACCCTGATCGATCCATTCACTCATACCTGGACACTGGTGGAAGAATGGTTTCGGATCGAACCGGACATTACCGCCAAGACCTTGATGCACAGGCTGTGTGAACAGTTCCCGAATGCCTATCCCACGGGTGCGCACCTGGGCACGCTGCAACACCGCGTGCAATTATGGCGCAACGAGCAGGTGAAGCGGCTGATCTTCGAATCGGCAGGCGGCCATGTAGCCGGGTCCGAAACACCTTCCTCGAGCCAAAATGTAAGACCAATGACGATTCAATCGGCGATCAAAATTTCGTAAGCGTTCCTTATGAGGCAACACGCAACGAACTGGCGCGCGAGTTCGAGCCCTGAGCCAGCGCGATCCGCTACTGGCTCAAGCAGGCCGGCCTCGATGAAGGCCTGCGCAGCGACGGCTTGACGACCGATGAACGCGCCGAACTCAATCACTTGCGCCGTGAGAACCGCGTGCTGCGCGAGAGCGCGAGAGTGGTCTTACCCCCTTTGGTATCCCATTTGTAAGTCAGTAGTTGCCGGGGTTTGATTCATTTTCGACGCGTACTTGGTTCCGATTTCAGTTTTTCAGCCCGCCCTTCGCATCGTTTGAGGGTGACCGAAAAACTGTTGAGTCTTGGTCCGCAGCCGGAGCGCCTTGCAGCGCTGGGGCCAGCCTTTCTTGCGCTGGCCCAGTGGTGCGCGCGAGGGTTGCGCTCCTTGGCTCTTTGGCCAACGCCGCGAACTCTTCGGGGGTCAGGTTGCCCAGGCTCGAATGTGTGGGCGTTCGCGATTATATGCGATCCGCCACTGTTCGATTTTGCACCGCGCGTCATTGAGGGAAACGAAGACCTGTTCGTTGAAGCACTCCTCGCGCAGCGGTGCGTTGAAACTCTCGATGTACGCGTTCTGGATCGGCTTGCCCGGTTTGATAATTGCCGATGGACGCCATGATCATAAGCCCATTGGGTCGAGGACCTGGCCGCGCAGTTCAGGGCCATTATCCGCTTGAATCACGACCGGGAGGCCACGCCTTTCGTGCAAGCGCCCCAGAACTCGAGTAACGCGTTCACCAGGCAGTGAGATGTCAACTTCGATGGCGAGGCTCTCCCGGCTCCATTCGTCGAGTACTGCAAAAGCCCGGAACCGGCGTCCGCTGCTCAGGCTGTCGTGGATTCCCCGTCAGCACTAGTGAGACAGAAAGGCGCGGTTGAGGAAGAAAGGGTTTGAGCTCATTGTAACCCGCAAAAGAAGGCACGATGAGAGCAGCAGTGGAGCGGCATATCTTGCTCCCTTTGAGAATCGAGCCACCAATAGTACAAGGGTCGAAGAGATCGCGAGGCGGCCAATGGCAGAAGAACAACGACCAGAAGAAGGGCAGCGCTGGACGGCCAAGCGTCGTGCGGCATTGGTAATCAGCTTGCTCAAGGGTGAGACGACGGCAGCGGAAGCGGCACGGCGGCATGGGTTGAAGCTAGCTGAGGTCGAGGAATGGCGCGATCGCTTCCTGCTAGCCGCGGAGAATGGCCTGCGAGCCAGGCCTAAAGAAGACGAGACGCTGCGCGAGGAAATGGTCAATCGGCTCAAGCGCAGGGTCGGCGAGTTGACCATGGATCTGGAGATCCTGCAGACGGCGGCCAGGCTGCGCCCTACGACGCCGGGGACGTCCGACGAGTGATGGCGGCGTTGCCCGGCGAATCGATGCGCAGAGTGTGTAGGGTTCTGAAGTTTTCCCGCGCCCGGCTGCGGGCGCGCGCGGTAATCGCGAAGGTCGCGGCGCGGCTGGACGAAGTTCTAGCCGAGCGGCTTCGGCGCTTGATCGAACGGCATCCGACGTTTGGTTATCGGCGGCTGTGGGCGTTACTGCGCTTTGGTGAAGGGCTCCAGGTCAATCGCAAAGCGGTATATCGCATACTCAAGCTGAAAAGGTGGTTCGTACATCAGCGTGTGGCGACGCCGCGGCCGCGCGTCCAAGGCCGTCGGAGTCGTGCGCAACGGAGTGATGAACGCTGGGCCATGGACCTGACCCATGTGTCATGCGGAGCTGATGGCTGGGGTCATCTAACCGCAGTGATTGATTGTCACGACCGCGAAGTGCCCGGTTTTGAATTCGCCTTGCGCGGCCGCGCCAAGGAGGCCGAACGCGCGCTCGAAGAGGCTTGCCTGGCGCGCTTCGGCACGCTGCGCCCCCAGGGTTCGACGCCGGTGCTGCGAAGCGACAATGGCCTGATTTTTCAAAGCCGGCGTTTTCGTGCTGCCTGCCGCGATTATCATTTGGCGCAGGAGTTCATCACACCCTACACCCCCGAACAGAACGGCCTCATCGAACGCTTCTTTCGTAGCCTCAAAGAGGAGTGTGTCTGGCAACATAACTTCGCCAGCTTCGCCGAAGCCCGCACCGCGATTACTCACTGGATCGAATGGTATAACGCCGAACGTCCCCATCAGGCTCTCGGCTATCGCAGCCCGCGGCAGTTTCGCGCGCTACAACCTCAACTCGTGGCTTGATTTCGGGGTAGCACTAGACCGACAAGCCCCCTTCGCTAACTAAACGATCAACTGGGTCCCGGCGTGCAGGCGGCGCTACAGTTTTTTTAGCAGCCCCTTGATCGCCTCATTTTCCAACGCCAGTTCCGCATACATGCGCTTGAGCCGGCTGTTCTCGGATTCCAGCTCCTTCACCCGCACCAGTTCCGAGACCTCGAGCCCGCCGTACTTGGCTTTCCACTTAATGGGATGGACGGCTCCTCTCAACGATCACAGGATGACGAACTACTCGATCGGGAGGAGCCCAACTATGAAAGTCCACGTACTCGGTATCGACCTGGCGAAAAATGTTTTCCAGCTCCACGGCGTGGACCGCAAGAGACGGCCGGTCTTGGTCCGCCGAGTCCGCCGTGAGCAACTGCTCAAGGTCATCGGCGAGCTGGAGCCTTGCGTGATCGGCATCGAAGCCTCGACCGGCGCATTCTATTGGCAGCGGCAGTTCGAGAAGCTCGGACACTCGGTGAAGATCATGGCCCCGCAGTACGTCAAGCCTTTCGTTCGCCGGCAGAAGAACGATAGCAATGACGCCGAGGCCATCTGTACGGCGGTCCAGCAACCAAACATGCGCTTCGTGCCGAAGAAGACGCTGGAGCAACAGGATATCCAGGCACTCCACCGAGCGCGCCAGCGATTAGTCAATCATCGCACCGCACTGATTAGCCAGATGCGCGGGCTCTTGCTCGATCGAGGCATCGCTATCGCAGTCGCGGCGACCCGAGCCCGGCGGCTGATCCCCAAGATTCTGGCTGCGGCTAATGATGAACTCACTGAGATGATGCGCCAGACCATCGCGAGTTTGTACGCCTTCATGCTCCAGATCGATGAGCGCATCAAAACCTTTGACCGAAAGATTGAAGCGATCTTTAAAGCCAGCGCGGTGTGCCAGCGCATCGCCAAGATCCGCGGGATCGGGCCTAAGACCTCCACGGCGATGATCGCTGCGATTGGCAATGGTTCCGACTTTAAGAACGGGCGCCATCTGGCCGCCTGGCTCGGGCTGGTGCCGCGCCAGCACTCAAGCGGCGAGCGTCACCGGATGATGGGTATCAGCAAACGCGGCAATCAGCACCTGAGAACACTCTTGATCCACGGCGCTCGGGCAGTCGTCCGCACTGCTGTGAGAAAAACCGACGCGCGAAGCATGTGGGTCAACGAGCTGCGCGAGCGGCGCGGCTATAACCGCGCGACCGTAGCGGTCGCCAATAAGAACGCACGGGTAATCTGGGCCGTGCTGATCAGCGGCGAAGCTTACCGCGCCGCAGCGTGAAAATGGACAGAGGTTGCTCGAAGGATCGGAAAATGGGCTGATCGGTCGAACCGTCACACTCAAACCCTGCCTATTATAATGGCCTTCGAGGCCGGCCATTTGTCGAGGAGAGTGTGAGCGGATGTCTCATTTGGGCGCTTCAGTTTGGTGATGACGCCGAATAGATGTTTGCAATCGATCAGATCAGTTCAGAATACCCAATCCTTCTTGCCACGTGGGAGCCGTCCATAGATGTAATAGGTGGCCGAACTGATCCCGTGCTTGCGCCACACCTCGTTGGCCGGCAACCCGGCATCGGCTTCCTTCAGGATCTCCACGATCTGGCTTTCCGTAAATCGCGCCCGCTTCATGCGAACCTCCCGGCCAAATCCTGCCAGAAAGTTCTACTTCCCGCCTGTCTCGCATTGGGGGAAGCTTACGCTGGTATCAGCGGTATCGGGTGCGCGGCGCGGTAGCTCTGGCAGACAGCCAGCCAGCCCCGCGGCGGGCCTGGAACAAACTTCCGGAAGCGGTGTGGCGGCAATCGTCGAGCTGGCCTTACAAGAGCCCGAACGGTCGCCGCGTGAACTGGCCACGGCGTTCGCCGGCCAGCAGCGGTACTTTGTCTCAGAAGCCTCGGTCTATAGGTTGTTGCAGGCGCGGGGACTAATCACCAGCCCAGCCTTCATCCTGCTCAAGGCCGCCGGCTGCTTCGCCCAGCCCACCACCGCAGTTAATGAATTGTGGCAGACCGACTTCACTTACCTGCGAGTGGCCGGCTGGGGCTGGTTTTACCTATCGGCCGTACTCGATGATTTCTCGCGCTACATTCTGGCCTGGAAGCTCGGCACCACCAGGACCGCGGCGGACGTCACCGAGACGCTGCGCCTGGCGCTCCATGCCGCCGGGCTCAATCAGGCCACCGTCCAGCAACGGCCGCGGCTGCTGAGCGATAACGGGCCATCCTATCTTTCGGCCCAGCTCGGCGCCTGGCTCCAGGAGCAGGGCATGACCCACACCCGCGGCCAGCCGTACCATCCGATTACCCAGGCAAAATCGAGCGTTACCACCGCTCGTTGAAGAACCGCATTCTGCTGGAGAATTACTATTTGCCCGGGGAGCTCGAAGTGCGGCTGGCGCAGTTCATCGATTTCTATAACACTCGGCGTTACCACGAGAGCCTCGGCAATCTCACTCCGGCCGATATCTACTTCGGGCGCGGATCAACCATTCTCGCACGGAGGCAAAAGATCAAACAGCAGACCATTCAGTTACGGCGGCGCCTGCATCAGCAAGCGGTCGCCTCAACCCCAACCCGATGGCTCATTTCTCTCTTCTTTACCGTAGCACTTTGCCGCAAATGGTCTGACGAAGTACAGCGGAGAACCGGCTGGAATGGCAGCTCGCACAATGGATTACAACCAAGGGTCTAGTAGCGGACGAGCTAGAATATCTGCCGATGAGCCGTGAGGAGGCCAATCTCTTCTTCGGCTGGTGGCGCGCCGCTACCAGCGCGCCAGCCTCATCATCACTTCCAACAAGAGCTTTATCGACTGGGGTGAAGTGTTTGGCGATCAGGTGCTGGCCACTGCCATCCTCGACTCGAAGCAACGGCGCTCGACCCATGTCACTAATGACCATTTGCGTTCCATTGATGAACACCCGCGGCGATTCATATCGCGCCACCAAACGAAAGCCGACACTGATAATCGCTCCCCGAAGTGACAAAAAACGAATAACGACCGCGCCGCCGCGCGCCGCATGGCGGGAAAATGAAACAAAACTCATCGTTCCGGAGTGGATCACTTTTTCAGCGCGATTTCGCTCACTTTTTAAGCGTTGCAATCAACGCGCTGCAACAGCCGTCGATCGAGTTCCTGCTCGATCAACGTCGGATCCTCAAGCAATCGGACAACCTCCTCCCACACGATTTGGTCGAGGAGATCCTGGCGCACCAAGCGGGCATTGTTGCACACCGGACCGCCCAGTTTTCGCCAGCCTTCCGAGCCAATACATTTGTAATAGTGGAAAACGGCTATTGCAGGCCTGGACCGGACGGCATAATCAGGCGAAACATGGGTAGGATTCTATCTTAACAACCTCCGGTCGTGGTCTGAATGATCGGGTCCACCTCAACTCTCGACCCGAGATCCATACGCGTGATCGGCAATGCCGTCTCGCTTCGGATGAAGCTGTTGATTATAGATTCTCTTCAGTTGAGCGTTCGTCAGGCACCATGATGTAAGAAGCAGCTTGGCAATCGCTTCGATTAATGGCCAGTGAGATTCAAGCAAATTTTCAGTCTGAACCCTGAGCAGCTGGGCCCACGAATTTATCTCGTTTCTTTGATCGCTTAAGAGAACAAGGTGATAAGCGATACTCAAATTATCTCTCACAGCGCTTCGACTCGATGGCATGCCGCCGAGAAACCGTCGCTCCGCCAGTCGACCTGCAAGGGAGATCTTTATCTTCTTCTCGATCTGATTGCGGCACCTAAGAGAGCTCTGGCCGCGTACACAGCGGCGTCGCGTGGCCTCTTTCCAGAAACGAGAAAAGTAGGTCACGAAACCCGCCGAGCAAGAGCCATCAAGCTCATTTCGTGGAATGATGGAAACGCGCCTTACCCCGACGCCTAAGACCAATGACGCGGCGGCATGTCCTGCTTCATGGTATGCGGTTGAGATCACCAAGCTTGAAGATTCCGTGCTCAATGTCTTATCGTTCGCCATTTCCTCTTTTCCTCTTTGATGCGAGGTTAAAGGAAATAAAGTCGTTTTTCGTTTCATCGATTTACTTTGATAATAGTTATTCGGCGCCACACTTCTCGAACTAAGGAACGTTATCAGTTCCCAGCCCGAGTCAGTGGAAAGTTGCAGCGCGGCGGGCGTTGCGCTTGATGCCGCTCTGGCCATCGGGTGGCCGGAAGATAAGCGCGGCCCGCCTCCATGCTGATAGGCCCCTTCGTCCTGCGCCCCGCCGGCGGAGCTCGGGGCCGTTGTCGTCACGTTTGCTGGCAGCAATGGCTGTGAGTTGAGAGCGCACCTCTGAGTAGCTATGTTTTTTCGGCAGACAAAACAAAGGACGGACACATTAATCACGACTGCAATTCACGCTAGCGAGGTTTCTTTTGCCTTTTGCGAGAGTGACAGAAAGTATTCATGCTCTTTAACGCCGATGCACCGCCTTCTACAGCATCCGCGATCCGCGTCAGCGGCGGCTGGAGCTTGGCGAGTTTGTCTACGCAACTCACTATATGCGCAATAGCGTCGTGCGTGAGTGTTGCTATAAGCGCGATGTTCTTCGTGGAGACTAAGTCATAAATGTCATCGCTGTTTGGGTTTGCTGCCCTAATCGGCCTTGGCCGTCGGCCTTCTGCGGAGTCTGAGTCAAGTGTTCCCTGGCTGCCAGCAACCTCTGCCTGCGATGCCGACAAAGCGACGTTCCTTATGAGCGCAACCCGATCAATCCAGGTCTGGCCGAAACTATGACCGACATACAAGTCGATGGCAGAAGCGAACTTGCATTCTGCCATCGATAAATCGCCTGTGAGCACTAGCAGAGCATATCCCCAAATCACGTCGTTTTCGGCCTGTTCCCATGGTAGACGATAAAGGTCAAAGATCGCCCTCGCGGATTCAAACTCCACGCGACTGCCTTCAATATCTCCACTCCAGGCTAGGCAAGCGGCTTTAGCTCGTGTAATCAAACCTTGAATGCCACGCCAATTCTCACCTTCCTGAGCAATCTCATGGCAGCGCCTCAACTCAGCTTGCGCTTCGTTTATTCGATTGAGCTGCAAGAGAATCAACGCCAACTCGGTGCGTGTGCACACTTCATGCGGAGCCGGAAGCGGCACTTGTCCGATGGTAAGCGCTCTGCGCAGCGTTCTCTCGGCGATGGACAGATTTAGCTCGGCTCGATCGAGCCGAGCTAAATAAAACATTATGCCCCATTGCTTTCGAATGTCTTCAGTCTCACGGACACGTTCGAATTCGCTCATTAAGAGGGTGCGAGCTGTCCGCCAGTTCCCTTGACAGAACTTTACCTGGGCGTGCAGAAATGCGTTTGTGCACCGCTCCGATATTTGCCGAGCCTCCTCTACGTGACCGGCGAAGATTTTCGCAAACCCGACATGCGACTCAAGTATATCCTGATGAGAGCTCATAACATCCGGCGAATCAATATGCCATCGGCTCCGTAAGGCCGTTTCTGCCGCGCATGGATCCCAAAGTAAGAGGCGCATGAAGCCGTCTGCTAGGGTAAGACTGAAACCAGCGGCAGGTGAGTTACCACTCGTAATCCTACCCCGCCCAATCGCGGTTAGCTCGAAGGCTTCTCGAAACTGGCCTCTGGCCCATAACGCGCACGCGTGCGTGGCTGCGGCCATGCACCAGGTATCCAGATCATGAGCCGATTCGGCCATCTTCATCGAGAGCGAAGAGGCAAGCAGACCAGATTCGGCACTCAAGCGAGCCTCAGCGCAGAGCGCAACACCCAAGTTCAAACTAGCTGCCGTTTGTGTGTCTGAAATATCCTTAAGTAACTGCCGCGCCTTGTTCTGATGAGCCGAGGCTCTTCTAGCATCCATCGAGGTATAGGTCAGTGAAAGCAAAATCCCTAGCTTGCCATGCAATCGAGTTGCACCAGATTTCTGATGGCATACCTCGTAATAATGTAGTGACTCCTCTAGCAGCTCAATTGCGCTGCCGAGGGACCAACCGGATGTAATATCCCCTAGCAATTCTAAGATCCGTGCGAGATCCAAACGATTACTGTCATGATCGCGGGCAATAGTCAGGGCCTCGGCTAGATGTGTCCGCGCTTCTGCTATGTTACCGTTCTCGATCATGCTCTCAGCAGCTTGAATGGAATATCTGAGCGCAGGGTCCGGACTTCCTGTTCGGTGGGCCTTCCGATAGTGCTCGGCCATGCTTGATAGGTGCGCCCGCCCGATGCCATCCGCATGGGTTTCCCAGTATCTTGCGATATTGCCGTGCATATATCGCCTGATTTCGGGCCGTTCAAGATGATACAGATACGAGCCCATGATTTTGCTGACGAACGCGTAGTCACCAAGCGCATTGCCTTTACAATGAGTTACGATTCCGGCTTCGTTTGCTTCGTCGAGCGCGCTTGACACATCGTCTTCGGTTTGCAGAATACCCTTTAGGCAATCGACTTCGAATCGGTCACCTATGACTGCCGCTCGCTTTAGCACCAGCGCGCAGGATTCTGAGACACGCGATATCCATTCTTTACACATTCCAGCGATCGCTGCCGAAAGGCAATCATCCTCTATCAGTTTCGCTAGTTTCCAAACGCCTCCTTGAACCGTAAAAGCTTCGCCAATGATTAGATCTTTGATTAACTGATTAGTAATTCTCGGATTGCCACCCGTTAGCATCCGCAATTGCTCTGCCACTGCGGCCTCGTTCGCTGGAGCGGTCGGCAAATTATACCTGAGCAGCTCGCAAATCTGCGGGTTAGTAAATGCATCGATAACAAGTTGGCCTTCAGCACATTCGCGGAGCTTCGCTGCCAATCCATTAGATCTGACGTTGGTGTCAACACTCACTGTTACAAGAAGCGGTACATCTACAAGCATTCGGCTCAACGAGCAAACAAAAGACCTCACAAATATGGGAGCTCTGTGAAAATCATCAATGAAGATCGCGGTTGGATGCGAAAGTGACAAAAGTGAAATTTGACTGGCTAATAAATCGTTGCAAGAAGCCTTGCCGAGATCCAGCTCGATATTGTTCGAAATGTTTGCACAGCTGCTCACGCTCGACGCCGTCGTCGCCAAGCTCGTGCTCGGAAACCCTAGTAAATCCGCTCCGGGGGAACAATCTTGCTGAGTCTTAGAATGGCAGTTTGGTCGGATGCTACTCAGCACCGCGGATGGGCGGATTGCTACCTGCGCTTTTTCCTCGGTGATTTGCTTAAAGTGCTTTAGTAGCAAGCTTTTGCCGGTTCCCGCCCCCCCATAAACCATGATCAATTGACCAGAACCTGCAATACAGCGGTTTAATGCCTTCTTAAAGTAAATTGTCTGCTCGCGTCTGCCGACCAAATGTTGTGAATCAAGGGTGGTCCGATCTCCTGAAAGATCAGAATCCGATCGCACCGGCGAATCATCTGTTGAAATACGATTGCTTGCTATTGTCGACTTATCGCCGACGTGTATCTTCGAATGCATATGGCCCCCCGTACGATCGTCCAATTCTTCTTACCGGCCTTGCCCCCCACAGAGGCGATCTGCGGCCAACGATCCACGCGAACACTAGCTTTTGCGGCGGACAAATCAAGGGATTTTGCAGAATGACCCAAAACCGCCTAGCTTCGCGTTTCTCAAGGAAATATGAGCAAAAATAGGTCACCGTGCTCCCCGTCAGCATTAGT
>Ga0335075_10012849_pt1 | contig 12632 bp, 10 predicted proteins | sample Lox_Sample_24_FD_206723 | JGI IMG/M metagenome (GOLD analysis project Ga0335075, IMG submission 206723) | Soil microbial communities from Loxahatchee National Wildlife Refuge, Florida, United States - Lox_Sample_2.4 | ecosystem: Environmental > Terrestrial > Soil > Wetlands | place: USA... | reverse complement strand
CGAGAGGGTGCTCCACTCATTTGGCGTCGACACCGATGGCGAGTACCCCGAGGCCAGCCTCATCGACGTGAAGGGTACGCTGTATGGCACAACGTGGGAGGGCGGCAACCCGGGCTGCGAACTCTCTGGGTGCGGGACGGTGTTCTCGGTCAACCCTCAGACCGGCGCCGAGACAGTGGTTTACTCCTTTTGCAGCCAACAGAATTGCGCGGACGGCGAGGCCCCCTACGCCGGCCTGATCGATGTGAAGGGCACGTTGTACAGTACCACGTCCCAGGGCGGCACCTATGGCGAGGGCATGGTGTTCTCGGTCAACCCGGCGACGGGCGCGGAGACCGTGGTTTATTCCTTTTGCAGCCAGCAGAATTGTTCGGACGGGGCGGAACCCGATGGCGGTCTGATCGATGTGAAGGGCACATTGTACGGCACGACATTATATGGAGGCAACGTTGAGGACGATGGCACCGTCTTTGCGCTCGACCTGAATACCGGCAAGGAGACGGTGCTTTATTCTTTTTGCAGCCAGCAGAGCTGCGCGGACGGCGAGACTCCCGACGCCAGTCTGATCAACGTGAAAGGTACGTTATACGGCACGGTGGCTCTTATGGCTATGGAACGGTGTTTGCGCTCAAGAAGCGCTGATCGCCGGGCTTCTCATGCGCCGGCCGCCGGCTCGCTTGAGCGCCTCTTGCCCCTGATGCGCAGTGAGTTTCGGGCGCCTGCCCAAGCGTCGGAATCACCGGACAGGATGGAATTGTAAACTCTGCCGGAAGACGGCCCCCTCAGCTTCTTGAATGTCGGCGGACAACGATCAGAACCCAGTTCTCATTTTTATCCTGTCCGGCGCGTCAGCGCCCAACCCATTAAGGGTGCGGGCTTCGTGGAGTCACCGACCGGATAGAACTGCGAACTCTGCCGAAAGGCCGCCCTTCTCAGCCCGAATATTGCCTTCGGACCAGGATCAGCATCCAGTTCCCGCTTTCATCCCGCCCGGTGCGCGCCATGACTGCAAATTTATGAGGGTATTTCGGCAAACAGCACTGGTTGTCGACGTTCGCAGCCAACCGTGTTGTCACAGCCAATTCGGAAAAATCGGCTGCTTCTACCTGCGTGCCATGGACATCCTGTCGTTATCGGGAAATCGTCAGCGTCCTTAAGTCGGAAGAATTGAACGAGAGCCCGAACCCGCGACTCTTCGTGTATGCAGCCCGCAGCCTAGACGGGGATGAAATGCAGTCTGCGCGTGAGCGGTTTTGAGCCCAAACCCAGGTCTTTCCCGGGAAGCTGCCGGTTCCCCGGTGGGACACAGCAGGACACCGAAAGCCGGCAGCCGCCCGGCTTCGTGGGTTTGCGTGTCGCTGAAATCCGGGCGGCAGTCCCGATGGCCAGGGTTTTCCGCAGCATCGGAGAAATGCGCGGGGGGTTTTGGAAAGAAAATTCTGCAAAACCCTCGCGAACCGGGTGACGTAGGGTGCTGCCCTATTGCATTTTTGCCCCCTCGCAGCGAAGCAGCGGCATGTCCCGTCGGGCGGAACATGGCGTATTGCTTGCCTCGCAAGGGGTTTACCGGTTAACTCCCTGGGTTTCGTCAGGGTTCGAGGGGCAGTGCAGGCCGGGAAGGATCGTTCTGCGCGCAATTCTGTGTCCGGGCTCCGTGTGACACGGCGTCAAGGCGGTTGCTCCTGCTGAAGGAAGGGGAGAAGGCGCTTTGAGAATTGCGAGTTGGGGTAAGGTCGTGACCATGGCAGGGGTTCCAGCCTGGTGGGAAAACAACAACAAGATCGGCAACCAAGAGGGCTTGATCATGCGGCGGCCGGCTGAAAATCTGGGCCGGGGCATGGGGCGAGGGTACGCGAGGGGCATTCCGGTTCACGCTGGCAGGTTCGAGTAGCTGCCGGCGGTCGAGGACGAGAGCGATGAGCGGTACGCGTAACCTGGACGACTATATTTGGCGCCGCATGCGAATCGCAGGAGGCACCCTGCTGACGCACGGCTCCATCGAAGAGAACATTGCCGCGCTGAAACAGGTCTATTTTCAGCCGGTCGATGCCCTTCAGGCGGCCGTGAAAGCGCGGGCCGGCCGCTTTGTCAGCTTCGCGAACTACGATTATCTGGGTCTGGGCGAAGACGGCCGCGTGCGGCAAGCAGCAGCGAATGCAGCTCTGTCGTTCGGAGTTGGCGCCGAAGCCTCGCGTCTCGTCGGTGGCAGCCGCACGCTGCACGATCTTCTGGAGTGCGAGATTGCGGAATTCCTCGGCGTGGAAGACTCGGTCACGCTGGTGAGCGGCTGGATGACCAATGCGTCGCTTCTGGGATATCTGCTGACGCGAAGCGATCTGATCGTCATCGATGAACTTGCCCATAACAGCATCGTCGTGGGCGCAGACGTCTCGCACGCAAAGGTACTGAGCTTCGACCACGGCAACCTTGACGATCTGGAGGCCGTTCTCGCCGAGCATCGGCCGCGCGCGAAACGGGCGCTTATCGTCGTCGAAGGCCTTTACAGCATGGACGGCGACATGCCCGATCTCAGGCGCGTCGTTGACCTCAAGCGCAAATACGACGCCTGGCTCATGGTGGACGAAGCGCATTCCATTGGTGTTTTGGGCGCGAGCGGGCGTGGGATTACCGAACATTTCGGAATTGATCCAGGCGAGATCGACTTCATCATCGGCACGCTTTCGAAGACATTCGCAGCGAGCGGCGGATTCATCGCCGGACGCAAGACGGTCATCGAGTGGCTCAGGTTCACGCTGCCGGCCAGCATGTTCAGCGTTGGCCTGTCGCCCGTGATCGCGGCGGCGGTGCGCGAGGGCCTTTCGATCCTGCGCAGTGAGCCTTGGCGCACGGCCCGGGTGCAGGACAATTCACGATTTTTCGTCGAGGAAGCCCGAGCCAGGGATTTGAACATCGGTCCTGCCGTGGGTGCAGGCGTGGTATCGGTCCAGTTCCCGTCGAACGAGGTTTGCATGCTGGCCGCGGAGAGACTGTTGCAGGCCGGTTACTACGCGCCGCCGATTCCGATCATGGCCGTTCCCAAGAACAGGCCGCGCATCCGGTTTTTCATTTCCGCGAGCCATCGCCAGGCCGATATTGCCGGTGCGCTCGACGAGGTGGCGGCTGTGGTGCCGGAGGGTTTGTTGAGAAGCGACACGGCGTTTGCATCCGGCACGGAGTTGCAGCCGCCACTCTAGCCGAGGTCTATGTTTACGTGGCGGTCAGATAGACCGGCCGGGTCCGGAAACACGACCGTGCTTTGGGCGTCAGCTGTGGCGTCGCACGATCCGCAATCCAGCTGAGGGCCGCTCGAATAGATCCGATCCGCAACTGTATGAGATCACAGAGGAAATCGGGGCCTTACAATGTCGAAACAAGGGCGGCGACAATAGAATGCGGAAATTCGTTCAAGACCTGTTTTCGAAACTCCGATTTCGATCGGCCCGGCCCTCGCTGAGAACGACCGTCGAAAACCTCGAACGCAAGCAAACAGCATTGCACGACTCGTTCAACTTGCTCCTGCAAAGTCTGTCGACCCAGAATGCGGCACTGCGCGAAGCCCGTCGGTACCAAGTGAAGACAGAACATCAATTTGCAACGCTTGAACAGCGATTGGATGAGGAACGCAGGGACCGCGAGGCTATCACTTTAGATCTCGCCCAGCGCGTCGAACCGATCGGCGTCCGGCTCGACGAGGTCCAGGCGCGCGCCGAGTTCATCCGGCGCGAGATCATGTTCGAGTTCAATAGTCGACAGTCAGTTATTCGAAGCCCGCGATCTGAACTGGTCGCACCCAAGATCATTGATGAGCAGAAACTTGCGGCCGGCAATCTGCGCGTCAATCTCGGCTGTGGTCATCTTCCGATCCCTGGATTCATCAATGTCGATGGGCGTGATATTCCTGGCGTCGACATTGTCGCGGACGTGAGGGATATGCCTTTTGAGCGCGATTCTCTGGAACAAATTCATTCGGCTCACATGCTGGAGCATTTTCCGCTGGAGGAACTCAGACGTGTTCTACTCCCATATTGGGTTTCGTTGCTCAAACCGGGCGGCCGCTTCACTGCAATAGTACCGGATGCGGAGGCGATGATACGTGCCTTCACCGTAGGACAGATGACTTTCGATGAGCTTCGCGAGGTAACATTCGGCCTGCAGGAATACATGGGTGATCAGCACTATACGATGTTTTCGCAGGCGAGCCTGTGCGGAATTCTCGACGAAGCAGGATTGCCGAACGCAAAAATCTTGGCTTCGGGTCGACGAAACGGCGTCTGCTTCGAAATGGAGATAGAGGCTTTTCGGCCGCTGCCTGAGCAGGCGGGCCTAGCAGAGGCGGGTATTTTCGTGGTTGAACAATGAAATCATTCAAGATCAATTTGTATTCCGGAATATTTTTCCGCAAGGACGCGATTTCGAACAGCGTGCTGCAAAAATACGAGGCAATTCGCTCCATGGGCGAATCCCTTAAGCTTCCGCTGGTTTGCAGGATTTTTACCCAGGGGACGGACTACGATATTCCCGACACCATCGTTCTCCGGTCGGCAGCCTATGCGGCAGTCCATCCCGCCTTCCACGACGCTGACCTGCACATATTCGAATTCGGAATATACTATGACCTGTTTAACGCGATCCTATTGAAGACAGATGCACGAAAGATTGTTTTTTACCATAACATAACACCGCTGGCGCTGGTAAACGACGACAGGGCGCGCAACGCAATTGGCCGCTCCCAGACACAACTGCATAATCTTGTCGAGGCCAATCGGATTATTTGTATAAGCGAGTTCAGCCGAAAAGAACTCGTCGAAAGAGGGTTTGACCCCGAACAGCTGTCGGTAATACATCTTCCGCCTTCGATCGATATAGATGGCGGCCGGGGTCGGCTCACGGAAAGAACTGACGGTGATAGAATCCGCCTTCTATTTGTTGGCCGATTCACGACCGCCAAGGGTCTGGCGGATCTCGTGCGCGCTGTTGCAATCCTGAAGCGGCGAAGTTTGGCGCATCTCAGGGTGGACCTTGTCGGGACCGCCCGCTTTTCCGAGCCCGGATTCATTGACGCGCTCAAAGCACTTATCGCGTCGGAGAACGTCGGCGAAATTGTGACTATCGTCGGCGAATTGTCCGATGACGAACTGGCTCTCGCCTATTCGCGGGCGCAGGTTTTCATAATGCCGTCTCATCATGAAGGTTTTTGCGTACCCGTTCTGGAAGCCATGGGGGCCGGATGCTTTCCTGTCGCTTACGACGCGGGCAACGTACCGTATTTGGTAGCGGGATGGGGGCTTTTGGCGCAGACAGGAGATGTCGCCGCGTTGGCTTCCTGTCTCGAAGACATCGTGACGAGGATCGACTCAGCGCGCGCAGATAATTCGGAACTCGTGCTGCGAACACAGAGGGGCGTGATGCCCGAAGGCGAATGGAAGGCTGGAATTCTGGCGCATGTAGCCAAATATTCCCGGGACGCCTACGTCCGACACATAAGAGCATTGCTTGCGCAGGAAATTGCGCTTGCAGAGCGGTCTGGGATCGGAACGCAGGCCGAGCTTCTGCACCGGTGAGCACGCTGCCCGCATCGATTGTTATCAACACCTTCAATCGAGCGGAGTCGCTGCGGACAACCATTGAGGCTTTAACCCAACTCGACTATCCACTGTTCGAGATCGTTGTTGTCAATGGACCGTCGACAGACGGGACTTCGGAGCTGCTGGATCAATTCAGCGGCCAGATAAAGATGGAGACCATCGAAGTACAGAATTTGTCCGCCTCGCGAAACGTCGGCCTCGCCGCTGCAAAAGGAACGATTGTGGCGTTTATCGATGACGATGCCTATCCCGACCCAGCCTGGCTCAACTGTCTGGCGGAGGCATTTGGGAACGACGAGGTTGCGGCTGCGGGGGGGCCGACTTACGACCACACCGGCTACGCGCTCCAGGCAAGATACAGTCTTGCGACGCGGATGGGCCGGACTTGGGAGATCCGCGGCGAAGTGGCCGTGCCGCCGGACGCGCTTAATCGGCCCCATTCACATGTCTTTCCATACACCATAGGTACGAATTCCTGCTTCCGCCGCGCATACGTGATAGAAGTCGGCGGGTTCGATGAGGAGTTCGAGTACTATTATGATGAAACGGATCTTTGCGTGAGGCTGATCGACCGGGGTTATGTTGTGAAGGCGCTCGAATGCGGCTTTGTTTATCACAAATGCCTGCCAAGTGAACGGCGTCCCGCTGCGCGAGTACTTAGGGATCGTTTTACAGCGGTCAAAAATCACGTCTATTTCGCCCTCAAGCATGGGCGGGCTACCAGGTCGTTCGCGGATATCTGCAGCAGCATGATCGATTTCGTCGAAGACCAGCGCAAAGATTACCGATGGTGTATTTCAAATGGGTGGCTATCGGAAAGTGATTACGCAACATTTGAGTCTGACATACCGAGGGCATTTGATGTCGGGTTTTCGCGGATTGCCGAGGGTAGGGAACGGACTCGTCCAGCAGAATGGTTTGCGGAGCGGGAGAAGCCGTTTCTGCCGTTCCGGACGCGGCGTCCGAAAGGCGAGAAGCTTCATCTGTGCTTTGTTTCGAAGGAATACCCCGCCGGTGTTGTTAATGGCAGCGCGCGCTTCACACATATGATCGCTCCCTGGCTGGCGAAACGCGGGCATTACGTGCATGCACTGACGCGCGGGACGCTTCACCATCGGGTCGATCTGGAAGAAAGCGTCTGGGTCCACCGCATGGCGACGGGACGGCACACCCGACCTCTTGAGCCCCAGGTTTCGCAGAACCGGTGGAACCGATCAGCGAGCTTATACGAGGAGGTGCTGCGAATCCATCAGCACAGGCCGGTGGACTTTATCGTGGCGTCGATCCTGGACTCCGAGGGGCTCGCCGCCCTGGTGGGCAAAACGGTCCCGATGGTGATCAGCCTGCATGGGGCCTTTGCGACGCCGCGTGAGAACCGCCGCAATTGGGAGACCGACCGCGACGCCCGGCGGGACATTATGCGTCCTTTGACCGCGGTGGAGCGGTTCTGTCTGAAAAATTGCCACGCCATTCTCGCCAACTCGTCCGCGATCATCGATGAACTCGAGCGCGTCTGCAACATCCGCTTCGACCCAGAAAAAGTCCATGTTGACAATGCGACCCAAGTTCACACGCGCGCTGACAAGCAAGGCGATCTGGAATCGATTGAACGTTTTTTCACAAGCCTGGCAAAGTGTGGATGCGGAGTACACGTACACGAAAATGCATGAGTGAATTAATCATAAGTACATTTGTGCCAGGCATCGATTGGATGATCATCCTTTTGGATCCCCTTCGTCATTCCATTGTCTTTCGAACACGAAGGCGTTCCAGCGCTGCAGCGGCTTACCAAGTTCGCCGGCAAAGGCTTCCTCGCCTACGCGTAGCAGGTCCCGCCGGAAGCGGTCGCACATCTCGCGACTCCTATTGTCGCGTTGGATTGCTAGGTCCGAAACGACTGCAGAATGCTGCCGGTTCACCGGAAGCCCGAGGTGTCTGGTTACCCGCTTTACCTCCCGGATTGGATCAGCAAGCATGTCCTCGTACCATATCTCGCAGGGCTTTATGTTCTTCGAAGTAAAATAAAGTTTCCAAATTTCATCATTCACTAATACACGAATGAAGCATGAATGCACGTCAAGATAGTGGTATTTCAACTCTCTGTTCTCGACCGGTTCGCCTAGTTCACGCGACCAGAATCCCGTCATCTCGGCAAGGTAAAGCGATACAGCCTGGGCAACTTTGTCTCGGCGCCGAAGCCATATCCATTTGTGATTCGGCAGAAGGGCTTCTAGCCCGCAACAGTACCCGATCGAGCAAATGAACTCCTCAAATCTGGCGCGTTGGTCGTGAGTCATTTTTGATCCGAAGATTTCGCCAAGCATGTTCTTGCGAATGATTTCGTGCAGCCAAGTTTCGCGAGTTTCTGGTGATAATTCCGTTCCAGGCAATGTCTGGAAGAGTTCTCCTGGCTTGCCAATGTCATGCTGCCGAAAAAGTCTACAGAGCTGATTGCTGCCGGTGCGAACTGCGAATGCGATGGTATAGGTCTGCTTCAGCCTGGACGGGATAAATGCCGGGAAGCGGACCGGTTCAGCACAATTCGTAGTGCGGTGGAACAGCCTCATCATCGTCAGTATCCGAACGCGATGTAGTCTATTTCAAATATGCGTTCAATCAACAACTTATCCTCGGAACAAACATCACGATGGTTTACGAATTGCGCCGTGCTTCTGTTCTCGTGGCCGAATGTGACATCGATCTGCAGCCGGTTTCTGAGCAGTGGTAACCAGATTGTGATATCTTCCAATCGAAAGGGAGATGTGGCCAACTCGCCGCTTGATCGTGCAAGCATGCCCGCCTGGGTTCGAAAGGCATCATCGTATGGCAGCGCTTCGTGCCGTAAAAACTCCGAAAATGAGGAGCATGCGAGGTAGGCACGGGTTGCGGGCCAATTGAGAAAGGGGAATGCCTGCACAAGCGACGGATTCATGCGGCGCCTGAGCTTGCGCAGGGTCAGCTTTTGCGCCGTGCACCATTCTTGAAGTGTGAAGCCAACAAAATTGTAGAGCGAGCAGATCCTGTGGAGCGGGTTTCTGACGACTGAGAAGAGATAATATTCCGTGACGTATTGTATGCCACAGACCTTTTCTATGTCCGATACCGAACTGTGCTTATGCAGTCCGAAGCGTCCCTGATAGGCATCGATCATCCGCTCACCGCACGCGGGATTGCCGAGATAGAGGTCGTTCCAGGCGAGAAATGGCTCAAGCCCGGCTTCGACGCTGGTGCCTCCCGATTTCGAAATGTGTACGAATGTAAAGCGGCGAGAGTTCGAGATGATCATTCTTCTTGATTGCCGTTATGCGGGGTCTGGCAATCGGATTCCAAGCCCGCAAGGAAGCACACCTTAACAGGTCCTGGCGTCGGGACAAATGCTTTGTGGGTGCAACAGGCGTGCTGGCGGCCCCCAATATCCCAAAAAGCCGACCGCGCGGCATCGCCGAACCTCGCCATTGTCTATTGCGCGTACATCTGGATAATCACTCCGGAACGGCGCTGGACAGCTGGCAGCAATTGCGGGGATTCGGAGATTCCACCTTGGGCTATTGTGCCGATGGCCGGCGCCCAAACGGGGCGAGGCACTGTTCAATGCACCACACGGCGCCGGAATTGACTTTGGTTCACGACAAGATGTTCGAGGAAGCCAGGGCCAAGGGAACGGAGGTCTATGGAGACTTTGGCAAATTGCCAGCGATCGCGCAGGCGGGGCACTTCCGGCGCATGGAAATCATCGAGCACCTCGACATCCGGGATCCCGTCGGCTGCACGTCGGTCGATTTTGGAACGGGTCCCTGGGGGTTCGCCTGTGTATATCCCAGATTGCACGCGTCGAAAAATTGCATCTCGGTGGATGTATCGCGCGTTGCCCTAGAAATGGCAGCGAAGAAGGACAGGCAGCGTGGCGCGAAAGTACAGTACGTTGTGAGCGACGGCGACGAAATTCCGATCGGCGACAGCATAGTGGATATATTCTGGGCCGGCGAGTCGTTGGAGCACGTGCGCGATCCCGTTGTTTTTCTTCAGGAGATCAGCCGCGTCTGCCGAGACGGAGCGGATCTGGTGTTGAGCACTCCAAATCGCGACGCCGTATTCTATCAGGCATTTGGGCAGCATTACACGATCGGACCGGAGCATCTTGCTCTCGTAAACTTCGCCGAACTGCAGAGTTTGGTGGATCGATTCTTCGATATTCAGGCCTGCCACGGATTTGAGTCCTCAATCTGGCCGGAAATCGACCAGGTACTCGTGGATCCCGATAAAATCCGAGGGTTGCAGGAGCGGGCTTTCGACACGCCAGAGCTTGCCAGCGGCCTGATTCTTCACGGGCGCAATAGCAAGACGAAGTATGCAGCACACGCGCGGACCTACAATCTCATTGAGCAGCCGTGGTCGGATCCGCAGATCAGGAGTAACAGACCGATGAAACCGATGCCGCTCTTTGGCGGAATCGACGGCGGATTGATCGGGGCGTGTGACAGCATAAGTTTCGCCGTACCCGGACGAAAGATCATCCTGATGTTCTGGGCGCATAACTGGAGCGGCGAGGCGGAGATCCTGTGCGACGGTGCTGCGGCATCCATCGATCTGTTCAGCCGCTGGGCAGGGTTCAAAAGGGTGGTATTCGACGATCTCGAACCTGGACCCCACACTGTGGCGATCCGAGCGACGGGACGCCGTTGCGAAACATCGTGCGCCGCAGAGGTGATTTTCTACAAGACCATAGCCTACAACTATTGAAACGCGGCCACGCCGTTCTGCGTGCGCATCTTAGAGAACGTCGGCGAACAGCGGCTTAAGCGCGTGAAACGATATGAAACCCAGGACAAAAATAGCAAGCGACATTACGGAAAGGTAGAGCAGTCCTCCCACATCAACCTGAGCACCGACCTCTATGAAGGAGGTGCGATATCCTTCGATCAGTTGGCTTATCGGGTTCCATTTCAACAGCAAAGCCTGTACCCAACCCGGAGCATTCTGCCGCAGCACGTCCGGTGAATATGAAATGGGCGAGAGGAAAAACAGGATATTGAGCACGATGGGTATGGCGTGGGTAAGATCACGCACGAACACGCCTATCGCAGCGGCAGCATAGCCGATGCCAGCCGAAAGCAATGCACCGAGCAGAAAATAGATCGGTAAAAGATACATGTGGCTGCCGAAGTGGACACCGTGCACAAGCACCAGCACGACAGCTATCGCCAGATAGACGGCGTAATTTATCAGGCATGTGACGACGACGACGGCCGGCAGGATCGCACTCGGAAATGAAATTTTCGTGATGAGCGTTGCGTTCTCCACAACCGTGGTCGTGCTTCGGCTGATCACCTCGCTTATCATTCCCCAGATACTGAAACCTACAAAATAGAACACACCGTAGGGAATTGCCGCGTAGCTCGCCCCCATGCGGCCGCGCATCAGGAACGAAAAGATCGTTGCCGTCACCAATGCACTGCAAAGCGGCCCGAGCACGGACCACAGCAACCCCATGTATGACCCGGCAAAACGCAGCTTGTAAGACCGGCCGGCCATTTCGAGAATCAGGACCGCGATGCGGCCCATGCCACGCAGCGTGGCCGGCGGATTTGGCAAGAAGTTTGCCGAACGGAGGGCCGGTTGTGCGCTCATGCTGCCAGTCCTCCGGGCTCGCATTCGGTGGCGTCTCCCTTTATCCGCGCGGCAAGGAGCGCGCAAAACCGCTCGGTTCTTTCTGCCATTACGCTGCGCGTGAACCGCGTCTCGTAAAGCTCGCGCGATCTCAGAGCCATATGTTCACGCAGAGCGGGGCTCTGAGCGAGCCGGCCGATGGCGTCGGCCAATTTCTCCGAATTGCCCGGAGGAACGAGAAAGCCGTTTTCGCCCTCGACCACGATCTCGCGCATGCCGCCCACGTCGCAGGCTATAACAGGTTTTCCGTTCGCCATCGCCTCGATCAGGATGAGGCCAAAGGACTCATAGCGCGAAGGCGCAACGAAGATGTCGCAATCCGCATAGAACCGGGCAAGCTGTTCATCGTCGACGCGTCCGGTAAAGTGGGTTCTCGACTGGAGTTGCGCGTGATCCGGTCTTCTCTGGAACAATTCGCGATAAGTAGGCCCCTCAGAGGATGGTATCCTGTCATCGCCGACGACCGTAAAGGTCATCGAAGGGAAGCGATCGGCCAGTAAAGCTACAGCTTCCAGAAAAATATCAATGCCTTTGCGTCGCTCGAGCCGACCGACGAACAACACGTTCGGCCCGCCCGCATCGCGTTCAGGTGAATAAATGGGGCGCGGCACGGCCCCAAATCCATGGGGAATAACGTGGACTTTGTCCGGTTCGAGTTGGATGACGTGGACCCGCTCAATCTCCCCAACAATCGCATTGGAGTTGGCAAGGATGGCACTGCAATTCTCGAGGCAGAATCGTTCAAGCGCGATGAGCGGTCGGATGCGCGTCTGGAGCGCGTTCCGGTCGGCCGCCCAATGGGGGCTGATTTCCAGCGCCACCGGCAGCGGCGTATGCAGGCTGATCACGACCGGAACCGCATCCGCCAACAGGGTGGCGATACCCTCCGAGTCCCAGATCGGTGCCTGAACAAGATCGAGTGGCCTGTGACGATGTATCCGCAGTACTTCCTCGCAGAGGCTCGCGGAGTAATTCCACCTGTCCTGCGGAACCACAGGGGCCGCCGGCAGCGGATGGTGCTCCGGCACGATGCGGTGGACCCAGACTCCATCCTCTAGGTCCACCCGGTGGTGATGCTGTCCGGCTGTCAGCACATGTACTTGATGCCCGCGCTCGGCCAGTCCCCGGGCCATCTCGTGGGTGAAGCGTGCGATTCCGTTGATGACACCTGGCGGGTACTCCTGCGAAAGAAGGCACAGATGAAGCTTCTCCGCCGCCGGCCGCAGCGTCCGGAAGGGCAAAAAGGGTGTCTCCCGTTCTGCAAACCATGTGGCGGACCGGGTCCGCTCCCCGCCTTCCACGATACGCGAAAAACCGACGTCAAATGCCCGCGGTATATCCGCTTCAAACGCCGTGTACTCAGCCTTCGTCAGAAAGCCA
>Ga0335075_10012848_pt1 | contig 12632 bp, 12 predicted proteins | sample Lox_Sample_24_FD_206723 | JGI IMG/M metagenome (GOLD analysis project Ga0335075, IMG submission 206723) | Soil microbial communities from Loxahatchee National Wildlife Refuge, Florida, United States - Lox_Sample_2.4 | ecosystem: Environmental > Terrestrial > Soil > Wetlands | place: USA... | reverse complement strand
CGACGGCGACGTGATCGCAGTCGGCAAGACCCAGATCCCCGTCGATATCGGATCTCTGCTCGACACCACGAACAGGGCCCTACAAGCGATTCCGCAGGACAACCTGCATACCGTCGTCGACGAAGCCTACAAGGCCGTCGCGGGTCTGGGCCCGGAACTGTCCCGGCTCGTCGACGGTGGCACCGCGTTGGCGATCGACGCCGGCAAGACCAGCGACACGCTCTCGCGACTGATCGACGAGTTCCCGCCGGTGGCCAGCTCCCAGGTCCGGACGTCGGATTCGATCGCAACCTGGGCCCGGCGGGTCAACGCGATCACCAGTCAGCTGAAGGCGCAAGACAATTCGTTCGCCGACCTACTCAACACCGCCGGACCGGCCCTCGCTGAAGGCACCGCGCTGTTCGACAGGCTGTCTCCCACGCTGCCGGTGCTGCTGGCGAACTTGGTCAGCTTGGGCAACATCGCGCTGACCTATCGCAACGACCTCGAGGAGTTGCTGGTGCTCTTCCCGCAGGGGACCGCGGTGATGTCGTCGATCATCGTGCCGGACCGTGTTGCCAAGCAGGACTACAAAGGCATTTATCTCGACTTCAACTTGAACCTCAACCTGCCACCGCCATGCAACACCGGATTTCTCCCGGTGCAGCAGCAGCGGATTCCCGTCCGGCAGGACTATCCCGACCGCACTGACGGAGAGTTGTACTGCCGCATTCCGCAGAACTCCGACATGAACGTCCGAGGCGTCCGCAACACACCCTGCGAGACAAAGCCGGGTAAGCGCGCCCCGACGGTCGAGATGTGCGAAAGCGACGAACAGTATGTCCCGCTCAACGACGGCCTGTTCTGGAAGGGCGATCCCAATGCGACATTAAGCGGTCAAAGTGTGCCGCAATTTCCGAAGGGCGGTCCGACACCATCACCCGGCAGGGACTGGCACCCGCCACCCGAGTCGCCGGTACGGCCGCCGGTCGCCATTCCCTACGATCCGGCAACTGGAAATTACGTGGGCCCGGACGGCCGCGCATACAGCGAGTCCGATCTGGCCTCCACCGCGAAAGGTAAGACATGGCAGGACATGATGGTCCCGTCGAAGAAACCGACCCCCTAAATACCTCAGACACCCCGGAACCTGTGGGCGATACCGACGCCGCGGACATCGACGCCGAAGAATCTGATGTCGGGGATTCTGAAGCTGACGAGCCCGAGCCTGATGCCGAGGGTGCCGCCGCGCAGAGCACGAGAAACCTTGTGCAAAGCTGGTTTTCGAGCATCCCGAGTCCGATCGCCGTGAGTGTCGCCATCATCGTGGCACTAGTCGGGCTGGGAGGCTGGCTGGGATTCCGCGTCCATCAAGACCATCAGGTGCAGGCGCAACGCAACCTGTACGTGCAAGTCGCGCGCCAGACCGCGATCAACCTCACCACGATCAACTACACCGAGGTCGATGCCGACATCAAGCGGGTCCTGGATTCGGCCACCGGCGCCTTTCACGACGAATTCCAGAACCGGTCGCAACCGTTCGTCGAGGTCGTCAAAAAAGTGCAGTCCAAATCGGAGGGCACCATCTCCGAGGCGGGTTTGCTCTCGTACACGAAGGACCAAGCGCAAGTGCTCATCGCGGTCGCAGTGAAGACGTCAATGGCCGCGGCCCCGGCAGACCAGGAGCCGCGCAGATGGCGGATGCGACTCACCGTTGACAAAACAGGGGACAGCGCCAAGGTGTCGAGTGTGGAGTTCGTACCGTGACTAGTCGAACTGCACTGACAGGGCAGGAGGAGGGCTCCGCGATGTCCGATGACGCTGACCCGGTCGCCGACGAGTCGCCGCTCGACGATCTGGCCGAGCGCGACGACCTGGCCGATGCGGCGGAGGCGGCTGACGAGGCGGACCTGCTCGACGCTGACGAAACAGACGAAACAGACGCCGACAACCACGCCGCGATAGCACCGGTCGAGCGGGGCAGCCAGTACTGCTGGACTCGTCTGCTGGTTGTGGGCCTATCAGCGCTGGCGTTGATCATTGCCCTGGGCGATGGCTATCTGAAATGGCTCGACGGCACGGCGCGGGAATCGCGTGCGGCCGCAGAGGCATCGGTGCGGGCAGCCTCCGAGAGCACCATTGCGATTCTGTCGTACAAGCCCGAAACGGTGGACCGCGACTTGAAGGCTGCTGCCGAGCGGCTCACGGGCGGCTTCCGCCAGCAGTACACCCAGCTCGTGAACGACGTCGTAGCTCCCGGGGCAAAGCAGCAGCACATCACGGCGGTGGCCACCGTTCCTGCGGCGGCCTCGGTATCGGCGACCGAAAAGCACGCCGTGGTACTGGTTTTCGTTGACCAGACCACCACCATCGGCAACGATGCACCCACTCAGACCACGTCCAGTGTGCGCGTCAGTCTGGAGAACGTCGACGGTCGATGGCTCATTTCGCAGTTCGACCCGGTGTGAGCAATCGACAAGTGAGGCAAGGATGAAGAGTGTGTCGTTGAGTTTCCGACGGCTTTACGGCATCGCGCTGGCCGTCGGATGCCTTGCAGCAAGTATGATTTCGGGCTCGACGTCCACCACTAAGGCGGCCGGCTTCGAGAACCTGTCGGTGCCGTCTCCGTCGATGGGTCGTGACATCCCGGTGGCCTTCCTGGCCGGCGGCTCGCACGCGGCGTACCTGCTGGACGGGTTCAATGCCGCGCCAGAGGTCAGCAACTGGGTGACGGCAGGTAACGGATTCGGCGCCCTTGCCGGCAAAGGGATTTCGGTGGTAGCACCGGCCGGCGGCGCCTACAGCATGTACACCAACTGGGAGCAGGACGGCAGCAAGCAGTGGGAGACGTTCTTATCCACCGAGTTGCCAGACTGGCTCGCCGCCAACAAGGGCCTGGCGCCCGGCGGGCACGGCGTTGTCGGCGTCTCCCAAGGCGGATACGCGGCGGCCGCGCTGGTCACGTTCCATCCTGAACGGTTCCGCTATGCCGGGTCGCTATCGGGATTCCTCACCCCCGAGCGTGCCGGAGTGGACGGAACTATCACCGCCGCGCTCAAACAAGGCGGTGCCGACAGCGACCACATGTGGGGCCCACCCCAATTGGGTCGCTGGAAATGGCACTCGCCCAATCAGAACATTCAGCAGCTCGTCGACAACGACGCCCGGCTCTGGATCTACAGCCCAGGGAGCGGCGCCCCAACTGATCAGGGCGCGATGGCGGGCTACGGCGATATCTCCCAGGGCACCAACGCGCAGTTCTACTCCCACTACCGCGACGTCGGCGGCAAGAACGGCCACTTCGACCTGGGCCGCGGCGGGGGCAACGATTGGCCGACGTGGGGACAACAGCTCGGTGCAATGTCCGGCGACCTCGCCGCGAACATCCGCTAGTGATTCGGAGGAGATGAGATGCCATGAGTGACAGGCGCATTCGCCAATGTGCACAGATCATCTCGATACCGTTGGCGGTCGGCGCCGGGCTCGTCTCCCCGAGCATGGTCGTCGCATCGGCCGCTCCCGGGGTTCCCGGCAACAACGACCGGCTCAACAACGGCATCGTGGTCAACGTCGACACCATCAAGAGGCAGGCCGGCTGCAAAACCAATCTGAAGATCAATCCGCAGCTACAGTCCGCCGCGCAGCGCCACACGGTCGATGTGCTCAACAATCGCGGCCTCGACGGTGACATCGGGTCGGACGGGTCGTCGGTGGCGGACCGTGCCCGCGGCGCCGGCTACAACGGCACTGTCGCGGAGACCGTGGCGATCAACCAGTCGTTGGCGATCAACGATCTTGACGTCATGGGTAATTGGTACTACCGCCCCGACTACATGGCGATCATGTCGAATTGCGCCAACACTCAGATCGGTGTGTGGTCAGAAAACAGCATCGACCGCAGCGTGCTCGTCGCCGTCTACGGGCAACCGGCATGAGCGGGACTGCGATGAAGCATGGGATGTGGCCAGCCGGTCTGATCGTCGCCGCGACATTTTGCGGCGGCGCAAGTTCTTTGATGCCGCTCGCGTCTGCCGTTCCCGCACCCGATATCGAGTTCATCTACGACACCACCGTACGCAAGCAATACAGCTTCGCTGACACCGCAGATGCCATCAGCTATGCCCATGGCATTTGCGACAAGATCGTCGGTGGGGCGAGCTACGCCCAAGTCATCGGCGATGTGAAAAACGACGTGCGGCCCAATGACGAGTACTCGGCCAACTACTTGATCTCGAACGCTGTGAACATCTACTGCCCGGCCCAACTGTGGCTGTTGCGCAACTCAGCGGGCAGCTACGTGCCGCCGCCACAATGACTCAGCAGTGCAAGTGAACTATCCGCCGGCGCCGGCGTTGCCCAGGTCGGGTGCGTAGGACGGCGGCGGGTAGACGCCCCGGAGGAGCCAAGCGTAGGCGGCGATGCCGTATTCCAGCTCGTCGCTGGCGTCGTAGTCCGGGTTCGGATTCATCTGACTAACCCTTCCTCGCCGATCCTCGTCAACCTGGTCGAGCCTATCGTGCCCGGGGCGCTGGCCTCCCGTTGAACCCGCAGTCGATGGAGGTCCGGGCTCGACTTGCACTGATTTTAAGGATCGGCACTCGGTCGCTTCGGGAGACGGGAGAGAACCGTCTCGGCGTCGATTATGGCGCCGCGGTTGTACGGCAACTTGGACAGCGCCGTCCCCATCGCGCAGGTGTTCGAAACCGCGGCATAGGTCAAGCCGCCACCGATTGCCGCGGCCAGCCATTTGAGTCGCGGGACGACGACGCTGCCGGCAACCGAAGAAAGCACAATCGATCCGGCGACCAGGCGCACCTGTCGTTCCAGCTCCCATCGTTGGACGCCACGGTCGACCGCGAAGCCTTGTCCCTCCCAGTCGGTGATTCCCTTTTCGAGAACACGCCCGCCGGTCAGGCCCGCGCCCTGCAACAGCTGTGCTGCCTTTGCTGAGCGCTGGCCCGAGCGGCACACCAAGACAACGTCGCGGTCGTGGTCGAGTTGCTGAACCACCTTGGAGCCGTGCTCGACCAGCACATCGAGCGGTAGGTTGTACGACCCGCGGATGTGTGCGGTCTCGAACTCGGCGGGGGTCCGCACATCAAGAATGCGCGGAGGTGCGGACGACGCGAGTAGATCACGGAGTTCTATCGAGGTGACAGCGGCGGCGGTCGCTGCGTTCATGATCTGCTCCAGTCATGTCGGCCGTGATCAAGGCTTCTCCTCAATGCGACTACCCGGCCGGTCCGTCAACCAGTGTTTTGATCCAAATGAATTTATCAACGGGCTAACCGCTTCGCAGTTCGGCGAAACTCCCTGTAACTTCACAGCTTTCACTAGGCTTGCGGGGTGCACCGATTAATCGCGGTATTGATGGTCGTGGGTCTGATGGTGGCGGACTGCGGTTGGAAACCGCCGGGGATGGCGTCGCGAAAGTCCGACACCTGCACCGACGCCGACGGGCCGACGCCGGATACCGTAAGCCAGGCGATCGCAACCCTCCCGGTCGCAACGTCCGGTTCCGGCTGGACCGAGGCGGCGCGTGGGCATACCCACGACTGCCGGCTGTATTGGGTGCAGGTCAAACCCGGCAATGCGACAGCCGCGAGCGCCGAGCAGCTGTTGTTTTTCGACCACAACACGCCGCTGGGCACACCCACGCCGAATCCCAAGCCGTATACGACGGTGTTGTACTCCACGGTTGACACAGTGACAGTTCAATACCAGTGGCAGGTCGCTCGCGATTCGGCGTGCTGTCCTACCGGCATCGGCACGACGCAGTACCACATCAGCTCCGACGGGAGATTGGTAGCGCGCGGCACGATTCCGAATCAGTAGATCAGCCGGGCAGATTCTCCGGATGCAGCATCTCGGCGTATCGCAGCGGCTCGGGGATCCCGAACCCGTCGACCAGGGTCTCGGCGTATGGTCGCAACAACCGGCAGCGGTCGTTGATACCGCGAGTGACCGCCTTGGCGCGCTCGGTGGACAGGTACCGGTGCTCGACGTACCACGCTTTGTCGTCTTCGATCACCGATAACGCGTACAGATCGCAGACCAGCCCGAGCACCTTGCGGGCCTCGTCGTCTTCACACGATTCGATCCCGGCGACGAACGCCTCCAGCACTACCCGGTCGATGTGCGCGGCCGCCGCATGCAGTACGTGATCTTGCACTGCGTTGAACGCGTCGAATGCGGACATTTCTTTGGATTTGCCCTGTAGCCGGCGCGCGACCGAGGCGATGATGTATTCCTCGCGGTCCTCGAACATCTTGACCTGAGTGCCGCGGTTGAACAGGCTGCCTTCCTCTTCGTTGTCCTGCCGGGCATCAACAATCGTTTGGATGATGGTCTCTGCCGCAGTCCGTTTCAGCACCCGCTCACCGGCAAAGTTTGCCGCGAAGCGCACCCATTCCACCGGACTCATGCTCTTGATGTCGTCGGCGTAAGCGGTCAGCAGCTCCTTGGCCACCAATTGGGTCAATACGTGGTTGTCGCCCTCGAAGGTGGTGAACACGTCGGTGTCGGCGCGCAGTGCGATCAGCCGGTTCTCGGCCATATAGCCCGCCCCGCCGCATGCCTCGCGGGCTTCCTGAATGGCGCGGCTCGCGTGCCAGGTGTTGGCCGCCTTCAGCCCGGCCGCCCGCGATTCCAGCTCGCGCTGCTCCTCGGCGTCGGGGGCGTCCGCCGTCTGCAGATCGTGGCACTTGGCCACCAGCTCGTTCTGCGCAAACTGCAACGCATACGACCGCGCGATCAACGGGAAGAGTCGGCGCTGATGCACCAGGTAGTCCATGATCAGCACCTCGCCCTCCTCGTCAGGTGCACTGAATTGCCTGCGCTGCAACGCATATCGGGTAGCGATGTCCAGAGCGACGCGAGCAGCGTTGCCCGCGCTGCCGCCCACCGTCACACGACCACGAATCAGCGTGCCGATCATGGTGAAGAATCGGCGGTTCGGGTTCTCGATCGGCGAGCTGTAGGTGCCGTCCTCGGCGACGTCGCCATACTTGTTCAGCAGGTTGACCCGCGGGATGCGCGCGTGGTCGAACACGATGCGGCCGTTATCGACGCCCGGCAGCCCGCCTTTGTATTGGCAGTCCGACGTCGTGACACCGGGCAGGTCGTTACCGTCGGCGTCTCGGATCGGCACCAGGAAGCAGTGCACCCCGTGGTTGACCTGTTCGCCGTCCTCGGTCGTGATGAGCTGAGCGAAAACCGCTGCGATAATAGCGGTTTCGGCGGCCCCGCCGATGTAGTCCTTGCGGGCGCTCGGCGTGGCCGAGTGGATGACGAATTCCTGGGCTTCCGCGTCGTAGGTCGCGGTTGTCTCGAGCGCCTGGACGTCGCTGCCGTGGCCGGTTTCGGTCATCGCGAAACAGCCGCGCAGCTCGAGGTTGATGATCTTTTTCACGTACGCCTCGTGGTGGCGTTCGGTGCCGAGATTCTCGACGGCACCGCCGAACAGACCCCATTGCACGCCGGCCTTGACCATCAGGGACAGGTCCGACATCGCGAGCAGCTCGATCATCGTGATCGCCGCCCCGACGTTGCCGGTTCCGCCGTGCTCTTTGCGGAAGCCGTCGTCGGCTGCGCCGGCCGCGGCCATGATCGTCATTTGCTCGGCCACCTTGGCGCGGGCGATCACCGTGTTCGGTGTGTAGTGCGGACGAAAGACCTCGTCGGTCAACCGCTCCCGCATCTGGTTCTTCGCGTCGCGCCAACGTCCGTCGAGTGTGTTGCGCAGATGTTCCGCAGTAGTGGCCATATCCGACCGTAACCTGCCGCTCGCCTCGCCGGGGTAGGCTCCGCGAGGTCAGCCGACACTTTGATGGCCCGGCGGCCAGGTGAACATTCCGTTAACCCAAGGTGGCTATCATCTGTCGTCGGTCGCGGCCATGCGGCCAAGGGAAGGTAAGCCATGGGCACGTTTTCCCGCGCCTTCACCAAGCAGGGCGCGGTCGAGATTGAGGCGGTCGCGGCTGCTCTGCAGCCGAAATTCGCCCTAACCGCCGGACCGGAAAAAGCCGTCTCGCACACCTGGCTGGACACCTTCGATTGGCGGCTGCACGCGGCTGGGATATCCCTGGAGTACCTCGACGACGGTCCGCTGATCATGCAGTTGCCCGACGGCAGCCGGTTGCAAGGGCCCCGGGCGAAGAAGTGGCCGGCACTGGTTCACGATCTGCCGGCCGGGCGGCTGCGTGACGCGCTGGCCCCGATTGTTATGCCGCGGGCATTGCTGTCGGTGGTCACCGTGCAGCGTGCAGTCCGCGATAGCCGGGTGCTCAACGCCGACGAAAAAACTGTTGCCCGCCTGTTGACCGAAAGCGCCGATGACGGCACCAGCCGGCTGCAGGTCCAGCCGTTGCGCGGCTACGAGGTAGACGGTGATCGGATTGCCCGCCTGATGCACCGCGTCGATGGGCTCACCGCCTCGACAACCACGCCCTACGACGACGCGTTGACGTTTGCTGCTCGCAATCCCAGCGACCATGAGCAGAACGTGACGGCGCCGCTGCGGCCGGAAACGCCTGCACCGGTGGCCATTGCGAACATGCTGGCGCAGTTTGCAGCCGCCATCGATCGCAACGTGGCGGGCACGATCGCGGCGATCGACACGGAATTTCTGCACGACCTGCGGGTGGCGGTGCGGCGCACCCGTTCGATTCTCAAGCTTGCCGGTGACGTGCTGCCCGCAAATTTGGCCGAGCGGTTCCAACCGGAATTCAAGTGGCTCGGTGATCTGACCACGCCGGTGCGCGATTTGGACGTCTATCTGCTCGAGCTGCACAACATGGCCGCCAGGCTGGCATCGGCTGATCCACGCGAACTCGACCCGTTCCGGTCGTTTCTGATTCAGCATCGCGCTGCGGAACGCCGCCGCTTGGTGCGCGGGCTGCGGTCTCGGCGCTTCAAGCAAATGATGAGCGACTGGCGCGCAGCGCTGGCGCAGGTAGCCGCTGATGGTGACGGCGGACCAGCGGTCTCGGCGCTGGCCCGACAGCGCATCGAGCGGGCGTTCCGGAATGTCGTGCGGCGCGGCAAAGGGATCGCCGCCGACTCGCCGAGCGAACAGGTGCATGAACTGCGAAAGCGCTGCAAGGAATTGCGCTATCTGCTCGAGGTATTCCGGCCAGTGTGCGCCGACACGCCGCACCGCGCGCTGATCAAACAACTCAAGGCGCTGCAGGACACACTCGGCGACTTCCAGGATGGCGAAGTCCAGCGCGAAGCGGTCCGCGAATTCGCCGCAGCGATGATGGAACAGGGTGCCGCGCCGCCGGAGACCGTGTTGGCGATGGGGGAACTGGCGGCGCAGCTCGATGCTCATCAGCTGAACGCGAGGGCGGCGCTGGTGGGGCGGCTGCGACCATTCCTGGCCGGCCAGAATCGCGCCCGCATGAAGGCACTGGTGCGACGGTGAAGGTCTATGCGACGTACAACATCAAGGGCGGCGTCGGCAAGACCTCAGCCGCGGTCAATCTCGCGCATCTGGCCGCGCGTAGCGGATATAACGCACTGCTTTGGGATCTCGACCCGCAGGGTGCGGCCACTTATCTTTTCCGGGTGCGACCCAAAGTCAAGGGCGGCAGCCGAGCGCTGGTGGAAGGAACGCGATCGCTCGACGATGCGATCAAGGCCACCGATTTCGACGGGCTTGACTTGCTGCCAGCCGATTTCCGCTACCGCAACATGGATTTACAGCTTGACGACATGAAGCGGCCGACCCGCCGGATTCATCAGCTGCTGCGACCGCTTGACGACGAATACGACGTGGTCTTCCTCGACTGTCCACCGAGCATTTCGTTGTTGTCCGAGAACGTCCTGCATGCGGTCGACACGCTTTTGGTACCGATGATCCCGGCGACACTGTCGGTGCGCACATTCGATCAATTGTCGGACTTCGTAAACGATTTCGACGGTCGCCGACCGCGGGTGTGTGCCTTCTTCTCAATGGTAGACCGGCGTAAGCGGCTGCACCGGGACCTCGTGGAACGCTTGTCGGCCGAACGACCGGGAATCTTGAGCACGGCCATCCCGGCACTGTCGATCATCGAGCAGATGGCCGAACAACGGGCACCGGTCACGGCATTCGCCCCGCATAGCACCGCGGCGAAGTGCTACGAAGCGCTTTGGCGTGAGGTGAACCGAGTGATCGGATAGGACGGGGCTGTGCCGGGATATTTTGCCGCTGCCACGATCGTGCTGCTGATGGGGATGGTCGTCACCAGAGTCTTGCGGCTGAGCAGGACCGGAACGCGCGCAATGCGTTTCGGCAGTATCGACAAGACAGATTTTCTCATTCCGCCGTTCGCGCTGTTCTATTTCTACACAGTCTTCGCCGCGGCTTTCGGCTGGCCGCTTGTTGGCGGCGGAAAGCTATTTCACTCCGAAGCAGTGGCCTGGATCGGAGTCGCATTGTGTTGCGCTGGCTTACTGGTGTTGCTGGCGAGCCTGATTTCGTTCGGCAGAAGCTTTCGGGTCGGGATCGATGTCGACCGCCCCGACGAGCTGGTGACCACCGGGTTGTTTGCTTACAGCCGTAACCCCATCTATGTCGGGCTGTTTGTCGTGTTGGTGGGCCAATTCTTAGTGTTCCCGAACTGGGTTCCGTTGGTCTACCTGTTCGCCGGTAGTTGGCTTTTCCACCGTCAAGTACTACGCGAGGAGGAGTTTATGCGGCGGCACTACGGCGAAGAATACTGGGAGTATTGCCGACGGGTCAGACGTTATGTCTAATTTCACGATTGTCGTTGTTCGACAACAGCATTGAGGCGATCACCGCTGATGGGTCGGCCGCCTCAAGTGCCAGCGCAACGCCAAAGTTGCCGCCACGCCGAGGGTGACCAGCATCGCCATGTCGAACAGCCATCGGCCGGTGGAGTGTGTCCACGAATCATCGGCGGTGGCCAGCAGATTGACCGCGCGCACGTCGACGGTGGAGGCCGATGCGGCGAATCCCCACCGGGACGGCACCAGCCAGGCGATCTGCTCCAGACCGACCCGGCCGTCGATCGGGAACATTGCCCCTGCGAACACCACCGAGATCAGGACGATCAGCACGGCGGTCAGGACGATCTGCTCGACGTAGCTGGCCAGCGACGAGAGGGCCAACGCGATCATCGCCGAGACGATGGCGGTGACGGCCAGTTCGACGAACAGCTCGAAGACGGCATTGCCGAGCAGGACGGCGCCATGAGTGGGCGCGCCTTTGCCGACGACGGCGGCGGTGGTCATGATGCCGGTCGCAATGATGGCGGCCAGACTGTAGACGACAATCTTGCCGGCCAGGAACGCCGAAGCCGACAAACCGTTGGCTTGGTCCCGGCGGAAGATGCGCTTTTCGGCGAAGAGGTCGCGGATGGTCAGCGCCGTCCCGATGACCACGGCGCCGATGTTGAGCACGGCAAGGATCTCGACCGCTTCGTCGGGACTGCTGCCATACGGGTTCGCCGGACCCAGGCCGGAATGGCCGGGCACCAGCAGTGCGATCGCGCCGAACAGCACCGGGAGGATGGTCAGGAAGATGAGATACCGCTGATCACTGACCAAGACCCAGCCCTGTCGACGCACAGCGATAAGGGTCTGGCGCCACGGTGATGGGTGCGCTGCCGGAGCGGGCGGCTCGACTGGAGTTTGTGGCGGTTCTGCGGCGGGCGGGACCTCATGCAGGTGGGCGAGATACGCGTCGTGTGCGCCATACGGATCCGTGCTGACCCGCGCCACGATCTCGGTCCACTCGGTGGTGCCCAACACGGCGCCGATTTGGCCCGGCGGTCCGGCGAATGCGGGAGTGCCGGTCCCGGTCAGCAGCACCACCTGGTCGCAGACATCGATGTCGGTTGGCGACGTCGTCGCCACCACGACCACGCGTCCATCGTCGGCTAATCGCCGCAGCGCTGCCATCATCTCGCGTTCCGCTGCGGCATCGAGCCGCGCGGTTGGCTCGTCCAGAACAAGCACCGACGGACTGGTCAGCAGCTCCATGGCCATAGCTGCGCGCTTGCGCTGTTCAACGGTGAGCTTGCCTACCTGGGTGGTGCGCAGCAGGCTCAACTTCATCTCGTCGAGCGTCCAGTGCACGATCTGACGGCGGTGATCAGCGGAAGTGTCCGGCGCCAGGCGCAATTCAGCGGCATAACCCAACGCTTGTTCTACAGTCAGCGCAGGGTGTAGCAGGTCGTAGCGCGGGACTACTCCGATGTGCGGCCGTAGGTGATCGGCCTTAACGTCGTGGCCGTCGAGATGGACCGTGCCGACGCTCGGTTGCACGTTTCCGCCCAGCACGTCGACCAGAGCGGATGTGCTTGCCTCGGAGGGGCCGATGATGGCGGTAAGCGTTCCCGGCTCAGCGCTGAAGGACAGTTCCGCCAGCACCTGCTCGCCATCGATGGTTAGCCGCACCTGGCGGGCGTCCAGGCGACCGCTGCTGACCGCAGGATGCGACGGCGGGGCTTCGGTGGCCGTTGCATCCGGTGCGGGCGGCGGCTCGGGTGCGGGCGGCGCTGGGGCTTCGGCGGCCGTCGCGTTCGGTGCAGCCGGCGTGTCGGGTACAGCCGGCGTGTCGGGTGCAGGCGGCGGCTCGGGTGCAGCCGCATGGCGCAGCGCAGTGGTGGGCGCGGCCTCGTGTGGTCGGGGTTCTGGGCGCCGCG
>Ga0335075_10012847_pt1 | contig 12632 bp, 9 predicted proteins | sample Lox_Sample_24_FD_206723 | JGI IMG/M metagenome (GOLD analysis project Ga0335075, IMG submission 206723) | Soil microbial communities from Loxahatchee National Wildlife Refuge, Florida, United States - Lox_Sample_2.4 | ecosystem: Environmental > Terrestrial > Soil > Wetlands | place: USA: Florida... | reverse complement strand
TGGCGGTGGCGCTGACCATGGCCACCGCGCTCACCCTGCTGCCGGCCATGCTCGGGTTCCTCGGCCCGCGGGTCCTGTCCCGGCGGGAGCGCCGCGCCCTGGCCACCGGACGTCACGCGAGCCCGGTCGCGGGCGGTTTCTGGCTCCGCTGGGCCCGGTTCATCGAAGCCCGCAAGGTTCTCGTCGCGGTCGGCTCTCTCGCCGCGGTGGCCGCGATCGCGCTGCCGATCTTCGGCCTCCGCCTCGGCACTTCTGACGCGAGCACCGACCCGGCGAGCTCGACCACCCACCAGGCCTACACCGCCCTGGCGGAAGGGTTCGGGCCCGGCTTCAACGGGCCGCTCGAGCTGGTCGCCCGGTCCGGCTCGGCGGCCGACGGCACCGCCTTCGATCATCTGCTGGCCGTCACGGCCCGCACGCCCGGGGTGGCGTCGGTCGCACCCGCGGTCACCTCGCCGGACGGGAAGGTGCTGCTCGCCACCGTCTACCCGACCACCAGCCCGCAGGCCACCCAGACCATCAACCTGGTGAACGACCTGCGGGACCACGTCATCCCGCGGGCGGCCGACGGCACCAGCCTGGCCGTCCACGTCGGCGGGGTCACGGCGACCAACATCGACTTCGCCCACGTGCTGACGGACAAGCTGCCGATCTTCGTCGTTGTCGTCGTGCTGCTGGCGTTCCTGCTGCTGATGGCCGTCTTCCGCAGCCTGCTGATCCCGCTGGTGGCGTCGGCGATGAACCTGCTGTCCGTCGGCGCCGCCCTCGGCGCCATGAACGCGGTCTTCAGCTGGGGCTGGGGCGGCTCGCTGCTCGGCCTGTCGGGAACGGGGCCAGTCGACGCTTTCCTGCCGGTGCTGATCTTCTCGGTGCTGTTCGGCCTGTCCATGGACTACGAGGTGTACCTGATCGGCCGCATCCAGGAGGAATGGAAGCGCAGCGCGGGCAGTGGCGCCGCCGCGGCCCGGCGCAACCGGCAGGCCATCGTGGCCGGCCAGGCCAAGAGCGGCCCGGTCGTCGCGGCCGCGGCGAGCATCATGATCCTGGTCTTCGGATCGTTCATGTTCGGCGGGGCGCGGGAACTGGCGGAGTTCGGCTTCGGGCTCGCCTTCTCCGTCCTCGTCGACGCCCTGCTCATCCGCAGCCTGCTGGTCCCCGCCCTGATGCATCTCATCGGCCCCGCCAACTGGGCGCTGCCGCGGTGGCTGGATCGCCTGCTGCCGCGGCTGGCCATCGAAGGGGCTGAGGTGGCGCCGGACCCGGCTGCCGACGATCCGGCCAGCGCCGGCGCTGGCCGCCGGGCGCTTGCCAGCGGCGCCCTTCCGGACGGCCCCGGGCACACCGCGCCGAATCACGTGATCCGCCGCTCATGAACCACCCGGTCGATGAGAAACGAGGACTGATGTCGGGCCGTCGGCACCGCCGTTACGGCAGCGCCGCGATCGCGGCGGGCGCGTTGACGCTGGCGGCCTGCGGTGCGGCGCCGCAGGCGGCTTCAACGTCGACCGGCACCGGAATGCCACCGGGCGGCGCGGCAGCGCCCACGGCCGCCGACGTCCTCCACGGCTCGTACGTGGCGCTCGGCGACTCTTACGCCGCAGGCCCCGGCCTCCCCGGCCGGACGGGCGCCGTTGCCGGGTGCCAGCAGTCAAGCGGCAGCTACCCCTTCCTGGTCGCGCGGCGACTGGGGCTGGAACTGACCGACATGAGCTGCAGCAGCGCCACCATCGCCGACCTGTCGACCGCGCAGCCGACCGGCGACGGAATCAACCCGGCGCAGCTAAGCGCCCTGTCGTCGGCGACCGCGCTTGTCACCCTTGGCATCGGCGGCAACGACGTCGCCTGGGCCTCCACCGTGACCCGATGCGTGGAACTGGACCTGATTCCGGTCATGATCCCGGGCCAGAGCACGTCGGGTCTCACGCCGTGCGAGGACTACTACTCCCGTGACGGCACGGACCTGATCCAGCAGCGGATACAGACGGTTTCCGGGCAGCTGGCGAACACTCTCAGCCAGATCAAGGACCGTGCCCGGCGCGCCCGCGTCTACGTGGTCGGCTACCCGGACCTGCTGCCCTCCTCGGGCAGCGGATGCGCGGACACGCTGGGCATCACACCTGGCGACATCGCCTTCCTCAACGACGAGGAACTGCGGCTCAATGCCGAGTTGCGGCAAGCAGCCCAGGCCGCGGGGGACGGCTACGTCGACACCTACGGGCCGTCCGAGGGTCATGACGCGTGCTCGGCCCCACCGAGCCGCTGGATCGAACCGCTGATCCCGGACGCCGCGGCTGCCCCGCTGCACCCGAACGCGGTCGGAGAGCAGGGCATGGCGGACGCTATCGTCGCCGCGGTCAGGACTGACTGACCCAGGCGCAGCTTCAAGAGCGGCCCTGCGTCCATCAGAATCAAGGAGCATAGACCTAAGTACCGTATGGCTTAGGTCTATGCTTCACCCGCGCTGGACGTCGGGAACGGCACGGCTAGTCGAACGTGATGCGGCGGCAGGCGAACCGCCAGCTCGCGCCGCTCCTGGCGAGACGGTCTCGCATGACGCCCGTGAACGGCCCTCCGCGTGCTGAATTCGACCGACGTGCTTGGCGACCAGATCCGCCAGCTCCTGGGCCCGCGCGACCAGTTCAGCGCGGTACGGGATCACGGTGTCGTAGTAGAGGTTCATGGTCCCGTAGCGGACGTCGTCCGAGCGCACAGGGACCGCGAGGAAGGTATGGAATCCCTCGGAGATCACCAGGTCGGCCATCCGCGCGAAGAGCGGGTCGGTCGGCGCGTCCGGCACGAACAGGTGCTGTCCCCGCTCGATCACGTTCGGGATTATCACCGAGTCAGACCGGCGGATGGTGTCGAGCATCTCGATGTACCGGGACGACACGCCGCGCCAGCGCATGGTCGAGCGATACGGCGCGGTGTCAGGATCGGGCCGCTCGAGCTCGGAAGCGGAAACCACGATCCGCCCGGTGCCGAGGTACTGGGTCGCGTAGTCGCAGGTCAGGTCCAGCAGGTCGCGCAGCTCGGTGACCTGTTCGGCTCGGGCTTCGAAGTCCTCGAAGCCCTCGGCGCCGGGCACCGACCGCGGGTTGATCGTCTCGATGATGTGCGCCGACTTGGCGCTCGCGATGCCCTCCCCGGCCTCGATGTGCCGGACGTAGAACTCCAGCGCCTCCGATTCAGAGGCGAACGACGCCTGCGCGATCAGCTCGAAGGCCCCGGTCGTGAGGTGGACCTCGTCAACCTCGGGCAGGCCGGCCAGGCGGGCCGCGACCGCGAATCGCTGACCCGGCTCGGAGTGCAGCAAGACGATCAGCCGTGACTGCGCCTGCGCCCGGTCGAAGACCGCCTCGATCCGCATGCCGTCCCGCTCCATGAGGCGGCGGATGCGCGCGCGCACGGTCTTCTCCGAGACGCCGAGCAGCCGGCCCACCTCCAGGTTCGACATCCGGCCGTTGCGGCTGAGCTGCTCGACGATCTGACGATCGAGCGGGTCGATATCTGGCACATTCCCTCCTTGACTCGTCCAGGTTACCACGTTATGTTGCCGATATTCGGCAATGTACGCCGAATATCGGAAGTCGGCGCGGAGGCCGAGGTCTAGCCGCCCCGCCGACAGATCATGTTTGGGGGGATTGTGACAGACATCCCGTTCACTCGGGGCCTGCGCGAGCTCGGCGACGGTTGCCATGCCTGGCTGGAGCCCGATGGCAGCTGGGGCTGGAGCAACGCCGGCCTCATCGTCGGGCGCGGCGAGTCGCTGCTGGTCGACACGCTCTTCGATGTGACCATGACGCGGGCGATGCTCGACGGCATGTCAGCCCTGACCGGCAGCCAGCCGATTCGCACGGTGTTCAACACGCACTCAAACGGCGATCACTGGTACGGCAACCAGCTGCTGCCGGACGCCGACATCATCACGACCCAGGCGTGCGCGGAGGAGATGCGCGCCGACGGCGGCGTCACCCCGGCCGCGATGCTGGAGCTGCCGGGTCGGGCCGGTGAGTTCGCCCGTGAGATCTTCGGCCCGTTCGACTGGTCAGACCTCGAGCTGACGTTCCCCACCTCCACGTTCGAGGGCGAGCGGACCCTCGACGTCGGCGGCGTCGAGGTGCGGCTGATCGAGCTGGGCCCGGCCCACACGGGTGGCGATGGCGTCGTCTACGTTCCGTCCGCCCGCACCCTCTACACCGGCGACCTGCTGTTCATCGGCGGCACCCCCATCGTCTGGGCCGGGCCGCTGGCGAACTGGGTGGCCGCGTGCGACGCCATGGCCGCGCTGGACGTGGAGTACGTCGTGCCCGGCCACGGCCCGGTCACCGACAAGGCGGGCATCGCGGCCGTCAAGCACTACCTGGAGTACGTCGACGAGCAGGCCCGCCGGCTGTACGCGGAGGGCGTCCCGCCGGACGAGGCCGCCCGGCGGATCAACCTGTCGGAGTTCGCGAGCTGGAACGAGGGCGGCCGGATCATCCAGAACGTGCTGTCGATCTACTACGAGCTGGACCCGACGCTCAGCCGCTGGGGCCGCAAGGAGATCTTCGAGCAGATCGCCGAGCTCGAGGGGCGCGCCGGCGCGGAGGCCGGGCGATGAGCCACCGGCGCCTCCTCGGCTGCGCCGCGGCCGGCGTCCTGGTCGTCACGATGGCCGCCGCCTGCAGCAGCGGCGGCAGCAGCAGCAGCTCAGCCAGCGCGGCCAGTTCCACGAGCTCCGCCAGCACCGCCAGCACGCCCCAGGCGGCGCCGTCCGGCGGCTCGGCGCCGGCCGGCGTCGCCCAGGCGCAGAAGCAGCTGGCCCGGTACGAGAACCCGGATCCGACGATCAACCTGCCGACCCTGTCGGCCAAGCCGCCGGCCGGCAAGATCATCGACTTCGTCGGCTGCCCGCTGGCTTCCTGCCTGGAAATTCAGCAGACCGCCCAGGCGGCGGCCAAGGCGGTCGGCTGGACTGTGCACGTCTTCAACGGCGGCCTCACGCCGGCCAGCTTCGTCTCGGCGATGAATGACGTCGTGCAGAGCCCCGGCGACGGCGTGCTCGGCATCGGCATCCTGCCCAACAGCGCGATCTCCTCGCAGCTGGCGGCGCTCAAAGCGAAGCACGTGCCGTGGGTGGCGGTCGCCTCGCCCAGCCCCATCGGCGACGACATGATCGCCAACTTCTCCTCCTCGCCCGAGATCGCGCTGTCGGGCAAGGTCATGGCCGACTGGATCATCGCCGACTCGCAGGGCAAGGCCAACGTCGCCTATTTCTGGGACCCGACGCTCACCCAGCATCTGCCCGCGAAGAACGCGTTCACGGCCGAGATGGGCGCGCTGTGCCCGGGCTGCACGGTCAGCGTGCAGACGACGAGCTTCAGCACCGGCATCGGCACCACCGATCCAGCCCAGATCGTCAGCTATCTGCAGCGCAACCCCGACACCAACTACATCGTGATCGGCATCGGCGACGCCACCGCCGGCGTCCCCGAGGCGCTCGCGGCGGCGGGCCTGGCCGGCAAGGTAAAGATCGTCACCAGGCTCGCCGACACGATCAACTTCAAGGACATCCAGGCCGGCACCGAGACGATGGGCGTCACCGAGGAGACCTACGAGATCGGCTGGCGGATGATCGACGCGCTGGCGCGTGACTTCCTCGGCGACTCGATGGCCTGCTGCACCACCCCCATCGGCACGGTGCACGTCATCACCAAGGCCGACCTGCCTGCCAGTCTGTCGGTGCCGTACTCGGTCCCCGGCTACCAGCAGTTCTTCCTCAAGGCCTGGCGCCTGCAATGACGGCAACTGAGCCAGCCGGCGATGCGGGGCTGGTCATCCGCGGGCTCAGCAAGACCTTCCCCGGCCAGGTCGCCCTGGCCGGGGTGGGCCTGGAGCTGCGGCCCGGGCAGATCCAGGCGCTGCTCGGCCAGAACGGCTCGGGCAAGTCGACGCTGATCAAGATCCTGGCCGGGGTGCACACGCCTGACCCCGGTGGCCAGGCCTGGATGCACGGCGCGCCGCTGACCCTCGGGTCGGCGGCCGCCGCCCACCACGCCGGGCTCCGCTTCATCCACCAGGACCTCGGCCTGGTGCCGACGCTCGACGTGGTCGACAACCTCGCCCTGGGCCAGCGCTACCAGGCCCGGTGGTGGCTGTCGGCCCGCACCGAGGCCGCCGCGGCGCGCGCGCTGCTGGCCGAGCTGGACCCCCACATCGACGTGACCGCGCCGGTCAGCCAGCTGTCGGCGGCCGAGCGGACGATCGTCGCGGTGGCCCGCGCGCTGCGCGGCGGCGTCGCCGCGTCTGGCGTGCTGGTGCTCGACGAGCCGACCGCCGCGCTTCCGGCGGCGGAGACGGGTCGGCTGTTCCGGCTGGTCCGGGCCGTCGCCGCCCGCGGCACGGCCGTCCTGTACGTCACCCACCGGATCAGCGAGGTGTTCGAGCTGGCCGATCAGGTGAGCGTCCTGCGGGACGGCCGGCGGGTGCTGACCTGCCCGCTGGCTGAGGTCACGCCGGCCTCGCTGGTCGAGCACATCGTCGGCCGGCCGCTTGAGGAGTTCTACCCGGAGGCGCCGCCGCCGGGCCGGGACGTCGCGCTCATGGTCCAGGGACTGCGGACCGCGCGGCTGCGCGACCTGCACTTCGCCCTGCACCGGGGCGAGATCCTCGGCATCGCCGGGATCACCGGCTCGGGCCGGGAAGAGGTGGCGCCCGCGCTGGCCGGGGCGATCGCCTGGAGCGGCGGACGGCTGACCATCGGCGGCCGGGTCGTGCACCGGATGGACCCGGCGGCGGCGATCGGCCAAGGCATCGCGTACCTCCCGCACGACCGCAAGCGGGAGAGCGCCATCCCCGGCTTCACCGTGCGGGAGAACCTCACCCTGCCGCAGCTGCGGACGACGCACGGCTGGCTGAGCCTGCGTCGGGAGCGGGCCGAAGCCGATGGCTGGCTCGATCGACTCGCGGTGCGGCCGCAGGACGCCGCCGAGCGCGTGTTCGCCACGCTCAGCGGCGGCAACCAGCAGAAGGTCGTGCTCGCGCGGTGGATGCGGTGCGGCGCGCGGGTGCTCGCTCTCGACGAGCCGACTCAAGGAGTGGACGTGGCTGCCAAGACCATGATCTACCAGGCGCTGACCGCCGCCGCCAGACAGGGCACGTCGGTCATCGTCGCCTCCTCCGACAGCGAGGAGCTCGCCCGGCTCTGCGACCGGGTGATCGTCTTGCGCGACGGCCAGGTGACGGCGGAACTGCACGGCGGCGGGCTGACCGCCGAGGCGATCACGCAGCAGGCGATGGCCGCGGCGGTGGCGTCGTGAGCTTCACCGTCCCGCCGGTCGACACGGCCGACCACGCGGCGCCCGGCCAGCCGGCCGCGCCGCGCCGCGGCCTGGTGATGCGGCTGGGCCTCGACCGCTTCAGCGGCATCTACGTCTGGGCGCTGTTCGTCCTGATCTACGCCCTGTGGATCCCGCGCACCTTCCTCACGATCACGACCGTGCAGAGCGTTGCCGGCGAGCAGGCGATCACCGGCATCGTCGCGCTCGGCCTGATCTTCGCGCTCGCGGCCGGCGCCTTCGACCTGTCGTTCGCCACCCTGCTCACGATGGCTTCGGTCCTGTCCGGGTCGATGATGGTGGACTGGCACCTGCCGAGCGGCCTGGCGATCCTGCTCACGCTGGCGGCGGGCCTCGCCGTCGGCGTCGTTAACGGGCTGCTGGTCACCAAGGTCGGCATTAGCAGCATCGTCGCCACGCTCGGCATGAGCTCGCTGATCCAGGCGGTCATCGACCGGGTCACCAACGGCGGTCAGTTCATCACCGGCTTCCCGTCCTCGTTCACCGACCTGGCCAGCCCCAAGCCGCTGGGCATCCCGATCCTGGCCATCTACCTGCTCGCGCTCGCGCTGATCGCCTGGTACCTGCTCGAGCACGCGCCGTTCGGCCGCCGGCTGCAGGCCACCGGGGCCGGACCGGAAGCCGCCCGGCTGGCCGGCATCAACACCGACCGGATGGTTTTCTCCGGCCTGGTCGCCTCCAGTCTCGCGGCCACCATCGGCGGCATCCTCATCACCTCGCAGATCGGCTCGGTCTCGCCGACAATCGGCAGCGGCTATCTGCTGCCGGTGTTCGCGGCCGTCTTCCTCGGGACGACCCAGATCAAGGTGGGCCGCTTCAACGTCTGGGGGACCATCGTCGCCATCTACCTCCTGGCCACCGGGGTGAAAGGCCTGCAGCTCGGCGGCGGCGAGGGCTGGATCACCGACGCCTTCAACGGCGCCGCCCTGCTGCTGGCCGTCAGCCTCGCCGTGCTCGGCCAGCGCCGCCAGGGCGGCTCCCGCATCCTGCGCGGCGGCCTGACCCGCCGTCGCGCCAACCGTCCCGCCACTGAACAGGAGCAGTCATGAAGCTAGTCACCTTCACCCATCCCGAGACCGCCGCCACCCCGCGAGCCGGCCTCCTGCACCGGAACTCGATTGTCGACCCGTTCGCCGTGCTGTACTCCGGCTACGGCGGCGGCGACGCCGCGGCCGCCCGCGCGGCGGCCGAGGCGCCACGCGACATGCTGGCGCTCCTCGGGTCCGGGGCGCTGACCTCGGGCGCGCTCGACCGGGCGCTCGAGCTCGCCGACAGTGCCGAGCAGGCCGGGGACGCCCTGACCGGGCCTGACGGCGAGGCCGGGGTCGTCTCATCGTCCGCCGCGACCCTGCTCGCGCCGGTGCCGCGACCGCCGCGGATCCGCGACTACCTCACCTACGAGGCGCACATGGCCGGCGCCGGGCTGCAGGTCCCGCCGGCGTTCGCCGCGATGCCGATCTGCTACAAGTGCAACGTCGACACGATCATCGGGCCGGAACAGGAGATCCTCTGGCCCGCCTACTCCGACCAGCTGGACTACGAGCTGGAGGTGGGCTTCTTCGTCAGCAAGCCCGGACGCAACCTGTCGGTCGAAGAGGCGGCCGGGGCGATCGCCGGGGTGACCATCTTCAACGACGTCAGCGCCCGCGACATCCAGCTGTTCGAGATGTCGATGAACATCGGGCCGTCCAAGGGCAAGGACTTCTGCACGGTCATGGGCCCCTGCATCACGACGATGGACGAACTCGACGAGTGGAACATCGAGCTCAGCGCCCTGGTCAACGGCGAGCTCTGGTCCAAGGGCACGACCGCCAGCCGCAAGTACTCCTTTGCCGAGGTACTGGCGTGGGCGTCGTACTGCGAGGACATCCAGCCGGGCGAGTTCCTCGCGATCGGCACCGTCGGCGGCGGCTGCGGACTCGAACTGGACCGCTGGATCAGGCCCGGTGACGTGATCGAGCTGTCCTCGCCTCAGCTCGGCACGTTGCGCAACCCGGTGGGCGCGCCGGAACGGGCCCCGGCGGGCGCGGGCATCCCGAGCTACCACGGCGCGCCGCGGTTCTCCGCCCGCAAGCACTAGGCGGGGCGATGGCACCGAGGCGCAGCTACCCGCTGCCCGCCGTGCATCCGTTCCTCGGCCTGGACGTGTGGCGGCTGCTGTCAGCGCGGGCGGCCGCGAGCCCGTCGGCCCCGTTCCTGACGTGGCATCCGTTCGACGGTGATCAGCGGCACTGGAGCTACGGCGAGTTCGCCCGGCAGGCCCTGGCGGTTGCCGCCGGCCTGCACGCCCACGGCGTGCGGGCCGGGGACCGCGTGCTCATCCACCTGGAGAACTGCCCCGAGTTCGCGCTGGCCTGGTTCGGCTGCGCCGCCCTCGGCGCGGTCGCCGTCACCACCAACGCCCGGTCGGCCGCGGACGAACTGCGGTACTACGCGCGCGACAGCGAGGCCGTCGGCGCCATCACCCAGCCGCGGTTCGCGGACCTGGTCGGCAGCGCGGCGCCGGAACTGAAGTGGCTCGCGTGCCTGGCGGCCGACCCGTCAGGCCCGCCGCCGCGGTGGCAGCCGGGCCGCGACGAGTCATGGGCCGGGCTGCTTGGGGACCCTGGCACCGCTCCGGCCCGGCCGGCCGATCCAGGCTCGCCGGTCAGCGTCCAGTACACCTCGGGCACGACGTCACGGCCCAAGGGCGTGGTCTGGACGCACGCAAACGCGCTGTGGGCGGCGCGCGTCAACGCCGCGCACGAGCACCTGCGCGCCGACGACGTGCACCTCATCACGATGCCGCTGTTCCACGCCAACGCGCTCGCGTACTCACTGCTCCCGACGATCTGGTGCGGCGGCCGGGCGGTGCTGCTGCCGAAATGGTCGACGAGCCGGTTCTGGGACGTGTCGGTACAGCACGGCTGCACCTGGGCCTCGCTAATGGGCCTGTCGGCGCGCGCGGTCCTGAGCGGCGACCCGCCGGAGCGGCATTCCTACCGCTGGTTCGGCGCGCCCGCCATCGCGGCGGAGTGGGGCGAACGGATCGGCGTCCGCACGATCGGGTGGTGGGGGATGACCGAGACGGTCAGCCACGGCATCGTCAGCGATCCGTGGCTGCCAGTCCGGCCGAACGCGATCGGGCGTCCCGCGCCGGAGTACGGCGTCCGGGTCACCGGCCCGGACGGACGGACGCCAGCCGGGCCGGAGGAGAGCGGCGCGCTTGCGATCCGCGGCGTCGCGGGCTTGTCGATGTTCGCCGAGTACCTCAACAACCCGCAGGCAACCGCGGACAGCCATGACGAGGACGGCTGGTTCCTGACCGGTGACCTGGTGACCGTGCACGGCGACGGATGGATCTCGTTCGCTGACCGGGCTAAGGACATGCTGCGCGTCGGCGGCGAGAACGTGGCCGCGAGCGAGATCGAGCGCGTCATCGCCGAGGTGGACGGCGTGCTCGAGGCCGCCGTGGTGGCACGGCCGGACGACAAGCTTGATGAGGTTCCAGTGGCGTTCGTCCTGGTCGCCCGCGGCCCCGCCCCGCAGGTCGCTACCCGCGTGGAGCTCGCCTGCAGGCAGCGGCTGGCCGATTTCAAGGTGCCGCACAGGGTCTGCGTGGTCCGGGCGCTGCCGCGCTCGACCATCAGCAAGGTCAACAAGAGCGAATTGCGGGCGTTCCTCGCGTCCGGCGATCCGCTCGAGGACGGCGAGCGGCGGTGGATCGCCGATGCGGCGGTCGATCCGTCGGGTGATGCCGGCTAACGCGATCTTGATCTTGATCTACCCCGCCGCGCTGCATTCGGGATCACGTTCAGGGTCTGACTCGCGGTAGAGCCGCGCCAGGTCGACAAGCAGCACGTGCGGGTCGCGCCTGGCGGCGTCGGCCAACTCGGCGGTGAAGCCGGCTCCGCTGTAGCAGGCAAGGACGGCGTCGGCCGCCTGGTGCCCCTTGACCGAGAGCAGGTCCCGCGCTCGGCGGAGGCGGTCGAGGTGGCCGAGGCCCATGACCTCGCCCCATTTGGCTTCGCCGAGCGACAGGACGCGCCTTGGCTGTTCCGGGGTCCCCGCGGAGAGCACGGCGACGTCCACTTCGAGTTGAGTCCTGTTGCCGGGATCGGCGATAGCGGTCGCCGCCACCTGGGCGGGGAAGCCGCCGAAGACGTCCTCTCCCACATGCGCGGCCCAGTCCCTGCACAGCGCCTCGAAGTGCGGCCCTACCACCTCGGAGAGGAAGGCGGAGCGCTGACGCCGCCAGACCGCAGCCGCCTGCCGCTGTTCCAACTGCGGCCAGGCTGGCCGCATGATGGCCTCATAGAAGGTGATCAGCGGTTCGGCGATTCTGAACAGAGACTTGCGCGCGTGGAAGGGGTCAGCCTCCCGGGTAATCAGCCCGGAATCTTCGAGGACGTTCAGCGGGTGCATGACCTCGGAGGACTTGCGGCCGACGTAGTTAGCGATCCCGCCCCGAGTTGCGTTCCCTGCGGCGATGGCACCGAGAACCGAGTTGTACAGCGCGGGCTCGCGGATGTCCGTCTCCTCGGCAAGGAGGTACCTGGCCTCACGAAAGAGCGGAATCGCCGGGTTCAGCGCGGTCCTGATGACCCAGTTGTCGAAGTCTGCACGGGAGTCCGGCGCGTCGTCGGCGACGAACTCGGATCGGTACGCGGGCGTGCCGCCGACGATGGAGTGGACGAGGACGGCCAAGGCCGGATCGTCATCGATCCCCCAGAACCGCGCGGCCGTCTGGTAGCCGAACGGCGCGACCAGAAGCTCCAGGGCGCTGCGACCGCGCAGCGGGGCGTTCCCGGCGAGCAGGCCGCCCATGACCGACATGGCTGAACCGCACAGCAGGAACCTCGTCCCCGGGGCCTGCTGGCCCCACGCCTGATCATCAAGCGCTCGCTGCAGGAGCGACGGCAGCGCCGGATCGGACCTGATCAGGTACGGGAACTCGTCGATGATCGCCAAGGCGGCGGGAAGCGTCTCGCGGATCGCGCGGATGGCCTCGTTCCAGTCGCGGATCGCGTAGGGAAGCGCGGCGCCCGCGTGCGCGGCCAGCGCGGCCCCCAGGTCACGCAGCGAGTCCGCCGTAGTGGCTTCAGCGGCGGCGTAGTAGAAGGCACCGGTTGCCTCGGCCAAGGCGCGGAGCAGGAAGGTCTTGCCTTGCCGCCGACGGCCGCTGACCATCCCCAGTCGCACCCGCGGGCTCTGCGACCGCGCGAAGTTCAGCAGGGCCGACCACTCGAAGTCACGGTCGTACAGCCAGGCAGGCTTGCCGGAGGTTTCGTCCATCGGATGACTCCAGTCAGACAC
>Ga0335075_10012846_pt1 | contig 12633 bp, 10 predicted proteins | sample Lox_Sample_24_FD_206723 | JGI IMG/M metagenome (GOLD analysis project Ga0335075, IMG submission 206723) | Soil microbial communities from Loxahatchee National Wildlife Refuge, Florida, United States - Lox_Sample_2.4 | ecosystem: Environmental > Terrestrial > Soil > Wetlands | place: USA... | reverse complement strand
ACACGGTCACCGACCGGGAGGAACTTGAACGCGAGCTGGCCGAGGTGCGCCAGACCGGGTTCGCGCTGTGTGACCGGGAGTACGAGGAGTTCACCTCAGGCTCGTCGGCGGCCGTGCTCAACTCGCGACGCTCCCCGATCGCGGTAGTGAACGTGTGGGGCCCCGCGCCGGTGAACTCGACCCGGCGGCTGCGCGAGATCGGGCGGGAAGCGGTAAAGACGGCGGCCGAGATCCGCGACCTGCTCGACTGACGCAGCCGGGGGGCGTGAACCACGGCCCGTTCGGGATATTGACCCGTGCCTAGCCGGCCTATACGCTGCACATTGGTAACAAAACGTTCGTATCGTGAACGTCGGGAGGCTCGCCATGGCAGGCAAGGTCATCATCACGTGCGCGCTCACCGGGTCCGGGCACACTCCGTCGATGTCGCCCTACCTGCCATACACCGTCGAGGATCTCGTCGACCAGGGCGTGGCCGCGGCCGAGGCGGGCGCGGCAATACTGCACCTGCATGCGAGGAACCCCGGGGACGGCAGTCCCTCCGCCGACCCGGCGCTGTTCGCCGCGTACGCGAAGGGCATCAGGGAGCGCAGCGACGTGGTGGTGAGCATCTCCACCGGCGGCGGCACCGGCATGACCGTAGCCGAGCGGCTGGAGGGCGTGCTCGAGCTCAAGCCCGAGCTGTGCACGCTCAACCTGGGCACGATGAACTATGGCAGTTTCCCGATGATCGACCGGTATCAGGGACAGTTCAAGTTCGACTGGGAAGAGCCGTACCTGGAGTCGACCAGGGCCGAGCCGTTCGTTTCGACCTACGCGGACATCGAGTACATGCTCAAGGTGGTCGGCCCGCAGACGGGCACCCGCTTCGAGGCCGAGGCGTACGACACCTCGCACCTGTACACCCTGGCCTACTACCTGGACAAGGGCATGGTCCAGCCGCCGGTGTTCGTGCAGACGATCTTCGGGACGATGGGCGGCACCGGCCCGGACGTCGACCACATCGTGCACATGAAGCGGACCGCGGACCGGCTGCTTGGCGACGCGTACCAGTGGTCGACGCTGGGCGCGGGCCGGTACCAGATGGGCATCGTCACCGCGGCCGCGATCATGGGCTCGCACGTTCGCGTCGGCCTGGAGGACAGCCTCTACCTGGGCAAGGGCCAGATCGCCGAGTCCAACGCGAGCCAGGTGACCAAGATCAGGGGGATCCTCGACGCGCTGTCGCTTGAGGTGGCCACCCCGGCCGAGGCGCGCGAGATGCTGGGCCTCAAGGGCCTGGACAATGTGGGCTACTGACCAGCTCGGCGATCAGGGCAACGCCTCCTGCGGACTTGATGACGAGGGCATTACCGGGGTTACGTTCGACAGCGACGGGCACCGCCTGGTCGGCGTCCTGTACCTGGCCCGCGGCGCCGAGCCGAAACCGACGGCACTGCTGCTGCACGGCTGCCCTGGCCTGGAGAAGAACCTAGATCTCGCGGTGCGGCTGCGCGACCGGGGCTGGAATGCGCTGCTTTTCCACTATCGCGGCTGCTGGGGTAGCCCCGGGCGATACGACCTGCGCACGGTCCCGCGCGACGTGACCGCCGCGATCGGCTACCTGGCCGGCTGCCCGCGGGTGGATCCCGGCCGGATCGCGGCGGTGGGCCACAGCATGGGCGGCTGGGCCGCAATCATGACAGCTTCCAGGGAACCGCGGCTGCGCGCGGTCGCCGTGTACGGTGCCGCGGCTCGCCTCGGCGCCGACCTGCGGCTTAGCCGGGACCGGGTAGAGCAAGAGTTCACCAGGTTCCTGGCCGCCACGCCCGAGGAGTTCACCGTGCAGTTGGCGGCGGTCGGCGAGCGGATGGACGCGCTGGCGGCAGTGACGGCGATCCGGCCCAGGCCAATGCTGGTGGTACACGGCACACAGGACCGGTGGGTTCCGGTCGGGCAGGCCCGCGAGCTGGCCGCGCGGGCCGGGCCCTGGTGCCGGTACGTCGAGGTGGACGGAGCCGACCACGCCTTCTCCTGGCACCGGGCCGAACTGGCCGACCTGATCGCCGACTGGATCGCCGACTGGCTGAGCGAGGGGCTGAGCTGAATGACCGCCGAGCTGATCACCGCCGTGCAACCGGAGCAGGCACGTCGGGTGGGAATCGTCGGCGCCGGGGTGATCGGCGGCGGGTGGGCGCTGCACTACCTGCGCACCGGCTTCGACGTCGACGTCTACGACCCCGCGCCCGCGGCGCGGGGTGACCTCCTCCGCATGGTGGAGGTGAGCTGGCCGCTGCTCGACCGGATGGGGCTTCGCGACGGGGCGAGCCCGGATCGGCTCACCTTCCACGACACGCTCTCCGCGGCGGTCGCGGACGCTGACCTGGTGCAGGAGAACGCGCCTGAGGACGGGCCGGTCAAGCGGCGGGTGCTGGCCGAGGCGGACAGGTACGCCCGGCCGGGGGTGGTCATCGCGTCGAGCACGTCGGGGTTCGCGATGACCCTGCTTCAGGCCGACTGCGAGCACCCGGAACGGTGCGTGGTCGGTCACCCGTTCAATCCTCCGTACCTGATCCCGGTGGTCGAGGTGGTGGGCGGTTCCCGAACGGATCCGGCTGCGGTCGACTGGCTGGCCCGCTTCTACGCCAGTACAGGCAAGCGCCCGCTGCGGCTGAGCCGGGAGCTGCCGGGCTTCGTCGGGAATCGGCTGCAGGAGGCATTGTGGCGGGAGGCGCTGCACATGGTCGCGGCGGGCGAGGCCACGGTGGAGGAGATCGACGCGTCGATCGCCTTCGGCCCCGGGCTGCGCTGGGCGCTGATGGGGCCGTGCCTCACGTTCCACCTGGCCGGAGGCGGCGGCGGCATGGCGCACATGCTCGACCACTTCGGGGCCGCGCTGGAAGAGCCATGGACCCGGCTGGCCGCGCCGCCGCTCACGCCCGAACTGCGGGACCGGATGATCGAGGGCTGCCTGCGTGAGGCCGACGGACGTTCGGTCGCCGACCTGGAGCAGCTGCGGGACCGGTTCCTGGCCGAGCTGCTGGCGCTGGTGGAGCGGTACGCGGTCGCGCCGCGGGCCGATGTGATCCTTGACACACAACGGTTGCCCTCTCTACCATCAGCCTAAATCACATTATGCACATTATGTTCGTATCATGAACACTTTGGTGTAGGCGTATTTGCACAACGAATAGCGCGGCATCCGGACTGGCTAGCGGCCTTACCGCTTCACGCATCGCCGGGAGCAGACAATGACCTTCAGCCGCAGGAACTTCCTCAAGGCCGGCCTGGCCGGGTCGCTGGCCGCCGGAACCGGCGGGCTGCTCAGCGGCTGCGGAACCGGCGACACGATCAAGGCGTTTACCACGTCCGCGGCGGGCAAGCCGCGGCGCGGCGGCACGCTGCGGGCGGGCCTCACGGGCGGATCGACCGCGGACACGCTGGATCCGCTCAGCGCCGTCACGAATGTGGACTTCTCCAGAATCGACAACCTGTACGAGCCCTTGGTGGGGTTGACCTCTGACGCACAGCCGGTGAACGTGCTGGCCGAGGAACTTACCTCCAACCAGGACGCCACGGAGTGGACGATCAGGATCAAACAGGGCGTCACCTTTCACAACGGCAAGGACCTTACCGCCGACGACATCATCTACACGTTCCAGACCGTCCTCAACCCGAAGGCGCCGGGTTCGGCCGCGGCCGGCCTGGCCTCGATCGACGCCAAGGGAATGACCAAGCTCGACGCGTACACGGTGCGGATCCCGTGCAGCACGCCGTTCGCCACCCTGGGCGAGTCGCTGGCCATTCCCGGCTACTCGGACATCATCCCGGTCGACTACAACCCCAACGCCCCGGTCGGCACCGGCCCGTTCAGGCTGAAGAGCTTCAGCCCGGGCACGCAGTCCACCTTCGTCCGCTACGGCGGTTACTGGCAGACCGGGCTGCCGTACCTGGACGAGATCGTCATCACCGACTACGCCGACGAAACCAGCCAGGTGAACGCGCTGCTGGCCGGCCAGGTCGACGTGGTCAACCTGCTCTCACAGGACGTGATCTCCGAGGTCGAGGGCCAGGGCAAGAACATCCTGCTCTCGGAAGGCGGCGGCTGGAACCCGTTCACCATGCGGGTGGACGCCGGGACGTTCCGCGACGTGCGCGTCCGCCAGGCCATGCGGCTGGTGGTGGACCGCCAGCAGATGCTCGACCTGGTCTTCGGCGGCTTCGGGACCATCGGCAACGACGTGTTCGGGATCTGGGCCTCCGAGTACGACCACAGCCTGCCGCAGCGGCACCAGGACATCGACCAGGCCAAGTCGCTGCTCAAGGCGGCGGGCGCCGAAGATCTGCACATCACGCTGATCACCGCCGACATCGGGCAGGGCGTCACGCTGGCCGCGCAGGTGCTTGCCCAGCAGGCCTCAGCGGCCGGCATCACGGTGAACGTGGACGACGTCACCGTGACCGACTTCTACGGCACCAGCTACCTGAAGTGGATATTCGCGCAGGACTACTGGTTCTACAACTTCTACCTGCCGCAAGTGTCGCTGGCCACGCTGCCAACCGCCCCGTTCAACGAGACACACTGGGACAACTCCCGGTACGACTCGCTGTACGCCCAGGCCATTGCGACCACGGACGCGTCGCTGCGGACCGAACTCGCGCACGAGATGCAGCAGATCGAGTACAACGAGGGCGGTTACATCATCCCGTTCTTCCCCCCGGTGATCGACGGCTTCGGCACCAACGTCGGTGGCCTGGTGCCGGGCAAGAGCGGGCTGTCATTGAACGCCTACGACTTCAAGAATGTGTGGCTGACGTGACGACCGCGATTGAGGTGCAGGAAAGGGTCGGGCCGCCGTCCAAGGCCTCCCGGCCGCATCCGATCAGGGACACGCTGATCAGGCGTAGCGCGATCGGCGTGCTCACCCTGCTGCTTGTGTCGATCCTGGTGTTCGCCGCGACGCAGATCCTGCCGGGCAACGCGGCCAGCGCGGTGCTGCTGAACACGGCCACCCCGGCGCGGCTGCACGCGCTTGAGGTGCAACTGCACCTGAACCGGCCAGCCGTGGAGCAGTACTGGACCTGGCTCATCGGCATCCTGCACGGCAACTTCGGCAACTCGCTGGCTAACGGGCAGTCGGTGGGCACGCTGGTCGGCGGGCGGATCGTGAACTCGGCGGTGCTGGTGATCTTGGCCGGCGTGATCGGCACCGTGCTCGGCGTGGGCCTCGGCGTGCTGGCCGCGGCCCGCCGGGACAGCCTGCTCGACCACGTGCTGTCGGTCGGGGCGCTGGCCATCACCGCGCTGCCCGAGTTCGTCGTCGCGGTGATCCTGGTCATCTTCTTCGCCGCGGTGGTGTGGCACCTGTTCCCCGCGGTCTCGGTGTTCGTGCCGGGGACCGCGCCGTGGTCCAACCCGGCCGCGCTGGTGCTGCCGGTGGCGACACTTGTCATCGTCATCGTGCCATACGTGTTCCGGATGATGCGGGCGTCGATGATCGACTCGCTGGAAAGCGACTACGTGCAGATGGCGCAGCTGAAGGGCGTGCCGAGGTGGCGGGTCCTGCTGGTCCACGCGCTGCCCAACGGGATCGCGCCGACCATCCAGGTGATCGGGCTGAACTTCCTCTACCTGGCCGGCGGCGTGGTGGTCGTGGAGTACGTGTTCAACTACCCGGGCCTCGGCCAGGCGCTGGTGTCGGCCGTCTCCGACCGGGACATCCCGCAGATCCAGTGCATCGTGCTGGTCCTGGCCGCCTTCTACGTGGCGGTGAACATCCTGACCGACGTGATATCCCTCGCCGTGAGCCCGCGGCGGCGGCTGCCAAGATCCTGACCTTCGCCGGAGGTGACAGTGGCTCGCAGACCTGAGGCATTCGCGGTACTTGGCCGCGCGGTGCGCACCCCGCGCGGCGCCGTCGGGCTGGCGATCGGCGGGGCGGTGGTGCTTGTCGCGGTGATCGGGCCGGCCCTGGCCCCTTACTCGAGCACCGAGTTCGTGACCAAGCCGTTCGCCCGCGCGTCGGCCGTCGCTCTGCTCGGCGGCGACACCCTGGGCCGGGACGTGCTGAGCCGCACCCTGGACGGCGGCTGGGAACTGCTGCTGATGGCGGCCGTGGCGACCGCGCTCGGCGTCGCCGCGGGCGCGCTGATCGGGGTGGTCGCGGCCTATTTCGGCGGCTGGATCGACAACGTGCTCATGCGTGCGGTGGACGTGATCCTGGCCTTCCCCCAGTTGGTGTTCGCGCTGCTGCTTGTCAGCATCCTCGGGCCGAAGATCTGGCTGATCGTGCTGGCGGTGGCGATCTCGCACGCGCCGCAGGTGGCCCGGGTGACCCGGGCCGCATCGCTGGACATCACCGAGCGGGACTTCGTCAAGGCCATGCAGATCCTGGGCATACCGGGGCGCCGGATCATCCGCCGCGACGTGCTGCCCAACCTGACCTCGGTGCTGATGGTGGAGGTCGGGCTGCGGCTCACCTATTCGATCCTGGTCATCGCCGGGCTGAGCTTCCTTGGCTTCGGCCTGCAGCCGCCCGCGGCCAGCTGGGGCCTGATGATCAACGAGAACAGGGTCGGCCTGATCGCCAACCCCTGGGGGGTGCTCATGCCCGCCATCCTCATCGCGCTGCTTACCATCGGCGTGAACACGTTCACCGACGCGGTAGCGCGGGCCTCGCTTGGCGTCGGCGGGCGCTCCACCGAGCCGGACCCGCTGGTCGGGCTGGCCGTCGAGGGAGTCTCCGCATGACCGCCCCGTCCGAGGACATCCCGGTGACGGCCGACGCAGATGCTGCCGCCCGGGCACCCGCGGCCGCGGGCACGCCGCGGCTCTCGGTGGAGAACCTGCGCATCCTGACGGCGCCGCGCCGTGGCCGCCCCGACGCCGACGTCGTGGACGAGATCTCGTTCACCGTCCAGCCCGGGCAGGTGCTCGGCCTGGTCGGCGAGTCGGGCTCGGGCAAGACGACCGTCGCGCTGGCCCTGCTCGGGTACTTTAAGCGCGGCCTGCGGCTGGGCGGCGGCAAGGTGCTCGTCGACGGCCAGGACGTCCTCGCGCTACCCGAGCACGAACTGGCCAAGCTGCGCGGCCGCACGATCGCCTACGTGCCGCAGGACCCGGCCAGCGCGCTCAATCCGGTGCTGAAGGTCGGCACCCAGCTGCGCGAGGTCTTCACCGTCCACGGCGGCGACCCGGGCCGGCTGGATGAGGTACTGGCCGAGGCGGGACTGGAGGACCCGGCCCCGATCCTGGCCGCCTACCCGCACCAGCTGTCCGGCGGCCAGCAGCAGCGGGTTGCCCTGGCCATGGCCTTCGCGTGCCGGCCGCGGCTGATCGTGCTTGACGAGCCGACCACCGGCCTCGACGTCACCACCCAGCGCCGGGTGCTCGACACCGTGCGCGGGCTGTGCCGCACTTACCAGGTGGCCGCCGTCTACATCAGCCATGACCTGGCCGTGGTGGCCGAGATCGCGGACGAGGTGGCGGTGCTGTACGCCGGGCGGCTGATCGAGGTCGGCCGGGCGCGGGAGGTATTCGCCAGCCCGGCCCACCCGTACACCCGCGGGCTGATGCGGGCCGTGCCGGTGCTGGAGAGCACCTACGAGCTGCACGGCATGGCCGGCAGCCCGCCGCGGCCAGGCAGCAGGCCACGGGGCTGTTTCTTCCAGCCGCGATGCGAGTTCGCGGTCGCCGAGTGCGAGCTGCGCCAGCCCGACCTGGTGACCGTGTCCCCGACCGGGCACGCCGCCCGCTGCGTGCGCGCGGCCGAGGTCGTCGCGCTGTCCGGCACCGCCATCCTGGCCGGGGAGCGGGCGGAGCCTGCCTCCGACGAGCCGGTGCTCACGATCAGCGGCGTGTCGGTCTCGTACACGGACAAGCCGGTGCTGCGGGACGTCAACCTGGTGGTAGCGGCGCGGCAATCGGTCGCGATCGTCGGAACCTCGGGCTCGGGCAAGACCACGCTGGCCCGCTGCGTGGTAGGGCTGCACAAGGACTGGACCGGGACGATCACGTTCGCCGGCCAGGAGCTTGCGCCCGGCGTCCGGCGCCGGTCCCAGGACCAGCTGCGGCGGATCCAGTTCGTCTCGCAGAACCCTTACTCCTCGCTTAACCCCAGGCAAACCGTCGGTCAGATCGTCGGAGCGCCGCTGGCGCATTTCCATAAGCTTGGTAACCGGCAGCACCGGCAGCGGATCGACGACGCGCTGACCTCGGTCGCGCTGCGCGCGTCGTTCGCGGCACGCTACCCCGACGAACTTTCCGGCGGGGAACGCCAGCGGGTCGCGCTGGCCCGCGCCCTGGTCGTGGATCCCGACCTGCTCGTCTGCGACGAGGTCACCTCGGCCCTCGACGTGTCGGTACAGGCGGCGATCGTGGAGTTGCTGCTGCGGCTGCAGGCCGAGCGGGGCCTGGCGCTGCTGTTCATCACGCACAACCTGCCGCTGGTCCGAAGCATCGCGGACGACGTGACCGTGATAAGCGCGGGGCAGGTCTGCGAGCGCGGTTCGGTCACGCAGGTGCTGACCGCGCCCAGCCACGATTACACCCGCCAGCTACTGGCCGACGTGCCCGCGTTCGAGCGTGACTGACCCGTCTGCCGGGCTGTCCGCCGACCCGTCTGCCGGGCTGTCCGCCGACCCGTCTGCCGGGCTGTCCGCCGACCCGTCTGCCGGGCTGGCTACGGGCGGCCGGACCGTGCCGCCTGAGTGGATCGACTACAACGGCCACATGATGGATGCCTATTACTTCCTGGCGTTCACCGAGGCGACCGACGCATTCCTGGACCACCTCGGCCTGGGCGCCGGCTACCAGGCCAGGACGGGCGGCGGCATCTACACGGCCGAAAGCCACCTGTGCTTCGTCAGCGGCGTGACGGCGGGCGCGGAGCTGCGGTACCGGACCAAGCTGCTCGGGCACGACTCCAAACGGTTGCACGTGTTCCACCAGATGACCAGCGAGGGTAGCCTGGCCGCGACCTGCGAGCTGATGTTCCTGCACGTCAGCGGCGGCAGGGTGCGGCCCATGCCGCCGGACGCGGCCGCCGCGGTCGCGGCGCTGGCAGCCGCCCACGCCGCGCTCCCCCGCCCCGACCGGGCGGGCCGTCACATCACCCTCAGCCGCTCGTGACGGGTCACCAGCGCGGGGGCTGGCGGGGCTGAGGCGACTGCTGATGCGAGCTGCTTGGAGAGCTCCAGCGATCGGGGATCGTTACCTCGTTGAGGGCCAGGGCGGGTGCGGGCAAAGTGCCGTGCCGCATTCTCCGGGGCCGGGATGCCACATGCCCGGGGGATAGCTCCGCTCCGGAAGGCGGCTGCGGCCCTCAATCCAACCGCGTCGGTGTGGCAACCACGTCGTCTGGTGCGCATCGTTGCGGCAACGACGTCGTAGGGACTGGATCCGTCATCAACCGATCAGTGTTCTGCATTCCCACGAGCCCCAGTGATATCAACGCGGCTTCGATAGTCAAGTGGCAAACAGCATGAGTGGTTTCGCAGTTGGCGCCTGCCGCTCTTGGGTTACCGGTAGCCACGCCAATCACGGGCGGGCTAGGCAGATATGGCGGCGGGGAACTCCCGGTGCAGGCGAGGCCCTGAGGCCGCTGCACCGAACGGTGGGTACGTTGACGAGCGGGCACGGTCCGTCAGGGCCACCACGTGGGGGGCGGGTCGTGCGAGGGCTGTCCGACGCCTCGCGTGTACAGGGATTGCGACGGCTGCGGGCTGATGGGCCGCGGCGTCGGCCAGGCGGGACCGGATGATGCCGGGGAGGACCGCGGAGATGGCGATCGCGTGGGCGTCGCGGACGCGGACGTGCCGGGATCCGTCGGCTCGACCGCGTAGTCCGGCGTCGGCGACCCTGGCGTGGGCGACGGGGCGGCCGACAGCGAGGGGGCCGGAGATTCAGGCGGCGCCGTCGAACCCGAGGCGATCGGGCCGACATTCGCGGCCGCCGCCCGCGGCGGAGTTGCGGCTTGGTGGCCACCGCTCATCGCAACCGTGAGGCCGATGGCCAGCCCGGCGACGGCCAGCACCCCGGCAGTCGCGGCAACGCCCGCCCGGAAGCTCATCTCCTCCATCCGGGCGTAGACCGCACGCCTGAGCCTGCCCGCCCAGTCCCTCCCCGCGCTCACGACAAAGCACGATACATCGGTATAAGGTATTTTGCTGGGATCCCGCTGACTTAAACCGCCGGTAGCGCGGTTCGGCCAGGTGGCTAGCTGGAAAGACCGCTTCGGAATTTTGGACGGAACGGGCCGTCGTACTCGCGTCCTTAACCAGTCCGATCGCGGCGGCCGCGATCAGCGCGGCGCCGCGGGCGGTGAGCCAGCCATCGCCGCCCGGGTAAAGCGGCACGCCCAGAGCGTCGGCCAGCAGCTGGCGCCAGGCCGGGTGGCGGGCGCCGCCCCCGGCGAGCTGGATCTCGGCCGGGCTTACGCCGCAGTGGGCACGCAGGTCGTCGAGCTTGGCGCGGAGCAGGAACGCGACCCCCTCCAGGGCGGCGCGCAGCAGGTCAGCCCGCTCGTGAGCCAGGGTCAGGCCGGTCCAGGCACCGCCGGAGCCGCGGCGGTCCCAGCGTTCCCCGGCCAGGTAGGGCAGGAAGACCGGCGTGTCCGCCCGCCAGGGGCGGGCCGCCGTGCCGTACAGCTCGTCCCAGCTCGCGCCGAGGGTCCGGCGGACCCAGTCCAGCGTCACGCCGACGTTCTGGGCCGCCGCCAGCCGGTAGGTCCCGCCGTCGACGGCCCGGAACAGGTTGATGGTGCTGCCGGGACCCGCTAGGTCGGCCAGACCCGGATTATCCGAAAATGGAATATCCGGATTCGGGCGCTCCAGATTGGGGGAGGCGGGGACCGGGCCCGGGACGATCAGCTGGCCGCCGGTGCCGAGCGTGAGCAGGCCAGTGGCGCGCGGGAGGGGGCCGGGCGGTCGCGGGAGGGGGCCGGGCGGTCGCGGGGCGAGGTGGGCGGCGAGGAGGGAGGCGGCGGTGTCGGCGGCGCCGGTGGCGACTGGGAGGGCGGGGACGGTGGGGCGGAGGCCTAGTTGCTCGGCGGCGGCGGGTAGCAGGTGACCGGCGATCTCGGTGGGCGGGCGGATGGCGGGAAGGAAGTCGGTGCGCAAGCCTAGAGCCTCGGCCACGTCCGTGGCCCATTTATTGCGAGCCTGGTCGAACAGCAGCGTGCCGGAGGCATCGGTCGGGTCGGTGGCGGCTTTCACGGTCAGGCCCGACCCTGTAAGGCCCAACCCTGTAAGGCGGAGGCGCAGCCAGTCCTTGGGCTGGAGGGCCCAGCGGGCCTGGCTGTAGGCATCTGGTTCGTGGCGAGATAGCCAGAGCAGGATCGGGCCGGCCATGCCGGGTGAGGGGGCGTTGCCGAGCCGGGCGAGCATCTGTCCGGGTAGCCGCGAGTAATCCTCCGCCTCGGCCTCGGCCCGGCGATCGAGCCAGGTGATCGCGGGGCGGAGAACCACGGCCCGTTCGGTGCAAAGAATGACGCCGTGCATCTGCCCGGCGACCGCCAAGGCCGCGACCTCGGCCGGCGCGGGACCTGCCGCCGCCCGGACCGCGGTGCACGTGGCCTGCCACCAGTCCTCGGGGTCGGCTTCGGCCCAGCCGGGTTGGGGGGTGCTGGTTCGGTAGCCGGCCGTGCCCTGGCCAAGCACGGTCCCGTCGGGGGCGCAGAGCAGCGCCTTGACCTGGCTGGTGCCCAGGTCGAGCCCGAGGACCGCGGGCAAGCCGCTCAGCCGGCCTCCTACAGGGTGACGTCGAGCATCATGGGCGCGTTGGGGCGCGCGCTGCCGCCGGCGGGTGCGGCGGTGAGGACGAGGTGGTCTCCCGCGCGCAGGCCCAAGGCGATGACTGGGCCGGTCATGCCGTCGCTGCCCGCGGGCAGCATGCCGACGGACCGGGTCCCGGCCGGACCCATCAGCCACAGCTCGTAGCCAAGGGAAGAGGGCAGCGGGTGCAGGCCCTTGGCCGTGAACACGAGCGCGTGCCTGGAACCGGACATGACGATGGTGGCGGTTCCGCCTCCGGCGACCGCGCCGGTCATCATGTGGGCGTCGTGTGCGGTCAGCACCACGGCGATCTGCTGGCTGCTGGACTGGGCCGCGTCGAGTTGCTGCTGCATGCCGCCGTTCGACACGCCGAACACCGCGGCGAGCGCGACCACGGCCGCGGCGGCGGCGGCGCCGACCGCCAGCGACAGGCGGCCGGGCCAGCCCAGCGAGCGGAGCCAGGATCCGTCGCCCGCCATGATCGCGACCCTGGAGCGCCTTGCGCGTTTGGCCGGCTCCTCGGCGGGCGGCTGCTGCCTGGTGCTCGCCGCGGCCGCCATGACACGTTCCTTCAGGCCCGCTGGCAGGGACTCGGCGGCGGCGGCGCCAAGCACGGCGGTGGCCTCGCGCAGGCTCGCGATCTCCTGCGCGCACTCCTCGCACCCGGTCAGGTGCTGCTCGAACCGCTCCCGGTCCGCGACGGTGATCGCGTCCATCGCATACGCCCCGGCCAGCGTGTGCGCGTCGCTTGGTGCGCTGGTCAGCCTCATTCCGCCACCCCCAGGCAGTCGCGCATCCGGATCAGCGCGTCGCGCATCCTGGTCTTCACCGTTCCGGTCGGCACGCCGAGCAGGCTGGCCACCTGGCCGTAGGTGTAGCCCC
>Ga0335075_10012845_pt1 | contig 12634 bp, 13 predicted proteins | sample Lox_Sample_24_FD_206723 | JGI IMG/M metagenome (GOLD analysis project Ga0335075, IMG submission 206723) | Soil microbial communities from Loxahatchee National Wildlife Refuge, Florida, United States - Lox_Sample_2.4 | ecosystem: Environmental > Terrestrial > Soil > Wetlands | place: USA... | reverse complement strand
GCGTCCGCGACCCTGGCGGCGTCGGCGCGCCGCAGCGCCTGGCTGAGCGCGGGAAGCGCGGCAGATCACCTATCCCCATGGTCTCGCCCGCCAGGAACTCGTACCGCACGAAGTCCTGGAACGCGGCTGCGGTCCGCTCGCGCCAGGCGGCCACATCCAGGTCCGCGAGGGTCACCCCGTCCAGCAGCACCTGCCCTGACGTTGGCTGGTACATTCCGGTCAGCAGCTTCACCAGGGTGGTTTGCCCGCGCCGTTCTCACCTACTAGCGCGACGGCCGATCTGGCGGGCAGGTGCAGGTCTATCCGGTCCAGCACGGTGGCGCCGTCCGGCGGGTGGCCGAAGCTGACCTCGCGCAGGGTGATGCCGTGACGGAGGGCGTCAGGCACCGCGTGCCCTGCGCTCGCCCGGACCGCTTGCATGCGGCGGTCGGCGGCAGCGTAGTCCTCAAGCCGGAACAGCCGCCGGGCTGTTCGTGCCGTCGTGAGCTACAGCGCCCCCTGTTCTCTGGTCAGCGCCAGCTGAGGGCGGCGGACGATCACCCGCATCGCCAGCATGCCGAGGCCGAGCCACCATTGCCACGACGCCAGCATGCCGAGGCCGAGCCACCATTACCACGATGCCAGGATGGCGCAGGCGAGCAGGCCGCTGGCCCGATTGCTCACTACGAGCGCAAGCGTCATCGGCGCCTCGGCGGGCTGCTGCCTTACCGCTTGCCCCTCCAGGTCGTCGAGTACTTTCGGGTCTTCGAGGTGTGTGATGCCGGCCGGCCGGGATACAACAGTCATCAGCCGTTCCTGGGTGCCGCCACGTCACCACCGAACCGAGCGAGGTCTGCACCGGCCCCGGAGGAGTGCGCCGGCGTAGACGGCCCAGGTGATCGCGAGCGCGGCGATCAGCCGGCGCCCGGCAGCAGAGTGCAGCCCGCTGGCCGCGGCCGCCGGGATAGCGCCGACGACGTGGCCGGCCGCGATGAGGACGACGTCGGGAAGAACAGAGGCTGCGGCGGTGTAAGCCGCGGCGGCCACCGTGAGCGGGCGGCTGGCGTCCCATAGCAGGCGCACAGCCGCGCCGTATCCGTGTCCGGCAAGCGAAGGCAGGAGCCAGGTTCGGAAGTTCCGGCCCGGCGCGCCCGCTGCACCAGGCTATCTAGACGCCGCCATCGGCTCAGCCTGGTTTTGGCGCCGCCCCGCGGGCGGGACGGCTGATGCGTCGAGTGTGCGCTCCTGAGGCCACCGGAGAGTCGAAGCTCTGCCGCGACTTAACTGGCATCGTTTTTGTCCAGCCAGCGCATGATGCCGGCCACGTTTCCCTGAGCTCCGCTGATGCGGTCGTATTTGGCGGCGAGATCCGGATCGCCATCATCGGCCAGCACGCGATAGCGCTGCCGGGTCCGCTCGGCCACCATGGCGACTGCGTGGTCCAGGTCCAGCCCTGCCATGCGCGCTCGCCTGGTCTCGTCGACCCAGACGTTAATCTCCGCCGCGGACCTTTCCAGCGTTTCTGCTACCGCCGATACCGGACCGAAATGACTGAACAGCAGCCGCGTCGGCTGCAACGCCGCAAACGTCCGCAGCGACTCCAGCGCAACCTCCAGGTCGAAGTCCGGTGGCGGGGTAGCCGGACGCATGTCGCCGGTCTCCTGAATGTAGATGCCGGCCGCGTCCCCGACGTAAAGGTCGCCGGTCAGCGAGTCAACCAGGCCTACGTGATGCCTGGCGTGACCGGGCGAGTAGTGACTCTCCAGCCGCCGGCCGCCGCCGAGATCGACGATCCCGGTGCGCTCAACCGTCCTGATCCTCTCAGCTGGCGTGGGCGCGAGCGCACCGAACAGGCTGTCGAGTTCATCGCCGTAGACCATGCGCGCGCTGGCCATCAGGCGAGACGGGTCCGCGAGATGCCGTGCGCCTAGTTCGTGCACTACCACCTGCGCTGCCGGGAACATCTGCGCAATGTCGCCCGTCCCGCCAGCGTGATCCAGGTGGATGTGCGTCACCACGACAGTGGCTAGCTCGCGCGGCCCGACGCCGAGCGCGGCAAGGGCGTCCCTGACAATCGGAGCCGATGGCGCGGTGCCAGTCTCGACCAGGCATGGCCGGTCGCCGCGGATCAGGTAGCCAGCCGTGATCCCGTCGTAGCCGGCCATGCGGGTGTCGATCTGGTACACCTCGTGCCCGAGATCGGTGATGGCATCTGAGAGCGCGAAGCTTTGCACGGCGTCGTCCATGCCGACATGATGCCAGCCGCGGCGGCGCGGCCACACGCTGGCGGCCAGCGGCAGTTAAGTAGACCTGTCCGCTTTCGTGCCCTAATGTCAGCAAGATGATCGAGACGCGCGTCGCGACAGACCGGGAGATGCAGGCCTGGCTGAGTGACTGTCGGGCGCGGCTGACCTCCTGGTACGCCCAGCCCGATGTGCCAGCCGGCTGGGCCGCCGCTCAAGTCGAACGGCGGATCGCCGGCTTCACAGCGCCCGAGTCTGTACTGCGCGCACTGACTGACGGCGATGAGCTCATCGGCCTGCTGGCAGTGTCTGCGATAGCGCAGGACGGCCAGCCGAGCGCGGTTATCTCGGACATCTGGATCGCGCCAGGGCACCGCCGGCGGGGCTACGGCAGGCTCGCGCTCGCCAATGCGGAGGAGTGGGCCAGGGCCCGGCAAGCCCGGACGGTCTGGCTGGCTGCCGATCCCGCGCAAGCCTCACACGCCGCGCTGTTCGCGTCCTATCCGGTGCGCGCGCTGCAGATGATCAAGAGGCTGTCTGACCCAGGGGTCCTCGCCGACGGGCTCGAAGCGCGGCCCATGGCCGACGCCGAATACCGCGACTGGCGCGCGGAGATGGAGCGCGGGTACGCCTCCGATGTCACGGAGTCCGGTGAGATGACGGCTGAGCAGGCCGCAGCCTCCGCTACAGCGCAGACCAACCAGTTGCTGCCGAACGGACTGAGCACGCCCAATAACAGCTTTCTCTGCCTGTGCGCGAACGAAGAGGTCGTCGCGACCAACTGGATAGGGCACCATCGCTCTCCGGGCATGAGCTGGGTGTGGGCCGTCGAGGTACACGAGGGTTACCGCGGCAAGGGCTACGGCCGCGCGGCCATGATCATCGGCGAGCAAGCGTCACTCGACGCGGGTGACACCCATCTGGCGCTGAACGTCTTCGGCCACAACAACGTTGCCATCAGCCTGTATAACGCGATGGGCTATCGCGCATACGACGCTGCCAGGTCCATCGACCTGTGACGGCAGCCGCCACCCGTGCGGCTGCGCTCTCACATGCCGCAGTAGCCTGCCATCTTGCGGCACCGCTCGCCGCGACCGTCCGAACCGGAGGCGTTATGGCTGGGTACTTCGTTGCGAACTACAGGATCACTAACCAGGCCCAGTACAAGGAGTACCTTGCGGCGGTCGGGCCGAGCCTGGCGGCCCACGGCGCCGAACGAGTCATCGTCGACCGCGACTCCGAGCTGCTTGAGGGATCAGCCGGAGAGGTCACGGTTGTGCTGAGGTTTCCCTCGAAGGCGGCGGCCAAAGCCTGGTACGACTCACCGGAATACCAGGCCATCATTCACCTCCGGACGGACAGCTCCGAGGGCATCGGGGTAATCGCGGAAGGCAACTAATCCGGCGGCACGGCGAGGGCCCAGTCTGCAGGCATCTAGCGGGCAGGGCTCAGCTCGAACCCGTGGAGGTTGCCGTTGCTGTCGACGTAGAACCCGACAATCACACCGAGGTTGTTGATTCCCGCGACATTGGTACCTGCGGCGCCGGCCGGATCCTCGATCGGGGTGAACACTCCGTGCACCTCACTGAAGCCGTGGAATTCCTCGCTGGCGTCTTCGTATTCGCCGACGACTTCCCCGGCGTCGTTGATCGCCGCAGTGAGCGTGCTGAAGGCCGGCGCGACCGGGTCGCTGACCGCTGGGAACGTGCCGACGGGCCCGGCAAAGGCGACGGTATTGCCGCTGCTGCCGGTATAGCTCCCGGTGACCTGCCCGAGGTCGTTGATGTAGCCGACATTTGTGCCCTGCCCTGATGCGTCGCCGGCATTCGGGGCGTTGATCGTGGTGAACCTGCCGCCCCGGTCGATGAACCCGTGCTGCACACCGCCGGAGTCGATGTAGAACCCGGCGATCACGCCGAGGTTGTTCATGTTCGCGACAAACGTGCCCTGGCCAGATTCCGGGCCGGCGCCGGGGGCGTTGATCGTCGTGAACGTGCCGTTCCGGTCGACGAATCCGTGCGCAACGCCGTCGCTATCGATGAAGTAGCCGACCAGCACCCCGAGGTCGTTGATAACGGTCACGAGCGTATCGGCGGCGCCGGGCACGTCGATCGTCGTGAACGTGCCGCCGGAGTCAATGAATCCGTGCTCGTTGCCGCTGCTGTCGACGTAGAACCCGGACACCACGCCTGCGTCGTTCACACCGACTGCGACGGTGCTCGCCGCGCCGGGCACATCGATCGTCGTGTACCGCCCTGGTGCGGACGCAGCGGACGCAGCGGACGCGGTGACTGGCAGCAGTGCCAGCGCCGACGCAGTACCTGCGATGAGCAGTAGTCGATGCGGCAGTCTGAGGTTGCCAGCCGCCATGCCACGTTTGGGTGTCATGGACGGTTAGCTTTCCGTGTGGTAGTAGCAGTCTGGTAGCGATCATGTAGCGCTAGCCCGGCGCACCGAAACCGGCCGGAGGTCACATGACGACGAAGCTGGAGTTCTGCTTACTCGGGCCGGTAGTCGTGCGCCGCGGCGCGGTGGCCTTGCCGGTGCCGCGGGGCAGGCAGCGGGCGGTGCTCGCGGTGCTGTTGCTGAATGCCGGCCGTGTGGTGTCAGTCGGCGAGATTGCCGAGACGCTCTGGGGGCCTGCGTCGCCTCCGTCAGCCTCCGCGACCGTGCGGAACTACGTGAAGAGGCTGCGTCGTGTGCTGGGGGCTGCAGACCAGTCCCGGATCCTTTCCTGGTCACCCGGCTACGTGATCAGGGTTGATCCAGGGGAACTGGATGTGGCCGAGTTCGAGGCGCTGTTCAACGGTGCGCGCGACGCTGCGCGCGGGGGTTTCTTCCAGGCAGCGTCGCAGCAGGCCCAAGAGGCCCTGGCGCTCTGGCGCGGCGAGCCGCTCGCTGACGTGGAGTCGGAAGCACTGGCGCAACGCGAGGTCCCGCGGCTGGCGGAGCTGCGGTTGCAGGCGGCGGAATTGTGGATCGAAGCTGAGCTGCGCCTCGGCCGTCACGGCGTGGTCATCGCCGAGCTCGAACGCATGGCCGCGGCTCACCCGCTGCGCGAGCACCTGCACGCCCTGCTGATGCTTGCCCTGTACCGGGACGGACGCCAGGCCGAGGCACTGGCCGCCTATCAGCGTGCGCGGCGGGTACTCGTAGATGAGCTGGGCGCCGAGCCGGGATCCGAACTGAGCGAGCTGCACCGGCAGATTCTCGTCACTGACCGGGTCCTGGCGCATCCTGAAGCGGGAGAGTTCCTGCCCGGTATGGCCCGGCCGCCGGGCGCCGGGCCGGCAGCGGTAGTGCCACGGGAATTGCCGGGCCCGGTAGCGCAGTTCGTTGGCCGGGCAGCTGAACTGGCGGAGCTGACCAGGATGCTGGAGCTGCCCAGCGCGGAGAAGATGCGGACGCTCGTTGTCTCTGCGATTTCCGGCACGGCCGGGGTGGGCAAGACAGCGCTGGCGTTGGAGTGGGCGCATCAGGTGGCGGACCGGTTCCCGGACGGGCAGCTGCATGTCAACCTGCGTGGCTATGACCCTGGGCAGCCCATGCCGGCCGCTGACGCACTGGCCGGGTTCCTCCGCAGCCTGGGCGTGGCCGACAGGGATATCCCGGCCGATACCGCAGAGCGTGCGGCGCGGTACCGGAGCCTGCTCGCGGGCCGGCGGATGCTGATCATGATCGATAACGCCCGGGATGCGGAGCAGGTCCGGCCGCTGCTGCCAGGTAGCCCGTCCTGCATAACGGTAGTGACCAGCCGTGATGCGCTGGCCGGGCTGGTAGCCAGGGACGGCGCCCGCCGGCTCGACCTCGACCTGCTGCAGTCAGCCGATTCGATCGGATTGCTGCGAGCGCTTATCGGCGAGCGGGTGGATGCTGAGCCTGAAGCGGCCGTGACTCTGGCCGCGTACTGTGCCCGGCTGCCGCTGGCGCTACGGGTAGCCGCCGAGCGTGTCGCCGCCTCACCCGGACTTTCTCTATCGGCTGCTACGTCGGAGTTGGCCGATCAGCAAGACAGGCTGGACCTCCTGGAAGCTGCCGGGGACCGGCTATCGGCGGTCCGGGCCGTGTTCTCGTGGTCGGTCCGGCACCTGGATGACGAGGCCGCGCGTGCATTCCGGCTGCTCGGGCTGCACCCGGGCACAGCCTTTAACGCCTATGCCGCCGCAGCGCTTGCTGACAGCACGCTCCAGGAAACTCGCTTGCTCCTCGACCGGCTGGCCCGCGCCAGCCTGATCCAGCCCGCCGGCGCAGGCCGCCACGGCATGCACGACCTGCTCCGCGCTTACGCCGCCGATCAGGCTGCTGACCGGCACGGCGAGCATGAGCGGAAGGCGGCGCTGACCCGCCTGTTCGACCATTACCTGGCCACCGCCACCATCGCGGCGGCTACTTTGTTCCGCGGCGACCCTGACCAGCCGGCGCTATCGCAGTCCGCCGGCCCAGCGCCGCCGGTCGCGAGCCCCGCCGCAGCGCTCGCATGGCTAGACGCAGAGCGGTCTACCCTCGTCGCGGTCGCCGCGCACGCCGCCGACAACGGGTGGCCCGGCCACGCCATCGGCCTGGGTGCCACCATCTTCCGTTACCTTGATGTCGGCCACTTCGCCGCCGCCGCCGCTGTGCACAGCCATGCGCGCCGCGCGGCGGCGCAGGCTGGCGACCGGACCGCCGAAGCGGCGGCACTGACCATGCTCGGTACTGCCGAAGCGGCTCAGGGCCGCCTCCGCGAGGCCACCTGCGACTTCGAGCAAGCCCTGGCCCTATGCCAGCAGGACGGCGACAGGATCGGCGAGGCCCGCGCGCTTGGCAACCTCGGCATGGCCGATTTCTGCGAGGGCAGCTACCAGCAAGCCGCTCGGCGCCACCGAAAAGCACTAGCCATCTACCTGGAAGTCGGCGACCACGCCGGCGAGGCCCGTGAGTTGCACCGTCTCGGAGTCGTCGACCTACGGCAGGGCCGCTACGAGGAGGCCGCCGTATACCTGCAGCAATCACTGGCGGTCGTGCGTGGCGTCGGCATCGGGTCGGGCGAGGCCTTCGTGCTGGGCGCCCTCGGTGAGCTCAAGCTGCGGCAAGGCCGCTACGTGGAGGCCGACGACCACCTCCGGCGATCCGTGGCACTGGGCCGCGAGTCCGGTAGCCGGCTATGCCAAGCCCAGTCGCTGGCTCGCCTGGGCCTTTCCGAGCTGCGGCAAGGCCGTCGCCGAGAGGCCGTGGGCCATCTCCGGCAGTCGCTGGCACTCCACAGCCAGGCCGGCAACAGCTCTGGTCAGGCCGAGGCGCTCAATGGCCTTGGCGAAGCGTTCCTCGCCACGAGCCAGGTTGGCCAGGCCACCGAGCGGCACGCCGCCGCGCTCGCTCTGGCGATCAAGTGCGGCGACAAGCGGGAAGAGGAACGGGCCCGTGGTGGCCTGGCCCTCGCCTGCCTGACCGCCGGAGACAACGGGCATGCTCGCAGTCATGGCGGGCCTTCGCTCGTGGCTGACTAGGTTCGCCGCCGCACACCGGGGCATGGTGTCGGTGATCGGAGAGGACGATTCCTATGCATTCGCCACCAACCTCTGCGACACCCTCAGCCGAGACAGGCGGCAAAGGAGACCCGGCACCGCACCGGGTGGACGCGCCTATCGGTGCAGTCGGACGTTACGGACGAATGTTCGACCTGCCAGCGCTCACTGTGAACGAGGACGTCCTGCGCCGCATCGGGGCATCCGGTGGCTTCTGCGACGCAAGTGCTGACAATGCCGCCGCTTCCGGAACTGACTCCCATACGGAAACCCGAGCCTTTGCCCGCACGCAGGACGCCCGGATCGAAGCTGGCTGGCCGCTCTTCGGCCAGTTTGTCGCTCACGACCTCACAGCCGACCGCTCGCCCCTGGCAAAGCACGCTGAAGTGGACCATCTGGCGAACCTGCGAAAAGCTCAGGCCGATCTTGAGCCGCTCTACGGGCCAGGACCGGCCGGGGCACCGTACCTGTACAGCCGGAATGACCCGGCGAAGCTGCTTGAATCCGGCGGCGACGTTCCCAGAAATCAGGAAGGCACCGCGGTCATCATCGATCCGCGCAACGACTCACACATTTTCATGAACCAGATGCAGGTCGCGTTCATCCGAGCCCACAACCGGCTCGTCGACCAGTTTCGCGGCGACGGCGCGGACGAGCAGAGCCTGTATGAGCACGCGCGGCGCGCGCTCACCTGGCACTACCAGTGGGTGATCATCAACGAATTCCTGCCTCAGCTGGCGGGCAGCGAGCTGGTGAACACGATCCTTGCCAGTGGTCCCCGCTTCTACCACCCCGAGGGGTCGCCTTTTATCCCGGTCGAGTTCGCCGATGGCGCGTACCGGTACGGCCATTCACAAATCCGTGAGACGTACGTACTACGGCCGGGCCGGGAAGCTGTCAGGTTCTTTCCTGACCTGATGGGCTTCGGGCCGATCGGAGACCGGACTGTAGACTGGACGCTGTTCTTCGATGTGCCCGGATATCCACTGGCGCAGCGCGCCAAACCGATTGACGCACGCCTTGTGTCGCCTTTGATCTGCCTTCCGGAAGCCGTTTCGGGCGCGGCGACCGACAGCGTCTACGCCTCGCTCGCCGCACGGGACCTTCAGCGCGGACACGGTCTTGGCCTGCCGTCGGGAGAGAGCGTCGCCCGTCTCATCGGAGCCGAAGTGCTCAGCGAGGACGAACTGGGGCGCTCGCAGGACGACTGGACCGGGCAGACGCCGTTGTGGATATACGTGCAGCTTGAAGCGGCCGCGCGGCATGCCGGGAACCGGCTCGGCGAGGTCGGGGGCACCATCGTCGCCGAAGTACTGATCGGGGTCATCGCCGGTGACCCCGACTCCTACCTGGCGATCGACCCTGACTGGCGGCCGACGCTGCCCGCGCACGAAGGCAACTTCAAGCTCAGGGACCTGCTTGTCGAAGCAGCGTTAAGCGCTTCAGCCCTCAGCGAACAATCGCAGTACCAGTCCCGTCCGCGGCTTCGGGCCGAACGAGGTGGACTTGCGCGGCACCCGCCGCCCGAGTTCGGCGACCTCATAAACCTGCGCAGCGGACATCGGGCCGCAGATGACGGCCGTCCCGCCCGGATCGCCGTCGGCGGCCCTGATGGCCTCAGCCGCATCGTGGATGGCCCGTACGCTGCGGGCATCGTCTTCGATCGCCCAGATCCGGGCGAACAGCAGCCCCTGCAGGACCGCTGCGGGCACGTGCTGCCAGAGCTCGGCGGGATGGTCGGGCACCGCCGCGCGCAACTGGCCGGGATCAGGGTCGGTGAGCAGCCAGATCTTCGAGTTCCCGGCGAGCAGGAACGCCACGCCGCGTGAGCATGCCTCGTCGAGCGCCGCGAGCGCGGCAGCCACGGCACCGGTCCCGCCAGGCAGCTCGCGGACGCAGAACGCGCTCGCAGCAAGCCGGGCGGCGGCCTCCGGCACCAGCCCGGTCACCACCCGGTGGATCGCGCCGAGCATGGGCGGGTAAGCGGTCGAGTCCACCAGCAGGGCCAGCCCACGGTCCCAGGGCCCGGCGCCCGCGCCCTCCTGTCTCTGCCGCTCCTGCAGCTGGAGGTAGGCGGCATAGCGGTGATGACCGTCGGCGATCAGCGCGGTACGCGGCGCCAGGTCCGCTGCTATGGCGGCGTGGTCGTCCGGATCGGTGATCGCCCACAGCCGGTGGCTGAGGCCATCAGCCGTAACGGCCTCAGCTAGCGGTTTACTACCGTCGGCGACCAGGTCGACCAGCCCTGTCGTAACCCCGTTCCCGCCCTGGTAGAGCAGAAAAATCGGCTCGAGATTCGCCTGCGTGGCCTCCATCAGCTGGCGCCGCCCCGCCACCGGGCCTGGTGCCACGTCCTCGTGCGGCTGCACGATCCTGGCGGCATAAGGGGCCAGCCCGAGCGCGCCGATCAGGCCGCGCTGGATGACGGCGCCGCCGGGCGTTGCCTGCTCGTACACGTAGAGCGCGGGCTCCAGGTCTGCGGCCAGGATGCCGTCGGCCAGCCAGCCCGACAGGTCGCGGGCGGCGTCTGTAAAGGGGCTGCCGGGCTGACCTTCAGGATGGCGGGGGAGGATCAGCCTGACCACATTGTGCGGATCCGCGGCCATCAACTGGTTCTCGTTATCGGCGGCGATCACGTCGTACGGTGGAGAGGTGACCTCGGCGAGCCCGCTCACCCGGTCTTCGGCATAACGGACGCCGCGGAACGGCGCGAGCACGAGGCCCGGAGCGTGTCCGGCTACCGGTGCCTCGCTGGACGAAAGGGTTGGCACATATGTCAGAAGGACCGGCGGGCGGTCGCGATTCCCGCCCAGAGAATCCGGCTTCGTCAAAGGATGCTCCCGATTCGGTGGCTGGCAACGGTGCCGACACCCATCAGCTCTACAAGCGCGGCCTGGACTTGCTCGGTCGCGGCAGCGCGGCTGCGGCCGCGCAGTTGCTCGAGCGAGCCGCGGCTGCCGAGCCGCGGTCAAGGAGCATCCTAGAGGCCCTGGCCAGGGCACAGTTCGACGCAGGCCAGTACGCAGCGGCTGCCGGCAACTTCCGGCTGATCGTGGAGGCTAGCCCGACCGACGACTACGCCCAGTTCGGGCTCGGACTCTCGCTGGCCCGCACCGGCGACCCTGGCGCCGCGGCCGAGCACCTGGCGCTGGCCGCGGCGATGTCCCCTAATCAGCGGCACTACGCCGATGCGTTGCGCAGCGTGCGCGCGACCCTGCGAGCAAGGAACGAACTGCGACAAGGCCCCCAAGATTGACCGGGAACGAAGCCGGGGCGGGCAATGTCAGCCCGCACCCTCCCGGCCTGAAGGGCTGCCCAGGGCCGCTGAGCGAGCACTACGACGCCGCGCTGCTCGACCTGGATGGCGTCGTGTACCTGGGCGGCACCCCGATCCCCGGCGCGTCCGATGCGCTCGCCGACGCCGCCAAGCACGGCATGAAACTCGCATATGTCACAAATAACGCTTCCCGGTCACCGCACGCTATCGCCGCGCAGCTGACCGGCATGGGCGTCGCGGCGACCGCCGCGGACATCGTGACATCGGCGCAGGCGGCGGCGCACGTGCTGGCCGACAGACTGCCAGCTGGCGCGCCGGTCCTGGTCGTCGGCGGGACTGGCCTGCGCCTGGCCGTCCGGGAACGGGGATTGCGACCAGTCACGACGGCGGCTGATCGTCCGCTGGCCGTCGTGCAGGGCTACTCGCCCGGAATCGGCTACGGCCTGCTGGCGGAGGCTGCGCTTGCGCTCAACGCAGGTGCCTTGTTCGTGGCGTCGAACGCAGATGCGACATTGCCGACACCGCGCGGGCCGCAGCCGGGTAACGGCTCGCTTGTCCAGGTCCTTGTGCACGCTACCGGGCACGAGCCGATCGTGGCCGGGAAGCCGGAGCCGCCGTTGCACGCCGAGTCAGTGCAGCGGGTAGGCGCGAAACGGCCCCTGGTGGTCGGCGACCGGCTGGACACAGACATCGAGGGCGCGGTCCGTGGCGGCGCCGACAGCCTGCTGGTGCTGACAGGCGTCAGCCGGCCGGCCGACGCCATGCTGGCCGGTCCTCAGCGCCGTCCCTCCTACCTGGCGGCCGACCTGTCCGGGCTGAATTCCAGCCATCCGGAGATAGTCAGGAACGCCGCGGGATCCGACGGCGGGGTTTTCAGCTGCGGCGGGTGGACTGCTGCGGCTGCGGCCAAAGGCGCGGCTGGCTGGCTGACCGTCTCCGGCGCAGGCGCCTGGATTGACGGGCTCAGGGCACTGTGCGCGGCGGCTTGGTCGGCTGGCCCGCCATCTGGTGATGAGCAGGAGCAGCGCCGGATCGCCGAGGCCGTGCTGACGGCCATCGAGCCCGCCCGCTGATGCGCCGCTGAAGCTGACCGCGCAGCCCGCCTGACGCACTCCTCCAGCTGACGGCACCGCCCGGTGGCTGCACCGCACGCTGACGCCGTCGCATGCCGATCTCACCCTTCAGGCTGACGGGGATCAGCCTCACGGCCGACGCGAGCTATCGCGTCTTCCCGCCACACTGGTAGCGGTCCGGATGCCGCTCGCGTCCGGACTTCGTCGGCCGGAAGGGGCTGCAGAATGATTGAGGCACGGGGCCTCACGAAGCGATACGGGGGCACCGTCGCTGTCGACAACCTGTCGTTCAGCGTCACGCCGGGCAAGATCACCGGATTCCTTGGCCCGAACGGGGCGGGCAAGACGACCACGATGCGGCTCATCCTTGGTCTGGATGAACCGACGTCTGGCACGGTTACGGTCGACGGGCGGCCGTTCCGGCAGGTGGCCCAGCCGATGCGCGAAATCGGCGCGCTGCTGGACGCGAAGGCTTTGCACGGGGGCCGGAGCGCTTACAACCACCTGCTGTGCCTGGCGCAGTCCAACAACCTGCCCAAGGCACGGGTCGACCAGGTG
>Ga0335075_10012844_pt1 | contig 12635 bp, 13 predicted proteins | sample Lox_Sample_24_FD_206723 | JGI IMG/M metagenome (GOLD analysis project Ga0335075, IMG submission 206723) | Soil microbial communities from Loxahatchee National Wildlife Refuge, Florida, United States - Lox_Sample_2.4 | ecosystem: Environmental > Terrestrial > Soil > Wetlands | place: USA... | reverse complement strand
CCCAAGTTCCGGTTGCGGCGCGGCGAAACCGGCCCACCCCGGGATAAGAGACAGCCGCTCGGCTAGATTGCACGCATGATGCCACGTCGTTTGGCGCCCCGTTCCCATCCCTGACGGATTGTATTTGCGAGACTTACGTCCGATATCTCTCCTCATCACGCCCATTTTACGAGTATACAATCCAGTTTCTTAGAGTCTCCACCGTTTTCCCTACATTCTTTGGTAGGTCACCAATGGTTCAGCCGTTCTGTCGGTTGCCGAAGTGCCGCATAACAGAACTTCAGGAAGCCTGAGGGGCTGACGAAGCTTCATATCGAGCCTCATACACGGGTACGCACGCTCGGTCCTTCACCTATATAGACAAATTGTCCCCGGTCGCGTGTCTTATCATCGAGACCGCATGGTGCTGACTACTCCCGCAGCCCGCGCCGAAATTGAGGCGCTTTACCGCCAGCACGGTCCCGCCCTCTTGCTCTTCGCCACGGCGATAGCCGGCGAACGCAGCAGGGCGCAGGACATGGTCCACCAGGTGTTTCTAAAGCTCATCGAGGATGGAAGTTTGCAGCAAGTCTCTAACAAGAAAGCTTACGTTTTCACGTGTGTGCGTAATGCTCTGGCCAACGAAAGCCGCCGACGCCAGCGTACCGTATCGCTTGACCCGGATGCGGCCTGGTTCACTGCACCCGACCAGAATCTTGCTGCCGAAACGAATCTTCGCCGCGCTCTCGGTTCACTTCCGCGCGAGCAGAGCCAAATCGTTGTCCTGCACGTGTGGGCCGAACTCACGTTTTCGGAAATCGGCGAAGTCTTAGGAATCAGTCCCAATACTGCGGGCTCGCGCTACCGCTATGCTCTTGCTAAGTTGCGCGACGCCCTCGGCGGCTCTGTCGATACAACCCAAGTGGCGAAGAAGGAGAACTCCTGTGCCCGATCTCGATGACCCGTTCGAGACTTACCTCAAGAAGTTTCGCCCGTTAGACCCCGCTCCGTTTTTGGCGGATGTGCCCGCGAAAGCTCCCGAGAAGCGCAGACACCTCGGAATTACAATCTGGGCCCTTGCGCTGGCGGCGACCGCGATTCTGGCCATATTGCTGGTTCGGATTCCCGCGCATCACTTAACGGAAAACAAAGGACATGCGCCACAGCTCCGTGGCGCGAAAGACTTCCAACCGCTGACGCTGAACCGTGCCGACCGTGCGCTCGCCGAGTCCGCTTCGATTGAAGCTGCGCTTGACTCGCTCGAATCTAAACCCGCCCGAATTTCCGTCCTGAAGGGCGCAGGTAGTGCGCTGGCCGCTCTAAGTGAGGAGAACTAAAGCCATGACTCCTAAACGATCGTTCTTCTTTTTGTTTGTCGCGTTGGCATTGTCAGCAGGCCCGCTCGCGCACCTTTGTGAGGCCCGCAACGATAACGCGGCCGTTCGCTATTGGTCTGCATTTTCCGTTATGCGCGACTCTTCAATCAGCACTGAACAAGCGAGGCAACTCAACACCATTCTCGAAGGCAAGGTCCCATACGACGATTCGCAATTCAAAGATCTGATCGAAAAAAATCATCTTTCGTTGGAAATTATGGCTCGGGCTACGTCGCTTCCGACTTGTGACTGGGGACTCGACTATTCATTCGGAAGTGATGAACCTGTCGAATATGCACGGAGCGCGCTTGTGCTCGGCCGCCTGAATGTTCTCTACGCTCTCCACTTGATGAGCATCGGCGACACAAACGCAGCCGTTGAGACCCTCACCGTCGGACTGCGGTTTTCTCAAGATGTAGCGAACGGCGGCACTCTCTTCGCAACGCTGGCAGCGGATCGACTCATATCCGACCATCTGCGAGTAATCGTCTCCGCTGAACGCAATTCCCGGCTCTCTTCCGCACAGCGGTCAACGTTGCAAGAAGCTGTCACTCGTCTGGGCCCAGACGGTCTCGACTGGCAATCCGCTCTGTCTCGCGAATTCGCAGTCCATCACGTCGAATTCGCCCACAATCGGCAAGCCTTAGCAGTATTGTCGCGCATCGAGTCTGGCTACTCCGAGGCGCTGAAGAATTCATCCGAATTGCCCGGCTTGGAGAATGCGGTCCGCAGCGCTCCCTCGTCCATGAAACAGCTAATTCCGGATCCGCATAGGGTGATCGAAGCCAAGGATGACTTGTCGGCTCAAATCGCACAGGCGCGCTCGTCGTTACGATAGCGTGGAAGTCGATGCATGAGCGCGCAAGCTATCTGCGAGTCAGAATTGGGCGAACGAGAGGAGGGCACACCTTCGCCGACAGGAACCTACGCGCCGATGGAGGAACGAACGGCTGCGGCTATGGTTTCCGTCCACCGCTGTACTTCTTCTCCACGCTCAGCTTCTACCATTACGCGGACGAGCGGCTCCGTGCCGGAGTAGCGCAGCACGACTCGCCCGCTGTTCCCCAGCGACTTCTCGGCGTCATTCATCGCGCGCGCGACGTCTTCCAAAGTCTCCAGGGCGGGCTTCGATTTGACCTTCACGTTGACGATTTTCTGAGGAAAGATCTTTAGGTCTGCAACCAACCGGTCCAACGGACCTTCGAGCGCCACCAGGGATGCTATCTTCAACGCTGTCAGCATGCCGTCCCCCGTCGTCGCATCGTCCAAGAATAGAATATGTCCCGACTGCTCTCCCCCGAGGTTCGCCTCAATCCGAAGCATTTCTTCGAGCACATACCGATCGCCCACCGCCGTACGCACGAGCTTCAATCCTTCCTTTTCAAGGGCGCGTTCCAGCCCGAGATTTGCCATAGTCGTTCCAACAACCGTGCCGCTTTTTAGCGTCCCGTTGGCTCTCATATACCGGCCCATAGCGAGCAGCACACCGTCGCCATCAACCAGCTTTCCCGAAGCACTCGAAAAAATCGCACGGTCCGCATCACCGTCGAACGCCACTCCGAGCGCCGCTTTCTCTCCCACGACTCGCTTCTGCATGGATTCGGGATGCAGCGCTCCGCAATTCGAGTTGATGTTACGTCCATCGGGTGCGTCGTTCATCACGATCACTTCCGCGCCGAGCGAGCGGAACAGCTTTGGAGCAAGTTTGCTCGCTGCGCCATTCGCGCAATCCAGCACCACTTTGATTCCCGCGAGCTTGGCACCCGGCAACAGAGCCGAGCGCAGCCCTGCCAAATAGTCTTCATGAAGCGCCCCGTTACCGTCGGCGGGCATCGATCTCGCGCCCGGCATCGCGTGATTGTCGGACAAGATGAACTTTTCCAGTTCCGTTTCGATCGCGTCTGGGAATTTCATTCCTGACGACGAGATCAACTTCACGCCATTGTCGTGATACGGGTTATGCGACGCCGAAATCACCACGCCAGCCGCAAATCCTTCGCGATGCACAAGCCATGCGACTCCAGGAGTGGTCAGCACACCCGCAGAGACGGGGTCGGAGCCGGCTGCTGCCAGCCCGCTCGCGATGCGTTCGGTCATGTGCGGGCCGGATTCGCGGGTGTCACGACCGATCAGCACGCGCGCCCGCGCGCCCGCCTTGCTCAGGTAACTTCCGAGAGCGATGCCCGTCCGAACCAAAGTGGCGTCGTCGAGCGGATATTCGCCCGGAATGCCGCGTATCCCGTCTGTCCCGAAGAGCTGCTTTCCCATTTCTCGTTAGTCCTCTGATGTGTCGTGCGATGCGGCCAAAAGTGCTTGGAATCTACCTGCGTTTTGGGGTGGGATTCCAGACAGGCTTCCAACTCTCTGAATCGCGCCCGAAGCTACAGTGTACGCGCAAGCACATCATGCACGCTTACCGGAATGTCTATGCTATCGTAACGGTCAATGCCTCTCGAAGAGATAAAGGCTTCGAACGCCAGTTCCGTCAGTGCGCGGATTATCGCCGCCGGAATCGTCATCGCATTTTGCTATTGGGCATCGTCGGTTCTCGTCACTCTTCTCGTGGCTGTCTTGATGGCCTACTTCCTCGATCCGTTGGTGATCTGGCTCGAACGGCTTCACATTCCTCGAGCCTTAGGCTCGCTCGTCGTGTTAGTGGTTACTGTTGCACTCCTGATCGTCCTGGCGTGGTCTTTGATCGACCGCATCGACCAATTCGGGGCGGACTGGCCTGAATATCGAGCGCCGCTGAGATCAGTGACCGGTACGATCCAGAAGAATCTCGATCTTTTTGAGGCACGTGTGTCGGAATTAGCGCCGCCAGAGCCTGAGACCCATCGCGGCCCAGGAGTGATTCAAGTGACAGAATCCCATTCAGTCCGCGACGCCATTGTTTCGCGCCTTGGTTCGCTCTATTCGTTCGTTTTCGCCGTGACATTCGTGCCCTTTCTCGTCTTTTTCATGTTGGCAGGCAAACGCCAAGTGTGGCACGCGACAATGCAGCTATTTCCAGCAACACAGCGAACCCAGGTGAAGCAGACGCTCGCTGACGTAACTCACGTCCTACGCAGCTACGTGATCGGAACAGCGCTCGTGGGGCTTCTGCTGGTGCTCGCGAACTGGTTGTTTTTCTGGTGGATCGGCCTCGACTTCGCATTCCTCACGGCGTTGGTTTCGGGCTTGCTGAACCTGGTGCCATACATAGGCGTTATCCTGGCCTGGATGCCTCCCCTGCTGATCGGGCTGAAGCAGTTCCACACGCCCGGCCCGTTCATCGGGATTTTTGCCGTCCTGATTGCGTTGCATATCATTGCGGCCAATCTCTTGATTCCCGCGCTGGTGGGCTGGCGCGTCCGCTTAAATGCCCTTGCCTTAACGGTTTCGCTGCTTTTTTGGGGCTTTCTGTGGGGCGCTATGGGGCTGATTCTAGCGATTCCGGTCACGGCGGTGATCAAGGTGATCTGCGACAATGTCGAGGCCTGGCAACCCGTCGGCCGCTGGCTCAGCGCGTGAGAACGATCATCCTCGATTGAGGCAGATGACCCGGCTGCCTGCTGCCAATCGCGTTTTGCTGCTCCCAAGCAAACAGAAAGCGAAGAAAATCTGAAGAAAGATCGCGCAAAATGGGACGCTAAGTAGGTCAAGTGGCTTGACCTATTTTCGGGTCTTATTGGGCGCGTTTTGCGCCGATTTGAGCTAGAAGGCGCTGGAGGGAACCGTTCATCCTACCCGCGGAGTCGGCGGCTCGCTCCTCATTTTTGCTGAGCGGTCATCCTCTTCTCTAGATTGGCCTCCACCGTCTTCAGCAACTTCCGCATATCCTGAAAGGTCACGCCGAGGTCATTGTTGTAATCCACCAATCGGGAGCTGTAATGCTCAGCATTGGGGGTGGTCCTACTAATTAACTGCCGAACGTCATTGATGGCGATCCCATCGTAATCGGGACTTCCCGTGACGGCAATCGAGGCCGCCTGAAATGCGCAATATAGCCCAAACGTCTTGGCATCCGCTTTGCAATCCTGACTACTCGCCTTGTCCCATTTCGCGGGCGAGTCCAAAATTGCCTGCACCTTCTTGATCATCTCAATATCGGTCTGGGTGACCATCGCGGGTTTCGCAGTGACCAGACTGACGATGACGCCCTGTTCTTCGAGCCTTCCTTCGATTCTGGCTTGCAGAAAATCAAAAAACCTCTGTACGTCGGTAAAAGACGTGTGGGGGTCGTTGTTGTAATCCATCAATCGGTGATGGTAGTGGTTGTTCGGAGCGAGATCGTTGTCAATCACGAAGCGGGCTTCCTGCATAGCCGAACCACGATGGGCAAAGTCCTGCGTTACTTCGTAAGTCGCCTCCTCTAGCGCGCAATACAAGCTGAACTTCGTCTCGGTATCCGGGCAGATTCGGTTGTCGGCACGGTTCCACTTCTCGGGTGAGTTTAGAATCTGGCGTGCCTTCTGGACGATCTGAACATCCGATTTCGAAACGGGCGGACGGGATTCCGAATCGTTTCCGGACTGTGCCGCCATCGCCTCCGTCATTCCCAGGGCCAGAAAAATGAAGGTCACCCGAAAGACCTGAAGTCGCATGGTCAGTTTCATCGTTGACCTCCTTGGCGTTCAGCAGAATTCCCTTGAGTGATTGTCGAGATGAGTTGCACCAGTTCGTCGCGATTCGCAGCGTCCTGGAAGAGACGGATGGCGGCGACACCCGAGGCGCCGGCGCGAATGCAAAGTTGTGCGTTGGACTGGTCGATGCCGCCGATGGCGATCACAGGAACCTGGATAGCGCGGCAAATTTCGCCGAGGCGGTCAAGACCTTGGGGAGGGCCGAAGGGGCGCTTCGACGGCGTGTCGAAGACCGGGCCAAAGAAAATATAATCCGCGCCGGCCCGCTCAGCTTCACGGGCCTGGTCGATGCTGTGCGTCGAGAGGCCGACCTGAAATTCCGGCGGCGCGTTTCCGGCGCGGCACCAGCGGACGACTTGTTCCACCGGCAACGAATCGCCTCCCAGATGGATTCCGGCCGCGGCAGGCAAGCCGGCCACGGTGGCGAGGGCCTGCACTCCTGCCGCGAGAGCGACATCGAGGCGGTCGTTCACGAAAATTCGAGTGCGCGTAGCGGGCACTTTGTGCACAGGATCACCTGCCGCGGCGATAGCGTTGCGCGTCAACTTCAACAATCGCCGGCCGGGAAGACCCTTCTCGCGGATCTGAATCCAATGCACACCGGCATCGATTGCCAATTGTATTTTTTCGAGCACGGCTTCGACCGGATCGACGGCCGCGGACGCAGTGAGCGAACGAGAATCAGTGACGTAGCAAACGATTGGTTTGTCAGGCTTTCGCATCGCGATAAACAGGATGCCCTTTAAAGGAACCGTCAACCCGGGCGGAGCTGAAAACGCCTGATTCTAACGCGCGGGACACAGATGCGAAAATCTGCTGGCGAGGATCCGGGCATAAAGCCCCTCGCTTAGGCCTCGTCTTTCGCAGCGCGGGAGACGCTGCTCCCCGACTGTGCTTCGAGCGCGCTCCAAAGCGCGAGAGTCGGGGCTCCCACCGAAAAACGTTGCTTCGAAAAGAGCTATGTTCGGGTAACGACAGCGGTGGCACGAGTACGAAACGAGTGGACGGCAAGGAGAACATTCATTACCCCCAAGCCCGAGATGGCGCCGCGAAAGAACGAATTCTTGATCAAGAATCCGAGGGCCGGGTATTGGAAGAGGAAGAAGTTCATCTCCCACATATCCGACCAGGGTAAAAGGATCAGCGCGAATCCGAGCTCAACCCAGATCAAGAGGAGGACCACGCGAAGAAATCGGTTCATCGTTAGAGAAAGATTATGTGGGATTCCGCGTTTGCCCGCAACCTGCCTCCTAGCAGCGGGGTGCAGCGCTGGTTGTATTAGAGGCGGTTCAGCAGATATTGCCGCGAATGAACGATGGAAGAGTTCTTCGGCCCATGGGTGGCCCTCAAGAATGACAATTCGCACTTTGCGACGGTGAGCACGGCCAGCAGATTCTGCGACCGGGCTCAAGGCGAGGCTCTGCACACTTCTACGCGGCACATTCGGACTGCTCCTTCGAAAATTCTCATAGAGCAAACAGTGTGAGCCAGGCACCCGCGGCGCAAAATGAATAACGCGCGGCATCAGCAAAGCCGGGAACCGCCATCTCCGGTGCGCTTTGTACGTGCCTGCTTTGGTAGCCGCTCGCTTCCAATCTGCGTTGAAGGCAGCGTCCCGGTCGAATCAGACACGCGCGACGGTGCGTGTTGGTCGTCTTGCCATTTCCCGCGTTTGGTCTTTGCGTTTGTGTGCGAATGCGCAGGCGAGAAGCGCGATGGAGGCGAAGAGGCAGAGCCACGGGAGCCAATCGCCGAAGCGGACGTAGGGGGTAATGTCGCTGCGAAAGGCGTAGGGCGCGTCGAGTTCGCCGCGCTCGTCGGCGGGGAGGCTGGCGACGATGCGGCCGTAGGGATCGACGGCGACGGTGAAGCCATTGTTCGTGTCGCGCAGGAGCCAGCGGCGACTTTCGACGGCACGGACGCGCGCCATCATCAGGTGCTGGGGTGGCGCGGACGTGCGACCGAACCAGCCGTCATCCGAGATATTAATCAGCAGCTGCGCGCCGTCTTTGGCGAAGCGGCGGATTTCATTGGGAAAAATCGCCTCGTAACAGATGAACAGGCCGAATTTGCCGCCGGGAAGCTGACCGACACGGTATTTCGTTCCAGGCGTGAAATCGCCTATGCCAGAAACGAGCGGTTTGGCGAAAGTGAGGAAGTTGCGCAACGTATTCGGCAAACGGGACAAGGTGCCGCTTGTCGTAGCGGAACGTCTGCTGGCCGGCGGGATCGACGAGTACCGCGCTGTTCGTCCAATAGATCTGGTGGCGCTGCGCGTTGAGGTTCGATTCGATGACGCCCACAATGAAATCGCTATTCGATTCGCGAGCGATGCGCTGGGCGCGCTGGGCGAAGGCGGGGTCCTGCATGCTGAACGGCGCGGGTTCTTCGGGCCAGATGATCAGCCGGTCGTTCGCCTGCGGCGTGTCGACGTCTTTTGGAATTTGCGACGCCTGAATCGAGCCGACGCTAATATTTTCGAGGATGTCCATCTCCGCGGCATGGAGCTGCAACCAGTTCGCCGGTTGTTCCTCCGCTGGCTGAAGATTGGTCTGAATCAAGTGCGCGTAATGCGTGGGAACGGCGTGGGGGACGAAATAGCCTCCGACGAGAGCGATGAGGCCGAGCGCGGCGGTGACGATGAGGAAAGCTTTCCAGAGGCGCTGGCGCCCGATGACGATTGTGTAGGCAAGAAACGAACCGTAGGCGGCGATGAGAAAGCTGAGGCCCCAGATTCCGGTGATCGGCGTCAACTGGACGAGCGCGATATTCCGGCTGGCGGCGTAGCCGGTCAAATTCCAAGGGAAGCCGATGTAGGGCAGGTGCGTGCGCGCGAATTCGAGCGTGACCCACAAGAACGGCGCGAGAATGAACGGCAGCGTGCGGCTTTTTTTCGAAGCGAGGGCAACTCCTAGCGAGAAAAACAGGCAGACGATTCCGCCCGCTATGGCCATCAGGCCGAGAATGCCGGCGGACGTCCAGGGATCGATGCTGCCGTACTGCTCCATGACGACGGCGATCCAGGGCAGGCCGACGGGATAAAACACCAGACCGTGGAGAAATCCGTAGACGGGCGAAACGGCCGGACGCGCGCGGTAGGACGCGAGAATCAGCATCGCGAGCGAGATCCAGGCGAGCGGCCAGAGATTGTATTTGGGAAACGAGAGCGCGAGAGCGGCGCCGCTACCGGCTGCGAGCAGCGCTCGCGTGTACCAACGAAGATTCATTTAACGTTTGATGATCGACTTGAAACCTTGGTGGTCAAGTTCGCGCCGGGCTTTTTCAGCTGCGGCTTCTGAAGAATAGGGGCCCACTTGGACGCGATAATATGCGTCGGTGGCCGGCGTTACGACGAAAGACGGAAAGTGCTTCTGCTGGATCGCATCGGCAAGCGCCAGCGCGTCGCCCTGATGACGGAGAGCAGCGACCTGAAGGACGATCGCATTTTTCAGCATGCGAGGAGGGCGGACGTGAGACGGCAATTTTTCTTCGTCGCGTTTCGCCCCCGCAGTGGCGGCGGCCGATCGTGCGGGAGGAGCAGCCGAGCGGTTGGCGAGCGGCTTGGGAGCAGCTTCGAGGCTGTCGTCAGCTTTCTTGGCGTAGAAATCCCATTCGCTCGGGGCAGGGGCTGCCGGAGTTTTCTCCGCGGACGACTTCGCGGGATTCCGGGGAGAAGCGGTGGGACGGAGCGCGGACGCGTCGGAGGCGTGAACGGAAGTGTCGTACTGCGTGCGGCCCATCACGTAGCCGAGCGTAAAGAAGACTCCGCAAAGCAGCACCACGCCGAGAAAGAGGCCGACCAAGTGCCTGCTTTCGAGCACACGGTCGCCGCGCTTGTTTCCCATTCGCTCCTACTTGTTTCTCTCGTTCGCCTTCATCCACTGCGAAATGATGTCGATAGGCAGCGGAAAAAGGATGGTGGTGTTTTTTTCGAGGCCGATTTCCGTGAGCGTCTGCAAATAGCGCAACTGAATCGAGACCGGTTCTTTTTCGAGAGCGGAGGCGGCTTCGGCCAGCTTCGCGGAGGCCTGAAACTCGCCCTCGGCCTGAATCACTTTGGCGCGGCGCTCGCGTTCGGCTTCCGCCTGGCGGGCGATGGCGCGCTGCATGCCCTCCGGTATATCAACCTGCTTGACCTCAACCTTCGTTACCTTGATACCCCAAGGCTCGGTATCCTGGTCAAGGATAACCTGCAATTTCGCGTTTACCTTTTCGCGTTCGGAGAGGATTTCGTCGAGCTGAAACTGGCCGAGGACGCTGCGGAGACTGGTCTGCGAAAGCTGCGAAGTGGCATAGAGATAATTCTGGACCTGCGAAATGGCGAGATTGGCATCGACGACGCGGAAATAGCAGACGGCGTTTACGCGGGCGGATACGTTGTCGGATGTAATGACGTCCTGCGGCGGAATTTCGAGCGTTTCGATACGCAGCGAGACGCGGATGAGCTTGTCAATGCCGGCGAAGATCAGCTGCAGGCCTGCGCCCTTCGCCTCGGGAACCATGCGTCCGAGGCGAAGCACGACGCCGCGCTCCCATTCCTTGAGAATGTAAATGCAGTTGAAGAGCCAGATGAGGAAGATGAAAACTACAATGCCGATTGCAACCCAGAACACATTCATTTAGTGTTTCTCCTTCACGGCAGCGTCCCGAGCGAAAAAGTTTCTACAAAGTCCCGACCTTCAGGGGCCAAAGCCCATCGATTGCATGTCGCGTAAATGTCGGAGCTGAAGCCCGCCACGGCGGGCAGGCTCCGATGCGCCCAAAAACCACAGAACGAAACTCCAAGCGCCAAGCTAGCGCGCTTGCTGCAACGATCCCTGCCTGCCGGCCGCTGCGTCCACCGGCTCGACGTGCAACAGCAGTCCGTCGACGTGCTTGACGCGGATGTGGGCGCCCTTCGGGAGCACGGTTCCCTGGGAAGCAACGGCTCGCCAAAGCTCTCCGTGAACGAAGACCAATCCGGGAGCATCCATGCCAAGCGGTTGAGTCACCTGGCCCTCTTCACCCACAAGCTCTTCTTTGCCGGTAGCCGTTTTCCAGCTGCGCGAGCGTAACACGAGCCGCGCCAGGAAAATCACGATAATCGCGCACGGGACGGCGACAGCAATCGCGATCCAGCCGCTGACACCTCCGCCGGTGATTGGCGAGCGCACCAGCATGATTGCGCCGAGAAACATGGCGATCAGGCCGCCCAGGCCGAGAATCCCGTGCGTGGGATATTTTGCCTCCAAAACGAACAGAGCAATCGCCAAGACTAGTAGCACGAGACCCGCGATGTTGACGGGCAGCATGTGCATTGCGTAGAGCGCGAGCACGATTGCGATGCCGCCGATAACGCCGGGCGCGAACATGCCCGGGTGGGTGAATTCGGTGTAGAGGCCAAGGACGCCGACGATCAGCAGGACGAAGAAAATGTCGGGCTGGACAATGCGCGAAAGGAACTTCTCGCGCGTGGACATTTGCGTTTGGACGATTTGGATGTCGGAGAGGTTCAGTTTCGTGGTGGTGCCGTCGAGACGCGTAATTGTGCGGCCGTTGAGCTGTGCGAGAAGATCGGCGGGCGAGGAAGCGATCAGATCGATCAATTTGCCGTCGAGCGCTTCTTTTTCGGTGAAGGCTTTCGCGTCGGTGACAGCCGTGAGAGCGAGGGTTGCGTTGCGGCCGCGGCGTTCCACATAGCTGCGCATGTAGGCGGACGCCTCGTTCATGACCTTGCGTTCCATGGTGGGATCGATCTTCGCGGGCTGGCCGAAAAATTCGAAGACGGGCGAAGCGGCACCGGCGTCGGTACCGGGCGACATGGCGTCGATATCCGCGGACAGCAGAATGAAGAATCCGGCAGACGCCGCACGCGAGCCAGTCGGGTAAACGTAGGTGACGACCGGAACTTTGGAGGACAAGATCGCGCTGATGATCTGGCGCATGGAGACGTCGAGGCCGCCCGGAGTGTTAATGGTGATCAGGATGAGACCGGCGTGGTCGCGATTGGCGTTGGCGATGCCGGTGACGATGTATTCGGCGAGGACGGGCTCGATTTCGGAATTAATGTGAAGTTCGACGACTGTTGCAGGGCCGGAGGAACCGAGAGATGAAAAGGGCAAATCGTCAGAAGCGCGAATTGATACTGAAAACGCAAATGCGAGCAGCGCACAGACACAAAGGGCAATGCTCAACCGCAATCGCGGGATCGCAGGGCTTGCGCCGAGCCGCCGCGAGCGGCGGCCAAAGCCCGAGTGCGGGGATAGCATTTCGGTGCGTATTATAGCCGATATGCGAGGAAAGCGGAGTGATGGCCGCGTGGCTCTGCGGCGAGCGCAGGTGTCTCAGAGTAGGTTGCTCCGCTCGTATCCGGGGCGATTCGTGAGTCCGCGATGCGGGCTGACCCTTCTGTCGCGTCGGATGCCACGGCTCGCGCCGTGGGCTACCGTCTTGCGCCCCTTCGGGGCTTTAGTCGTGGACCGTCTTGTGCCGGTCGGTGGCGTAGACGGGAGCTACGATGAGCACCTGTTGGACTCGCGGATCCTTGATGACTTTGGCGAAAGCGGGATCCTTCGCGGCGGAGGCAAACTCCTTGTAGCCGTCATCGCGCGACAACTTCAGGAAATGAGCGGCATGCTCGGCGTCTCCGGCCATCGCATACGATTTGGCCACGTAA
>Ga0335075_10012842_pt1 | contig 12636 bp, 11 predicted proteins | sample Lox_Sample_24_FD_206723 | JGI IMG/M metagenome (GOLD analysis project Ga0335075, IMG submission 206723) | Soil microbial communities from Loxahatchee National Wildlife Refuge, Florida, United States - Lox_Sample_2.4 | ecosystem: Environmental > Terrestrial > Soil > Wetlands | place: USA... | reverse complement strand
CTACTGTGACGGCCAGCCCGCGCCGGGGCCGGATCCTGCTGGCCAAGGCCATCGTGGTGGGAGCCGTGACGTTTGCCGCCGCACTGATCGGTGCGGCGATCGCGTTCCCGGTGGTCGAGCACAAGCTCTACCACCAGGGCTGGACGCCGCCGGTCTGGCCCGACCTGGCGATCACCAGCGGCAGCGGCCTGCGGATCGTGCTCGGCACCGCCGCGATCGCGGCCGGGGCTGCCGTGCTCGGCCTTGCGGCCGGGGCAGCCTTCCGGCGCAGCGCGGCAGCGGTCACGGCGGTCATCGCCGGAGTCATAGTGCCGCTAATCCTCGCGCAGCTGCTGCCGCTCTCGGCGGCCCAGTGGCTGCTGCGGATCACCCCGGCGGCCGCGTTCAGCCTGCAGGCCTCTGTGCAGCGTTACCCGCAGGTCAGCTACATCTGCGCGCCCTATCACGAGTGCTACCCGCTGGCCCCCTGGACCGGCTTCGCAGTCCTCGTCGCGTGGGCTGCGGTGGCGCTGGGCGGCGCCGTCTGCCTCTTCCGCCGGAGGGATGTGTGAGCGAGGCGGTGCGCGCCGAGTGGACGAAGCTCCGCACGGTGGCCAGCAGCGCCTGGCTTCTGCTGGCGATCGTTGCGCTCACCGTGCTGGCCAGCGGCATTACCAGCGACGTGGTGAAGTGCCCGGCCTCCTGCAGCGCTGACCCGGTCAGACTCAGTCTCGCGGGCGTCATGCTCGGCCAGCTGGGGGTCATCGGTCTTGCCGTGCTCGTCGTGACCGGGGAGTACAGCACCGGCATGATCACGGTGACGCTGACCGCGACGCCGCGCCGATCCGTCATGCTGGCGGCCAAGGCTGCGGTCGTCGCCGCGGCGGTGGTGGCCGCGGGGACCGTCGCGGTACTGGGGTCGCTGCTGGCGGGCCGGCTGCTGCTGCCCGGCAACGGCTTCACTGCGAGGCGCGGATTCGCGGCCCTGTCGCTGCTGCACGGCGGTACGCTCCGGGCGGCCGCCGGCTCCGTGCTGTACCTGGTGCTGATCGGGCTGTTCAGCCTCGGCGCCGCCACGACACTCCGCGACTCGGCAGCCGCGACCGCCGTCGTGCTCGGCATCGTCTACGGCATCCCGCTGATCGGCGACGTGACGCTCAGCCGGGTGTGGCAGCACCGCATCGAGCGGTGGACGCCAATGGACGCGGGGCTCGCCATCCAGGCCACGAGGAACGTCGGGACCATGCCGATCGGCCCGTGGCCCGGGCTCGGCGTGCTGGCACTCTGGGGGGCCGCAGCCATGCTGGCCGGCTGGCTGGTGCTGCGGCTGCGGGACGCCTGACCGGGCGCCCCGGCTTCTGCCGAGTGCGAAACTGCTTCTGTGCGCCGGGCAGCGCCGCTACCGTGACCGTATCGGCGCGGAAGGGGCATGGGGATGCTGAGACCGCTCGTGACCAGCGACGACAGTCGCGATCAGCAGCGACAGCCGCTGCTGCGGACCATGCTCGGGGCGACGCTACGGCGCGCGCGGCGGGCGCAGGGCCGCACGCTGGCAGATGTGGCCCGCTCGGCGAGGGTGTCCATGCAGTACCTGTCCGAGCTTGAGCGCGGCCGCAAAGAGGCGTCCTCTGAGGTCCTGGCCGCGATCTGCAGCGCGCTCAGGATCGACCTGCCGGACCTGCTGACCGAGGTGGGCCGCCGCCTCGCCGAAGCTCAGGGTCAGCGTGTCATCCGCCTCGGCGGCGCCGTCGGCATCGGATTTGGCGGCGTGGAGGGCCCGGGGATCGCGGCGGACGGCGCGGCCGGGCCGCAGCCTGACGTCCAGGACCGCGCGGGCGGCCCAGTCTGCCTGCTCGCCGCCTGATCAGGCCGTCAGCTCAGCGGGGCCCGCGGATTCAACAGCTGCCGCACCTCCTGCCAGGGCTCGCCTGCCTGCTGCCAGCGCCTTGCGGCTGGTGATCACCTCGTCAGCCAGGCCGTAACCGACCGCCTCGGCGGCGCTGAAGGTCTTGCTGCGGTCGCTGTCGGCCCTGATCTTCGCGACCGGGTGCCCGGTGTGCTCGCTCAGGATCTCATCGACCTCGGCCCGGATGTTCGCCAGTTCCTTCGCCTCGACTGCCAGGTCGGGCAGAGTGCCACGGGACTGGCCGGACGGCTGGTGCAGCGCCACCCTGGCGTGCCGCAGCACACCGCGCTTGCCCGGCGCGCCTGCTGCCAGCAGTACCGCCCCGGCTGACGCTGCCTGCCCGACGCACACGGTTGCGACATCAGGGCGGATGTACTGCATGGTGTCGTAGATGGCGGTCAGGGCGCTGAACGAGCCGCCGGGCGAGTTGATGTACACGCTGATGTCCAGGTCAGGACTGGCCGCCTCGAGGTGAAACAGCTGGGCGATCACGACGTTGGCGACACCGTCATCGATCTCGGTGCCGAGGAAGACAATCCGCTCAGCCAGCAGCCGGGAGTAGACGTCATACGCGCGCTCGCCAAGCGGCGTGCGCTCGATCACGGTCGGGATCGTGTACTGGCCCATTACAGGCCCGCGTTCCGGCCGACATGGCCAGGGCGGATGTCCTCGACTCGTTCCAGGATGTGGTCGACCATCCCGTACTCGAGCGCCTCCTGAGCGCTGAACCAGCGGTCCCGCCGGCTGTCCTCCTCCACGCGTTCCTCAGGCTGGCCGGTGTGCTCCGCGGTGAGCCTGGTCATCAGCGCGCCGGTGCGCTCGAGTTGCCTGGCATAGATCTCCACGTCCGCAGCCGTGCCGCCGAAGCCTGCCGAGCCCTGATGCATCAGCACCTGCGCGTTGGGCAGAGCGAAGCGCTTGCCCCTCGTCCCGGCGCACAGCAGGAACTGGGCCATGCTGCCGGCCAGGCCCATCGCCAGCGTGCTGACATCGTTCGGGATCAGCCGCGTGATGTCGTAGATGGCCAGCCCGGCGCTCACCGAGCCGCCAGGGGAGTTGATGTAGAGGCTGATGTCGGCGCGCGGGTTCTCGGCGGACAGGAGCAGGAACTGGGCGCAGAGCCGGTTGGCGACCCGGTCGTCCACCTCGCTGCCCAGCACGACGATGCGCTGATAGAGCAGCCGCGCGGTCAGCTGATCGTCCAGCGTGCCACCGATAACGGCCTGCTCGGCCATGGTTGCCGCCATCATGTCGTGCCTCCTCGGTTGCGCCCCATCGCATGTGTGCCGCACAGCGTCGGCCAGCTGCACGCCATCCACGATCACTCGGCCGCTAGCCGGAGGCCAAGTTAATCTGCCGTCAGCAGAGTGGAGGTCCCATGAGTGACGCGCTGCGCACGCGGCTGGCGGCAAACCTTGCGTCGTTCGAGCGCATTCCCGCTCACCGGCCGGACCTGCGGCAGGCCTCCGTCGCGGTGTGCGTCCTGCCTGGACCCATCGCAGCGAGCGGCACCGTGCTTGCGGGAACCGGCGAGACGCTGCTGATTACCAGGCGAGCGCGCGGCCTTCGCCAGCATGCCGGTCAGTGGGCCCTGCCAGGCGGGAGGCGAGACGCGGGCGAGTCTGCCGAAGGAGCGGCGCTTCGCGAACTGCAGGAGGAGACCGGCGTCGACCTGCCCGCCAGTGCGGTGCTTGGCATGCTCGACGACTACGTCACGCGGTCCGGGTACGTCATCACCCCGGTGGTGGTCTGGGGCGGCGACGCGGCGGACCGCTCAGCAGATCTCCAGGGTTCACCCGGCGAAGTGGCCCGGATCTTCCAGGTGCCGATCGCTGACCTCGACGTCGAGCCTGACCTGCTGCGCATCCCGGAATCTGACGCGCCGGTCATCCGGCTGCCCCTGCTCGGCGGCCATGTGCATGCTCCGACCGCGGCGATCATCTACCAGTTCTGCCAGGCCGGCCTGCATGGCAGGGCGGCCAGGGTCGCGCACCTCGACGCACCTGTCCGGCTCTGGCGGTGACCGGCCGCTAGTCTGCGCTCATGGAAGCAGCCGAGTTCACTGACGTGCTGGAAACGGTCCGGCGGTTCGTCCGCAGCAGCGTCGTGCCGCGGGAAGAGGAGATCGAGGAAACAGACGCGATCCCGGACGACATCCGCAGGGCGACCGCGGACATGGGCCTGTTCGGCTACACGCTTCCGGAGGAGTACGGCGGCCTCGGCGCGACGCTGACTGAGGACGTTCAGCTGGCGTTTGAGTTCGGGTTCACCACGCCGGCGTTCCGGTCCATGTTCGGCACCAACAACGGCATTGCCGGCCAGGTGCTGGTGAGCTCGGGCACCGCCGGGCAGAAGCAGCAGTGGCTGCCTCGCCTCGCTGCGGGGGCGATCGCTTCCTTCGCTCTGACCGAAGCCGAGGCGGGCTCGGATCCGTCCGGCCTGACCACGAGTGCCGACCGGGATGGCGACGGCTATGTGATCTCCGGGACAAAGCGGTTCATCACCAACGCGCCGCTCGCCGACCTGTTCGTGGTCTTCGCCCGGACCGATCCGCAGGCGCGCGGCACCAAGGGCATCTCGGTATTCCTGGTCGACTCCGCGCTGGCCGGCGTGCGGGTAGGCCCGAAGGACCGCAAGACCGGGCAGGCGGGCGCGTGGACCGCGGAGGTCTTCTTCGATCAGGTACGGGTGCCGGCTTCGGCGCTGGTGGGCGGCGAGGAAGGCGCAGGCTTCGGTGCGGCGATGCGGTCGCTGGTCCGCGGCCGCGTGCACATCGCCGGTATCTGCGTGGGCATGGCTGAGCGCCTGCTCGCGGAGTCGGTGGCGCACGCCCGGGCGAGCAGGCAGGGCGGGCGGCCGATCGGCGAGTTCCAGCTCGTCCAGGCAATGCTGGCCGAGATACAGACCGGCCTGTACGCCGGCCGGGCGATGGTCATGGAGGCCGCGCGCAATTACGATACGGGCGCGGACCGTAAGATCGGGCCCTCGGCAGCGAAGCTGTTCTGCTCGGAGATGGTCGGCCGCGCCGCTGACCTGGCCGTCCAGATCCACGGCGGGCTTGGCTACATGCGCGGCGTCCCGGTGGAGCGGATGTACCGCGACGCGCGGCTGTTCCGCATCTACGAAGGCACCAGTGAGATCCAGAAGCTGATCATCGGCCGGGCGCTCGTCTCGACGCCCAGTAGCCGAGCCCGGGACTGACCGCTGCCAGGCCGCGCGCGCAGCTCTGTCAGGACAGCTCCGTTTTGCCCGGATCTCACTGTCGTCTAACTATGACAAAGGCCCGCTGGACCCTGCCTGCGGCCGACGGCTACCGTGTCCATGCCCGATCACGGATGATGGTGGGGCACCGCGACGACAGGAGACCAGATGTCTGATGTGAGTTCGGCGCAGGAAGCGGCCGTCGAGGCCGCGCTGGCGGTCCTCGGCCTCGAGGACAAGGTGGCCATCCTGGCCGGCCAGGACAGCTGGACGCTGCCGGAGCTGCCAGAGATCGGGCTTGCCTCGTTCGTAATGTCGGACGGCCCGGTCGGCGTGCGCGGCCAGCAGTGGAGCGCCAAAGACCCGTCGATCGCGCTGCCAAGCCCCACCGCGCTCGCTGCGACCTGGGACCCGGAACTGGCCCGGCAGGCCGGCCGCCTGCTTGGCCAGGAGGCGAGGCGCAAGGGCGTGCACCTGCTGCTCGCTCCCACGGTCAACCTGCACCGCAGCCCGCTCGGCGGCCGTCACTTCGAGTGCTACTCGGAGGACCCGCTGCTGACGGCCGAGATCGGCGCCGGCTACGTGACCGGCGTCCAGGATCAGGGCGTGGGCGCGACGGTGAAGCACTACGTCGCCAACGACTTCGAGACCGAGCGGTTCACCGTCAGCGTGCAGGTCGATGACCGGACGCTCCGTGAGCTGTACCTGGCGCCGTTCGAGCGGATCCTCGCCAAGGCTGACGCGTGGGCCATCATGGCTGCTTACAACTCGGCGAACGGCCTGACGATGACCGAGCACGCAGCGTTGCAGCTCGGCGTTCTCAAGGGCGAGTGGGCCTTCGACGGCGTGATCGTCTCGGACTGGCACGCGGCTCGCAGCACGGTGGCCGCGGCCCTCGGCGGCCTGGACGTCGCCATGCCGGCTCACGCCAATCCATGGGGCGCCGACAAGCTGCTTGCCGCCGTCCAGGCCGGCGAGGTGCCGGCCGAGGTCATCGACGAGAAAGTCCGCCGGGTGCTCCGGCTGGCCGCGAGGACCGGAGCGCTCGCGGGTGCACCCGAGTCGGTGCCGCCGGCCAGCAGGCCCGGGCTGATCGACGGACCATCGCTGGTCAGGGAGATTGCAGCGCGCTCCTTCGTGCTGGCGGCGAACCCCGCTGGCGTGCTGCCGCTCGACCGCACTCAGCTGACCAGCGTTGCAGTGCTCGGCTTGCTGGCGCGCGAGGCGCGTGTTCTCGGCGGCGGCAGCGCGACGGTGTTCCCCGAGCATGTCGTCTCGCCGCTCGAGGGGCTGACCGCGGCGCTGCCGGACTCGGTCAAGCTCTCCTACGCCGTCGGCGCGGACCCGCGCACTGACAAAGTCGCGGCTGCCGCGCAGCCACAGTGGGCTGACCTCCAGGCCACGTTCCGGGACACGGCCGGCAGTGTCCTGCACCAGACGCCGATCGCCACCGGCGCAGGACGCTGGATGGAACTGCCGGACGGGGTCACGCCGGAGAACCTGGCAGCCGTGGAGATTGCCGGCCGCCTGACCGCCGGCACCAGCGGCGAGCACCTGCTCGGAATCCGCGGGATCGGCGACTTCACGATGACGGCCGCCGGGGACGTGCTGTTCGCGGGAGCGCTGCAGCCAGAGTCCGACGACATCGGCGCGTTCTTCCTGCACCCCGCCGAGGAGTACGTAACGCTGCCGCTGACAGACGGCGCGACCGTTGATGTGTCGCTGACCCAGCGGGTCAACCTGGACCCGACCGCTCACGTGGTGGCCTTCACGCTCGGCTACAGCGAGCCGGTCGTCGACCCGGAGGTGCTGCTCGCCGAGGCGGAGGCGATCGCCGCCAGCAGCGACGTCGCGGTGGTCGTGGTCGGCACGACCGAGAAGGTGGAGTCCGAGGGCTTCGACCGGACGACTCTCGCGCTGCCGGGGCGGCAGGACGAACTGGTGAGACGGGTCGCCGAGGTGAACGCGCGGACTATCGTCGTGGTGAACGCGGGCTCGCCGGTGGAGATGCCATGGGCCGACGATGTGGCGGCAGTGCTCCTTGCCTGGTTCCCGGGTCAGGAAGCCGGTCACGCGATCGCTGACGTGCTGCTCGGCGCGGCGGAGCCCGGCGGGCGGCTGCCCACGACCTGGCCGGCCGTGCAGGCCGACTGCCCGGTCCTGAATGTCACCCCGGTCGACGGAGTGCTCAGCTACGACGAGGGCGTGTTCATCGGCTACCGCGCCTGGGAGCGAGCGGGCAAGCCGCCCCGGTACCAGTTCGGGCACGGGCTCGGCTACACCACCTGGGCCTACGAGGACATGGCGGTCGACGGCCGCCGCGCGACTGTGACCGTGCGCAACACCGGCAGCCGGGCCGGCCGGGAAGTCGTGCAGGTGTATGTCGCGCCGGTAACGCCGGACGCCGCCCGGCCTGCCCGCTGGCTGGCCGGCTTCGGCGCGGTCATCGCCGAGCCAGGGGCGGCCGGTTCGGTCGAGGTCGAACTGCCGGAGCGGGCCTTCCAGGTCTGGGACGGTGGCTGGCGTACTGTCCCCGGCCAGTACACGATCGAGGCGGCGCACAGCCTCGGTGATGTCCGCGCGAGCGCGCTGCTCACGATCGACTAGTCCATGACGGGGACGCCCGCCACGCCGGACGCGCAGCCGGCCGTGGCCGGAGTGGCGGGCCCCGCCGCGCCGACCGGTCCGAGGTCCGGCTTCCGGCGGCTGATGGTGTGCCTGGGCCTGGCCAACGGCGCCCTTTCCGCGCTGTACGCCGGCAGCCTCACCGTGCTGCTGCCGCTGCAGGTCGAGCGGATCGACCGGGCCCACAAGGTAGTGGCGCTCGGCGTCGTGTCCGGGGTCAGCGCCATGTTCGCGCTCGTGTTCAATCCGGTCGGCGGGTCACTCTCGGACCGCACCAGGTCGCGGTTCGGCCGGCGCGCCCCGTGGCTGGTAGCTGGTGCCATCGCGATGATGGCCATGCTCGGGTTCCTCGGCCAGGCCGGCACTGTGCCGCTGGTGCTGGTGGCGTGGTGCCTGGCGCAGGTCGTGGCTAACCTGTACCAGGCACCGCTGACCGCGGTTATCCCTGACCGGGTGAGCAGGCAGCGGCGCGGTGCGGCGTCCGCGGTAGCCGGGGTCGCCTCCGTGCTCGGCGGTGTTGCCGGCGTCGGGCTGGCCAGCCAGTTCACCGCGCATCTCGCGCTCGGGTACCTCACCCTCGGGCTGGTGGTAGCGGTGACCGCAGCGGTCTTCGTGCTCGGCACTGCTGACCCGCCGACGACGCAACTGCCGCGGCCGCCGCGGAACCAGCAGCCGCTGGTCACGAGGCTGACGCAGTTCCTCTCCGCGCTCCGGCACCGCGATTTCACGCTGGTATTCGTGAGCCGGGCCGCATCGATCCTCGGCTACTTCGTCGTGATCAGCTACGAGCTGTACATCCTCACCGACTACATCCGGCTGCCGCACGGCCTGAAGCCCGCCGACGGCGTTACCGTCCTGGCCGCCATCAGCGCTGTCGGCGCGCTGCTGGCGGCTGCGATCGCCGGGCCGGTGTCGGACCGGCTGAACCGGCGCAAGCCGTTCGTGTTCATCTCCTCGGCTGTGGCCGGGGCGGGCTGCATACTGCCAGTGCTCTCGCCGACATTCCGGACCATTGAGATCTTCGCCGCGTTCGCCGGAGTCGCGTTCGGCTGCTACCTGTCGGTGGACGCGGCGCTGGTGACGCTGGTACTGCCGCGGAGCGAGGACGCTGCCCGGGACCTGGGCGTGCTCAACATCGCCAACGCCGGGCCGCAGGTGATCGCCCCGCTGCTGGCCGCGCTGGTCATCAGCAACCTGGGCGGCTACCGGACTCTCTTCATCGTCGGCGGCTGCTGCGGCATCGCCGGCGCGGTTGCGGTCATGGGAGTCAGGTCGGTCAGGTAACTGCCGGAGGAGCGGGAATAGCCCGTGGCGGGCGGCTGTTGGCCGCAGACGTGACCGCGCAGCCAGATGGTTTTGATGACACTGTTCACGAAGAGATGCAGTTCTGGTTCGATCCGCTGTGCCCCTGGGCGTGGATCACCTCGCGCTGGATGCTGGAGGTGGAGAAGGTCCGCCCGGTGCGCGTCGACTGGCGCATCATGTCGCTGGCCTACCTCAACCTGATCCAGCACGAGGGCAAGGACCTGAGCCCGGAGTACCTGGAACGGATGTCGAGGGCGTGGGGCCCGATCCGGGTCTGCGCCGCGGCGGCGCACGAGGCCGGTCCTGGCGTACTCGGGCCGCTCTACACCGCCATCGGCACCCGGCTGCACAACGAGGGCCGCCGGGAGGATCCCACCGTCATCCCCGAGGCTCTGGCCGAGGTCGGCCTGCCCGCCTCGCTCGCGAGCGCCGCGGACAGCACCGAGTTCGACGATGAGATCAAGAAGTCGCACCACGAGGCCTTCGACGTGGTCGGGATCGATGTCGGTACGCCGGTGATCAGGATCCGCGGCAACGCGATCTTCGGGCCGGTGGTGACGCCGATTCCGCGCGGCGAGGCGGCCGGACGGCTCTGGGACGGCGTGGCGCTGGTGACGGAGACCGACGGCTTCTTCGAGCTCAAGCGCAGCCGGGACCGCAAGCCGACCTTCGACTGAATGCGGCGGCGCGGCGGCGGGTAAGCCGCAGGTGTACCAGGAGAGGCAGGACCATGGCCGCCGCACCTTCGCCGCATGCCGGGATGCCCTCGGCAGCCGAGCCGCTGTTCATCCTCGCGATGGACCAGCGTGACTCGTTTCAGCGGACGCTGTTCGGCGTGACGGGAACGCCGACGGCGGATCAGCTCGCCAGCATGCGGGCGGCGAAGTGGCTGATTTTCGCCGCGGCACAGCGGGTCGCGGGCTCGCAGCCGGAGGGAAGCCGGCTGGGCATCCTCGTCGACGAGCAGCTCGGCGCCGACGTTGCGCGCGGTGCCAGGACCGCTGGCTTCGAGCTGGCCATGCCGGTCGAGGTGAGCGGTGCCGAGCGGCTGGAGTTCGAGTACGGGGACGACTTCGGCGCGCACATCGAGGCGTTTGACCCGGACTGGGTCAAGGTTCTGGTCCGCTTTAACCCGGCCGACCCCGCTGAGCTTCAGCAGGCACAGATCGCGAAGCTGAAGCAGCTCCATGACTGGGTCGCCAGCAATCGCCGCCGCTGGCTGCTCGAGCTGCTGGTCCCGGCCACCCGCGAGCAGCTTGCCAAGTACGAGGATCAGGCCCTTTACGACGAGCATGCCCGCCCCGGCCTGACTGCCGAGGTGATCACCTCGCTGACCGGTGCGGGTGTCTACCCGAGCATCTGGAAGCTCGAAGGGTACGACACCACGGAGGGTGCGCAGCTGGTCCTGGACGCCGTCAAGTCGCGCGACCCGGTGAGCGAGTGCGTTGTGCTGGGGCGCAACGCACCGCAGCGACAGCTGGACCACTGGCTGGACATCGCCGCGCCGCTGGAGGGATTTGTCGGCTTCGCCATCGGGCGGAGCAACTGGAATCAGCCGCTCGCCGACTACCTGGCGGGCAGGCAGGACCAGGCCAGTACCGAACGGCGCATCGCCGAGAACTACAGCCACTACATCCGCCGGTACTTCGGAGCTGACACCGCGCCGCCGGATGAGGCAACCCGGGACGAGCCGTTCACGCTGCTGCATCCGCGCCTTACCCCGGACCGGGAGGCGATCATCAGGAAGTCCGCCGCCGGAGCGGATCCGCGTGGCTCGATGCTGCCGGCCTGGATGGTGCAGTCGCTCCTCGCCGAGGTGGACGCACTCCGGGAGGAAGAGGGGTAGCGAGATGCCTCTCATTTCCGGGCTAAACCGGCATTGAAGCCTTTGCTGGGATGCCCGGCCGGGCGGGGGCCGCGACCCGCCGATTAGGCTGACAGCGTCATGGAAGACCACACGGGTGCGCCAGACACTTCAGCGCCGAACACCGGGTGGTTCGCGCGGCGCACGTCGCACTGGCAGGACTGGCCTGCTGACCGGCTGCTAGCGGCCAAGGAGCGGCTCGGCGTCACGATCAGCGTGGTCATCCCGGCCAGGAACGAACAGCGGACCGTGGCCGGTGTGGTCAGCTCCCTGGACCGCGCGTTCGTCCGGCGGATCCCGCTGGTTGACGAACTGGTCGTGATGGACTCGGACTCCGCAGACGCCACCGGGAGGGTCGCGGCCGAGGCCGGCGCTGTGGTCTACCGGACCAGCGAGGTGGCACCCGCAGCCGGCAGCTTCCCCGGAAAGGGCGAGGCACTGTGGAAGTCGCTGCACGTCACCAAGGGTGACCTGCTGGTTTTCGTGGACGCCGACCTGACCAGCTGGGGTCCGCATTTCGTCTCCGGCCTGCTCGGCCCGCTGCTGGCTGACGAGCAGGTTCTGCTGGTCAAGGGCTTCTACACGAGGGTGCGCACCGAGTCGGACGGATCGACCTCGACCGAGGGCGGCCGCGTGACCGAACTCGTCGCCCGTCCGCTCATCAGCCTGTGGTGGCCCGAGCTCGCGGCCGTCGTGCAGCCGCTGGCCGGCGAGTGGGCAGCCAGGCGCAGCCTGATGGAGTCGCTGCCGATCCCGGTCGGCTACGGCGTCGAGCTTGCCACGCTGATGGACACCGCGTCGGGTTACGGGCTGGACGCGGTTGCCCAGGTCGATCTCGGCAGCCGGGCGCACCGGCATCAGGCCAACCATGACCTCGCCGTCATGGCGGCTGAGCTGATGATGGTCGCGGCGCGGCGGCGGCCGGGCGGGCCCAGGCAGTCACGGACCAGCCAGCCGGCAGCTGCCGAACTCGTCCAGTTCGTGCGGGACGCCGACGGCGAAGCCCGCCAGGTCTCGCGGAGCGTTCCGGTAGCGGAGCGACCGCCCGCCAGGCCCCAGTGACCGGCGGCACGGTGACCGGCGGCACAGTGACCGGCGGCACAATGACCGGCCCCGAAGAGCCGCGGCCGCAGCGCGCGCTGCGCCTGGGTCGTGCGACGTTCCCGCCGCAGCAGCCCGTCGTGATGGGGATCGTCAACCGCACTCCGGACTCGTTCTTCCGGCCCGGGCTGACCTGGGACGAGACGGCCGCGATGGAACGCGTGCACCAGGTCATCGCCGACGGCGCGGACATCGTCGATGTCGGCGGGATCCCGGCTGCGCCGGGCGCGGAGGTTGACGTCGCAGAGGAGATCAGGCGTACGGCCGGGTTCATCGCCGCCATCCGGGCCGCTTACCCCGACATCGTGATCAGCGTCGACACCTGGCGTCACGAGACCAGCCGGGCCGCGTGCGAGGCCGGGGCCGACCTGCTGAACGACAGCTGGGGCGGGTATGACGAGCGGGTGGCTGAGGTCGCCGCCGAGTTCGGCGCCGGGCTGGTGTGCGCGCATGTCGGCCGGCAGCTGCCGCGGACCAGGCCGTTCCGGGTGGCGTACGCCGACGTGATGGCAGACGTGCTGGACCGGGTGGAACTGCTGGCCGAGCGCGCGCTGGCGGCCGGGGTGCAGCCTGACCGGATCGTCATTGACGCGGCGCACGACTTCGGCAAGAACACCTGGCACTCCCTGGAGATCACCCGCCGGCTGGCGGAGAT
>Ga0335075_10012841_pt1 | contig 12638 bp, 12 predicted proteins | sample Lox_Sample_24_FD_206723 | JGI IMG/M metagenome (GOLD analysis project Ga0335075, IMG submission 206723) | Soil microbial communities from Loxahatchee National Wildlife Refuge, Florida, United States - Lox_Sample_2.4 | ecosystem: Environmental > Terrestrial > Soil > Wetlands | place: USA... | reverse complement strand
TGTTCGACATTTTTTCCCTCATTTTCTTTTGGAGAGGTAGTTGGATATCGATATATCAACCAGCCCGGTAGACATCGCAGTTTCCGCGGTTCAACATTGAGGCGAATGTGCTAATGAGGGTCTGAAGAAACATTTCCTTTATCATAATAGGCATATGGTATCAAGCTGCGAGGGCGTTGAGTGAGAACGATTCAACATATAGAGAGAAGGCTTCGTCAAGCACGCAATTACGGAAAGGTGAAACTATCGGTCGTAGGTTGAACTCTGGCCAACGAGGACCAAAATCAAGGTGTAGAGCGAACCGAAGGGAGATACCGCAATAGTCGCAAGAAAGAGTCACTTGTTCGCTTCGACTTTACCCCCTGCGCAATCGCATAGCGGAGGGTTCACAAACTCCATAACCTCTCGATCATGCGATTTCCAGGCCAGCCGGAGTAGAGGCGAGCATTGAACATTCCCTCCGCGCCGTTCCATCAGCTCCCGTAGCTGAGCCGGCATCTTCCCCTCTGCACCTCCGGTCACCACAAGACACTGCAGTCTCGGCAGAAGTGGGCCTTCGTAACCTCCCCTGGATGACGGACTCGCCGCATCATCACCACCATCATCCACCTTTATGGATCCACAGACAAAAGTAGCAACGATACTCGCCAACCTCCTAAACCAGTGCCGGGCAGCAATCTTGGGCATCATCGCCTTCCAAAAGGCCCTGCCGTACTGCAGTTGATGGCCTAGCTGCAGACTGACCAGTCTTTCCTCCAGATGCCTCAATGCCATGATCAGATACTCGTCGTGCACCGGACCGTCGAAAGTCAAGTGCCTGGGCTTCATCATGCCGTCATGCCCGCTAAAGACCTCTTTGAGCACCTTGTCACCGTGAACTCGTTTGAGAGCTGGAACGGAGAGGACCAGTGTCTCCAATACGGGCGCGTTGATACACCCAATGGTTGGGTTCACCGTGGCTATCTGGAGTGTCGTGAGTGCCGGGAGGCAGAGCGTCCCAGGTGGCGGAGCTGGCATTGGGTCGTTCCCTTCAACGTATTCGATGGCCATTGTATGTAGCTTGGGTAGATTGAGGCGCGCCAACGTGGCCATTGAGATCAGGCTAACGCGCAACCATTGGAGTTTCGGGAAATCGATTCGCGTCGTTAGGTGAGGAGAATACGGCACCAGGGGAGTGACGAGTTCGCCACTAAATGAGAGGAATTCGAGGTTGCGTGAAAGGGAAAAAATCGTGGCATCGAAGGAGTCGAACTCGTTCCGGATGGTGATTCGGAGTAGACGCTTCCAGAATTTCATAGAACACGCCTGAAGAATGAAGTCCTTGCTAACGTTCTCGAGGTAGAGGAACTTGAGCTCCAGGGAAGTCATCTCGACGATATTCATCAAGGCGTTTAACGGAGCGTACAAGTCGCCGACTGGCTGGGCACTTGCGATCATCAAGGACGTGAGGCAAGGAAGGTTTCCCTTGAATACGTTATGAAGGGATGCGGCGACGAGTGGACCTGTTATTTCTGGGTTCACAACGACGCAGAGAAAGACGATCCGGTGGAAGGCATGTTCCACTGTCCTGAATAGGCGTGCACGATCCTCCGAGGTTGTCGTTCCACCATTTCTCGTGCCGAGGACAAACGTGACCCCGAGCGACCCAACATCGAAGCGCTGTAGTGTATGGGACACTTCCTCCTTAGAGGCGCATATAGTCATCTTCTCCTCAGCTTTGAGGCTGTCTGGAATCGCATCGGCTGATAACAGTAGTTGCACAGAAGGATGGAGACTCTCGTATCCTGCGTCGCGTGGTCACTATGTGAGAGATCATAGATAGGCAAGACTCACCTCCCGACATACTCTTTCCAAGAGGGTAGGGGTCCTTTTTTTGGGGGGGGGCTGTTTTATGACGGAGTCTGAAGAGAAGACGGTGGAAGCTGCTACAATTTCTGCCGATAGGCTGGATATATAGATAGGCGCTGAAAAGGAGTTCCTCATGACAAAGTGAGAGCCACGAGATCGATTGAATCCGAAAAATGATGCGGCTCCGTCTCGCCACTTATTAATAACACGACTCCTCCTATTCAACCCAGCTTTTATTCAGCAAGGTTGGAGGGCGGAGTCGCCCTGTTGGATAGAAATCTCAACGTAGTCCCTCGTAAGCACTCTATTGCCATCGCTCGTCAAGGGCATGACGGGGATCCTTGGGACCCATCCCGCTTGCCACACGTGTTAGACCTGTTGCGGACGAAGGGTTCTGTATTGTATGGGGGTCACGTAATAACTCCAGCAAGATCTCGGTGCATTCCTAATTGAGCCGCGATAGCCCACAAAGCGGCGACAACGCAGTAAGCTGACATTCCCCTCACAGGAGCCAATTGAATTTCCCATTCAATTGCTACTTGCCCAAAACTCTATTCATTCGGGGAAATTGATGTTCTATCTCCTGGCAGTACGGAGTTGAACGGGAGAGAGAACCTCGGGAGGCAACTGTATCCCAACTCAGCGACGACTGCCATTCAAGCTAGCTTCTCTGAGCTTCGCGACTCCGTCTTCTATGTGGACGAGTTGAATAGAGGATAGTGGGAGACGGAATTCAATGAGAGTCCAACTGACAAAGCTGCTTCGTCCTCTGTCTTGGAATACTGGGAATTCCCTTTTGACCCTCGTGAAGTTGGTAAGTTTGGCTGATCTGTGGAGGCGTTCTTGACCATTTTACTCTCGGCCTTAATGCTTGCCCAAATCTGGAAAGTTGTCGGCGGCCGGTGGCGCCAATTGTGAATGAATAACAGTGGGAAACGAGATTAGCCATGGGTAGAATTTCGAATCCGGCCATTGGCAGTATATATTGATGATCTTTCCTTCCCCTTTCACCACCTTTCATCCTATGCGTCAACTGGCATTTTCTGTGGCTTGCGGCCTTGCCGTTGGTCTTGTAATCCTGTCAGCACCTTGGCATGTCAAGTCCAGAAACACGGGCGCTCTCCTCTATATCGGTTGGGCTTTGGTGGGAAATCTCATATATCTCGTCAACTCTATCGTTTGGAATGGTAATATATCCAACCCATCACCGGTCTGGTGCGACATCGGTCCGTTTTTTTTGTTCTTATGACTTCCAAACCTGGTATCGTTGACACCGGTCGTAGCCACCAAACTGATCATTGGTCTCAACGTTGCTCTTCCTTGCGCATCACTTTGTATTCAGCGTCGTCTATACATTATCAGCAGGGTATCTCAAATTGGCCCAACCTACGCACAGGTATGGAAAATGTTCACCAAACCGCGCGTGCTCCTATTGAAACAGGATCCAGCGACGCGAAATTTATATCGACCTGTCTATCGGTCTTGGCTTTCCAATTTTGATTATGATCCTTCGTATGTAAACTAGCTGTACACAACGGCCACTCATACGTTTTGAGCTAGATTACGTCGTCCAAGGCCACCGATTTGATATTTATGAGGATTACGGATGTTGGCCTACCATTTATCTCTCATGGCTGGCTTATTTCTTGGTGCTAATATGGCCAACGGTCATTTCCTCCATCTCTCTCGTATTGGCCGGTATGACCACGCTCGTCTTCACTTTCACTGTCTTATTTCCTACAGGCTTCACTTTCTGTAACCTCCGCCGCCAACGGGCTGCCCTCAATGAGCTTCTCATGTCTCAGCGACCAGCGATCAGCGTCAACCGTTACGTCCGGCTGATGGCTCTTGTATCAGTGGAGATGGTGATCGTCTTTCCCATGAGCATTGTCATACTTGTACACAATTCTTCTCTGGGACTGAATCCCTGGATCTCTTGGGAGAACACACATTACAACTTTGGCCGCATCAGTTATGTCACCAACTTTCTACTCAACACCCAGCCCAAAAGCAGTATCGTGATTTTCGAATTGGCGAGGTGGTGTATGCCCCTCGCCGGCCTGTTGTTCTTTGTTTTCTTCGGTCTCGCCAGCGAATCCAGGAAACAATACCAACAGGCATTTAATGCCATCGAGCGGGTCATGGGCGTCCCTTCGGCCATGCTTCCACACCAGCATAGGAAGGATACTCCGTACGTCTTGGTCTAGACTTTTGCGCTGCTCTTGATGTTCAACTCAGCTTAACTGCTACCACTGCTCGTAGGGGCCAAGGCCCATCTCGTCGTGATACGTTCGTTTGGATGGAAAATGGACTTCCTTATGACGACCTTTCTGCTCGCTCGCTTACGACGCCGAACACCCCCCCCTCGCACGTGCCATGTACACCCTTGACATCAACATCGCCTACCTCATCGGACGAAGCCTCGAAGATTGGCCGCCTCGACAGCATCTCATCTAGTCGCTCTGGCAAGACCATGCGGAGCACGCAAAATGCTGATGACGCGACCATTTGCGGCGTTCTGACTTCCCTGAAACGCGCTGATTCCATAGACAAGCCTTTGCCAGAGATTCCCTTCCAAGGGTTCACGGGCCCAATCGTGACTGCAGCTGATTTGGAAGCGCAAGTGCAAATCATTGGATCACGCTCATCCGCGAGACCCGTGTCGATAACTAATTCGATGCTCTCTTAAAGTGGTGAGACTGCATTCTTTACGCCTTCCCCGGGGCAATTGTCGTTGTCCCCTATGGATTCCGAAGAGATCCCTGTTTCGACCGACGCCCGCCAATGAAGAAGGCCATTCCGTGTCTTCCGCGACATCCTTAAAGGTTTCACCGGCCTCGTGGAGTACGATCGCCTGCTTGGGCTCACCACTGTGTTACTTGGTCGGCGTCCATTTATCGACTGTTCTCTTTTTCTTTTCGCCGGCAACAAATCACTAAGGACCTGGGTCTCCCTCAACGTGGGCCCAACGGCTACTCGTCTCTATTCGACAGCTAATCCATTTCCCCTCCCTCTCTGAAAGATCTTGTATTCCCTCCCAATTTCGCCTCCGGGCCGCTCCGGAATCGTGTGTGCAACTCATTATGAAAGCCAATCAAAGAGATTAGTCTCGGTTGTAGCGCACTCGATTCTCTAGAGGCTCTATATCTGTGTGAAAAGCCGTAATTATTAATAACGTAGCTAACCAGCCACGCCAGTCTCCATGAGCTATCATACGCTGATGTTGCCATAGAATATGTTCGTATAAATATTTCAGAATAGCGTCATAGCTTCCGGGGGAACCAGGCGGCTCCCCAACGCGAATTGCCATCCGCTCTCATAAAACACATTGAGGTGACAACGTACCAAAAATTTGGGAATACAGGTTTTGGGATCGGGTGAGTCCCATCAGGCGGTATTAAATCCTTTACGATTAAGTCTATAAGTTGAGGCCATATTTCGCCTGGGAGTCGTTGTACAGCCAAAATCAGAAACTTGCTTTGCAAAGTCGATTCTTCCGATACTTTACACGTAAACGTGACCCCAGTTCAATGTAATATAAAAGTATCGTAAAGGTATAAAGGGGATATGCTGCCTTCAGTACCCAGAATGGAAGCTAGAGGCAAACACGATGACACCACAAGTGTTATATAACGAAGAAATACGGCAGCCCGAACGCCAAGACGCGTCTTGTATTTCTCGAGGAGCATACGCAGTACCTCTGACATCCCGAAGTGACGTCCGATCTGCGAACCCTGAGAAAGTCAATCCCCAGGCAATTCTCAAACCTCGTCCCAAGCTTCAGTAGATGGTTTCTCCACGCGCTCAACCACAGCCCTCCCTTGCTCACCTCCTTCATTCTCGTCGGGTTCATCAATATCATCACGGCTTCTGGGGCCAAGACACGAACGTGAATAATGCTGGGAAAGTAAGCTCGACTCATCAGCCTTAGAATGCTTTCATATACCCGACCGGTTGTGGCAGGTACGCTGGCGCCAGCAATCGTAAAATGTGCCAACCCGATGAGGCTGATTTGTGAGTGAGCCACCTGTCCTACTCTGAGTGTCCACGGTCCCAGACTGACATCGATCACGAAGCCCACGAGACTAGGACATAGCTCCAGTATCCTATTCAATACGTTCGGTGGCATGTTTGTGTACCGGTGCTGGCACTGTAGGCTGAGGAGGGTGAGGGTTGGACCAAATTTTTCCAATACCCCATACAACAGCGGCTCTTCGAAATCGGCCGAATCCATCTTCTGGCAGCGAATAAGAAGGGCTTGGAGATATGGCATACTCCACGTCCGTAACAACCGAAAGTCTTTATTTTCGTTTTCGAGCAGATCGATGGTGAGGCAAACGAGTTGTGGGAAGTGTAGGGCGGCTACGGTAGACTGTATTAGTTGCAGCGGGGCCTTGTTTTCTCCATACAGTTCCAACGCCCGCAAGCTGGACGCGATCTGAGGGTGCCCTCGACACTGCGAACATTTCCGCAAAGCTGGTATGTAAGTGGGAGATGCCGTAGGTGAAAGCAGGCGGAAAGATGGGCATAAGCCGGGCGAGGTTGAAGCCGTGGACCACCAGAACGTTTGGACAAACGAATAGGCATGCGAGGACCAAGAAGACATCTGCACCGACTTCTGTGTCCCCCAAATGAAACTCCACCCGACGCGTATACTTCCCCCAGCCGGTATCCCGAAGGGTCAACACCAGCCGGGTCCACCACTCAGAACGATCACAAATGAGGCATTCGTAGAGGAATGGAGTCGAAAGCTCTCGAAAAGTCTTGCATACCCTCGTCAGATTGAGCTTCGTGGGTAGATTCGGGTCTGGGCGTGCAAGACGCTCGCCTTTGGACCGTCGCAGTCGAGAGGGTCGGCGAGAGTAATGTCCAGTGGATCGTACGCATCGAACACACAAATCGTGGTGTCCTCGATATCATATCGAGTGAGCGTTGCGAATCGCACAATCCTCTCCCACACGTCGGTTGGGATTGCGGCAGTGAGTCTCTCCTGTAAACAACCGGTCAAACGCCGCTCATACGACTAAAAAAAATCCTGAATATTTACTGGAAACAATTCCATCATCTCCATTGGTGTCGGGTGCAAACCATGGGACAAGGGCAGCGGGCATGGCGAAAAGTGAGTCGAATAGAGGACAGGAGATGGAATTCAATGGAGACGGAGTCGCCCACCTTAATAGAAGGCGAAGCAGCTTTGTCTGTTGGAATGTCGGCGGACATCCCCGCTCGCTCCCATTTTCTAAGGGCGGTCGGTTGAGACGGCGGTGAATGGGGTATCGTATTTCTTTTTTCCGTACTCTTTTCCAACTTGGCTAAATTTGCTGCTCTATTTGGCACTTCTCCTTTGCCTTTCCTCTGTCCCAAGCTTCGATTGAATCCGAAAATGCGACTCTGTCTCCCACTCAACACGACTCCGTCTCCTTCTATTCATTGCGTATGAACATTGGTCGCACACTCCCGAGCGGCTGTCTCCCATTCAACCCGGCTCATTTTCAGACTATTCAGCCTGTAATACTGTATTGCTATACAAGGTTGGGATGGAGTCACCCTGTTGAATAGAAACCAAGTTGCATGGGCCACATCACGAAATTCAACCTGTGCAGAGCCCGGTTCTTAAAATGAGCGAGCGCTGGAACCTTCGGAACGCTTATAGTCACCCAGGGTTAATAAGCATTGGATTCCCATTCCTCTGTTCGTGTCCCATGGCCAGTCAAAATTATCCCCAACTTCCCTTTGATATGTCCTGGCCATACCCTCTCGAAGCAGTCAATTCTGCTGAGACGGTGCCAGTTCCGCAGGTCCCGAATATAGCTCAACAGACCGTACCATCCATCCCGTGGGATCCGCAACATTTTTTTGGACCCTCTGGATCCCACAATGTGCCCGCTGATCACATTGAGGGACGCGAGTTCCACTGCCTCGCTGAGCAGAGGCCTTTGGACCATCACCCGGTTCCTACGAGGTTTATTTGTGGCGGCTCTTGTGGTGTATCTGACTGGTGAGCTTCTCCTGGATGCAATTGATGCGACTGACTATCACCGCCAAGTAAAATGTTCTTTCCGTCAGATGATGCCCTCCAGTCGCACCAAAAGAAGACGCTTTGCACGTGGTGAGAAATTTGTATCCAGAACCTATTTATTACTGACCCGTCTGCCAATTTGATCAGTGGTGCTCGCATCTCGAAAAAGAACCTGGCTCGTCATCGCCGAGAGCATTGTCCGTGGTTGAAGGCGTCAGCACAAACTTGGTAGGCCACGGCAAAGTTACAATGAAAGTGTCACTCCTGTAAACGATATTATTGTTTTAAAAAGAAAAAGGCTCAAGAGCCGTCACGTCTTACGGATCGTGTAAAAATTCAGGAGAAACTGATACAAATACAGTCGACTACACTATGATGCATAACCTCATAATGCACAGTACATTATTCCTACCGAGGCGATACCGCCTCAATCCCCGGCCTAATTCAGACTTGGGTGTCAAAATGAAAAGTAAAGACTATAATTCGTTGGTATAAAGAAATGGGTAACCAAGAAATTGGTACGGGCATAGTCTGTTTAGTCCACACGACATTAAATGAGAGGGAGTCGCCGTAATAGAAAACCAAGCACAGAGTGAATGTTGACACGCCGGAAGACGTACAAATTCGCTATTCAGTCGGGTCCAGTATAAGGACCGTGGGCTCGCCTCCCTGACGTGGACGGCACGGATATGCGGTGAGTATCGGTTCCACTATATCCCACATTTTATGTCAAGCACACTCTGTGACTCAATGTAACAACAGAACATAATTCTTGTGATTGGTATGCCTTATAGTGTGATGCATTATTGTGATACCTCCTGTGCAAAATTTTTAGCCCCCCTACTACATCCGGGGAACATACAACATAATCATCTCCAGGTCGATTGAAACAAGGACTCTGTATAACTACTCTTCTTGCTTGGGCATAATCTCGGGCTTGCGGTCTCCAGCCGTGCGGCTTCCGCTATAAAATTTGATATTCGGTATGATCGCCTTGTCTGTGGGGGGAAAAATCTCGGCCCATTTGATCCCACCCTATCTACTGCTCTAGATAGACGAAACTAAGCGTCCTAATTCGCAAGGGAAGTCATCTCCATATCTACAGCTCTAGATAGACGAAATACACGACGCTTTTTATACGAGAAACCGAGACACAGCCGTAAGAACAACGTAACCATCTAAGAGAATAAAACCTTCTAAGAAAAGTGAGTAAGAAAACTAACACTACTTAAATAAGCTCAAATACCGACGCCAATAGCGACACCCCCGAGGGCGCACGTCGCTTGGCTGGCAGCGGCGCTACGCCGCCTGCCTCGCGAATTCCCAAATTGGCGAAAACAACAGGAAGGCTCACTCACAGTTGCGTGGAGTCGAGGTATTTCCCGTGGCAAAATGATAATAATTGACAATTTTAATCGATTGCTCCAGGCATCCGTTAAAGAAATGTATGACACCATCGGAAAGACCGCGATGTATCATAGCAATAATTGCTATGAGCACTTTGAATAGCTGCAATCGGAGTTGGGTGCCCTTAAGGACGATATACAGAGTGGCGTTAGCCATATTTCTCAGCATCAATCAGATTATGCAACGCTCCTAACACATGGCCCGGGAATTCAGAAAACTGCTGAACTTGCGGGTTTGTTGACAGGGCCCTGCCATGTGCAGTTTCGGCCTCGGGTTCGGGGGACTGCGCACCGTACAAAGTTTGAATGTCATCAGGAATTGTGCTCTGTGGGTTGTGCTATTAGACCTGGCGTTCGGCAGTTGGTTCGACATTGAGGCGGGTGGATTGTTGGTGAGCGGGCCAGTGCTCACCGTAATTTGACTTGCGAAGCGGAGCATGCCCATTGTCTGTATTTAGAGCCCTTTCGGCATAAAATTGCAGCATCGTATTCCTTGGGCTGATCACAACCGTTCACGTGCAATATCGCCATCCCCGGTCCATAATCGGAGATTGCAGACTCACGCAATGGAGTGTACAAATTAGGGTTTTAGAGTGAGACTCTCTCGGCCATCAACCCACCTGTTCCCTATCTTCTGCCGGCTTTATTACCGGATCCCTGGAAATCACCGCTGGAGCCCTGAATCGGTCTTCTCACAGTTTGAAGGTCTAGGTACAGCTCAAATGGGCCAGATTTTCGCAATTCGTACCTGATCAAAGGCACGAGTGCTCAGTGATGGTTCAGTTGAAGAACAGCCTGAACCGGTGACCTTCCGCTCAGGGAGGTACTACATGCACTCAAATTTTCAGGAAGACGTGCATCTGTTATCAAAAGCATATAGAGCGCCCGATTGGGAGAGTAATAGCATTGGCACGAGTGAAAAATGTCCGCATGACGCGCAACTACATAAGCATGAGTCTGTGCCGTTCTTTTAGACAATGCGACTAACAAGCGCCACTTACACCATTCTTAGTGAAAACTCTATCATCCCGTCTGGCGAGAACTGACATTGCTCACAGCAGGGAAGAATATCATGGAGTACATGATAGGCATCGTGATCCATGTTCTCAGCATCTCACTCTGGTCGGCCATCAATACTATCCTCGGCCACGTAATTCTACGAAAAAGCGGCGTGTTCCTGCCCTCCAATGCCTCTTATGAGATTTCTATGGCAGCTGGTGGCACTGGAGGCGCTTTGCTATGTGTCATTTTTTTGTTCCCACACTACATTTGGGGAGAATCCTCAAGCAAGTTGTTGCTCTGCTATACGTTGGCAACGCAGGCAGCTGCATTATTGTCTGGTGGTGCCGTGGGTAGCTCTGTGCTTGCTTCTGCCCTGTCATGGAAGGTCTTGCCTTGGCGACTTGCTTGGGCGGCCGGAGCCGTCGGACTTGGAGTAACCACCTTGATCTATTCGTCATTTTGCGGGATTCTCGCTCTATTGGTAATTTTTGAGCAAAAAGTTGGGCAACTTGGCAATTTCGAAGGAGCGGGAAGGGGCGACCAGAGAGAAACTCCAATTTAGGGGGACATGATCTGCAGTAATAATTTGTAAATAAGATCAATACGACGACCTCATAACGGAGAACCGGGAACTCTCGTCAGCAAACAACGTTCAAAACCCTCATAGACGAATAACATAAACACCACGGGAACATTCTGCTCAGTTGGGCCTGGTTTATTGGTGCTCTCATACAAGCCTCGCTCCGATATTGTGGCGGGTGGCTGCGTAGGCCCTGTTGTAAATCACCCCGAGGGCGTTTGGTGCAGTGGTAGCACACGAGTGAGACCTGGCGTTTGAATCCCGGAATGTGCAGATTTTATCACCTAGCCGAAAATTAGGCATGGCTAGTGGATGGAGGCGGGCTTCTACAGAACGGTGTCGATGCAAATGAGACCCTTTTTGTGCTCTCTTTTGCATTGCTCAGACCGGTAGCCATGGCTGTTGTAAAAATACGGAATGCCATTCAGGATGCAAACCACCTGTACCCGGGAGCGCAAGGGCGCCTGCAGCACAGCTCACATGTCAGTGGGCATTGCCGGTCAAAGGGCAGAGGAGACCGGCCCGTTGTCTCACCGCGATTAGCATCGCTCAATCTCCATGCCGTAAGTTGGACAATAGGCAAATTTCGGCTTAAAAGCACGTAATCAGGACGTGTTATCACTGTATCAACGATAGCCTGTGAGCTACAGGCGTATGAAACGAATTCCACCCTCAACTCGTCACTCCTCCACCAAGGGTGCTGGACCACATGATCTCGAGGAAATGCGCTCTCATATCTCCTCTATGAACGCTAAGATCAAGGAAATGGATTCTCGTCTTTCCTCAGTGGATGCTATTCAAAAGAAGATCGAGGAAATGGATTCCGATCTCTCCTCCGTGGATGCTAGACAACAGGCCTTCCAGAGGGAAACGGATTCTCGTCTCTCTTCAGTGGACGTTATTCAAGGGAATATCCAGGTATGTCCCGTGACTCGAGGACAGGTCGCGGCATTGAGCCAAGTTTCCAGACCTGGATGGACAGCGCTACTCGTGTACTCCAGCAGAATACGCGGCTTAACGTGGACCGTATCAATGACATCGAGGGTTTGAGAGTAGCTGGGGAACGTGGACTCCAACGCATTGCGAAGTTGAAAGCAGATATGGACGAGTTGAAAGTATACGTGACATACCTCACGGGGACACTCAGCCAGATTTTAAATGCCCTAGATCCATATCCAGACAGTTTGTTATACTAGCAATCCGCACGAGTCCTTTGACTGCAGAAGGGAAGGGTTTTGGGGACCCTATCCAGACCAGGCATCCGCAAATTTTTTAATTGTTGTGTGTTCGCGTTTAGTCAGCTGTCAACTTGCTTCTCGACTTCTTCGGCGTATGTAAGTCGACCTGCAACGGGCTTGAGGTTGACACGACAACCCTCCATTCATAATTCTGGGCAGGAGAGTTGCCTGCGACTCTTCAGTGGGCTGCTGAGGGCGCTGAAGAAAAGGCCCCAGCCTCCTGACCAACTTAGACGTTTGTATTGCTGTTGAGCCAAGGCCAACCTTATTTAGCCTCAAATGACATCTCTAGTCGGGACTAGTTTGGACAAGACGGAGAGATGTGCCTAATAGACGAAAATAGAGGACGGAGGACGAAGGTAGGGACCAAATAAGCGTGGGAAAAGAAGAGATACCGCGGCCATGAACTGCTCCATAAAGGCCCTCTCTAAAACCTTCCATCAGGAAAACGTCAATTCTAGAGGATTTCTAGGGCATCTAGGTTGGCTATGTCAACTGGTGACTTGTGCCCCATGAGGTGACCCTCTGGAGAGTTTTCTAGGAAC
>Ga0335075_10012840_pt1 | contig 12638 bp, 6 predicted proteins | sample Lox_Sample_24_FD_206723 | JGI IMG/M metagenome (GOLD analysis project Ga0335075, IMG submission 206723) | Soil microbial communities from Loxahatchee National Wildlife Refuge, Florida, United States - Lox_Sample_2.4 | ecosystem: Environmental > Terrestrial > Soil > Wetlands | place: USA: Florida... | reverse complement strand
CACCGCCGCACACGCCTTCACGATGCTGCACGCCCGCGCGGACTACCCGCCCGAAAAGGGCGAGCTGGCAGCGTTTCGCGCCCAGGTCGACGCGCTGGGCGCCGACACCACGCTGCTGGTCGACACCTACGACGTGACGACCGGCGTGGCCAACGCCGTCGCCGCCGCCGGGACGACGCTGGGCGCGGTGCGCATCGACTCCGGCGAGCTGGGCGTGCTGGCCCGCCAGGCGCGTCAGCAACTCGACCGGCTCGGCGCGACCCAGACCAAAATCGTGGTGTCCGGGGACCTGGACGAGTTCTCCATCGCCGCGTTGCGCGCCGAACCGGTGGACAGCTACGGCGTGGGCACCTCGCTGGTCACCGGCTCGGGCGCCCCGACCGCGAGGATGGTCTACAAACTGGTCGAGGTGGACGGCATGCCGGTGGAAAAGCGCAGCAGCCACAAGGAATCCCACGGCGGCCGCAAGCAGGCGCTGCGGCTGTCACGCCCCACCGGCACGCTCACCGAGGAGGTCGTGCACCCGGCGGGCCGCGCACCCGACGCGGGCGAGCCGTCGCGGGTGTTGACCATCCCGCTGGTCCGCGGCGGGCAGGTGGTCGCGGACACGGGTACCGGCGCCCTGGCCGCCGCCCGCAGGCTGGTGGCCTCCGGGCTGCACAGCCTGCCCTGGGAGGGGCTGAAGCTGGCGCACGGCGACCCGGCGATCCCGACGCGCCAGATCCCGGCCTGAGCCAAACGGTCGACGTGCCAGAGCTGTCCGCGTCCGTGCCCGAGCTGCTGGCGATCGCCGTGGCCGCGCTCGGCGGCAGCGAACGCAGCGGCCAGCAACAGATGGCCGCCGCGGTGGCGCAAGCATTCGAAACCGGTGAGCACCTCGTCGTGCAGGCCGGTACCGGCACCGGCAAGTCGCTCGCGTACCTGGTGCCCGCGATCGTCCGCGCGGTCAGCGACGACTCGCCCGTCGTCGTGTCGACGGCCACCATCGCGCTGCAGCGTCAGCTCGTCGACCGTGACCTGCCCCGGCTGGCCGACTCGCTCGCCGCGGCGCTGCCGCGCAGCCCGCGGTTCGCGCTACTCAAGGGCCGACGAAACTACTTGTGCCTGAACAAAATCCACGGCGGTGGCGCGGGTGGCGGGGCCGACGCGGACGCCGAGGAGGAACGGCCCCAGGAAGAGCTCTTCAACCCGACGGCGGCCACCGCCCTGGGGCGCGACGTGGCGCGGCTCACCGCCTGGGCCTCGACGACCGACTCCGGCGACCGCGACGACCTCAAGCCGGGTGCGACGGATCGGTCCTGGTCACAGGTCAGCGTCTCGGCGCGGGAATGCCTCGGCGTGGCCCGCTGCCCGTTTGGCGCCGAGTGCTTTTCCGAGCGGGCGCGTGGCGCCGCCGGCCGGGCCGACATCGTCGTCACCAATCACGCGCTGCTGGCCATCGATGCCGTCTCCGAATCGGCGGTGTTGCCGGAGCACACGCTGCTGGTGGTCGACGAGGCGCACGAGCTGGTCGACCGGGTGACCTCGGTGGCCACCGCGGAGCTGACCTCGGCCACGCTCGGGGTCGCCGCGCGGCGGATCACCCGGCTGGTGGACGCCGAACTGACCCGGCGGCTGGAGGCGGCGTCGGCCAACTTCGGGGCGGCGGTCCATGACGCCAGCCCGGGCCGCATCGATCACCTCGACGAGGAGATGGGGACCTGCCTGACCGCGCTGCGCGACGCGGCCAGCGCGGCCCGGTCGGCGATCGACACCACCAGCCAGACAACCCCCGCCAAGGCGGCGTCGGCTCGCGCCGAGACGGTCGCGGCGCTGTCCGAGATCACCGACGCCGCCTCGCGAATCCTGACGTCGTTCGCGCCGGCAATCCCCGATCGCACCGACGTGGTCTGGCTCGATCACGAGGACAACCGTGGCTCGCCGCGGCCCGTGCTGCGGGTGGCGCCGCTGTCGGTCGCCGGCTTGCTGCGCAACCAGGTTTTCTCGCGTTCGACCACCGTGCTGACGTCGGCGACCCTGACGGTCGGCGGGTCCTTCGACACGATGGCCGCGGCGTGGGGCCTGGCCGGAGCCGACGCCGGCGATGCTCCGCCGTGGCGGGGCCTCGACGTGGGTTCGCCGTTCGAGCACGCCAAGGCTGGAATCCTTTACGTCGCAGCGCATTTGCCGCCGCCGGGCCGCGACGGCGCCGGGTCGGCCGAGCAGCTCACCGAAATCGCCGAGCTGATCGCCGCCGCCGGCGGGCGCACCCTGGGGTTGTTCTCGTCGATGCGGGCCGCCCGGGCCGCCGCCGAGGCCATGCGCGAGCGGCTGTCGACGCCCGTGTTGTGCCAGGGCGACGACAGCACCTCCGCGCTGGTCGAGCAGTTCAGCGCGGACCCGGAGACGTCGCTGTTCGGCACCCTGTCGCTGTGGCAGGGCGTCGACGTGCCGGGACCGTCGCTGTCGTTGGTGCTGATCGACCGCATCCCGTTTCCCCGGCCGGACGACCCGCTGCTGGGCGCGCGGCAGCGTGCGGTGGCCGCCCGCGGCGGCAACGGTTTCATGGCCGTCGCCGCCAGCCACGCGGCGCTGCTGTTAGCCCAGGGATCGGGTCGGCTGCTGCGCCGCGTCACCGACCGCGGGGTGGTGGCGGTGCTCGACTCGCGGATGGTCACCGCCGGCTACGGCGGCTACCTGCGGGCGTCGCTGCCGCCGTTCTGGCAGACGACCAACGCGGCCCAGGTCCGCGCGGCGCTGGAGCGGCTGCGCACCGCGCCGGATGCCCGGCCGGCGTGAGAGCCCCGCGCGCCGGGCCGCCGCTCGCAGCCCCCGACCCCGGGCAAAGTGTCACAACTGACGACATCGCGAGCGCTCGCTGCGCCTGCGGGCCATAATCGAGCCGGAGAATCCGCATGGTCGACGTCGCAGCGCAGCGAGCCCGACGGCCTGCCGGCCTGAGTCGACGGCGCGGCGGCGCGGCTATCCGGCGAGCGTGACCAGCCCCAGCTCGTTGCCGGCGGCGAGCATCGGATGGTGGGGCAGCACGCGCACGGTGTATCCGACCGCCCCGGCCAGCGGCAGCGGCGTCGTCGTCGAGAACACCTGATTGCCCGCTTCGGCGGTGCCGGTATAGGACATCTCGACGGTGACCGGATCTACCAGCGCATCGCCGGCGTCGACCCGGCCCATCACCGCCTGCACCGTGACCTCGTCGGGCGCCAGCCCGGCCAGCTGCACGGTCGCGGTCAACGTCAGCTTCGAGCCGAGCACCGGTGTATCCGGCAGCCCGGTGCTGTCCACGTCGGTGATGTCGATCTTCGGCCAGGCCGCCTCGACGCGCCGGCGGTAGGCGGCCAGCTCGCGGGCGGCGGCGAACTCGCCGCCGCCGTCCTCGGGGGGCGCGATCGTCTTGCGCAGCGACTGCGCCGCCGGCGTGTAGTACTGCTCGACGTAGTCGCGGACCATACGGGAGGCCAGCACCTTCGGCCCGAGCACCTGCAAGGTGTGCCGCACCATCTCGATCCACCGGGGCGGCACCCCGTGTTCGTCGCGCTCGTAGAACTTCGGCGTCACCGCTTGTTCCAGCAGGCCGTACAGCGCGGCGGACTCCAGGTCGTCGCGACGTTCCTCGTCGGCCACGCCGTCGGCGGACGGTATCTCCCAACCGTTTTCGCCGTCGTACCATTCGTCCCACCAGCCGTCGCGGATGGACAGGTTCAGCCCGCCGTTGAGTGCGCTCTTCATGCCCGACGTGCCACACGCCTCCAGCGGCCGCAGCGGGTTGTTCAGCCAGACATCGCATCCCCAATACAGCAGCCGGGCCATCGACATGTCGTAGTCGGGCAGGAAGGCGATGCGGTGGCGGACCTGCGGCCGGTCGGCGAAGCGGACCACCTGCTGGATCAGCGCCTTGCCGCCGTCGTCGGCGGGATGTGACTTCCCGGCGACGATCAGCTGGATCGGCCTTTCCCTGTTCAGCAGCAGCCGTTCCAGCCGACTCGGGTCGCGCAGCATCAGGGTCAACCGTTTGTACGTGGGCACCCGCCGGGCGAACCCGATGGTCAGCACGTTGGGATCGAATGCCGAAGCGATCCAGCCCAGTTCGGCGTCCGACGCGCCGCGCTCCAGCCACGACCGGCGCAGCCGCGCCCGCACATCCTCGACCAGCAGGGCCCGCAATTGCGAGCGGATCCACCACAGATGGCCGGGATCGACCTCCTGCAAACGCTGCCACACCGCGGGCTCGCTGAACGAATCCGACCCGGCCAGTTCGCGCCCCAGCTCCAGCCACTGCGGCGCGGCCCAGGTGGGGGCGTGCACGCCGTTGGTGATCGACCCGATCGGGACCTCGCCGGGATCGAATCCGGGCCACAGCTCGTTGAACATCGCCCGGCTGACGCGGCCGTGCAGCAGGGAGACCCCGTTGGCGCGCTGGGCCAGTCGCAACCCCATGTGGGCCATGTTGAACTTCGTCGGATCGTCCTCGGCGCCCAGCGCGAGGATCCGCTCGGTGGGCAGGCCCGGCAGCAACGGGGGCTCGGCGTTGGCCGGCTTCTCGTCGGGCGCCGCGCCTTGATCGTCGTCGAGGTGGTCGTCAAAGTAGCGCTGCACCATCTCCATCGGGAACCGGTCGATGCCGGCGGGCACGGGCGTGTGGGTGGTGAACACGGTGCTGGATCGAACGACCGTCAGCGCGGTGTCGAAATCCAATCCCGACCCCGTGACCAGCTCGCGGATCCGCTCCACGCCGAGGAAGCCGGCGTGGCCCTCGTTCATGTGAAAGACCTCCGGCGCCGGCAGCCCCTCGATGGCGGTGAACGCGCGGATCGCGCGCACCCCGCCGATGCCGGCCAGGATCTCCTGCATGATGCGGTGTTCCTGATCGCCGCCGTAGAGGCGGTCGGTGACACTGCGCAGGTCGTGTTCGTTCTCGGGAACGTCGGAATCCAGCAACAGCAACGGAACACGACCCACTTGGGCGACCCAGACCCTGGCCCGCAACTGTGCGGAGTCGGGCAGGTTCAGCTCGACCAGCACGGGATCGCCGGTGGCGCCGTCGGTGAGCAGCCGCAGCGGCAGCCCCTGCGGATCCAGCGACGGGTAGGTCTCGTTTTGCCAGCCGTCCGCGGTCAGCGACTGCCGGAAATACCCGGACCGGTAGTAGAGGCCCACCGCGACAAGCGGAACTCCCAGATCCGACGCGGACTTGAGGTGATCACCGGCGAGGATCCCCAGGCCGCCCGAGTAATTGGGCAGCACCTCGGCGACGCCGAACTCCATCGAGAAGTACGCGATGCCGGTCGGCATCGCCTGGCCTGCTTCCAGGCCGGCGTCCTGCTGCTGCTGATACCACAGGGGACGGCTCAGGTAGTCGGTCAAGTCGGTGGCCAGCGCGTCGAGCCAACCCAGGAACCCTTCGTCGAGCGCCAACTCGTCGAGCCGTGCCGGGTTCACCGCGCCCAGCAGTGCGACCGGATCCCGGCCGCACTGCACCCACAGGGTTGGGTCGATGGTGGCGAACAGGTCCTGTGTCGGCTTGTCCCACGACCACCGCAGGTTGGTGGACAGCTGTTCCAGCGATGCGAGGCGGTCGGGCAGATGAGCACGGACGGTAAAGCGGCGGAGGGCTTTCACGCATCACTACCTTACTGAGGATTGCCGTGCGCGCAGGGCGGCTAACGCAGCGTTTACCTCCAGGCCGGGGCCATCGGCCCTGCCGGATTGCGTGTGTGACCGGACACTAGGCTGGGTATCGGGTAGCTATTGGGGCCGCAACGACGCATCCCAGCAAGAGGAAGTTCCCCACGAGAAGAGGTTTCGTAAACGAGAGGCATTCCGCGCCGAGGGACACCGTGGTTTGCCGCACAATCGGAACGGAGTCGTGGTGCCCGGTCGTGTCGAGATCGATGACGTCCAGCCCGTCGTTTCCGGCGGCACCTACCCCGCCAAGGCGGTGGTCGGCGAGGTCGTCCCGGTCAGCGCCTCGGTGTGGCGAGAAGGCCACGACGCCGTGGCGGCGACCTTGGTCGTGCGCTACCTCGGCCGCGGCTACCCGCAGGTCACGGAGGTACGCCGGGTCAAGGCGGTGGAGGCCCCCGAACGGCCGGCATCCGCGCGCAAGACCGGGGCCGCCGAGCAGCAACGGGTGAAGCCGCAGCTGCTTGCCATGACGATGGGCGAGGAACCCTTCGTGTTCCACGGCCAGTTCACCCCCGACCGCGTCGGGTTGTGGACGTTTCGGGTGGACGGGTGGGGTGACCCGATTCACACCTGGCGGCACGGGTTGGTCGCCAAGCTGGACGCCGGGCAGGGCGAGACGGAACTGTCGAACGATCTGTTGATCGGCGCGGCGCTGTTGGAGCGCGCCGCGACCGGCGTGCCGCGACAGCAGCGCATCCCGCTGCTGTCGGCCGCAGAGGAATTGCGGAAACCCGGCGATCCGGTCGCCCGCAGCGCGCGGGCCCTGGCGCCCGATATCGACGAGCTGTTAGCGGCCTATCCGTTGCGCGACCTGCTGACCCGCGGCGAACCCTTCGGGATTTGGGTGGACCGGCCGCTGGCCCGCTTCGGCTCGTGGTACGAGATGTTTCCGCGCTCCACCGGGGGCCGGGGCGCCGACGGCGAACCGGTGCACGGCACCTTCGCGACGGCGGCCGCGGACCTGCCGCGGATCGCGGCGATGGGGTTCGACGTCGTCTACCTGCCGCCGATCCACCCGATCGGCAAGGTACATCGTAAGGGCCGCAACAACTCCCCCACCGCGACCCCCGGGGATGTGGGGTCCCCGTGGGCGATCGGCAGCGACGAGGGCGGCCACGACGCGATCCACCCACGCCTGGGCACCATCGACGATTTCGACGACTTCGTCTCCGCGGCAAGCGATCTGGGCATGGAGGTGGCGCTGGACCTGGCCCTGCAATGCGCGCCCGATCATCCGTGGGCCCGCGAACACCGGCAGTGGTTTACCGAATTGCCGGACGGAACCATCGCCTACGCGGAGAACCCGCCGAAGAAATACCAGGACATCTACCCGCTCAACTTCGACAACGACCCGGCGGGTCTCTACGACGAAGTGCTGCGCGTGGTCCGGCATTGGGTCGACCACGGCGTCAAGTTCTTTCGGGTCGACAATCCCCACACCAAGCCGCCCAACTTCTGGGTGTGGCTGATCGGTCAGGTCAAGAACTTCGACCCCGATGTGCTCTTCTTGTCCGAGGCCTTCACGCCTCCGGCCCGCCAGTATGGGCTGGCCAAGCTCGGCTTCACGCAGTCCTACAGCTATTTCACTTGGCGCACAGCCAAATGGGAACTCACCGAGTTTGGCAACGACATCGCCAGACTCGCCGACTACCGTCGGCCGAATCTTTTCGTCAACACCCCCGACATCCTGCACGCCGCCCTGCAGCACAACGGACCCGGCATGTTCGCCATCCGTGCGGTGCTGGCGGCAACCATGAGTCCGGCGTGGGGCGTGTACTCCGGTTACGAGCTGTTCGAGCACCGCCCGGTGCGGGAGGGCAGCGAGGAATACCTGGATTCCGAGAAGTACGAATTGCGTCCCCGCGACTACGCGGCCGCGGTCACCGAGGGCCGATCGCTGGAGCCGTTCATTACCCAGCTCAACACAATTCGGCGGCTGCATCCCGCATTGCAGCAGCTGCGCACCATTCATTTCCACGGCGTCGACAACGACGCGCTGCTGGCCTACAGCAAGTTCGACCCGACCACCGGGGACTGCGTACTGGTGGTGGTGACGCTCAACGCGTTCGGGCCCGAGGAGGCGACGGTATGGTTGGACATGGCGGCATTGGGCATGGAGGCCGGCGAGCGGTTCTGGGTGCGCGATGAGATCACCGGTCAAGAATTCCAATGGGGGCAGGCAAATTACGTTCGCCTCGACCCCGGGCATGCCGTCGCGCACGTCATCAACATGCCGCTCATTTCGTCCGAATCCCGAATCACGTTGCTGCGCAGGAGGTGAAGGGGCCCGAAAGGGAAAAGAACCCGGAAAAGAAAATGACCCGAACCGAACAACTCGCCAGTCCGCACCTGGCGCCCGACCCTTCCGACTTGGCCCGGCTGGTTGCCGGCGCCCACCACAACCCGCACGGCATCCTGGGCGCCCATGAGTACGGCGACCACACCGTCATCCGGGCGTTTCGCCCGCACGCGGCCGAAGTCGTCGCGCTCGTCGGCGATAAGCGGTTCCCGTTGCAGCACATCGAATCCGGCTTGTTCGCCGTGGCGCTGCCGTTCGTCAACCTGATCGACTACCGGCTGCAGGTGAGCTACCAGGGTTCCGAACCCTACATCGTCGCCGACGCCTACCGCTTCCTGCCCACCCTCGGCGAAGTCGACCTTCATCTGTTCGGCGAAGGCCGTCACGAGCGGCTGTGGGAGGTGCTCGGCGCCCATCCCCGCTCGTTCAACACGGCCGACGGTGTCGTCGACGGGGTGTCGTTCGCCGTGTGGGCGCCCAACGCCAAAGGCGTCAGCTTGATCGGCGAATTCAACGGCTGGACCGGCAACGACGCCCCGATGCGGGTGCTGGGCTCCTCGGGGGTGTGGGAGTTGTTCTGGCCCGGGTTGTCCGCCGGCGCTTTGTACAAGTTCCGCGTGCACGGCGCCGACGGCGTGGTCACCGAGCGGGCCGACCCGTTCGCCTTCGGCACCGAAGTGCCGCCGCACACCGCCTCGCGGGTCACGGTGAGCGAGTACCGCTGGGATGACGACAACTGGATGAAGCGGCGCGCCCAGGTCAACCCGGTTTTCGAGCCGATGAGCACCTACGAGGTCCATCTCGGCTCGTGGCGCCCCGGACTCGGCTATCGTCAGCTCGCCAGTGAGTTGACGGATTACGTTGTGGAACAGGGGTTTACCCACATAGAGCTGCTACCGGTGGCCGAGCACCCCTTTGCCGGGTCCTGGGGGTACCAGGTCACGTCGTACTACGCACCGACATCGCGATTCGGCACGCCGGACGATTTCCGCGCGCTGGTTGACGCCCTGCACCGGGCCGGCATCGGTGTCATCGTGGACTGGGTGCCGGCGCACTTCCCGAAGGACGCCTGGGCGCTGGGGCGGTTTGACGGCACCCCGCTCTATGAGCACTCCGACCCCAAGCGTGGCGAGCAACTCGACTGGGGCACTTACGTCTTCAACTTCGGTCGGGCGGAAGTGCGCAACTTCCTGGTGGCCAACGCGTTGTATTGGCTCGAGGAATTCCACATCGACGGCTTACGGGTGGACGCGGTCGCGTCGATGCTCTATCTGGACTACTCGCGCCCCGAGGGCGGCTGGACCCCGAACATCTACGGCGGGCGGGAGAACCTCGAGGCGGTCCAGTTCCTGCAGGAGATGAACGCCACGGCCCACAAGGCCGCGCCGGGCATCGTCACCATCGCCGAGGAGTCGACGTCGTGGCCGGGGGTGACGCGCCCGACCAACATTGGCGGCCTGGGCTTTTCGATGAAATGGAACATGGGCTGGATGCACGATACCCTCGACTACATCAGCCGGGATCCGATCTACCGCAGCTACCATCACCACGAGATGACGTTCTCGATGCTGTATGCGTTCAGCGAGAATTACGTGCTGCCGCTCAGTCACGACGAGGTGGTGCACGGCAAGGGCACGCTGTGGGGGCGGATGCCGGGCAATAACCACGTCAAGGCCGCCGGCTTGCGCAGCCTGCTCGCCTACCAGTGGGCGCACCCGGGCAAGCAACTATTGTTCATGGGGCAGGAATTCGCCCAGCGCGCCGAGTGGTCCGAGCAGCACGGGTTGGACTGGTGGCAGCTCGACGAGCAAGGGTTCTCCAACGGCGTCTTGCGTCTCGTGCGCGACATCAACGGCATTTACCGCGGCCACCCGGCGCTGTGGAGTCAAGACACCGTCCCCGAGGGCTACTCCTGGATCGACGCAAACGATTCGGCCAACAACGTCTTGAGCTTTCTGCGTTACGGCAGCGACGGCTCGGTGATGGCCTGCGTGTTCAACTTCGCCGGTTCGGAACACGGCGGCTACCGGCTGGGCCTGCCGTCGGCCGGACGCTGGCGCGAAGTGCTCAACACCGATGCCACGGTCTACAACGGCTCCGGAATCGGCAACTTCGGCGGGGTCGACGCCACCGAGGACCCGTGGCACGGCCGGCCCGCTTCGGCGGTGCTGGTGCTGCCGCCCACGTCGGCGATCTGGCTGGAGCCTTCCTAGCCGGCGCCCCGCCGCGTTCAGTACAGCGCGTTGGCGAGATTGCGCCGGCCCACGACGACGTCGGGATCGGCGGGATCGAAGAGTTCGAACAGCTCGAGCAGCCGGGTGCGCACCGCGGTGCGCTCATCCCCAGATGTGCTGCGCACCAACGCGATCAGGCGGTCGAATGCGGCGCTGACATCCTGGTTGAGGATCTGCAGGTCGGCGGCCGCGAACGCGGCCTCGATGTCGCCCGGCGCGGCGTCGGCGACCGCGACGGCGTCGGGGCGTTGTGTGGTTGCGCGCGTGAGGAAGTCGATCTGCCGAATGGCGCCCTTGGCTTCGACGCTCCCGGGGTCGGCATCCAGGATCGCCTGATACGAACTTCTGGCGGCCTCGAAGTCGCCGGCCTCCAGGTGTTGGCGGGCCGCGACGAGCTCCGGGTCGAGTGCCTCGGGTTCCTCGGAACCCGTTGGGCCCTTGAGCTTGCCGGCCGTCGCCGAAACAAGGGAGTCCACCCAGCGACGCAACTGGTCGGGGGGCTGCACGCCCTGGAAGCTGGAAATCGGCTGCCCGGCGGCTAGGGCCACCACGGTCGGGACGGCGTCGACACCGAATATCTGGGCCACCCTGGGGGACACGTCGACGTTGACCGTCGCCAGCGACCACTTGCCGGTGTCCTCGGCGGCCAGGCCGGCCAGCGTTTCGACGAGCTCGACGCAGGCCTCACTGCGCGGTGACCACAACACCACCACGACCGGCACTTCGTCGGACCGCAGCAACACCTGCTCTTCGAAATTGGCCTCGGTGACCGCGGCAACGTCGGCGCCACCGTCGGCGGCCGCCGCAGTCCGGCCACCGGGGCCACCCGCCGAAGCGGTCTGCTGCGCGCGTTGCTTGAGACCGGACAGATCGACCGCGCCGGCCATCGCGGGCCCGATCGAGGATCGCGGACGAGTCACGCCGTCAAGTCTGTCACGTGCGCCTGCCGCCGATCCACCCGGTGGCGCCAGGCTCAGCCGAGCCGAAAATCCGCCCGAAATCGGGGCCCGAACCGCCCCTGATCGGCGCGTATGACCAAAATCACAAACTCACCGGCGCGTCGCACGCCAGCAACGCCGTCGGTGCCTCACCGGCCGGCCCGCAGGATCAGCGCGTCGCCCTGGCCCCCGGCCCCGCATAGGGCGGCGACGCCATAGCCGGAGCCTCGGCGCGCCAGCTCCAGCGCCGCGTGCAGCGCGATCCTGGCTCCCGACATGCCAATCGGATGGCCGACGGCTATCGCACCGCCGTTGACGTTGACGATCCCGGGGTCGACGCCGAGTTCGCGCGTCGACGCGAGCGCGACCGCAGCGAACGCCTCGTTGATCTCCACCACATCGAGCTGGTCGACGGAGATGCCCTCGCGGCGGAGCGCTTTCTTGATCGCGTTCGCCGGCTGCGACTGCAGCGTCGAATCCGGGCCGGCCACAACGCCGTGCGCGCCGATCTCGGCCAGCCAGGTCAGCCCGAGGTCGCGCGCCGTGTCCTTGTTCATCACCAGAACCGCGGCGGCACCATCGGAGATCTGCGACGCCGAGCCCGCCGTGATGGTGCCGTCCTTGCGGAAGGCCGGTTTGAGACCGGCCAGCGACTCGGCGGTGGTGTCGGCGCGGATGCCCTCGTCCTCGGTGAACTGCAGGGGATCACCCTTGCGCTGCGGGATGTTCACCGGCACCACCTCGTCGGCGAAGACGCCGTCCTTCCACGCCGCTGCCGCCTTCTGGTGGGACCCCGCAGCGAACTCGTCCTGCTCGGCGCGGGTGAACTTGTCGACGTCGTTGCGCTGCTCGGTGAGCGCGCCCATCGGCTGGTCGGTGAAGACGTCGTGCAGGCCGTCGTAGGCCATGTGGTCCAGCACCGTCACGTCGCCGTATTTGTAGCCCGCGCGGCTGTCCATCAGCAGGTGCGGCGCCTTGGTCATGGATTCCTGGCCGCCCGCCACCACCACGTCGAACTCTCCGGCGCGAATGAGCTGGTCGGCCAGGGCAATGGCGTCGATCCCGGACAGGCACATTTTGTTGATGGTCAGCGCCGGAACGTCCCAGCCGATCCCGGCCGCCACCGCCGCCTGTCGCGCGGGCATCTGGCCCGCACCGGCGGTCAGGACCTGGCCCATGATCACGTACTCGACCAGGGACGGCGCCACGTTGGCCTTCTCCAGCGCGCCGGCGATCGCGATGGCGCCCAGGTCGCTGCCCGAAAAATCCTTCAGCGAACCCATCAGCTTGCCGATCGGGGTGCGCGCTCCAGCAACGATCACCGATGTCGTCATGAGAACCTCCTAGACCTGCGCCGATGGCCGAGTCGGCCTCCCGGAGAAGCGCAATCTTTGCCGCCAGGTTACCGTTATGCGATGACGACCGATCAAGTTGACGCCCGTCAGTTGCTTCCCACCGCACTGGTAACGGCCATTGATCACGTCG
>Ga0335075_10012839_pt1 | contig 12638 bp, 12 predicted proteins | sample Lox_Sample_24_FD_206723 | JGI IMG/M metagenome (GOLD analysis project Ga0335075, IMG submission 206723) | Soil microbial communities from Loxahatchee National Wildlife Refuge, Florida, United States - Lox_Sample_2.4 | ecosystem: Environmental > Terrestrial > Soil > Wetlands | place: USA... | reverse complement strand
GCCGCCAAATACGCGGTCTTCCACCGCCTCCATGCCGACCAGACCGCCTACCGGGCGCTCATGCAGGGCGCCTGCTGATCGCGACCCGCCGACGCCGCCGAAAACGAATTGACTTTCCAAACGAAAGCAATCTACCTTCGAATCATAAGCAAGAACGAGGGCCTCTGCCCCCGCCCACGGAGGATACGTTCGATGGAAACAATCCCGTCGCCAGATTTGTGCGCCCGGCGATCGCCGTCGGCCCGGCCGGCGCGCGCCTTCCTCCGCTCGCTGTTCCCGGCCCGCCCCCAGGCGAGCCGTCGCCAAGCCAAGGAAGGATCGATCCCGATGCAGAAACGGCTCTCACGCGCTCCGCTGCTGGCCAGCTCCCTCGCCGCCGTCTTCCTCGCCGCCCCGCTCCTCGCGGCAGGGGCCGGCAGCGCCGAGGCGGCGACGCTGACCATCGCCACGGTGAACAACCCCGACATGCTCATCATGCAGAAGCTCTCGCCGGAATTCACCAAGGAGACCGGCATCGGCCTCAATTGGGTGGTGCTGGACGAGAACACGCTGCGCGAGCGCGTCACCACCGACATCGCGACCAAATCGGGCACCTTCGACGTCGTCACCATCGGCACCTTCGAGACGCCGCAATGGGGGAAGAACGGCTGGCTCGACCCGATCGGCGATCTCGGCGCCGCCTACGACATGAACGACATTTTTCCCAGCGTCCGTGCCGGGCTCTCCTACAAGGGCACGCTCTATGCCGTGCCGTTCTATGCCGAAAGCTCGATGACCTATTACCGCAAGGACCTCTTCCAGGCGGCGGGCCTGACCATGCCCGCCCAGCCCACCTATGACGACATTGCGAAATTCGCCGACAAGCTCACCGATCCCGCCAAGGGCGTCTACGGCATCTGCCTCCGCGGCCTGCCCGGATGGGGCGAGAACATGGCTTTTCTCACCACGGTCGTGAACACCTTCGGCGGTGAATGGTTCAACATGAAGTGGGAGCCCCAGCTCACCAGCGCGCCGTGGGAGAAGGCGATCAGCTTCTATGTCGATCTGATGAAGCGTGACGGGCCGCCGAACGCCACCTCCAACGGCTTCACCGAGAACCTTGCCCTCTTCTCCACCGGCAAGTGCGGCATGTGGATCGACGCCACCGTCGCCGCCGGCTATCTCTACGACCCGTCGAAGTCCAAGGTTGCGGCTGATGTCGCCGTCGCGCCCGCGCCCGTCGACGTCACGCCGCACGGCGCGCACTGGCTCTGGTCCTGGGCGCTCTCCATTCCTTCGACCTCGCGCCATGAGGCGGACGCCAAAAAGTTCCTCGCCTGGGCGACTTCGAAATCCTACATCGACCTCGTCGGCACGACCGACGGCTGGGTCGCGGCCCCGCCGGGTACCCGCCTTTCTACCTACCAGAACCCGAACTACCTCAAGGCCGCGCCGTTCGCCCCGCTGGTCGAGCAGTCGATCCTCACCGCTGATCCCGAGCATCCCACCCTCAATCCGGTTCCCTATACCGGCGTGCAGTTCGTGGGGATTCCCGAGTTCCAGGGCATCGGCACGACGGTCGGCCAGGACATCGCCGCCGCGCTGGCCGGTCAGACGAGCGTGAGCGCGGCGCTCGCGAAAGCCCAGGCCTCGGCAACACGGTCGATGACCGAGGCGGGCTACATCCAGTAACGCGCGCGGACCGCACCGGCGCGGCCATGGACGCGACCACGCTCCCGCGCCAGGAGATGGCGGGCGACTCGCTCGCTCGCCATCGCCGCCGCTCGTCCTGGCTTCTCCTTTCCCCGGCCGTCATCCTGCTCGGCCTCTGGGCCTTCGTGCCGCTGGTGATGACGCTCCTGTTTTCATTTCAGCGCTACAACCTTCTCTATCCCGAGCGGCGCGGCTTCGTTGGTTTCCGGAACTACAGCTACCTGTTCAGCGATCCTGCGTTCTGGACTGCCATCGCCAACACGCTCGTGCTCGTGCTCGGCGTGCTCGCCATCACCATCGTGCTCGGCATCGCCTTTGCCCTGCTCCTCAATCAGAATTTTCCGGGCCGCGCGGTGGCGCGGCTGATGGTGATCGCGCCGTTCTTCGTGCTGCCGCCGGTCGCCGCCCTGGTCTGGAAGAACCTGCTGTTCGATCCGCTGGACGGCCTGCTCGGCTGGCTCTTCACGCTGGTCGGCCTGCACCCGATCGCGTGGTTCACCACGGATCCGATGACGGCGCTGGTGAACATCGTCGCCTGGGAATGGACCCCCTTCGCCACCCTGATCCTGCTCACGGCCCTGCAATCGCTCGACACCGACCAGCTCGAGGCCGCACGCATGGACGGCGCCGGCCCCGTCAACCGCATCATCTACATCGTGCTCCCCCATCTCGGCCGGCCGATCGCCATCACCATCATGATGGAGTCGATCTTTCTGCTTTCCATTTTCGCCGAGATCCTCACCACAACCGCCGGCGGACCCGGCAGCGCGACCACCACGCTCACCTACCTCATCTATATCCGCGCGCTGCTCGACTTCGACATCGGCGGCGCCTCGGCCGCCGGCGTGATCGCGATCGTGCTTGCCAACATCGTCGCGATCTTTCTGATGCGCGCGGTTGCGCGCAACATCGAGGCCTAGGCGGATGAAGGAGGAGAAGGCATCTCTGCCGGGCATGATCGCGGCCTGGGTGGTCGCGTTCCTCATGTTCTTTCCCATCCTCTGGATGCTGATCACCGCCTTCAAGACCGAGGCCCAGGCGGTTGCCATCCCGCCGCTCCTCTTCTTCCGGCCCGTGCTCTCGAGCTTCGGCGCGGCACTCGCGCAATCGGGCTATGTCCATTTCGCCGAGAACAGCGTCATCGTGAGCCTCGTCTCGACCGCGCTTGCGGTCATCATCGCCTTTCCCGCCGCCTACGCGATGGCCTTCCAGCCGCCGCGGCACACGCAGGACCTCCTGGTCTGGATGCTCTCGACAAAGATGCTGCCGCCAGTCGGCGTGCTGGTCCCGATCTACCTCATCTGCCGCGACGTCGGGCTGCTTGACACGCGCACCGCGCTGGTCATCGTCGATGCCCTGATGAACCTGCCGATCGTGGTCTGGATGCTCTATTCGTTCTTCCGCGACATCCCGCGCGATATCCTCGAGGCGGCGCAGATGGACGGCGTCGGTCCGCGCGGGCAGATGACGCACCTCCTCCTCCCGCTCGCCTCGCCCGGCATCGCCTCGGCGGCGCTCCTTTCGATCATCCTGTCCTGGAACGAGGCGTTCTGGAGCATCAACCTCACCGCCGCGCACGCCGGCACGCTCGCCACCTATATCGCCCGCTATTCGGCCCCCGAAGGCCTCTTCTGGGCCATGCTCTCCGCCGCCTCGGTGCTCGCGGTCGCCCCGATCCTCGTCTTCGGCAGCCTCGCCCAGCGCCGGATGGTGCGTGGACTGACCGTCGGCGCAGTCAAGTAGGATAGAGCGGATGGCAACACTGGAACTGCGCAAGGTCGGAAAGTGGTACGGCACCTTCGAGGCCGTGAAGTCCGTCGATCTCAGCATCGCGGACGGCGAATTCGTCGTCATGGTTGGCCCCTCCGGCTGCGGCAAGAGCACCCTTCTCCGCATGATCGCCGGCCTCGAGGAGATCACCACGGGCGATCTCTTCATCGATGGCGCACGCGCCAATGCGGTCCCGCCCGACAAGCGCGGGCTGGCCATGGTCTTCCAGTCCTACGCCCTCTACCCGCACATGACGGTGGCGGGAAACATGGGTTTCGCACTCAAGATGGCAGGCGCGCCGAAGGCGGAGGTCAAGGAGAAGGTCCTCGCCGCCGCCCGCATCCTCCAGCTCGAGCCGCTGCTCGGCCGCAAGCCGCGCATGCTTTCCGGCGGCCAGCGCCAGCGGGTGGCGATGGGCCGGGCGATCGTGCGCAATCCGAAGGGCTTTCTCTTCGATGAGCCGCTCTCCAACCTCGACGCCGCGCTGCGCGTGCAGATGCGCACCGAGCTCGTCAAGCTGCACCAGGCCCTCGCCACGACGATCATCTATGTCACGCACGACCAGATCGAGGCGATGACGATGGCGGACCGGATCGTCGTCCTCAACCTCGGCCGCGTCGAGCAGGTTGGTTCGCCGCTCGAACTCTATCACCACCCGGCCAATCTCTTCGTTGCCGGCTTCATCGGCTCGCCGAAGATGAATTTCCTTCCGGCCCGCGCCGTCACGGTCGGAAGCTCGGAAATCACCCTCGAGCTCACCTCGGGGCGTCGCCTCGCGCTTCCCGCGCCGGCTGAGCGGGTGGCGCCCGGCGCCGAGGTCACCCTCGGTATCCGGCCCGAGCATCTCGTTCCCGACGCCGCGGGCCCGCTCGGCGGTCGGGTCGATCTTGTCGAGCATCTCGGCGCCGAGACGCTCGTCCACGTGAAAGATGAAGCCGACGGCACGATCATCCTGCGAACGGACGATCTCACGCGGCTTAGCCAGGGCGACGACGTGTCGCTTGCTCTCAACCTGGACCGCACCAGCCTCTTTGATGCTTCCGGCAAGGCGCTCGCCCTGGCCGCAGCCGCCTGAGAGCAGCGACTTCCGAAGGGTCCCCGGTGTATCTCGAAAAATACGATCTCAAGGGCCGCCGCGCCGCCGTCAGCGGTGGCGGGCGCGGCAGCGGTCTCGCCTGCGCCCACGCGCTCGCCGAGGGCGAGGCGGCGCTCGCCAGGGCCGGCCATTGCGCGGAGGCCATCCGCCTCGACGTGACCGATCCCGACGCCGTGCGCGCCGGCGACGGCGACTGCTGCTGGTGATGAGCGGCAGGCTCGCCGGCCGCTACGCGGCGATCACCGGCGGCGCCGGCGGGATCGGCCGCGCCATCGCCGAACGCTATGCCGCCGAGGGCGCCCGCGTCTGCATCGCCGACATCTCCGAGGACGCGGCCATCCAGACCGCCGCGGCGATCGGCCACGGCGCCCACGCCTGCCGGCTCGATGTCACGAGCCTCGCCTCGATCGCCGCCTTCGCCCAATTCACCGAGAGCCAGGGCGGGCTGGACATCCTCGTCAACAACGCCGCCGTGTTCGACCTCGCACCGATCCTCGAGATCACCGAGGAAAGCTTCGACCGCGTCTTCGCCGTCAATGTGAAGGGCCTGCTCTTCACGCTGCAGGCCGCGGCCCGGCAGATGATCGCGCATCGCCGCCGCGGCGCCATCATCAACCTCGCCTCCCAGGCCGGCCGCCGCGGCGAGGCGCTGGTCGGCGTCTATTGCGCGAGCAAGGCAGCCGTCATCAGCATCACTCAGTCCGCGGGGCTCGGCCTCATCGGCAAGGGCGTGCGCGTGAACGGCATCGCCCCGGGCGTCGTCGATACGCCGATGTGGGCGGAGGTGGACGCGCTCTTCGCCCGCTACGAGGGCCGGCCGATCGGCGAGAAGAAGCGCCTCGTCGGCGAGGCCGTGCCCTATGGCCGCATGGGCGTTCCCGACGATCTCGCGGGCGCGGCCGTCTTCCTCGCCTCCGACGATGCCGAATACGTCGTCGCCCAGACCCTCAACGTCGATGGCGGCAACTGGATGAGTTGACCGGCGTGGCGCCGGTGCCCGAAGCGCTGCGCGGCACAGAAGCGGATGGGGTCCAAGGGCAAAGCCCCTGGCCTTACCCTGCCTCTTCCTTGCACCAGCGCGCGATCTGCTCGTGCGTTGCGAACCAGCACCCGCCCTTCGCCTTCATATGCGCGATCAGCCGCGCAAGCACCGGCAGGCGCGAGCGATGCCCGCTGATATGCGGATGCATGGTCAGGATATAGAGGCCCCGCTCCTCCCAGGCGCCGTCGAACTCGGCGCGAAAGATCTCCTCCACCGCGGAGGGCGGCGTGTACGGGCGGAGCCCGCTGAAGCGCACCATGTTGAAATAGACCGCATCGTCGCGGATCCATTCCGGCGGCAGCTCGACGATCCCGGTGGGCGCGCCGTCTGAAATCAGCTCGTAGGGATCGTCGTCGGCCATCAGGCTCGAATCGTAGAGCAGCCCCATCTCGCGGATGATCGCCAGCGTGTTCGGCGAGAAATCCCAGCTCGCCGTGCGCATTCCGACCGGCGCGCGCCCCGCGAGCTTTGCCAGAACCTCGGCCGCGCGCTTGGAAAGATCGCGCTCCACCGCGAGCGGCAGCGTGGTGTTGCGCTCATGGATCCAGGAATGGATGCCGATCTCGTGGCCTTCGGCGGCGAGCCCGCGCACCTCGTCCGGATAGAGCAGCGCCGAAACGGCGGGATAAAAAAATGTCGCGAGCACCTCTTCCTGCGCCAGCAACCGCCGGATGCGCGGAATCGCCTGGCGCGAGCCGTACTGTCCCTGGCTGATGCGCATCGGGCTCTCATCAGCGTCGCGCAGCGGAATCGTGTCGTGGTCGGCGTCGAACGAAAGTCCGACCGCGCAGCGCGCGCCGTCCGGCCAGCGCGCGGGCTTGAGGCTGCGCCCGGCGCGCGCGACGCCGACGATGCGCCGCCACGTCTCCTCCGGCCATTGCCACGGTTCGGGCGCGGATTGGTCGTCGTTCATGCCAGTCTTCCCATTGGTCGATGCGTCCCTTGCAATCGGCCCGAACATAGCCCCGCCTTCCTCGTCCGCAACCCGGCGGCTATAAATCCGGGGTTCCCGGATCGCGAGGCGACGATGTTCCAAACCACGATCGCCGGCAGCCTGCCCAAGCCCGCCTGGCTCGCTGAGCCCAACGTGCTCTGGGCTCCCTGGCGCCTCACCGGTGCCGATCTCGCAGCGGCGCAGCGCGACGCGACGCTGCTCGCGATCAAGGAGCAGGAGGATGCCGGGATCGATATCGTGACCGACGGCGAGCAGTCGCGCCAGCATTTCGTGCACGGCTTCCTCGCCTTCGTCGCCGGCATCGACTTCACGCGGCGGGTCGAGATGGGCATCCGCGACAACCGCTACAAGGCGATGGTGCCGACCGTCACCGGCGAGCCGCGTCTCACCGCCCGGGTGCACGCAACCGAGGCCCGCCTCGCCCGCGCGCATACCAGGCGCAAGCTCAAATTCACCCTGCCCGGGCCGATGACCATCGTCGATACGATCGCCGATGCGCACTACAACGACCGTGTGAAGCTCGCGATGCGCTTCGCCGAGCTTCTCAACGAGGAAGCGCGCGGCCTCGAGGCGGACGGCGTCGATACCATCCAGTTCGACGAACCCGCCTTCAACGTCTATCTCGACGCGGTGAAGGAGTGGGGCATCGGAGCACTCGAGCGCGCCGCCGCGGGGCTCCGCTGCAAGACGGCCGTGCATATCTGCTACGGCTACGGCATCAAGGCCAATCTCGAATGGAAGAGCACGCTCGGCGCCGAATGGCGCCAGTACGAGGAGATTTTCCCCGCCCTCGCCGCGAGCCGCATCGACCAGGTCTCGCTCGAATGCCGCAACTCCCACGTGCCGATCGATCTTATCGGCCTGCTCAAGGGCAAGGACGTGCTGGTCGGCGCGATCGATGTCGCGAGCGACGTCGTGGAGACGCCGGAGGACGTGGCGGAGACCATCCTCGCCGCCGCGCGCTTCGTGCCGAAGGAGCGGATCTTTCCTTGCACCAATTGCGGGATGGCGCCGATGCGCCGCGACATCGCGATGGCGAAGCTCGCCGCGCTCGGCGCCGGCGCGGCACTCGCCCGCGCCCGAATCTGAGGACCGCACCCGATCATGGAAGCGACCGATCCGGCGCTGATGACCGCCGAAGAGCTGCTCGAATGCTACGCGCGGCGGACCTTGAGCCCGGTCGAGGCGCTCGCCGCGGTGAACGAGCGCATCGAGCGCCACAACCCGCTGCTCAACGCCTTCGTCGTGATGAATCCCGCCGCCGCCGCAACGGCGCGCGAGAGCGAGCAGCGCTGGCAGGCCGGCCGCCCGCTCAGCCCGATCGACGGCGTGCCCTGCACGATCAAGGACCTCATCGATCTCGCGGGCTTTCCGACGCGCCGCGGCAGCCGGCTCAGCTCCGCCGATCCCGTGGCCGATGACGCGCCCGTCTCCCTTGCGCTGCGCTCGGCCGGCGCCGTCATCCTCGGCAAGACCACCACCACCGAGTTCGGCTGGAAGTCTCCGGGCGATTGCCCCCTCACCGGCATCACCCGCAATCCCTGGAACCCGCTCCACACCCCCGGCGGCTCATCCGCCGGCGCCGCCGCCGCGGCCGCGGCCGGCTTCGGCCCGCTCCATATCGGCACCGACGGCGGCGGCTCGGTCCGCATCCCCGCCGCCTGGTCCGGCATCGTCGGCCTCAAGCCGAGCTTCGGACGCGTGCCCCAATGGCCGGGCGGCGCCTTCGCCCCGGTCGCGGTCGCCGGGCCGATGACCCGCTCGGTCCGCGACGCCGCCCTTCTCCTCTCCGTCATCGCCCGCTTCGACCATCGCGATCCCTACGCGCTGCCCGACGATCCGCGCGACTGGCGCGCCGGCATCGAGGACGGCGTCGCGGGAATGCGCGTCGCCCTCCTCACCTCGCACGGCTTCGCGGCCCCGCTCGATCCCGCCGGCCGCGAGGCGCTCACCCACGCCGCCCACCTGCTCGCCAAGGCCGGCGCGACCGTCGAGGAGGTCGATCCCGCCCTGCCGGACACAAGCGCCATCTTCGGGCGGATCTGGGGCGTTGCGCTCGCCCGCCTCGTCGCCTCCTTCCCCGAGACCCGCCGCCGCATGCTCGATTCCGGCCTCCTCGAGGTCGCGGCGCGCGAAAGCGGCATGACGGCTGCGGAATATCTCGACGCCGAGGCGCTCCGCCTCGCCGTCGCGCACGCCATGGCGCGGCTGCACCAGCGCTACGACCTGGCGCTCTGCCCGACCGTTCCCGTCCGCGCCCCGCTCGCCGATCAGCCGACGACGGACCCCGTCGACGCGCTCTGGCAGGAATGGGCGCCCTGGACCTTCACCTTCAACCTCAGCCGCCAGCCCGCGATCAGCGTGCCCCTCGGCGTGGACGATGTCGGGCTGCCGCGCTCCGTCCAGATCGCCGCGGCCCTCTACCGCGACGACCTCGTGCTCCGCGCCGGGCGCGCGATCGAGCTCCTGGGCGATCCGCTCGGCTGCGCGACGCTCGCCTGACCCGCGCCCTCACGCCCCAAGATCACCCCACGTCGCGCATCGCCGCACCCAGCAGCGCGACTCCGAGATCGATCTCGTCTTCCGCAACGGTGAGCGGCGGGGCGATCCGCATCACCCCGCCGGAGGACCCGGCCCGCACGATATTCGCCGAGAGCCCGAGATCCAGCGCCCGGTCGGTCACCGCGTCCGAAAGCTCGGCCGCCGTTCGCCCCCGCCCGCCTGCCTCATCGACGAACTCGATCCCGCGGAGCAGGCCCCGGCCGCGCACATCGCCGATCCACTCACAGCGTTCCTTGAGCCCGCGCAAGCCCGCCTCGAGCCGCGCCCCCATCGCCGCGGCCCGCGCCGCGAGCCCGTCGCGCACGACGATCTCCAGCACTTTCAGCCCCACCGCGGCCGGCAGCGGATCGTTCGCATGCGTCGTGTAGAAAAGAAAATCACGCGCATCGCAGGCATCGCTGATCGCCTCGCTCGTCATCACCGCCGAAAGCGGCAGCCCCGCGCCGAGCGTCTTGGAAAGAACCAGGATGTCGGGCGTCACGCCCTCGCGCTCGAAGGCGAACATCAGCCCGGTGCGCCCGAGCCCGGTCTGCGCCTCGTCGAGGATCAGCATCATGCCGCGCTCGGCGCATTTCCGCTTGAGCGCGCCGAGATAACCCTCCGGCAGCTCGATGATCCCGCCGCTCGAAAGGATCGGCTCGGCGATGAAGGCCGCGAGGTTGCCGGTGCTCTGCCGGTCGATCAGCGCGAACGAATCGTCGAGCTCGGCGCGCCAGTCGACACCGGCGAACCGCGGCCGGAACGAGAGCGGGGCCGGGATCGCGAAAGAGCCCGCCGCCGCCGGCCCATAGCCGCGCCGTCCCGCCTTGTAGGTGGCCGCGGCGGCGCCGCCCGTCATGCCGTGCCAGGACTGCGTGAATCCCACGATCTCCCAGCCGCCGCTCACCAGCTTCGCGATCTTGATCGCCGCCTCGTTCGCCTCCCCGCCGGTCGAGAGCAGCATCACCTTGGGCAGCCCGGGGACATGCCCGGCCAGCGCCTCGGCCAGATCCACCACCGGCGCGCTCAGCATCGAGGAGAAGAGATGATCGAGCGTGCGGCTCGCCCGCGCCAGAACCTCGGCGATCTCCGGGTGCGCATGGCCGAGGATCGCGCTCATCTGGCCCGAGGTGAAATCGAGCACCCGTCGCCCCGCCTCGTCGTAAAGGAACGAGCCCGCGGCGCGTACCGGCACGAACGGCACGAACTGCCCGCCATAGCGCAGCATGTGGCGCTCCGCCCGCGCCTGAAACGAAGCCGCGCCCGCGCTCACCACCGCATCCATGTCCCGCTCTCCCGTCTCGCCGCCGGGCAAGGATAGGCTCGCTTTCTCCCGCGGCGAAACCCGCGATGTTGACAGGCAGGGCGGATCGTCCGACCTCACCCCATATCCCATAGGGAGCAACGACATCGTGACCGCCCCCGTCCTCGCCTGGCTCGCCGAACAGCGCCCCGCCATGATCGCGCTGCTCGGCGAGATCGTCTCGATCGACAGCGGCAGCTACAACAAGCCCGGCATCGATGCGGTCGGCGCCGTGCTCCGCCGCTTCCTCGAGAGCCACGGCATCACGGTCGAAACGATCCCCCAGCAGAAGCACGGCGATTGCCTGCGCGCGCTTGTCCCCCCTGGCGTCCCTGGCGGCACCGCCGCCAACGCAAAAATCGTGCTGATGGGCCACCGCGACACGGTCTATCCCGATGGCGAGGTCGCCCGTCGTCCGTTCACCGTCGCGGACGGCATCGCGACCGGGCCCGGGGTTGCGGACATGAAGGCCGGCCTGGTGATGAACGCCTTCCTGCTCGCCGCCTTCGCCCGCTGCGGCGGCGCGCCGGGGCCGCTGGTCGGCCTCTTCACGGGCGACGAGGAGATCGGCAGCCCGGAGGGCCGCGCGGTCATCGAGGCCGAGGCACGCGGCGCCCGCACCGTTTTCAACAGCGAGCCCGGCCGCCTCTCCGGCAACGTGGTGAGCCGGCGCAAGGGCGGCGTCTTCATGGTGATGCGCATCACCGGCAAGGCCGCCCATTCCGGCGGCAGCTTCACCGACGGCATCAGCGCGATCGAGGAGCTGGCGCGCAAGATCACGGCGATCCACGCGCTCACCGATCTCGCGCGCGGCATCACGCTCAATGTCGGCCTCGTCTCAGGCGGCCAGAGCGTCAACACGGTCGCACCCTGGGCCGAAGGCCAGATCGACCTCCGCTATGTCGAGCCCGCCGATCGCGACGCCCTGCTCGCACGGCTTCGCGCGATCGTCGCCCAAAGCTTCGTTCCCGGCACAACCGCCACGCTCGAAATCCGCGGCGACTTCCTCCCGCTCACCGAGAGCGAGGCCTCCGCGCGACTCCTTGCGCTCTACATCAAGGCGGCCGCCGCAAGCGGCTTCGCGACGAGCGGCGAATTCTCCGGCGGCTGCGCCGATTCCGGCTTCACCGCCGCGGTCGGCGCGCCGACGATCTGCGCGGTCGGCCCGATCGGCGGCAAGGCCCACAGCCCCGACGAGTTCCTCCGCCTCGACAGTCTGATCCCCCGCGCCCAGGCTTGCGCCCGCACCATCCTCGGCGTCGCCGAAGCCGGCCTGTGAGAGGAGGTTTCCCCTTGAACGCCACCCGGGAAACGTTAGCCAAGGAAACATTAGAACGCGACGGCGTCGTCTGCCTCCGCCAGATCCTCGAACCGCACTGGATCGCGATGCTTGCCGCCGGCGTCGAACGCAACCTCGCCGAGCCGGGCCCCTTCGCCAAACGCTACACCCCGGACGGCAGACCCGGGCTCTTCCTCGGCGATTACTGCAACTGGCGCCGCATCCCCGAATACCGCGAATTCCTCCTCCACTCGCCCGCGGCCGCGCTGGCCGGCGAGACCATGGGTGCGCAGAAGATCAACCTCTTCCACGAGCACGTGCTGGTGAAAGAGCCGGGCACGCTCGAGCCGACCCCCTGGCACCACGACCTTCCGTATTGGACGCTCGACGGAACCGCGGCCGTGAGCCTCTGGATCCCGCTCGATCCGGTCAGCCGCGACACCTGCGTTGAATACGTCGCCGGCTCGCACAAATGGGGCGCCTGGTACACGCCCAAACGTTTCACCGACGGCAACGCGCACGAAGCTCGCGACTCCCGCCTCGAGGCCGTGCCGGACATCGACGCCGACCGCGGCCGCTACACCCTCCTCGGCTGGGACCTCGAGCCAGGAGACGGCATCCTCTTCAACGGCCTCGTCCTGCACGGCGCGCCCGGCAACCGATCGCCCCACCGCCGCCGCGCCTTCGCCGCCCGCTTCACCGGCGACGACGTGCGCTACGCACTCCGCCCGGGCTACATGTCGCCCCCGCCGGAGGCCTTCCCCGGCGCACCCGAGCCCGGCCAACCAATGGACAGCGAGGCCTTTCCCGTCGTCTGGCAAAGGCCAAGGGGGCTCTGCCCCCTTGGATCCCCTGCCAAGGGCTGAGCCCTTGGAACCCCGCCGTCCTGGCAGGGGTCCAGGGGACAGCGTCCCCTGGCCTTACTGCCGGCGGCACAGAGCGTGCAGCTCCCACCCGCCC
>Ga0335075_10012837_pt1 | contig 12639 bp, 8 predicted proteins | sample Lox_Sample_24_FD_206723 | JGI IMG/M metagenome (GOLD analysis project Ga0335075, IMG submission 206723) | Soil microbial communities from Loxahatchee National Wildlife Refuge, Florida, United States - Lox_Sample_2.4 | ecosystem: Environmental > Terrestrial > Soil > Wetlands | place: USA: Florida... | reverse complement strand
TGGGATCGCTGCGCTGCTGGCTATCACGGCTCGCGACCTCAAGGCGCTGTATCCCACCGCGGCGGTGCGGCTGGCGGTGGCAGCGAGCGCGGGGGCGAACCCGGCGCTGCGGTTCTTGCTGGGCCGCCTGAACGGCACCTCGGTCGGTGCCTTCGTGGCCGCGCGGTGGGGCGTGTGGGGGTCGGTGTTCGCGGCTCTGCTGACGATCCTGGTCGTGGTCAGGCATACCCGGGCCGATGAGGAAGCCGGGCGGCTTGAGCTGGTTGGCTCGGCCGCAGTAGGGCGGCAGGCGCCGCTTACCGCGGCGCTGCTGGCGGCTGTGACGGCCAACGTGTCGATAGCCCTGCTGACGTGCCTGTGGCTCGTGCTGAGCCTGCCGCCGGCGGGCTCGGCCGCGCTCGCGCTGTCCATCGCCGCGTGCGGGCTGGTCTTCGCCGGCGTGGCGGCCGTCGGTGCCCAGCTGGCAGCGACCGCGCGGGGCGCCCGCGGCATCGCGTTCGCCGTGTTCGGCGCCGCCTTCGTGCTGCGCGCGGTGGGCGATTCCGGGCCTGCCGGGCTGTCGTGGCTGTCTTGGGCGTCGCCGCTGGGCTGGGTGGAGCTCACCCGCGCGTTCGGTTCAGCCGGCGAGCGCTGGTGGGTGCTGGCTCTGCCGCTGGCCGCGTCGGCTGTCTTGGTGGCGGCGGCGTTCGTGCTCGCGGCCTGGCGCGACCACAGCGCGGGGCTGCTGCCCGGCCGGCCGGGGCGCCCGGCCGCCTCTGGTCTCCTGCGCGGACCGTTCGGCCTGGCCTGGCGGCTGCAGCGGGGCGTACTTGCCGCCTGGGTGGCCGGGTACGGGTTCGCGTTCGCCGCCTGCGGCGCGGCCGCCAAGGGGGCCGGCACGATTCTCGGCGCCAGCGCCGTGCTGAGACGCTACCTGCTCCGGGTCGGCTACCAGGCCACCGTCGTCCACGCCTACCTGTCCGCGCTGATGCTGCTGGCAGGTCTGGCCGCCGCCGTGTACGCGACGTCCGCGGTGCTTGGGTTGCGGGCCGGGGAGACCGGGAACCTGGCCGAGCCCGTGCTGGCGACGGCAACCGGGCGGGTCCGGTGGGGGCTTAGCCATATTTCCGTCGCGGTGGCCGGTGCGTGCCTGCTGCTCGCCGTGGCCGGCCTGTCAGCCGGCCTGGGTTACGGCATTGTCAGCGGATCGGTCAGCACGCAGGTGCCGCAGCTGCTCGGCGCCGCGCTGGCCCGGCTTCCGGCGGTCCTGGTACTGGCGGCGGTGGCCGTCTTGGTGTCCGGGCTGCTGCCGTGGGAGTCCACCGCGCTGGCGTGGAGCGTGGTGGCGCTGGCCGGGGTGATTGCGGTGTTCGGCCCGCCGTTGCTGTGGCCGGGCTGGATGATGGACATCTCGCCGTTTGCCCAGAACCCCAAGCTGCCCGGCGCCGCGGTGCCGGCGCAGCCGCTGCTGTGGCTCTGCGGCATCGCGCTGGCGCTGATCGCGGCAGGCCTGGCCGGCCTGCGGCGCCGCGACATTGGCGACCTCGGCCCCTCGCGCCTGACCGGCCCCGCCCGCGACTGGCTCGCCGACTACATCCAGCAAAGCAAGGAACTATCCCAGCCTTCTGCCGCAGCCAGCACGGCTCAGCTACCCGGAACAACCAGCCAGCCCAGGCCATTACCGCCGCCGGACCAGAACACCTAGTCACGCTTCGTGACGGGCCCGCGCCGCCGGGATACGGGCCGGCCGCAATCTGGCCGGTCGCGCCCAAGGCCCACGATAGTGGCGGAAATATCCCGGCGCGGGAGCCGGCCGCTGCGAACGGCGTGCTGCATTACGCCGGAGAAGCCGGACCGGCCGGCGCCTCTCCCAGCCATCCGCCGATGCGGTAGTAGATGTCTTGCCCGTAGCTGGTGGGAAGGGGTTCGGCGACGGTGAGCTGGTAGGTCCGCTCGCCACCGGGCTGACGCGGGGCGCGCAGGAACAAGGTGGTGTCTGGCTGGTCGCGGAAGCTGGCGGCAAAGTCGAACTGGTGGGTGACGAACAGCACCCTGATGTCGGTTTCCAGCAGCGCCCGGACCACCTGCCGGCCTATCTCCGACCCCTCGCGCTCGTTGGTGGCGGCGAACGACTCGTTGAACAGGATCAGGCTGTGCGGGCTGGCCTGGTCCGCGATCGTGCTCATCCGCTTTAGTTCTTCGTCCAGCCTCCCGCTCACCATGCCGGGGTCTTCCTCGCGGATGAAGTGGGTGAAGACCTGCGCGCAGGCGCTGGCGCGCAGCAGCCGGGCGGTGACGAACATTCCGCACTGCATCATCAGCCTGGCCAGGCCGGCGCTGCGCAGGAACGTCGACTTGCCGCCGGAGTTGGCGCCGGTGATGATCACCAGTTGCTTGCCGTCGGCGTGAGCGTCGTTGCCGACGACGTGGTCGGCGCGCAGGGCCAGGCTGGGGTCGCGGAGGTCCTCGCAGGTGAAGACGGCGGGATTCCACGGCAGCGGCACCGGGAAGGTCACCGGCTGGCCGCGCGCGGTGAGCTGGTCGTGCAGGTTGAGGCAGCTGACGTAGAAGCCGAGTTCGGCGCGCAGCATGGTGAAATAGCTGGACACGTGGTCGGCTGACTGCGCCGCGGCGTTGGCGACCAGGTTGATGCCGCGGCTGGCCATGTCCTCCACCGCCTGGGCTCCCGCCTCGTCGCGCGGCGGGATGGTGAAGGAGTAGACCGACCGGGGCTCGATCCCGACGCGCTCCTTCCAGCCTCGCCTGCTGCTGCCCGAGCGCAGCACGTAATTGATGCCGCTGTTGTCGCGGCCCAGCTGCGCGCTGATCAGCTCACCGCTCCGGAACCGCAGCTGCCGCAGATGGCCGGTGAGCGTTTCGAGGTACTGGTCGTCCAGGTCGCGCTGCAGCGAGCGCAGCAGCGTGACGAGGCCTTCGGAGGCGAAGGCGCCGGCGTGGTCGTCGGCGATGTGGCGCAGCTCCCGGAGCCGGGCGATCAGGACTTCGAGCTGCCCGACCGCGCCCGACAGGATGGAGGTGGGCTGGTGGGAGGAAAGAAATGCCCATACGCGGCGCTTGTCCTCAAGGGCGCCGACGGCGACGGTGTACATCTGCCGGATGATGCCCGGCTCGGCGATGCAGTCGGCGAGGACGTGCTGACGGTAGCGGACGGCGTCGGGGTCGGAGAGGCTGGCCAGCAGCACCCGGGTGGAGATGTCGTGCAGGAATCTGTCACCGGCCGCCATCGCTTCCAGCACGGCGGCCAGTTCCAGGTCCTGGATCAGGTCCTCAGCGTTCGGCGGCAGGCCGGCGGAGGCGTCGAAATCCTGGTCGTGGTAGAGGAGATGGGCTTTCACGAGCTGAGCCTTTCCTTGAGCTGCTCGTAGGTGACGCGGTGCTTGCGGGCGATGCTCAGGGCGTACGCGAGGCCGTCGGCTGGCTTGCGTACCACCTTGTAGGTGCGCTCGGCCGGGTTGGCGGGGACGATCGTGCTGGTCATGCTGACCACGGTCGGGCCGAAGGACGCCAGCTCGTCGATGAAGGTGACGTACACGCATAGCAGGTCCAGCTCGGTGACCTTCGCCAGCACCTTCTCGCCGAGGAACCGGGCGTCGGCGACGGTGGTCCGGCGTGGCGGCCAGCAGGGCTTTCTGGATCCGCAGCAGGTCGTCTTCGAGCTTGCCGGTCAGGTCAGCCAGGTCTTCCTCCCGCTCGAAGTGGGTGAAGATCTGGTCGTACACGAACAGGTCAGCGGCGCTGCCGGGAACAGGGCAGCCCACGGCGGCCAGGTGATGCAGCTGGCCGAAGGTCCGCGCGAACGTCGTCTTGCCGCCCTGGTTCGGGCCGGAGACGACGATGACCCGCTCGGACCCGCTCAGGTGGAAGTCGTTGGTGACGACGGGCTTGCCCTGTGCTGTCAGCCTGGCGGCTAGCGCGAGGTCGAAGGTGTCGTGGGCGGAGATCTCCTTCGAGCCGGTGGCCAGCCCCGGGTAGCAGAAGGCCAGCCCGGCCGACTGGAGCGGCCTGATGTAGTCCAGGTAGGCCAGGTAGAACTGCAGCTCCCGGTCGAACTCGCGGATCCCCGGGTTCACGAACTGGGCGTGCTCGCGGCAGTAGCCGGCCAGCGCGCCGAACTCGGCCGGGAACAGGCGCGCGACCAGCTCCGCGATCTGCGCGCCGACATGGGTCATGCCCGGCCAGACACGGTACTTCACCAGGTAGTCGTTCGCCGCGCCCTGCTGGAAGCGCTCGAATGTCTTCTCGATCTCCGCGCTGTAGTCGGGTTCGCCGTCGTATCGGCTGACCTCTACCCGCAGTCCCTTGATCCGCACCTGGTACGTGATCGCGGCCAGATCGCTCTGGCGGTCAGCGGTGTCGGCGGCGAGCCGCGTGAAGCCCGGCGAGGCCGCGTAATCGGCCAGGTAATCACGGAACGCGCCCAGGCCCCGGGAGGTGATCGCACGTGCGCCCAGGTCGGCGGCCAGCGTTGAGACCGCGTCGCAATAGATCGCGGCCGCGTCCAGGAACCAGCCCTCACGCTGGCGACCGGATTGCATCTTGGGCAGCTGGTCCAGGTGAACGCGCACCTGGCGCATCCGCTCAGAGAATCCAGCCGCGGCCCGGACCAGCCCGGCGTTCTCCAGGTCCTGGAACACTTCGTGCCGGTACCGGATCGTGTCGACGTGGCGGACCTGCTGGTCAAGCACGCGAGCGATCAGGTCCCGCTCTTCCCGGTCCCCGGCGACCGCCTTGACGATCTGATCAAGATTGAGATCAGAAAACACGGCCTGGTCAGGCGGGTCACGGACCGTTTGCTGGCCGGGCGCATCCGCGGAAAGCAGGCTCGGCCCGGTCATGACGAGCGGGCCGCTCGGTCAGCCGGGGCCGTGTCACCGGGGCCGAAGATGCGCCGGTAGGAGTCCTCGCCGTAGCTGGTCGGCAGCGGCCTGCCCTCGACGAGCTTGAAGGTGCGCCGGCCGTCGGGTTCGCGTTCCGCGCGGAGGAAGAGCGCGCTGCCGAGCTGCTGCTCGCAGAAGCCGTGCGCGAGGTCGTACATGTGGGTGACGAAGAACACCTTGATCTGCTTGTCGAGCATCGCGCGGATGACCTGCCGCGCGATCTCGGAGCCTTCGCGCTCGTTGGTCGAGGCGAATGACTCGTTGCAGAGCAAGATCGAGTGGGGTGCGATCTGGTCGGCGATCTGGCTCATGCGGCTGAGCTCCTCGTCGAGCTTGCCGCCCTCCATCGTGGTGTCCTCTTCCCGTTTGTAGTGGGTGAACACCCCAGGGCAGATGCTCGCGCTGAATGACCGGGCGCCGGCAAACATCCCGCTTTGCATCATCAGGTGAGCGAGGCCAAGGCTGCGCAGCAGTGTCGACTTGCCGCCTTGGTTGGCGCCAGTGATCATCACGAGGGACTTGCCATCGGCACCAACCTCGTTCCCGACGACCCGGTCCTGGACGTGGAGCGTCAGGCAGACGTCGTACAGGCCGGCCGCGGTGAGCGCGGGCTGGCCTTCGGCGAGCGGTTCAGGGAAGCAGGTGGGCTCGCCTTTGTGCTCGAGCCACTCGTGCAGGTTGACACAGCCGAGGTAGAACGCGAGCTCAAGCCTGAGCATGCTGAAGAAGCTCTTGATGTGGTCGGCTGCCTGGGCGACCGCGTTGGCGACGAGGTTGATCCCTCGGCCGCGGATCTGCTCCAGCGCCGTGAAGCCGGCCTCGTCGCGTGGCGCGATCGTAAAGCTGTAGCCGGGCGTGCGGTTCCCGAACGGCAGCCGATCGGTCCAGCGCTGCTCAGGCAGTTTGCGGACGATGTACTCACGGCCCTTATCGCCCCGGCCGAGCGTCGCGCTCTCCAGGACACCGCGGCTGAATCCCAGCTCGCGCAGATGCTGCTCGACCGTCTGGAGGTAATCGTCGGTGAGCTCATCCATGACCATCGCGAAGAAGCGGGTGAAGCCTTCTGAGCGGAAGTCCTGCGCCTGCTGCTCAGCGATCTGCCGCAGCCGCTTGAGGACATCTACGTGCAGCTTCAGCACTTGCACCGAATGACGCAAGGTCGCGTCGGGCCGGTCGGTTCCCCAGAGCCCGAACCCGCCATCGGCCTTTCTCTCGTTTTCGAGGGCCTCGATTGCCAGCGCGTAGAGCTGCCGGACAACCCCGGGACGCTGGAGGCAGTCAGCCAGCACTCGCTGGCGGTACTTGATCGCCTCGGCGTCACGCAGGCCCGACAGGACCGCTCGCTTGGCCGTCTCAAACAGGAACTCGTCCCCGCCCGCCATAGCACTCCACAGCGTGCCGAGCTCCAGGTCCTGCACTAGCGCGTCGTCGGTTCCTGACAGCGGAGGCGGGGTCCGGAGATGGCTGCGCTGCCGGTCGCGCAACACCCTGGTCAGGGCGAACAGATCGCCGCTCCGCATCGCGTCGAAGATCACGTCGCGCAGAGCGGGCTTGACCTCGAAGTCGCGGTCTGGGTGCAGCAGGAAGACTTTCATGCACCGATCCGTTCCATCAGGCGCTGGTAGCTGAGGCCATACTTCTCGGCGATCGCCCAGGCGTAGGCGCGCCCGTCGGCGGGTTTGCGGATGACCTTGAACGTCCGTTCGGCCGGGTTCTCGGGCACGATCTGGCTCACCAAGCTCACCGTCGCCTCGCTCAGAGAGGCGATCTCGTCGACGAAAGTGACATACACGCCGAGGCAGCCCCGTTCGAGGATCTGCCGCATGACCTCGGAGCCGACGAAGAGCGCATCGCTGAGGCTGGTCGAGTTGAAGCTCTCATTCATCACGATGATGCTGTCCGGGGTCGCCCGCTCCAGGATCTCGTGGACCCGGACGAGTTCGTCGTCGAACTTGCCGCGCAGGGTCTCGATATCCTCCTCCCGCTCGAAGTGCGTGAAGATCCGGTCGGGCAGGAAGATCCGCGCTTCGCGGCCGGGAACGAGCAGGCCGAGACTGGCGAGGTAGTGCAGTTGCCCGAAAGCGCGGGCGAATGTCGTTTTGCCGCCGTTATTCGGCCCGCTGACAACGAAGATCCGCTCCGGTCCCGCCAGGTGGAAACCGTTGCCGACGACCGTGCGGCCTTCGGGCACGGCCTTGCTGGCCAGCGCGATGTCGAACGTCTCCTCGGCGGCGATCTCCTTCGAGCGGGCCGACACGTGCGGGTAGCAAAACGCCAGGCCGGCACTCCTGAGACGTTCGACCATCTCGAGGTGGGCCAGGTAGAACTGCACCTCGCGGTCGAATCTGCCGATCGTCGCGTCGAGGTAATCGGCGTGGCTGGCGCAGAAATCAGCGCGAGCCCGGAACACGTCGGGGTACAGGCGGGCGACAAGGTCGAGGATGTTGGCCTCGACGTGGTTCATCTCGACGTGGTCGGGCAGCCTGGCCAGGTGGCTCTGCACCGCCCCCTGCTGGAACCTGGCGAATGTCCGCTCGACCTCGGCGCTGTAGTCCGCCTCCTCGGCGTACCTGCTGACCGTGACCCGTGCTCCGTTGATCCGGATCGCGTACCGGACGCTGGCCAGCGCATCCTTCAGCGCCGTTATTTGCCCGGTAAGCGAGGTGAACCGATCCGAAGCGGCATACCGGGCGAGGTAATCGTTCAGCCCGCGCAGGCCGCGCGAGCTCAGATCGCACTGCGCCAGGTCGGCCGCGAGTGAGCGGACGGCGTCGCAGTAGATCCCGGCCGCGTCCAGAAACCATGACTGCTTCTGAAGCTGGTAGTGGAGCTTCCCGGCTTGGGCCAGGCGTTCGCGCATCGACTCCATCGACCCGGCGAATCTCCTGATCGGCTCGAGCACAGCGGGCTTCTCAAGGTCGCGCAGGACCTCGTGCCGGTAGTGCACGGCGCTGACCTGGTGCAGCGGCGCAAAGAAGAATGGCTTCAGGTGGTACTGATCTCGCCCCGCGATCACCGACTCCACTACCTGATCGAGATTCAGGTCACCGAAGAAGTCCGGCTCGCTCAGCTCATCGACGTCGGCGGCGCCCACCGGGTGCTCGAAAAGGATGCTCTGGAACCGCCCAGCGCCCGGCTCCGCGGGCGAACTCACCCCCGCGGGTGCGTCCGCCGAAGACAGCGGGGCGGAACCGGGAAGATCGTCAGACACTGTCAGCTCCCGCCCATAACCGATCCGTATGTGGGTAGAAGCCATCAGCCACGTTGGCGGTTCTGGCGGGCCTTCATCGCCAGTCCGAGATCATACCTGACCCGTTCCAGGGCCGGCTGACCGTCATGCGGCTATCGCGCGCTGACATCGCTTCCGGCCGCAACTCGCTGTAACGTGAAGGTGCGCGTGGCGGAGGGGCCCGCCTCAATTGCGAACGTCGCCAACGGTCCCTACCTGAGCCAGGTAAGGTGCCATGCGCTTTGTGCCTGATCACGGCGTGTCTGCCGTGCGTTTTGTGCTGCGCCCTGACCCCCCGCCGCCACCGGATCCGCATATCGCCGGCCACGTCCGTGCGGGGGATCGGCGATGAGCCTTCGTGCGAGGGAGCGGCAGGTCCTGGACTCGATTGAAGAAGGGCTCACCCGGTCGGATCCCCGTCTGGCGGGACTGCTGGCCACGTTCACCAGGCTGGTATCGGGCGAGAAAATGCCGGTGCGCGAGAACATCGCCGCCAGCTCGTGGCGCGCTCTCCGCCGTACGGGCACCCGGCCATGCCGTCCGGGCAGATCGCGTCCGCGCCGCCGGCTCATGCTCCGGCGCCCGCGCCTTATTCAGGCCATTGCGCTGATGTACGTCCTGGTGATTGCCGCGCTGGTGGCTAGCACGACGGTGCTCAGCCACGGCAGCAGTCACCGGCAATGCCCGTCTTCGTGGACGGTGCTATGCGCCAGTTCACGCACCGCGCCGGGTTCACGCCCGGCGGCGCAGGGGAGGCCAGCCAGCCCGGTGCATGAACCCGGCAGCCCGCATCCGGCGCCGGGATGAGACGCCAGCAAAGGAGCGAGACCGTGACTCCCGCATCGTCGGCTGCCTCAGGAACCGTCCAGATATCCCGGGTCGGCGCCCTGGAGATCCTCGATTCGCGCGGCCGCCCCACTCTTCAGGTAGCGGTGACGCTCGCCGGGGGCAGCACCGGAGTGGCTGGCGTCCCGTCAGGGGCGTCCACCGGCAGCAAGGAGGCAACCGAGAAGAGGGACGGCGATCAGAGCCGTTATCGCGGCCTGGGGGTGCTCGGCGCGCTCGGCGCCGTCCGTGGTGAGATTGCCGACCTGCTCCGCTCTCGTTCCTGGCGTGGCCTGGCCGAGATCGACGCCGCGCTGATCGAACTGGACGGCACGCCCGGCAAAGCGCGGCTGGGGGCGAACGCGATCGTGGGCGTCTCGATGGCCTGCGCCCGTGCGCTCGCGTCGGCGCAGCGGCGTGAGCTGTGGGACTGGCTGACCCCGCCCGGCGTGGCGCCGCGGCTGCCAGTACCGCATTTCAACGTGATCAATGGCGGCGCGCACGCCAGCAATCCGCTGGACTTCCAGGAATTCATGATCGCCCCGCTGGGCGCGAGTTCGCTGCCTGAGGCCATCCGGGCGGGCGCGGAGGTATACGGGGAGCTGCGCGGCCTGCTGGCCCGCCAGGGGCACGGGACCGGTCTGGGCGACGAGGGAGGGTTTGCTCCCCAGCTTGCCGAGCCCGAACAGGTGCTGGACCTGCTGAGCGCGGCGATCGGCCAAGCCGGTTACGTTGCCGGCCCGGCCGGGGTGGCGATCGCGCTGGACCCCGCCTCGACCGGGTTCCGCGGGGGCTCGGTGACCGGGTCCAGCTGGTCGGCGACGATATCTTCGTCACCAGCCCGGCGATCATCACCGAAGCGATCAGCCGCGGAGTCGGCAACGCGGCGCTGATCAAGGTCAACCAGATCGGCACGGTCACGGAGACCCTGGAGGCCATGGCGGTCTGCAGGCGCGGTGGGTACGCGCAGTTCGTGTCCCACCGCTCCGGCGAGACCACCGACACGTTCATCGCCGACCTGGCCACCGGCTCCGGCTGCGGAGAACTGAAAACCGGTGCCCCTGCCCGGGGCGAGCGGGTGGCCAAATACAACCGGCTGCTGGAAATCGCCGCCACCGAGCAGCGCCTGCCCTACGGGCTCGCCGCAAAGTGATGGGTGAGGAGTTGCATGAACATGCCTGACAGCACAGAACTGCGCTGCTCCGCCGTTGTCGTTCGGCAGCGAACGGTGCTGCTGGTGCACCGGGCCGGCAGCCCGGCCCGCGACTGGGTCCTGCCCGGCGGGACCCCCCGCCCAGGCGAGAGCATGGCGGCCTGCGCACCATCCCGGGACCCGGCCTAGCCGGGCGGCGTCCGGCGCTGGCACCGCGTGTGCCCAGGTAGGGGCCGATGATCGCGCGCGATCCCTGGTCGGTAAAGTCGGCGTGGATTTGCAGGAGCAGGTGGGCTTCCACCACAATGGGGGGCTGGCGATGAGGCTCGCCATAACCGCGGGGAACGTCTCGCTAATGGCCTCTGCAACCTGGCCCGGGCAACCGGCAGGCTGAAGAGGAGGCTGTCAGTGACAGACGCGGTGCCGGAGCCGCCCGGCAAACATAGTGGGGGCGTGCAGCCCCTGGCCCAGGTCGCAGGAGCGGACCGGTGAGCGGGACTCTCCCGATACCGGTCATCCAGTTTCTGCAGGTCGCTACCGTCGCCGTTGGCGCGCCTGGGATCACGGGCGTGATCGCGCGGGTGGAGGCGCGGCTGCAGGGCCGGGCCGGGCCGCGGGTTCTGCAACCGTACTATGACCTGGCCAAGCTGCTGCGCAAAGAGGCGCTGGCCCCCGAGGGATCGAGCTGGGTGTTCCTGGCCGCGCCCGTCGCCGCCGCGGCCTGTTACCTGACGGTGCCGCTGCTGATTCCGGTGCTGACCAGCTTCGGGCTGCCGCTGGGCTACATGGGCGACATCCTCGGCGGCGGGCTGATCCTTTCCCTGGCCAGCTTCGTCGTGGCGATCGCCGCCTCGGAAACCGGGAGCCCGTACGCGCAGCTCGGCGCCAGCCGCGCGAAGACGTTCGCAGCGATCACCGAGCCTGTGGTCCTCTTCGTGATCTTCGTCGTCGCGCTGGTGACCGGGACGGACCTGCCCTACGCGCTCGCCGCCACGGTGCGCTCGTCGGCCAGCCAGATCGTGCGGCCCGCCCACCTGCTCGCGGCGGCCGCGCTGTTCATGGTGATCTTGTACGAGACCGGCCGGATCCCGGTGGAGACGCACACCGGAACCAATGAGTTCGGGATGATTGAGGAAGCGCGGCCGTTCGAGCACTCGGGCCCCTACTTCGCGCTGCTGAAGTGGGGCTCGTCCATGAAGCAGCTGATCCTGTACACGATCCTGATCAACGTGTTCGTGGCCCCGTGGGGCCTGTCGGCGACCGCGCAGGTCCCGGCGGTGGCGCTGGCGATCGTCGCCCTGCTGGGCAAGGCGATCGTGCTGGGAACCGTGGTGGCCGTCATCGACAACTCGTTCGCCAAGCTGCGGCTGTTCAAGATCACCGAATTCGTTGCAGCGGCGTTCCTGCTCGCGGTCCTCGGCGTGTTCACTTTGTACCTAGGGGGCGGCTGATGTCGTCGTTGGCAGCGGCAGGGGCAGCGGTGGCGACCGCGGCGCCGAGCGTCTACTCGGGCGGCTCGAGCGTGATCGCGCTCGGCGTGCTGCTGGCCGAGTTCGGCATGTTCCGGCAGGCTCTGCTCCGCGACCAGGTCCGGCTTTACGCGGTGCAGTCCGGCCTGATCTCGGTGCTGGCCATCCTGGTTGCGGCCGTGCGCCATCTGCCCGACCTGTACGTGCTGGCGGCGCTGTCCGCGGCGCTGAAGGTCGTAATCGTCCCGATCGTCCTGCGGCGGCTGCTGCGCGGCATCGGCCGCGGGGGCCAGGATGACCCCGCGAGGGGCTGGACCGAGATCGCCGGCAGCGGGTCGCTGGGCCTGGCCAACACCGTGCTGCTGGCCATCGCCGTGGCGGCGTTCGGCTTCTTCACGGTCAGTGCGCTGGATATCCGCAGTGCGGTCCTCCCGCCGACCGCCTTGGAAATCTCGGTGTCGGTGGCGCTGGTCGCGTTCGTGCTGATGATCATGCGGCGTGACGTAGCGTCCCAGGCGATCGGGTTCTTGTCGCTGGAGAACGGGATCTCGCTGGCCGCCCTGGTGGTCGCCGCGGGTCTGCCGCTGATCCTCGAGGTGGCGTTCCTGTTCGACCTGCTGGTCGCCGTCGTGGTGTTCGAACTGCTGATCCGGGTGCACCACGGCCGCGCCGAGTCGCTGTCCACCGCCGACCTGACCAGTCTGCGAGGCTGAGCGGTGGCCGCCGTCGTCCTGCTGTTGCTTATCTTGCCGTTCGCCGCCGCCCTGATCTCGCTGCGAGCCCCCGCGGCACTCGCCGAGGCGGTCACCGCGATCGCCGGGGTCACCTGCTTCGGGCTGGTCCTGGCGTTGGTTCCCGAGGTCGCGCATCGCGACCTCGTCTACCTGTCCTACCTGCGGATCGACGCAGTCAGCGTCGTGTTCCTGCTGGCCACCAGCTTCCTGTACGCCGCGGTCGCGGTGTATTCGATCGGCTACCTGGCGCCGAGCCGGCGACGGGGCGAGGCCGGTTTCTCCCGGTACTCGCGGCAGTTCTATGCCGGGCTGAACCTGTTCGCGTGGACAATGCTGGCCGCGCCGATGATGA